>Ga0302325_10020943_pt1 | contig 13704 bp, 13 predicted proteins | sample Palsa_T0_2_FD_201948 | JGI IMG/M metagenome (GOLD analysis project Ga0302325, IMG submission 201948) | Peat permafrost microbial communities from Stordalen Mire near Abisko, Sweden - Palsa_T0_2 | ecosystem: Environmental > Terrestrial > Soil > Palsa > Peat permafrost | place: Sweden: Abisko... | reverse complement strand
CGCCGACGTCTACCTGACCTGGGGCGAGCCCCCCGCCGCGGTTGCCGAGAAGCTCGCCCGGGTCCGCGAGCGGGCGGATCGCGCCGGTCGCGAGTTGCGCTTCGGGATCCGCCTGCACGTGATCGCTCGTGACACCGACGACGACGCGTGGGCCGAGGCCGATCGTTTGCTCGCCGGTCTGGATCCCGACCAGATCGCCCGTTCGCAGTCGATCCAGCGCGCCTCCCAGTCAGAGGGCCAGGCGCGGATGGTGGCGCTGCACAACGGCCGCACCGACTCGCTTGAGGTGTCGCCGAATCTCTGGGCCGGGGTCGGGCTCGTGCGCGGCGGCGCCGGCACCGCGCTGGTCGGCTCGCACGAGACCGTCGCCGAGCGGATTGCGGAGTACCACGCGCTCGGGATCGACACGTTCATCCTGTCCGGATATCCCCACCTGGAGGAGGTCTACCGGGTCGGAGAGGGAGTGCTTCCGGTCCTGCGGCGCCGCGGTCTGCTGGCGTCGACAACCCCTGAAACCGAGATGCTGGAGGTCTGACCGATGCCGACCGACCCGAGGACGCAACCGCTGCAGTTCGCCTACTGGGTGCCCAATGTCTCCGGCGGCCTGGTGACGAGCACGATCGAGCAGCGCACCGACTGGTCCTATGACTACAACCGAACGCTCGCGCAGCTGGCCGAGCGCAACGGCTTTCAGTACGCGCTCAGCCAAGTCCGGTACACCGCCAGCTACGGCGCCGAGTACCAGCACGAGTCGACCAGCTTCAGCCTCGCGCTGCTGCTGGCGACCGAGCGGCTGAAGCTGATCGCGGCGGTCCATCCCGGGCTCTGGCATCCCGGGGTGCTGGCCAAGTGGGTCGCGACCGCCGATCACCTTTCGGAGGGCCGAGTCGCGGTCAACGTCGTCTCAGGCTGGTTCAAGGACGAGTTCCGCCAGCTCGGCGAGCCGTGGCTCGAGCACGACGAGCGCTACCGGCGATCGGGCGAGTTCATCCAGGCGCTGCGCGCGATCTGGACCGAAGACCCGGCGCAGCTGGCGGGCGACTTCTACCGGATCCGCGACTTCAGTCTCAAGCCCAAGCCACTGTCATGGCCGGGGCGTCCCCATCCGGAGATCTTCCAGGGCGGGAACTCGAGCGCCGCGCGGATCAACGGCGGCCGCTATTCGGACTGGTACTTCTCCAACGGCAAGCCGTTCGAGGGGGTCATCGAGCAGCTCGACGATCTGAAGCGGATCGCCGCCGAGGCGGGCCGGACGCCGCCGCCGCGGTTCGGCCTGAACGGGTTCGTGATCGTCCGCGACACCGAGGCCGAGGCCCGTGAGCAGCTGCGTGAGATCATCGCCAAGGCGCACGTCGAGGCGGTCGAGGGGTTCGGCTCGGCGGTCAAGCAGGCCGGTCAGTCGACATCCGACAAGCAGGGGATGTGGGCCGATTCGTCGTTCGAGGACCTCGTCCAGTACAACGACGGCTTCCGCACGCAGCTGATCGGCACCGCCGAGCAGGTCGCCGAGCGGATCATCGCCTACCGCAAGCTCGGGGTCGACCTGATCCTGACCGCCTTCCTGCATTACCATGAGGAGATCGTTCGGTTCGGTCGTGAGGTGATCCCGATCGTGCGCGAGCTGGAGATCGCCAACGGCCTGGACCCGGTCGCGATCCCCGAGTCCGTGTCGATCCCTGTCGCGGCGGACGTGCCGGCGCTGAGCGCTGCCCGATGAGCGTGGCGGTCCGGGACACCGCGCGACGGGTCACGCCGCTGCCACGGCCGTGTCTGCGGTCCGCCGAGGAGGCGATGGCCGCGGCGGAGACGTTCGCCCAGCAGATCTCCGACGGGGCGATCGACCGTGACCGCAGCGGGCGGTTGCCGACCACCGAGATGGCGTCGTTCGACGCCAGCGGACTGCTCGGGATCACGGTCCCGCGCCAGTACGGCGGCGGCGATCTGCCGATCGCCGCGCTGGCTGAGGCGGTGCGCACGATCGCCGCAGTCGACTCGGCGATCGCGCAGACCCCGCAGGCCCACTACCTGATGGTCGACGTCGTGGCGGTCGCCGGTTCTGAGGAGCAGCGCGCGCGGCTGCTGGGGGACGTCGTCGCCGGGCGGCGGATCGCGAGCGCGCTCGCCGAACGTGGCGGCAAGCACGCACAGGACCTGAAGACGCGGGTGCGATCGAAGTCCGGCAAGGCCGTGCTGGACGGCGTCAAGTACTACGCGACCGGGGCGCTGACCGCGCACTGGATCGGGGTCAGCGCGCTCGACGAGCACGAGCGCATGGTGCTCGCGTTCGTGCGCCGTGACGCCGCTGGGGTGACGCTCTCAGACGACTGGAACGTGATGGGTCAGCGAGCGACGGTCTCGGGATCGGTCCGCTTCGAGGACGTGGCGATCGACCCCGCGCTGATCCTGCCCTACTGGGAGTGCTTCGAGGTGCCCCAGCTGCTCGGCGCGCGAGCGCAGCTCTACCACGCGGCGATCCAGGTCGGGCTCGCCGTCGGAGCGCTCGAGGCAGCCCGGTGGTTCGTGACCGAGAAGGCACGTCCGTTCTTCGAGGCGACCCGCGCCGGCTGGGCTGATACCGCGGCCGGCGATCCCCATGTGATCCACCGGTTCGGCTCGCTGGCCACCCAGGTTCGCGCTGCGCAGACGCTGCTGGCCGACGCGGCATCGGTGCTGGACTCGCTCGGCCGCGTGCCCGACGACGAGCAGGCGGCCGCCCGCGGATCGATCGCGGTCGCGCAGTCCAAGGCGTTCGCGTCAGAGGTGGCGGTCGCCGTGTCCTCTGACCTGTTCTCGCTGTCCGGCGCGTCCGCGGCCGACGAGAAGTACGACCTCAGCCGCTACTGGCGAAACGCGCGTACGCACGCCAGCCACGACCCGGTCGATTGGAAGTATCACCACGTCGGCAACTACCTGCTGCGTGGCGTGCTGCCGCCCAACCACGGTCAGCTTTGATGGAGACCGCCGTCGATCGACGTCCGCGCGAGGGCCGAGAGGCTGCGGGGACCGTTTCCGCGGCGCAGCTGCGCCACGCGCTCGGCCACCTGCCGACCGGGGTCACGGTCGTCACCTCGCTGCGCGCCGACGGCGAGCCGGTCGGCACGACGGTCAGCGCGGTCTGCTCGGTGTCGGCCGAGCCGGCGCTGCTGCTGGTCTGTCTGGCGCGCTCGAGCGAGACGCTGCGCGCGGTGCTGAGGTACCGGCAGTTCGCGGTCAACGTGCTCGCCGACGAACAGCACGTGCTGTCCAACAACTTCGCGCGTGGGGGTGGGGATGCGAGCTGGGACGGGGTCGACCACGGACCACTGCAGACCGGCCTGCCGAGGCTGACGGGCACGCTGGCCGCGTTTGACTGCGTCGTGCACGAGGTGTTCACGGGCGGTGACCACGAGATCGTGATCGGGCGCGTGCGTCATGTCCACGTCGAGGACGACGCCGAACCCCCGCTGTTGCATTGGCGTGGTGGCTACGTGCGGCTGGTACGGACGTGAGCGAGCCCTCGCTGGACCGGGCGGCGGCGGCCCTCGGAGACGGAGACTTGGCGCTCGTCGCCGGCGCCGACGGCCGCGGCGCGACGGTGGCTGCCGCCGCGGCGCTGATCGGTGCGACCGGACTGTCCAGCGTGCACGAGCTCGGCGGCGACCTCGTGGTGCTGGCGCTCGGCGCCGACCACGCCGGGCGCCTGGAGCTGGCCGAGCTGCCGCGTGCGACGCGCCCGCGGGACGGGATCGTCCCGGCGGCCTCGATCGACGCCGCGGATGGTCTCGCCGACGCGTGGTCGCTCTCCGGTCGCGCTCATACGATCCGGGTGGCGTCTGACCCCGGATGTACCGTCGACGCGGTGCTCTCGCCCGGCCACGTGCACTGCGCGATCGCGCAGGAGGGCACCTGCGCCGCGCCGTCGCTCGCGCTCGAGCTCGCCCGCGCTGCGGACTGCGCGCCGGCGGTCGTGCTGTGCCCCGTGGTCGACCGCGACGGCCGTCACCTGTCGCTGACCGAGGCGCTGCGAGACCCGCGGCTGGCACGGCTTGCGATCGCGCCGTCGCTCCAGCTGCGGGGACTCGCGGTGGCACGGGAGCTCGAGCGCGATGCGGTCGACTGCTCGCTGCCGACCCGGCTGGGCATGTTCCGCGCGGTCGCGCATGCGGCCGGCCCCGGCGGTGAGACGGCGCTCGCGCTCGTCCACGGCGAACCGAGCCGGGAGCCCGTGGCGGCCGTGGTGCAAACGCACGTCGCATGCCTGCTCGGCGACACGTTCGGCTCGCTGCTCTGCGACTGCCACCGGCGGCTCGACAGAGCCGTGGCGGACATCATCGCCGCCGGCGCAGGCGCGATCGTCTACGTCAAGCCGCGCCTGGCGGACCCGTTCGCCTGCCCGGCCGGAGAGCCCGTCGATCCGGCGCTGGCGCTGGGGCTGCTGGGCCGCGCGGGCCTGACCGTCGAGCCTGTGGCGGCGTGACCGCCGGGTCCGCGGAGTCGGTCGCGTCCGCGGGGTCGGTCGCGTCCGCGGGGTCGGTCGCGTCCGCGGGGTCGGTCGGATCCGCGGGGTCGGTCGCGTCCGCGGGGGCGGCCGCGTCCGCGGGGTCGGTCGGATCCGCGGGGTCGGTCGGATCCGCGGGGTCGGTCGGATCCGCGGGGTCGGTCGCGTCCGCGGGGTCGGTCGGATCCGCGGGGTCGGTCGCGTCCGCGGGATCGGCCGGATCGTCCGGGTCCGCCGGACCGGTACCTGCGACCGTGCTGGCGGTGATCGGCAATCCACGCCCGGAGTCACGGACGCACGGGCTTGCCCGGACGCTCGTCGCTGAGCTGACCGCGGCGCTCGGCGCGACGGCCGCCGATGAGGTCGATCTCGCCGTGCTCGGTCCAAGGGTGCTCGATTTCGATGACGTCGACGCGGCCGCGGCGGTCAAGCGCATGCTCGCGGCCGACGTGCTCGTGCTTTCGAGCCCGACCTACAAGGCGACCTACTCCGGCCTGCTGAAGGCGTTCCTGGACCGGCTCGGCACCGGCGCGCTGAACGGCGCCGCGGCGATCCCGATTCTGCTCGGCGGCGCGCCCAACCACACCCTGGCAGTCGACGTCCACTTCTCGCCGCTGCTGCGCGAACTCGGCGCTGTCGTGCCCGCCGGCGGCCTGTTCGTGCTGGAGTCAGACGTCGACGCGTTCCCGTCGTTCGCGGCCGGCTGGGTCGCGGAGCGGCGCGAGCTGCTGGCCGGGGCGGTCGCCTCACACCGCGCCGCGTCAGCCGCAGCGGCAGCCGCAGCCGCAGCGGCAGCCGCTGGCGGCGCTGGCGGCGCTGGCGGCGCTGGCGGCGCTGGCGGCTGAGCCACGTTCGCAGCGGTCGAGCCAGTCCGGCGGCGCGCGCCGTGCATTATCGCGCCCGCCCGTGTTTTGTCGCGCCCGCGCGTGTTTCTCGCGCCCCGCCCCGCCCTCGCACCCCGCGCCGTCCCGGCGCGCCCGCCGCACCCCGCGCCCGCCCCGGCGCGCCCGCCGCCCCCGCGCCCGCCCCGGCGCGCCCGCCGCCCCCGCGCCCGCCCCGGCGCGCCCGCCGACCGGATCGCTCGCTTGGCGGTTTTTCAGCACCCACATCGTGAAAAGCGAGCAAATGAAGTTGGAGTGCGGCCGTGACCGGACCACCCCGGCGCGGTCGGCGGCTGAACGGCGGTCTTCAAGCCGACACCGCTCGAGCCTCAGTCGGCCTCGGGCGTATCGTCTGGCGGCATGCGGGAGCCGATCAGCCCCACGCTGAGAGCTGTCTCGGACGCCGTGCTCGCGGTCGCCGCCGAGCTGTCGGTCGACGAGGTCCTGCAACGGCTGGTGGACTCGAGCCGGGAGCTCGCCGGTGCGCGCTACGCGGCGCTCGGGATCCCGGATGACGCCGGCGGTTTTCGCACGTTCCTCGTGTCGGGGATGAGCGACGAGCTGGTCGCGTCGATGGGGCCGCTGCCGCGCACGCACGGGATGCTCGGCGCGATGCTGCAGACGCGGGAGCCGTATCTCACCGAAGATCTTCACGCCGACCCGCGGTTCAAGGGCTGGTGGCCCGTGCAGCACCCGGACATGCGCTCGTTCCTGGGCGTGCCGATCGCCGCCGGCGGTCGTGTGATCGGCGCGTTCTACCTGACCGAGAAGCTCGACGGGCGGCGCTTCGAGGACGGCGACCGTGAGCTGATCGAGCTGCTGGCTGCGCACGCCGCGATCGCGATCACGAACGCGCGGCTGTACGAACGCAGCCGCGAGCTGTCGGTCCTGTCGGAGCGCAACCGGCTCGCGCTGGAGCTCCACGACGTCGTCAGCCAGAAGCTGTTCAGCCTGAACCTCGCCGCCGAGACGGCCGCGACGCTGCTGGAACGCGATCCCGCTCAGGCCGCGGCTCAGCTGGACCGCGTCCGTCAGCTCACGCGTGAGTCGCTGTCCGAGCTGCGGGCTCTGATCTTGGGGCTGCGGCCCGCCGACCTGACACGGGACGGGCTCACCGGGGCGCTCGCCAAGGAGGTCGAGATGCTGCGCCGGGTGCACTCGATCGAGATCGACCTCGACGTCGATCCCGCGCTGCCGCCCAGGGTCGGCTCCGACCGCGACGCGGCCGTCCTGCGGATCGCGCAGGAGGCGCTGCACAACGCGGTCAGGCACGCCGCCGCCCGCCATGTCACCGTGGCGCTGTCGGGGTGCGCCGGCGAGCCGGTGCTGACGATCGCCGACGACGGCGTCGGCTTCGATCCGCGGGATCCCGCGCTGCGGTCGCGGCGGCTGGGGCTGACGTCGATGGAGGAGCGGGCCAGGGAGCTCGGCGGCCGGCTCGATGTGCGCTCGTCCACTCCAGGCGGGACGACGATCACGTTGACGCTTCCGGCCGGGGCCGCCGCCGCGCCTCGATGACGCCGGCACCGGTCACGCGCGCACCGACGGCGCCCGCGCCGATCACCGTGCTGATCGTCGACGACCACGCGGTCGTGCGCGAGGGCCTGCGCAACTTCCTGGCGTTGCAGGACGGGATCCACGTCGTCGGCGAGGCCGCGAACGGCCGTGAGGCGTTGGCCGCCGAGGCGCGGCTGTCGCCCGACGTGATCCTGATGGACCTGGTGATGCCCGTGCTCGACGGGGTGCGGGCGATGCGTGAGCTGCACGACCGCGGGTCGCGTAGCCGCGTGATCGTGCTGACGAGCTTCCTCGACGACGAGCGGATCCTGCCGGCGATCCGCGCCGGCGCCGCCGGCTACCTGCTCAAGGACGTCGAGCCGGCCGCGCTGGCACGGGCGGTCCGCGACGCGACCGGCGAGCGCGCGACGATCGACCCGACGGTGGCGGCGCGGTTACTGCAGACGCTGTCTGAGCCGGCGGACCCGGCCGCTCCGCGGGGCATCGACGCCCTCACACGTCGCGAACGCGAGGTGTTGTGTTTGATCGCGGCCGGTCGCTCCAACAAGCGGATCGCGTATGAGCTCGGGATCGCCGAGAAGACCGTCAAGACGCACGTCGGCCATGTGCTGGCCAAGCTCGGGGTCACCGACCGGACCCAGGCGGCGCTGCTGGCGGTCCGGTCCGGACTAGCCGACCCGGGGTAGCGCCGGCTGCGGTTCGGTCCGGACTAGCCGACCCGGGGTAGCGCCGGCTGCGGTTCGGTCCGGACTGGCCGACCCGGGGTAGCGCCGGCTGCGGTTCGGTCCCGACTAGCCGACCCGGGGTAGCGCCGGCTGCGGTTCGGAGCCGCGCCGCGCACACGCCGCGGCCCGGGTCCTAGGACCAATTGCCCCTACCAACTCGGACCGGGCCGGGCGTAGCGTCGGCGCCATGTCCACAGCAATCATCACTGGAGCCTCACGCGGCCTCGGCCTGGCACTGGCTCGCGCGCTTGCTCGGCGCGGCTGGTCACTCGTGATCGACGCCCGCGGCGAGTCCGAGCTCGAGCTCGCGGCCACCGAGCTGTCCGCGCTCACCGACGTCACCTCGGTCGCCGGGGACGTCTCCGATCCCTGGCATCGCGAGGTGCTGCTGGCGCGGGCGGGCGCCCCGCTGCACTTGCTCGTCAACAACGCCTCGATGCTGAAGGGGCCGGCGTCTGACCCTCACGCCCCGCAGCCGGAGCTCGCCCGCTACCCGATCTCGGCGCTCCGTCGCGTCTACTCGGTCAACGTGCTGGCGCCGTTGGCACTGATCCAGGAGGCAATGCCGTTGATGCCTGACGGCGCCGTCGTGATCAACGTCAGCTCCGATGCCGCGGTCGAGCCCTACGAGGGGTGGGGCGGGTACGGCTCCTCGAAGGCCGCGCTCGACCAGGTCACGGCGATCCTGGCCGCCGAGCAGCGACGGCTGCGCGTGTACTCGGTCGATCCCGGGGACATGCGCACGCGCATGCACCAGGAGGCGTTCCCCGGCGAGGACATCTCCGACCGACCGCCGCCGGAGCACAGCGTGCCCGGTCTGCTGGCGCTGATCGAGGGGTCGGCGCCCAGCGGCCGCTACCGGGCGCGGGATCTCGCGCCGGCGGCGCCGGTGGCGCCCGCGACGCCGGCTGCGCCCGCGACGCCGGCTGCGCCCGCGACGCCGGCTGCGCCCGCGACGCCCACGGCGCCCGCCACCCCAGCGGAGCCCGCGGCGCAGACGGTGGATGGGATCGCATGACCGCGCTCGCGTTCGAGCTGCCGGTCCACCTGGAGGCGACCGAGCCGCCGGAGCTGCGCGGCCTCACGCGTGACGGCGTACGGCTGATGGTCGCCGAGCGCCGCAGCGGCTCGCTGCTCAACGCCCGTTTCAGCGAGCTCCCGGAGCTCCTGGATCGCAACGACCTGCTGGTCGTCAACGTCTCGGCGACGCTGCCCGCCTCCGTCTCCGGGCAGCGCGCCGGGGCGTGCGGCGTGGAGCCGGTGCGCGTCCACTTCTCGACCCCGGCGGCCGACCTCGACGAACGCTGGTGGGTGGTCGAGGTCCGCAGCGCGGACGGGTCGACGCCGGCGCGGGGCCGGCAGAGCGAGACGATCACGTTCGGTCGCGACCGCCGTGCGCGTCTGGAGCTGGTCACGCCGTACGCCGGCAGCGAACGGCTGTGGCTCGCGCAGCTGCATGGCGACGGTGATGAGACCGTGCCCGAGCTGCTGTGGCGGCTCGGCGAACCGATCCGCTACGGCTACGTCTCGCGGCGCTGGCCGCTGGACGCCTACCAGAACGTCTATGCGACGACGCCTGGCAGCGCCGAGATGCCCTCGGCCGGCCGCCCGTTCACGGTCGACCTGATCGCCGAGCTGCTGACCCGCGGGGTCGGGATCGCGCCGATCTGCCTGCACACGGGCGTCTCCTCGCCGGAGCGTCACGAGCCCCCGTTCCCGGAGCATTACGAGGTGCCCGATCACACGGCTCGCCGGATCGCGGCCACCCGGGCCGCCGGCGGGCGCGTGATCGCCGTCGGGACGACCGTCGTACGGGCGCTGCAGACGGTCGCCGTCGGCGACGGCGCCGTCGTCGCTGGATCGGGCTGGACCGACCTCGTGATCGAGCCCGACCGGGAGCCGGACTCGATCGACGGGCTGATCACCGGCTGGCACGAGCCCGAGGCCTCGCATCTGATGATGCTCGAGGCGATCGGGGGCGCGGAGTTACTGGAGCGCTCCTACGCGGAAGCGATCCGCCGCGGCTACCTCTGGCACGAGTTCGGCGACAGCCACCTGATCCTGCGCTGAGCGCCGGGCGGCGCTCCCGACGCGACCGAAGCGAGCCGGCCGGCCCCGACCGCAGCGACCAGGGTCGTCCGGCTCCGCCCCCGTGAGCTGCTCGCGCGTCATGTCGTCCAGCAGCCCGACCGCGCGCGGCTCGGCGCCCGGCTCGACGATCACCGCGCCGCCGGGCCAGTAGGGGTGCGGCGGCGCGGCGCGGTCGAGCAGCATCGGCTCGAACACCCACGAGCCGGTGTTCACCAGGCGCGGTCCGCCGGGTATCGGCTCCCACGGCGCTTCGCCGCGCGGGCCGAGCCGGTGGACATGGCCGAACACGATCCAGTCGGCGTCGACGCCCAGCCGCCGGGCGACCTCGGCCATCGCGGGCATCGCGGCGCCGCGCATCTGGACGTCGACCAGTCGTGCGGTCGTCGGCGCCAGGCGGGCGCGCATCATCAGGTGGGGGAGATGGGGTATCGGGCCCATCCGGGTCATCGTCGCCGCGGTCTCGAGCAGCGTCCCGAGCGGCCGTTCGCGCAGCCGCGTGACGAACCCTCCTCGGTGCGCGCGTCGCCGGCGCTGCGCCGCGTTGCGATGTCGCGCCCACTCGTACTCGATCGGCATGCTGGCCGTGGCGTCGCTCGACGGCTCCGCACGACCCAGCAGCCGCGCCAGCGTCGAGCGGCGCAGGCCGAACGCCGACTCCGGGATCAGGTGGCGGTCGAGATAGTGGCCGTGGGTCGCCCAGGTCCGGTCATCGAGCCAGACCCCCGGGTAGCTGCAGCGCACCTGTGCCGGCGCCAGCCACGACGCCAGCAGGGCCAACTCGGGCGTGGCTCCAAGCTCGACGTCGTCGGCGATCCCGAGCGATTCGCCGCGCGCCAGCGTCCAGGAGCGCACCAGCCGCGCGTCGTGGTTGCCGGGCACGACCACGACCGAGCGATCCGGCCCCAGCCGGCGACCGATCGCTCGCAGCGCGTGCTCGGCGGCCGCCGCCGGCGGCCGCGTGCTCCATGTGGCGAGCTCGAACGCGTCGCCGAGTAGCACCAGGCGCTCGACGCCGTCGACCGCCTTGAGCAGCCGCTCGAGCGCGTCGGGGCGGCGCAGCACCTCGATGCCACTGCGCAGCCCCAGATGCAGGTCGGAGACGATCAGCGTGCGCACGGCGGCGCACGATAGAGGCACACAACCGCGCCTCGCCCGCCCCGGAGGACGCGGGGCGGGGAAACTCAGGCGAGCGGGGCGGTGCTACGCGGTAACGAGCGTGTCGAAATGCAGCGCCGTGCCGCGCGCGACGATCAGGACCGGCGCCGTGATGTCCTCGAGCGCGTTCTCGGCGGCGCTGGTGATCATCACGCGGCCGTCGTGGGCCTCGGGGCGCGAGCCGACGATCAGGAGGTCGACGTTGCGGTCGCTGTCGACGACGCGTGCGCCGCGGCGCTCGGCCAGCGAGTACGCGGTCTCGATCGCGGCCTCGTCGGCGGTGCGGCTGAGGATCCCGATCGTGTTGATCTCATGATCAGCGGCGTCGGCGTAGCCGGCGGGCGCGAACGCGAGCGCGACCGGGCCGTTCTCGAGCAGCGTCTGGGCCGAGCGGCCGATCGCGACGTGGCCGCGACGGGTGCGGTACTCGGAGCCGAACACGATCAGGTCGCCGTCGACCTTGCCGGCCAGCCAGCCGAGGCCTTCGCCCGTCGCGGCGCTGATCACGACGTGGCGCTCGGCGTAGTCGTCCTCGAGCCAGCCGGCGCCGCGCGACAGCAGCGCCTCGGCCTCTGATTCGGCCAGCAGCTCACGGTCGGCGCGAGCCTGGTGCGTGTGGCGCACGTAGGCCAGCGACAGCCTTGCGCCAGCATCGCGCAGTACGCGGCCGAGCATCAGCGCGTCGTGGTCGTTGGGCGTGTCGTCGTAGGAGATGATCGCGTGTGGGGCCATTTGGCTCTTCCCTCGTGAAGGTCGTTCTGCGTGAGATTCGTGCTGAATATCGCAGGCGCCTGCCATCAGTTCTAATAACGTTGTCGATCGCTGGTATAAGATTTGCTAATGCTGAACTTGAGCCGACTCCAGGTCCTGTGCGAGGTCGTCAGCCTTGGGTCGTTTTCGGCGGCCGCGGAGGCGCTGTCCTACACCCAGTCGGCGGTCTCGCAGTCGATCGGGCGGCTCGAGGCCGAGACCGGCGCACCGCTGGTCGTGCGCGGCCGTCGCGGCGTCACCCCGACCCCGGCAGGCGCGGCGCTCGTGTCCCACGCCGAGCGGATCTTCGAGCAGGTCCGCGAGGCCGAGGCCGAGATCGCGGCGGTGATGGGGGTTCGGGCCGGGCGGCTGCGGGTGGGGTCGTTCCAGTCGGGCGGGGCGACCTTGATGCCGCCGGCGGTGGCGCGGTTTCGCCGCTCTCATCCCGACGTCGTGCTGACGCTCGAGGACGGCGAGCCCGAGGAGATCGTGCCCCGTCTGCGCGCCGGTGAGCTCGACCTGGCGCTGCTCTACGAGTTCCCGGGCATCCGGCCCCACCGGCGCCGGCTCGGGGCGGGACTGCGCTCAGTCCGGCTGCTCGAGGATCCGATCCGGGTGGCGCTGCCGGTCGATCACCCGCTGGTGGCCAAGCAGGAGCTGGTGCTGACCGATCTCCGCGACGAGCCGTGGGTGCAGACGTCGGCTTCGAGCCCCTACGCCCGGCACGTCGCCTCGACCTGCCTGAAGGCCGGCTTCGAGCCGACCGTCGCGTTCGAGTCAGACGACTTCGACACGGTCCAGGGGCTGGTCGCGGCTGGCGTGGGGGTGGCGCTGATCCCGCGGCTGGCGCTCAACCGCGTCCACCCCGCCGTGGCGGTCCGTGAGCTGCGCGACGGCGGCCCGATCCGGCAGGTGACGGTCGCGACCGTCGCCGGCGGCGGGATCGCGCCCGCGGCGCGCTCGATGATCCGGATGCTCGGCGACGTCGCCAAGCGCTTCGAGGACCGCTCGGAGGTGTGAGCGGTCGTCAGCCGGCCGCGCGCCGGTTGACCTCGGTCGCCAGTTCCTTGGGGCGCTGCCCGACCACGACCGGCCGCAGCGCCCGCTCCAGCGGCCGTGCCATCAGCCCGATCTTCCCGGGATCGAGCGCCAGGCTGTAGCGCGCGTGCGTTCGGCCGGACCCGAGCTCGGACAGCTCCCAAGAGCCCTCGAGCCGCTCGACGCTCCCGGACCCCAGCTGTGCGAACGAGAGCCGGTGGGGCGGGTCGTAGGCCACGGTCACCCGCAGTCGGAGCTTGGTGAACTTCGCGTCGACGACGATCTCACAGACCGACGGCCTGCCCTGCGCGTCGCGCTCGAGCACCTGCGCCGACTCCATCCCCTGCTGCCACTCGGGCGCCCGATCGATCGCCTCGACGACCTCCCAGCAACGCTCGATCGGCGCGTCGACGTCGCCCTCGGATGTCCCCTGCAGCAAGGTCATGCGCCGCCCTTCGTGATCGTCCAGGTGAACATGGTCGTCGCGGTCGCCCACTCGGAGTCGCGCACGGTCGCGTGCACGACGTAGCGGCCCGAGCGGCTCGGCCGCCCGGTGAACCGGCCGCTGCTTGCGCTGAGCTTCAGGCCCGGCGGCAGGCCCTTCGCCGACCAGCGCAGCGCGCCGCCGCGGGGGTCGGTCGCGTGCATGCGCAGCGATACCGGCGTGTGCGTCGGCGTCTGCTTGGCCGACACGCCCGCGACCGAGATCGTGCCGGCGCACAGCGATGCGACCAGCGGCGTCGCGTCGGGCGTGCCGAGGCCGGTCGTCATGTCATAGCCCCGCTTGGCGCTGAAGCCCTGCGTGGCGACGCCGAAGTCGTTGTCGCCCTGAGTGACGTCGTGGAAGTCCTCAGCGTAGGACGTGCTCGCGGCCCGGTACAGCGCCGGGTTCGCGTAGCCGACCGGCTTGCCGGCGCAGGCGGGGGAGGCGTCGGCCAGCGCCAGCAGCGCGGCCCAGACGGGCGCGGCGCCGCTCGTCCCGCCGAGCACCTGCCACCCGGCCGTGGCCGCGGGCACCGAGCCGGCGCCGTTCCAGTACAAGACGTAGCCGGTCGTCGGGTCGGCGTCG
>Ga0302325_10020941_pt1 | contig 13704 bp, 16 predicted proteins | sample Palsa_T0_2_FD_201948 | JGI IMG/M metagenome (GOLD analysis project Ga0302325, IMG submission 201948) | Peat permafrost microbial communities from Stordalen Mire near Abisko, Sweden - Palsa_T0_2 | ecosystem: Environmental > Terrestrial > Soil > Palsa > Peat permafrost | place: Sweden: Abisko... | reverse complement strand
GTGAACTTGTTCTGCCCCGTCGCGAGAAATCCGTGCTCGAGATTGCGGGCGGAACGCGCCAGCGATAATTACGGCGAAGCCTGCCGGCGGTCAAGGAAAAAGTAGGACTTGCAGGGCAAACAGAGACGGCGATACGCACGAACTGCGGTGTAATCGACATCGAGGGTCCGAAGCCCGCGAGAGAAATGGATTCTCTCGTAACGCCTACATCGATTTCATCTTCATGTAGCGGACGAGGTCGGGAATCTCCACGAAAAACACGATGATGGCGAACAGCGCGATGATCCCGGCGATCACCAAATCCACGAGCCCAAACATGTTCATCGGCATTTCTCTCCCTCCCATCCATCGTTGGGGCGACCCAGCGTACGAGGCCGGGCCGCCCACGAAAATCACATTCGAAGACGGCTGCCACTATACAACAATAATCGCAATCTGCACGCCAGTATAGTTCGGGTCGCACAGGTAATAGCTGCCGTCAACAAAGATTATGTAGTACTCGTCGGTGTATGCCCAGCCTGCGGGCCACGCGTCGACAAGTTCAAAATTGTAGCCGCCATACCCGAATCGCCGCGCACCATTACCTCCCGAGAAGTGGATACCGTGAAAGTGATGCTCCTGGCCAAATTTGGCTTGGTAACGGTCATCGGGAATCTGCTTGCCGCGGTTTACTTTTCCTTGAGCTGGAGCCTGAGCTTGTTTCTCCTGATTGGCTGCCTTCGCTTCCGGCTGAGGTTTGGGTTCGGGTTGAGGTTTCGGCCTGGCATCCGGCTCCGGTTTCGGCTCGGGTTCGGGTTTTGGTTTCGCATCGGGTTGAGGCTTCGGTTCATCTTGTGGAGGTTTGGCATCTTGCGGTGGTTTGGCATCTTGCGGCGGCCGCGCGTCCGGTTCGTGTGGCGCCGGCTTGTCGTCCTGCGCCCAGACGTAAACTGAACCCGCGCTACCCATGAAAACGAGCAGAGCTGCGATACCGATAACTTTAGGCATTTTCATCGTGTGTTATCTCCGTTTCTGACTCGCCGGGGATGCGTGCGCGGGTCTAAGGCATTCAATAGAACACGACTCTTCTCTAGAGCAAATGCTCAGAAGCCTTTATGCCTGGGGGCAAAACACTGTATGACGCAAGTTCTAGCCTTTGAACGCTCGGTTCGTTCGGCTCGTCAGGCAGCGACGGTATAGGGGAAAAAGGAAATCGCCCCTTATCGCTCGCTAATTGGCATTGGGGAAATAGGTCTTGTGTTCCGCGAGGCAGCGGACGGCAGGGATCAGGCAGCGGCCTGAGTCTGCTTTCCGAACGAAGCCCAGCGCGCCAACATTGCGCGCCTCACGGCAAAGTTCAGGAAACTCATACAGCGTCATGATCAATACGCGAGTGTCGGGCGCCGAACGAACGATTTCGCGCGTGGCGTCGATGCCGTCACGCTTGGGCATCATGATGTCCATCAGAATAATGTCGGGCGAAAGCTCGCGCGCCTGCCGGATGGCTTCCTCGCCGTTCTTGGCCTCGCCGCACACTTCCCAGCCGCTCTCGGATTGAAGGATCTCCCGAAGCACGGTTCGAATGCTCTCGTTGTCATCGGCCACCAGGATGCGCAATGGGCCCATACTTCCTCGGTCCGCGAACTCCGTCCGCGAAATTGGTGGGGGTCCGCTACAGAAGTACTAGAACAGGAACTCAGCATTTGCACCATACAGTAAGAGGTGTAAAGAAACGGCTGATCGCCTTCAGTCCTGTGCTCCACTAACATGACGAGAAGTTCTAGGGTTTTCGCAGTATGGAGGATTTGAGCGCTACAGCGTACAAACGCGGTGAGCCGAATGGAGCGCGCCGCGCTTCAGACTCTCGGTCGGAACAACAGTCAGCTTGGAGGAGGAAATATGTTGCGTTGGGCGCTCGCGTTCTTTGTGATCGCGATCATAGCGGCAGTATTTGGATTTGCCGGCATCGCGGTTGCCGCAGCCGGAATTGCAAAACTTCTTTTCTACCTGTTCTTGATTCTGTTTCTTGTGGCGTTGGTCGGCGGCCTGGTTCGCCGCGCGTGAACGCATTACCTAGTCTTTGAAGCCTGCTCCGCGACGCTGATACATTAGCTAGCGCTCGCAGCATCCAGAATCGCCGCCAGATTCCGGCGGTATGAGCGGCAACGCAGAGTTCTAGAAACCTGAGGAGGGTTCATGCGGCCTGCATCTCTGATCGCAATCGTGCTGTTTATAATCGGGATCATTTCGCTCGCTTACCAGGGGTTCACCTATACGACGCAGAAGAAAGTCGTCGATATCGGCCCGATCCAAGCCACAAAGCAAGAGCACAAGACAATTCCATTGCCTCCAATTATCGGCGTGATCGCGCTCGTCGGAGGAGCCGTCCTGCTCGTGGGAGATCGGCGAACGGCATAAGTGCCGAGGCTCGAATTGGACCTTCGATGAACGACCCAGAATCAGACTCGACTCGAGCATCTGTTCCCGCTCAACCAACTCTCGAAACTCCTTCGACTTCGCACGAAACAACAACGAATCCAGCTCCGGTAACTGAAGAGGAACCGCAAACGACGCCCGAAACGCCGGAAACGCCAAGCCAGCCGGAATCGACCGGGGAGTAGGCAGTAATTGCCGAGGATGGCGAACAACATCGCGCATTGTCTATCTAAAATAGTCGAGCGGATGGCCAAACGGGATAGCCGAGCGCTCGAACCGAATGTAGCTCGGTGAAAACGCGAGCGCCTGCACGCCGGCGATGAGTTGGTGCCGGCTGTTTACGCTACTGACGCCTGGCTCGCATATCCCATGCCCGCCAGAACGCCTCGCATGTAAGCGAAGCTGCTGATAACTCCCGGCATCGGATCGTCGGGATGAATCTCGTATTCCAAATCGACGAAGCCGTCGTACTTGATCGAGATCAGCGCTTCAAACATTCTGCGCAGCGGCATGATGCCGTCTCCCACCGCGACCTGGCTTTCCTTGCTCTGGAAGTTCGTGAGGTCCTTCATGTGCACGTTGAACAGCCGCGGCCCCGCTTCACGGATCGCCTGAACCACGTCGGTCCCGGCGCGAGCCGCGTGCCCGACGTCAATGCAGCACCCAATGCGCGGATCCATGCCCTTCACCGCCCGCAAGACGTCCAGCGGCGAAGGCCATAACTTATCTTCGGGCCCGTGATTGTGAATCGCGATGCGAATGTCGAATTCCTTGACGAACTTTTCAATTCGCGGCAGCGTGGCCAATGCTGAATCGCCGGCGACAATCACTCCAATTCCCGCCCGCTTGCAGTATTCGAACTTGCTTCGAATGTCCTCGTCTTCATCTTTCGCGAAATAAATAGCTCCGGCAGCGTGGAGCTTGATACCCGCCGCGGCGTACTCCGCGAGCGCAGCCGCTTCCGCCTGTGGATCCATTGGAAGATGATCTTTGACGTCCTTCGCGTTCAGCGCAGACACGTTGAGCTGCTTCATGAAGCCAATCAACTGCGCGCGGCTGAAACTCCGGAATGTGTAGCTGGCCAAACCTAAACGAATTGGCGATGCTTCACCGGCTGATGGCCGTCCTTGCACCAATGCGAAAACGTCGCTCGAACCCGCGAGCGCTGCGGCAGCGATTGCCCCGGATCGCACGAAATCGCGGCGCGAGAATCTATTTTTCATAAACCGCCAATCGCACGCTCTCTGACGTAGACCACCCTCCAACTCTAAACATGCGGCGCCCATCCCTTCTCATATTCGCGTCCCCACATCTTCATCGCGTCCGCGTCGCCCTCGATCCGGCCGTCCTTATTGTCGAGATGCAATTCCCTGCTCACTTCCCACGCAATGTTCGAAAGCTGCAGCATCGTAACCGCGATATTACCGTCGGCGACAGGAGCATCCAGCTTCTCACCGTTGCGTATCCCCGCGATGAAATTAGCAAAATGTGCGTCTGTCATCGAATCGCGGCCAATGAGGTCCGCGGACGCAGATGAGGTCGAGCTGGCAGCCTTGAACTCGCTCGTCTTGTTCCCCTTGAGGTCGTGAATCTCGTAGCCGCCGCGATCGACAAGCACCGTCCCATCCGTCCCCATAATTGTCGAACCGCGATCGCGGCCGTAATATTTCATTCCCTGGCAGCTCTTCCCTTCCCACGTTATCATTTTGTCTCCGTACCCGAAGCTCGTCACCAGCGTGTCATAAAATTGCCAGTCGTCCTTGAAATGGTACCTGCCGCCTGATGAGGTGACCTTTGCTGGATAGTCAACGCCAAGCGCCCACCGGCAGACATCAACTTCGTGCGTGCCATTGTTCAATGTTTCGCCCGTACCCCAAGTTCTGAACCAGTGCCAGTTATACGGGTGCACATTGTCGCGATAAGCTTGCCGCGGCGCCGGCCCTTGCCACAAATCCCAATCCAGCTGCGCCGGCACCGCCACTTCTTTGCCCGTGCCAATGGATTTCCTCACGTTGCTATACCAGGCTTTCGCAAAATATGGCCGGCCGATAATTCCTGCATGAATCTTGTCGACGATCTCAATCGTGTGTGGTGAAGACCGCTGCTGCGTGCCCATCTGCACAAGCTTTCGATATTTCTGCTGCGCCTGCACCAGCATCACTCCCTCAGCGGGATTATGGCTGCACGGCTTCTCCACATAGACGTGCTTGCCCGCCTGCAATCCGGCAATCGCCATCGGCGCGTGCCAATGGTCGGGCGTGGCAATCGTGATGGCGTCCACATCTTTCAGTTCGAGAATGCTGCGAAAGTCTTTGCCGGTCGCTGGCGCCTCGCCCATCTCCTGCTGCGTGCTGGCGGCGAATTTCAGAAGAATATTCGCGTCCACATCGCAGACGTGCGAGATGCGCGCGGCGCTGCGGTTCGCCTTGAGTGCCGAAAGATGAGCGTAAGCGCGGCCGTTCAGGCCGATAACAGCGAAGTTGAGCCGATCGTTCGCACCGAGGATTTGCCTGTAGCTCTTTGCTGTCGCGCTCACGGCCAGTGTCGCCGCACCCACCGCAAGCGAATCGAGGAACTCACGTCGCGTAATCATAGTTTTCCTTTGAGCTAGCGCTTCGAAGATAGAGCCAAGAACCGCGCGAACCTGCAGCTCAGTCTAAAATCAGCAGGAGATTCCAGCCTTCGCGAGCGTCTTCTTTAGTCCGTCCATGCTGACACGCGTTGATGCTTCAGGCGTACCCGCCCCCCGCCAATGAGTTTCGAGGCTCAACCCGTAATGGTAGCCGTCGCGCTGCAACGCCTGCAATTGCCCAACCCAATCCACAATGCCGCCGCCCACTGGAGCCCAATCATATTTTTTGTCTGGCTTGCGCACCACGTCCTTGCAGTGGCAATGGCCGATGCGTCCTTTGGGCAACAAATCGTAGCCGGCCGGATAAGGAGTGCTTCCGATTGCCGCGGCGTTTCCGGGATCCCAATTCAACATGAAATTTCTATTGGGAATCGCTTTCAGCACGGCGGCCGACTCTTCGCCCGTCGCCGTGTTGCAGGACATCTCGTTTTCGAGCAGCAGAATAATATTGTCTTTGGCGCAGCGCTCCGCGGCTCCCTGCAATTTGGCATTGATCTCCGAGCGGTACGGCTTTTGATCTTCCAGCCGCCAGAAATCGAAGCACCGAATCCTGTCGGTCGCAAAAAACTTGGCAATCCAAATACATCGTTCGAGCAATTTGTCCTGTCCGCTTGAATCCACGTCGGAATGAAACTGATCGCGGCTTTCACTCTGAGACGATCTCGGAGCGCCGGGCCAGTCCGTCTTGAACAGCGGACTCGCGATATCCGTTACCTGAAGTTTGTGGTCCCCCAGAATCTTCCGCGCATCCTCAAGTTCTTTTTCGGTGAGTTCGGTCACGTTCTTGTTCCACATCGTGCGCAGCTCAATCCAATGCAACCCGAAATCGCCGGAAACGATCTGGCACGCCTTCTCGAAATCCTGCGTGATCTCATCATTGATCACTGCCAGCCTGAACGGGCACGTGCCCGCGTCTGCTGCTTCCGCGCGCGACGCACTCGCGGAATTCAATATTGCCGGGCTCAATGATGAGAAAGCTGCGGCTTTCTTGACCAGCGGTGGCATCGCCGCTTCAAGCGCCGCCAATCCCAAACCCGCAAGGACCTTGCGACGTGTGTACCCCATGCTTGTTACCTCCAGCTAGCCGCACGATTCGACGGCTCGGCCCGCTATCCCGCGTCTTTTATAGACCTGCAATCGCCCCTTACGCCAATAAATTCCTTCGGAGCGTGGCTGCACGCTCGGAACGAAGACCGGATACAACACAAAGGTGCAGCCATCTTTGAGAACGTTTTCGAGTATTTGAAATAATGCAAAGGGCGACGTTCACTGCTGCGGGTTGCGTTTCAGCGGCTTACCGATTGCGAGCAGAAAGATGGCGCTCTTCCCTTCCGCGTGCGGCGAAAAGAAGTGAATCACATCATCGTCGAAAAAAGTAAGTCCGGTCGCGCCAAGCCGCTGCGTATATGTGGCCAAGTACATTCTGCCGCCGATGGCGCCCGCCTCAAGCTGGATTGCGCGATAACCGCGATTCCCGTACTGCTCCAGGATGCGATTTAAATCGGCCAGAAAGAAAATGTCCACGCAGGCGTCCGCCGGCAACTCCTGCTGCAATCCAAGATAGCCCGCCTCAGCGCGGAATGTTCCCGCCTTGAGCAATTCCAAACTATTCCGCGCACGATCGAAAAAATAAGCGCCGGGCGCAAGCCCCTCCACCGAGTGCGCGATCAGATAAAGATCGTTGAGTTGCGCGCCGGGCGGCTGAAGGAAATCGACCGGAATTCCTCTCGTGGCGCAGTCGAGAATGGTGGAGAGCTGCGCGAACGTGATGATTGCCTTCCTATCGAACCTTCGCGTAGATCCGCGCCGCAGGATCACCTGTTCGATTGAATCCTCTGGTTGTTCTTTATCCTGCAGCGGCTGAAGTCGAACACCCTCGGCAGCCGGAGCGGGAGATGAGAGCTCTGGCAATCTCTCGCGCCACTCACGTACTTCCTCTGCAGTCTCAAGCGAAGACGCTTCGTGCATCTGAAGCATCGCGGGATATTCCACTTCACCTCGCGAAAGTGGAATCGTCTCCAAGCCGAGCGCCGGAATTTCTTTTGCGGCAGGCAGCGAGCTGTCCGATGTACGTCCAACCGGTACAAGGCACAACGAAACTTCGCGCCGCGCATCGAGATCGAGCAACCGATTTACTTCGGCGTCCACAAAACCCAGCACAATCTCGGCGGGCAGTCCCGACGCCGAAGAAACCGCCAGCATGTTCGCCAACTGCATACCGTTGTCCCAGCCGAAATGCCGGTAAGTCCGCGCCTGATACTTCCAAGCATTCCGCCAATAAGTTCCCGTGCAAATGATTGTCGCGGGCGCGTGAGCCACAGCCGGTTCCACGGCCGCCGCTCGTGCCAGATTTCCGCGAAAATCTCCTTTGCGCAAAAGCCGCAGCGACACATCACCCGGATTGAAGTGATAAAGCCCGGCACCAAGCCCCGGAACATCGGAAGTCACAACGTACAGCTCGATTTCGTAGAGGGCGCCCGTGCAAGCCGCAGCGCGAAAATAAATCTCTCTATCCGGATAGACACGCTTTTTGGTAATCCCCACCGAAAAAATGAGAATGCGCGCCAGATCCTGAAGGCTGGGAATCGCATCGCCCCGCAACGAAGTCACGGGCGTCGAAATCGCGGATAGCGCGGACACCCCTGTTTGCGGCACGTCCTGCGGCAACGGTATCGGCTCTATGTTGGGATAAATTTTGAACAGCAGCGGCCGATTGGCCCAATCCATGAAATGAGGATTCGTGCGAATGCTCAAATAGGAATGTTTCGTGCCATCGTGATACTGCCAGGCGGCGTCGATGTCCCGGTTTTTCATCGCTCAATGCGACAGACTATCACCCGCCACAGGCCACGCGTCTAACAAATGAACCTCCGGCCGTCCGCAAAAAATACCCAACATCATTCATTCCCCCGGTAGCTTGTCCTCCAGCTCACTCGCGAGCTTGTGCACATCGGTGGTCTTGCTAAGCGACTGCACCTCTTGCCTGGACGAGTCCACGTTCACGCCCATGTGCTGGCAAAGTTTTTGCAGCATCTGAAGGATCGTCGTTAGTTCCTGCTCGGAAAGCATGCCGACCTGAAGGTCCAGATGCGAGCGCCGCTCGGACTGCCGCGACATTCGCCCTTGACTGATGAGCACGAAAACGGTCAAAAACACGCTTTCGAAGGCGACGACTAGCGCCAGAACGCCGAAAGGAAACGGATCAAATGGTTTGAGCCCCGGTATCACGCCAAGGTTTAGCAGCGTCCAACTGGAGATCAGAATAAATTGAGCCGCCAGGAATCCCATGTTTCCGACAAGTCTTGTAATAATGTCGCTCACTCGCTCCGAAGCGCTCCGGCGGCCAAGAGCGTCATGCTCCAATTTGGCGATGGCGTCGATGTTGTACTGCGTAGGATTAGCCGCCCGGCTTGGCATTGGATTTTCCACGCGTTGCTCCTAGAAATCGTCTCTGAATGAACTCTTTCCCGAGACACTTGCAATTATCCGTCCCTGCGAAGACCAATTGCAGTGAAGTTTCTCTATCAGCGATTAAAAGTGACTTGGATTGGAATGAACACCGCGATCGGATTACCGTCGAACCCGAGAGCAGGCTTGAATCGCCAACCTCGCACGGTTCGAACTGCGATGGCACTAAGATCGGGATCCGGGGACGCCATAACCCTGATTCGATCAGGCCGACCGTCGTTCGTGACGACGATTTCGAGAGTTACCACCCCGGTCCGGCCGATGCCCTTAGGAGATGGGCAACGAACGCAGTCCGGCATGCCTATTCCGCCCGTCCCTCCGCGCGGAACGCCCTCCTTAAGCTCCAATCCGGGGATCGCTTCGGAGCTCAGATCTGAAATCTCTTTCGAAATCGGTATGAGTCCAGTCCTGGTATCGAGGGTTTTTGGCAGATCTGCAAGAATTATAACGCTTAAAGAGATCCCGATCTGATTTGACAGTTCCGCGAAGGTGCCGTCGATCACCACGTCGGCTCCGGCCGACTGCGCTTGATGGATTTGGTTCAGAAAGATCGATTCTGCGTCTGTTTGGGTCTCGGGAATATCAGAGCCCGAATTAAGCTTCGATCGGTCGAGTGTGTTGATCTTCGGATATTCGATTCGAATGTCAGCCGACACTTGGTCGGCAAGCCATTTCCCAACCGGATGCAGACGTCCGCTGGTCGCTCTAAAACCAAGAACTACTAAGTTCCGCGGTTTTGCCTTCTTAAGCGGTTCCGCAAGGCTTCTAACAAGGGCAGTTATTGCCAACTCAGAACTGCCGAGAGACGTTTGGCCGTCGCTGTAAAATCTTAAGTCGTCGGCGGTCGCACGAGCCGGCTCCCCACACAACCCGGCCTGAGCCAGACACAGGGCTGCCGCAAGCATGCCACAAACAAACCGATAACGTTGACGATTACCCAGCAGCATGTAAACCGGAAATTCTAACCGGATGGCGGCGTACATGCCACTCTTTCGCAGGCTCAGAAAGACGTAAAGAATTTCGAATTGGAGTGGCGCTGCGAAATCGCTGTCCCCAGCGAGCATTATCACTGGAGTTTCGACTCTCGATTTCTCATTAGCGCGTTAGCCGAAAACGAACCTGCTAGTTCCACAGGAGAGTCCTTGACAACGTTCGAGTCTTGGTGCGACCCTTGCCGCCTCTGTAGTTGACCAAGGAGTCCATATGCCATCCAAAACCAAATCGAAATCGAAGAAGAAATCCTCGAACGTCGAGCGCCTCGAAACTGCCGGCGTTCTCGTCTCCGAGCAATTCACCGACGACGACAAGAAAACCGTCGAGAAACTCAGCGAAACCGAAGTGACTGCCCTGATCAAGTTGAGGAAGAAGCGGGGCTCCGCACCCGAAGGCAAGCATCATCTTCGGCCGAATATTTTTGTGTAACCCGGCGAAACCTGTCCGAGGCAATCGGCTATGGTGAAGTCATGCTTGGCCGCGAAAGAATGAGCGCATGAATTCTCTCAACCATAGCAAACGTCTGCGCGCGAAAATCCGGCTGGCCGAGCCCTATCTGTTGGATGTCTCGGATCAATTCTGGACGCATCCGCAACTCGCGGAAATGTTTCCCGAATTCCTCTTCATGATGCATTCCATCATCCGCAGCAGCGTCTCGCTGATTAACGCTGCTGCGGTTTCAGCCCAACGCCGCGCCGATTTGGATCCTGTCTCCCAAAAGATCGTCAGCTACTACACAACTCACGCGCTTGAGGAGGCGCATCACGACGACTGGCTACTCGAAGATATCGTCGCGATGGGAGCGGATCGCTCGGACGTTCTCGCGCGTCTGCCGTCCCCGACGATCGCGTCGCTTGTAGGCGCCCAATACTATTGGGCTCTTCACGTCCATCCCGTCTCGCTGTTCGGATATCTCGCCGTGCTGGAAGGAAATCCATCGTCGGTGAAACATCTCAGCAAAATCCGCACCAAGCACGGGCTTCCGGCCGAAGGAATGCGCACGATGGTCAAGCATGCGCGCCTCGATCCCTATCATCGCGACGAAATCTACGCGCAGCTCGACGAATTGCCTCTAACTGAAAATCTTTCGGAGCTGGTCGCACTCAGCGCATTTCATACCATCGAGCACATCGCCCAGGCGCTGCAGGAAATTCTGGATGCTCATCGCAACGAAGAAGTGATTGAGGAAGCGACCGCGCAGGCAGTCTAAAGAAGTCGCGGAGCCAAAGATTCGCCGTAGCGGTCTTAAAAATTGCTTGCGCTAGTAAATCGAGATTCCAAGCCGCGCATTGGCGCTAGCGCGGTTTGCGCCCGCCGAGCGCTTCAAGCAAGCGGTCCCCCATCGGCGAACCTAAACCCGTGCAAGCATTCCAGCCCGGCCCTGCGCGATAAGCACCGTTCTCTCCGTGCGTGATCGCCCGGAACGTTCCTTTTTCATTGGATTGTCCCGCCAGCTTATACAGCAGCGAGTTCAGATGCCCCGAGCCCAATCGTGCGCCAGTCGCATGGTTGAGCCGCGCGACAAGCGCCGCCCAAAGCGGAGCCACCGCGCTGGTCCCATAAGAAATGGTGTCCACTCCACCCACCACTATGCGGCAACCTGTGTGAGGATCGGCAACGCCAGCTACATCAGGCACTCCGCGTCCTCCAGTTTTCGAACTGGAACGCGGCACCTCAAAATCCTGCTGCCAGAACGGCCGCTCGAATTTTTCACTCACGCCGCCGCCCGTCGCGCCTCGCATCCCGTCGAACAACGAATTCCACACCACTTCCGCTTCGATCTCGTTTCCGGAAGCTTTGAGCGTCGTTCCGCCGCAGCCGAGCGCGTTCGGACTGCTAGCCGGAAAATTCACGGAGGGTTTCCCGTCGGGCGAGCCATTATCCGCGCCGGCATCGCCTGATGAAACGCACACCGTCACGCCCACGGTCGAGAGGTTCTTCAACACATCATTGATCAAGCCCATGTACTTCGGCGACCAACTCGATTCCTGCTCCCCCCAACTCAGCGAGAGCACAGTCGGCCGGTGTTTCTTGTCGGCGAGTGCGGTGGTGAGCGCGTGGTAGACACCCTGCTCGCTGCTCGAAGCGAAATAAACAACGATCTCAGCCCCGGGAGCGAATGCGCCCACGAGCTCAACATCCATCGTCGTCTCGATTGTGGAGAGCAACTGGTCCGCTAAGCCGCTCGATCCCGACTTCCCGCCCTTTGCGGCATCGATGGCGTTCTTCTTTCCACTGTTCATTGCCGTGACAAACTTGATGAGGCTTGCAAGATCAGCCGGCGCATTCTTCGTTCCGTCCGCGGACACGTCCGTAATCTTCGGCATCGCCATCTGTAACGATGAAAAGAAACTCGCCAGATCGCTCCGATGATAGCCGCCACCGAGTTCGATCACGCCTATGCATTGCCCTTCTCCGGTCGCATGCTTGGGGAAACGATAGAGTTCGGCGACATCGTGCGGCGAAAAATGAGCTCGAACCGCCTTTTTCACTCCAGGCGCGGGCATGTGCCGCAAGGCCACCGGCCGGTCGTCCAGCCCGAGGACAGTTTCAACGGAGCCTGCAAGTTCCCGCGGAATGTAAATCGGGCCGCTGATACCGCGGTGCCTCCCGCCCTCGTGATCGTACTGATGCATTTCCACGCGAAACACTTTGCTGAACTCGCCGGATTTGCCGCGCAGCATAACGCTATGCCGCGCCGCGGATGTCTCTACGATTTCAAATCCGTGTGCCCGCGCGAAACCTTCGATCTGCGCCAGGTCATCTGCGTGGGCGCCATGCTGCGCCTCGAATTCTTTGCGGGAAAGATGATGGCGATCGCGCGGAAGCAAATCCGCAAGCGTCTCGTCAGAGTGCAACTCCGGCGCCGGCCGCCGCGGTCGAACGACAATGGTGACGGAAATTTCCTCGTGCGGATCAGCTGGAGCGATGATACTCGCCCCAGCTACAGGGACATATTCGCTTCCGTGGATCGGGACATGAGAATCGCGAGAAGCCATCGATGGTCCTCCGTCGCCTGCGGATAGGCAAGCAATCGTATCACTGGCACCTATGTCTTCCGTGTCCAACTCGGAGGAGAATCCAGGTCCCCTAGACACAGAGTCCTAGAACTCACAGTCCACTCTCCGAACCGTTCAACTGTCATTAATTATCGGAAGTATGTACTTAACGCAACCGCTTCCGTCGGCCTGATCTGAATTTCTCAATCTGAGATGGTGTGTTAAACTATGACTTCGCCTGAATCAGAGGCGAGCCATACAACTCCAGAGGGGGCCGCGAGGAGTTCGCGGCTAATCGCCACGCGCTTTCCTTGTTGGCATCATCAACGGGGAGCGAAGTTTGAACCCTGTCATTTCCGCTCTTCGTTGAACAGGGTACAAGCGAAAGGCTCGGCCCCCACAATCTTCCGGGTTTTCCACAGCAACCGCGATATCCACAGGGAGGTGTCCTTGACGGTTCGCCTTCTATTCGCCTAACCTCACTTTGTTACAGTTCGACCATTAATCGAAGGAGAAAAACATGAAGGGTAAACCGATGAACCGAGAAACAATAAAACTCGCTGTACAAATAGTAGCAGCGGCTATTCCAATGCAAGCGGGAACTTGGATTGCAAATCCCGACAAAGTAACCGCATTCATTGAAGCCGTAGCGGCCAAACTTTACGATCTTGAACAAGGGGAATAACGTGTCACTGATTCAAATTAGCTATGATCTAAGAAACCACGCGACTATGAATCAGTATGAAGAATTAATCAAAGAACTTGAACGATTAGGAGCGAAAAAAGTTCAACTCTCTGAATGGATGTGGCAGAGCACAAATACTCCGGTTCAAATTCGTGACCATTTACGACGATTTATCCATGATACCGACAGATTGCTGATTACCGCTGTTAACGATTGGGCTTCCTGGAACTCCTTGACCAGAATCAACGACATATAGAAATTCTGTCATGGAGCATAATGCTTCAAATTCTTTGGCGTTCTCTGGCTCAATATGAAGCCCTGTCTGCCACCAAAACACTTTCATTTCGTTGTCTCCTAATGAGATCTTGCAGACTGAAAGACTCTTATGTAGCTGCTAATAGACATCCCGGACAGGTGGGTTATTCTCACAGCTCACCGCAGGAGGTTCGGGATGAAGAATCCAGCTTACGAGCAGATCCAGGCAAGGAAGGTAAAAGCCAGGCTGCGCATGC
>Ga0302325_10020940_pt1 | contig 13705 bp, 9 predicted proteins | sample Palsa_T0_2_FD_201948 | JGI IMG/M metagenome (GOLD analysis project Ga0302325, IMG submission 201948) | Peat permafrost microbial communities from Stordalen Mire near Abisko, Sweden - Palsa_T0_2 | ecosystem: Environmental > Terrestrial > Soil > Palsa > Peat permafrost | place: Sweden: Abisko... | reverse complement strand
CTCCGCGAGAACCTCATCGGCGAACGCATCGTGATCGAGACCTACACCGAGATCATCCGCTGGATCGGTGATGCCGACATCACGACCCGCCGGCTCATGGAGCAGCTCCTCAAGGACGAAGAGGACCACGCGGACGAGCTCAACGACCTATTCGTCGCCTGAAGTCCAGTCTTGAGGCGCGCTATCTCGCCTCCGGCTAACCACAAAGCCAATCAACTACAACTGCAGCCGTCCAGGAGTGGTTGGCGGTCCCCAGCACCTCGCCGGTATACGGCTCGTAGTACTCGGCGAGCCCACCCGCCTCCACCACCTGCTTGAGCGCCGTGCGACGCATGTCGGCAGCGGCCTCCCCGGCACCTGCTCGTTCCAGGGCCCACGACAAGAGCCAGTTGGTCACTGGCCAGACAGGCCCACGCCAATAAGAACGTGGACGGAAATGGGGCGAGCACGGGCTGGTGCTAGGCGGGAGCGCCCACCTGAGCCCGGGATGACCGGCCCAGCAGGGACCTTGCAGCAAAGTGACCAACCTGTCCAGCTCTTGTCTCGCCAACTGTCCGGCGATCAGAGGGGCGAAACCGGCAATGGTGCCCGGCCCGAGATCTTCACCGGTCCGCAGGTCGATGTCGGTGGCCAGACCGGAGGGGCCCGTCCGGGCGGCAACAGCTGCGCGTGCGCGCTGGGCGTAGCCTCGGGCTTCGGCCGCCTCGGGCGCTCCCACCAGTGCCGCGAGCTCAGCCAGGTCGTCGTTGGCCGCCGCCAAGAGGGCAGTGAAAAAGACGTCGCCCACATTGAAACTGGACGAGCTGCTCAGCACCTTTTGGTCGTACCCAGCTTGCTTGGCTTCTTCCACCAACCACAGGTACTTGTCGTACTCGTGGTTTGTAGGGCGTTGAGCGGAGTCGGTCACAAACTTGAGGTCGCGACGCTCATAAGGTGGGAGCTCGGGCCCTGGGTGGACCCGGCTGTATGGGCCGTCGAAGCGCGGGGAGTTGTCCATACCGCTCTCCCACCCGTGGAAAATCCGGACCAGGCCGGTGCTCGCTTCGGTGCGTTCCCTGACCAGAAAACGGTGCCACGACAGCAGTTTGGGGAGGAACGACTCTGCCCACCTGAGCGCCGAGGACGCCGTCGCAGCGTCGCCTTGTGCCGCAGCGCGGACGGTACGCAGTGCAGCAATGGCATGCACGGGGGGTTGGCAGATGCCACTAGTCAGGGGCGCAGCAGGGGCGTCGGCACTGACTTCGGCGGATGCCCAGCGGTCCGGCCCAGGGAAATAGCCCTTAGCGTCAGGGTCGAACACTATGTGGGGCACCATGCCATTGCGCCACTGTCCGGTGAAGAGGGCATCGAGGTTGCGACATGCGAGGTCGACGTCGAGGGCGGACAACCCGATAGCGATGAACGCCGTATCCCAGCTCCACTGGTGCGGGTAGAGGCCCCGCGCCGGTTTGACCACGTCCCCGTCAGTGTTGAGGCCGAGTACGTGAGCCGCCCGAGCGGCCATCGTTACCGCCAGCTTTTCGGGGAGCTCACCGGAGTATTCGTTTAGGTCCAAATCCTTATCGCTGTTGGTAGTGGGGCCCACAATTAGCTCTAGCAAGGAGAGCATATGAGTGAAATCAGCTTTGACGAGAGTAGTTCCACTTGGCTGTTGCGAATGGCCAAATCGAGCTACGGCATAGGGCTCGCGGGCGAACGCCGTCTGCCCCGGCACCTGCACTGGGGACGACCGCTCGACCATAAGGCCCTAAGCGAAATTGGGACCGAGCTAGGGCGATCACGCCGGGGCGAGGAAGAGCCGCTCGAGTACGTCGCCTGGGGAGGGCTCCGCTACGACGAGCCTTCTCTAAAGGTGGAGTACGCGGACGGGACACGTGCCACCGAATGGAAGCTCGTCGACAGCGACGTGAGGCGCGAAGGCACCTCAACGACTCTCGTGCTCGAACTGGCCGACCTGGCTTACCCTCTCCGAGCCGGGCTCTGCTATCGCGTGTTTGACGGCAGCGACGTGCTCGAGCGCTGGGTCAGGCTCGTCAACGTCGGGGAGGCGGGCACGATCGTCTTGCGGCAGGCTCACTCTGCCAACTGGTGGATGCCCGAAAGGGGCCGTTGGCGCCTCACATACCTCCACGGTGCCTGGGGACGTGAGACCCAGCCTGTCGAGCATGCTCTGGCTCGCGGCAAGACAGTTCTCGAGAGCCGGCGAGGTGTTACTAGCCATCAGCTGCAACCGTTCTTCGCCCTCGACCCTGAGGGCACCGCCTCGGAGGTGCACGGCGAGGTCTTCAGTGGCCAACTCGCCTGGAGCGGCTCGTGGAAACTTGTCGTCGAGACAACGGCCGGCGGTAGCGTCCACGTCTCGGGCGGCTTGAACGACTTCGACGCGCCCTACGAGCTCGCTGCCGGGACCGAGCTTGTGTTACCGGTGTTCGCCGGCTGCTATACCGGCGAGGGCCTCGGGGCGATGAGCCGTACGTGGCATGACTACGAGCTCTCTCATGTCCTCGGCCACCGGTCCCGCCCTGGCGGTAGCCCCTCGTTCCCAGCGCCAGCCGGTCCGGGTCACCTCGGGCCAAGCGGAGACCTCCCGCCGCTGCGACCGGTCCTTTACAACTCGTGGGAAGCGACGGAGTTCTCCGTCAACGAGCAAAAAGAAGCTGCACTAGCCGAGCTGGCGGCCGAGATGGGAGTGGAGCTTTTCGTGTTGGACGACGGGTGGTTCATCGGCCGCAGTGATGAATGTGCAGGGCTCGGCGATTGGACCGTCGACCTCGAGAAGTTCCCTCGCGGGCTTGGACCGTTGGTCGAGCGGGTAACAAAGCTCGGTATGGGCTTTGGGCTGTGGGTGGAGCCTGAGATGGTAAATCCCGAAAGCAATCTGTACCGGGCCCATCCAGACTGGACCTACCACTTCGCGAACAGATCCCGCACCGAGAGCCGCAACCAGCTGGTCTTGAACCTCGGACGCGACGACGTGGCGGAATGGGTGTTCGCTACCGTTGACCGATTATTGAGGGAACAAAACATCTCTTTCATCAAATGGGACATGAACCGGCCATTTTCGGAGCCTGGATGGCCCGAAAAGGTCGGCAGCAACCCCGAGCGGGCCTGGGTCGACCATGTCCGCAACCTTTACGACATTTTGGACCGCCTGCGAGCGGCCCACCCGAAAGTCGCGTTCGAGGCATGTTCGAGCGGAGGCGGCCGCGCCGACCTCGGGATCCTTTCGCGCAGCGAGCAGGTGTGGCCGTCCGACAACACCGACGCCTGGGACCGCGTGGCAATCCAAGAAGGTTTTTCTTATGCGCACGCTCCGATGGCGATGGCGGCTTGGGCGACTGACAGCCCGAACGTCCACACCGGCCGGCGGCTGCCTTTGCGCTACCGCTTTCATGTCGCCATGGCCGGCTCTCTCGGGATCGGCGGCAACCTCACCGAGTGGTCGAGCGCTGAGCTCTCAGAAGCCAAGGCTTTCATCGCTACCTACAAGGAGGTCCGGCCGACTGTGCAACACGGACGGTCCTACCGGCTCGCCAGCACTCGCACGGGCACGCTGGGCGCGGTCCAGTACCTAAGCCGCGACGGGACGGATGTCGTAGTGCTGGCATGGACCGGTGTGCGCCGATTTCGGCCTACTCTTCCGACCCTCCGGGTAAGGCTTGCGGGCCTCGAGCCTTGCGCCCTTTACCGGGACCAAGAGACTGGCCAGTGCCACCTGGGTGCCGTGCTTGAGGAGATCGGCGTCCATTTTCCCGACGCCGCCGACTTCTCGAGCGTGCTGCTCCGCTTGGCGCGGGTGTCTTGACACGACGGCACCGGATTGTTCGTGCGGGCTCGCGCTAAAACCCTTCAGTTACCGCCGTTGGTGGCCAGCAGCTCTTCACCGAGGCCGCGCCAGGCCACGGCCGCGCACCCTATCAGCGGCGCCATGGCGCCCAAACCGGCCGGTACAACCCGGGTGTTCAGGGCATAGGTCTGTTTGGCGTTGTCGTGCAGGGCTTCGTTGGCCGCTTGAAAAAACGGAGCGCCATAACCTAGGGCGACGGAACCGGCCACAGTTATCAGGTCGAGATCGCACAAGTTGGCAACTGAAGCCAGCGCCTGGCCCACCAACCGACCGGTGCGTTCGATCGTCTCAGGGCCGGCCTCAGACGGTGGCCGGCCCGTAATCTCGGCGATGGCCCATCCGGAAGCCTCCGCCTCAAGACAACCGCTGCCGCCGCACGAGCAAAGCCTTCCCCCGGGCGTCACCAGGACGTGGCCTACGTGCCCGGCGTTGCCGGTACGGCCCTCTACTAACCGGCCGTCCAGGACAAGTCCCCCTCCTATCCCGGTGGATACGACCATGGCGAGGTAATCCCGTTTGCCTCTGGCCGCACCTCTCCATCCTTCGGCGAGGGCTAGCGCCTTGGTGTCAAGCTCGACGAAGGTGGCGATGCCGTAGCGGTCCTCGAGCCGCCGGCGCAAGGGGAACCCTCGCCACGCCGGGATGTTGAGGGGGCTCACCTGGGAACCGTCCGTCATCGGCCCAGCGCTCCCCACGCCGAGCGCCAAGGGGGTGCTGGCATCGCTTCCGAGCACGCCGTCAAGGAGCTTGGTTACCTCCGAGAACACGACCTCGGGGTCATTTCCCTCAGGCGTGCGGCTCTCGGCCACGTACCGGGCATCACCCTGGCGGTCTACCAGGGCGGCCCCGAGCTTCGTGGCGCCGACATCGAGGGCCAGGCACAGGCTAGAAGGCATCGGCTCTTTACTCGGCCAAAGCCAAGCCCAGACCCCAGCTTGTTAGCTCCCCCCCGGGCAGCGCGAACTTGTCGCTGGTGAATTGCATCGTCAGTCTTTCGGGGACAACCGCAGCGTGAGCACCTGGAACGGTCTGAGGTCCAAGGTCAGCTGGTTGCCCGGTTCAATTTGGAGCTCAGCCAATTGCCGCTCCAACAGGTCGGTCACCACAGCCCGCCGGAGCGGGAAGGATGTGTTCAGGGTTGTCGTGACTTTGCCACCCAGGGACTCGTAGCAGCGCACAATCACGTCTCCCGAGCGGTCATCGGCGGCTTTGACCGCCTCGACCACCACCGCCTGGTTGGAGAGGGCTACCAGCGGCTCCGCCGCGCGCTCAGCCATCGCCGTGCGGGGCGGCAGGTTGAAGTGGTACCCGTGGCGCACAGCGTCGGCGACGTTGGCCCCGGGCACTATCGCGTAACGGAAACTATGCCGCCCATTTTCTCCCCGAGGATCAGGGAAGTTGGCGCTGCGCAGGATCGACAGGCGGGCCAACGTCGCTCGGCCGCCACCAGCGCGCGCAATAACACCCACTTCGTGACCGTATATACCGTCGTTGACGATGGCGACCCCGTAGCCGGCCTCTCCCACGTGCACAAAGCGGTGGGCCACGAACTCGAAACGAGCGTCGTCCCACGATGTGTTGGTATGCGTGGGCCGCTGTACGTGCCCGAACTGGATCTCTGAGAGCGATCGGTCGGCGTGGACGTCGATTGGGAGGGAGACCTTCAGCAGACGCTCGTGCTCGCGCCAGTCAACGTCTGTCTCCACTACCAGGGCCTCGGCGCCCGCCGCCAAACGCAAGGTTTGGACAGCCCGCGACTCCCCGAAGAGATATTCAATCCGGATGGCAGCCTCGCCGGGCCCGCTCAAGATAACCCTGATGCTCTCGGGAGAACCCAAGTCTGTCTTGGTATTACGGTAGAACGGGTCGATATCCCAGGCTGGCCATTTGTTGGGGATATCTGGATGGAGCTGGAGGACGTTCCCGAGGGCCCCGGGAGGGATGAGCTCTCGGTTGGCCACCCGGTCCATCAGCGAAACAATGTGGCCGTTGCTGTCCAGTTCCACTCTGATGTGGTCGTTTTCGAGGACGCGCTCGTCGGGCACCCGCGCCACGTCGGACGACGCAACCGGCGCACCAGCCGAAAGTGCAGCAACACCGTCACGGCGGTGCGGCGCAGCATTGAACGAAATGGGCAGTGAGCCCCGACCGCACAGCGCCACCGTCGCTCTTTCGATAATCTCCTCTAGTTTCGAAGCGCTAGCGGCGCAACTCGCGATGGCTTCGTCGTTGACCATGGCGATGGAGCTGCCCGGGAGGATATCGTGGAACTGGACGAGCAAGATGTCCCGCCAGATTTCCTCCAGTTCCTCGTACGGGTAAGCCGAGCGCCCCGCTACCAATGCGGCGGTTGACCACAGTTCCGCCTCGCGCATCAAGTTCTCGCTGCGGCGGTTCCCCTGCTTGATCTCGACCTGGCTCGTGAGCGTCCCGCGGTGCAGTTCGAGGTAAAGCTCGCCTGACCACACGGGCGCGTTGGCATACTCGGCGTGGGCGGCTTCAAAAAACTTCGACGGCGCCTCGACTACGACCTTCGGCGACCCGTCCAGGTCAGCGAGCCGACGCGCCCTCTCCATCATCTCCCGGGTCGGGCCCCCGCCGCCATCACCGTAGCCAAAGGGCGCCATTGAACGTGAACCGAAGCCCAGCTCGGCATAATTGCTTGCGGCGTGGGCGAGTTCGGCCGACGTTAGGCGTGCGTTGTAGGTATCGACCGGCGGGAAATGAGTGAACACCCGGCTCCCGTCAATGCCCTCCCACCAGAACGTGTGGTGGGGGAACTTGTTCGTGTCGTTCCACGAGAGCTTTTGGGTCAGGAACCAACGCGACCCCGAGAGCAGGATGAGCTGGGGAAAGGCGGCTGAATAGCCGAAACAGTCCGGGAGCCACACGTCCTCGGTCTCAACGCCCAGTTCGTCCATAAAGAACCGCTTGCCAAGGACCAGCTGGCGGACAAGAGATTCCCCACCGGTCACGTTGGTGTCGGACTCCACCCACATGCCACCAACAGGGACGACCTGGCCCTTGGCTACTTGAGCTTTCATCCGTTCATAAACCGCCGGGTAGTTCTGCTTGGCCCACCACCACTGCTGTGCCTGCGAACAGGCGAAAACGAGCTCCGGGTACTGCTCGCCCAAGGCGGCGACGTTGGCGAAGGTGCGGCCGCACTTGCGGACCGTTTCGCGGATCGGCCAAAGCCAGGCTGAATCTATGTGAGCGTGCCCGACCGCGGAGACCGTATGCGCAGTACGGGCGGCCGGTGCCGACATTACGTCCCTCAGGAGCTCGCGAGCGGTAGCCGGGTCCTCGTCGAGGTCGTAAAGGTCCAGACAGCGTTCCAGGGCACGCAGGATCTCGTGGCGCCGGGGGTCCCTGAGGTCAAGCTGCTCCATGACCCCGAGCAGCACCTCGACGTCAAAAGCGAGGCCCAGTGCAACCTCATCGACCACCACCAGCTCGGCCCCACCGAGCCGGTAGAGCGGTTTGGTCCCTGCAGTCGCCACATCTCCAAGATCGGTCGCCCGGAACCTGTCATCGGTCCCGCCCATGATCCCAGGCATCGACACGGCCTCGACAAAGCACGTCCAGGTCCCACCCGAACGAGCTTCGGAGCCGACAGGGAGCCAGTTGTTGAGCGGTGCTATTCCCTTTATGGGCACGCCGTCGGCATCGAAGGCCATACCTTCGGCTTGGAACCCGGGGCCCCTTCCATCGAACCCCAGGTCGATCAGTGCCTCGACCCTCAACCCTGCCCATTCCGGCGGTACTTTCCCCGAAATTCGGAACCAGCTCGTCGACCAGGGTGGCCCCCACGGCGCCCCTGGGTCGATGGGCACGTAGGCGCCGGCGAGCCCGTCCTGGACCGTCACCTGGCCCCCGCTCGCAAATACGGACACCTCACAGGGCTCGCGGCTGGCCCGCACGCCCGGGCGGAGCCGCATTTCCAGGGCGGTCCTCACCCGGGCCTCGGTCTTGCCATGGCTATCGTGCATCAGGGACCTCCTCAGCCCTTGGTGGCGCCAGCAAAGGTGAACTTGCCCCGCAGGAAACGGGCGGCCACGACCCAGAGCCCTAGCGCAGGCAACGTGTAAAGGATCGAGAAGGCCGCCAGTTGCCCGTACTCGACCGCGCCGTACTGACCGAAGAAGGTACCGATGCTGACCGCCATCGGGAACTTGCTTTGCGTCGTCAACAGGATGAACGGTACGAAGAAGTTCCCCCACACGCCGGCGAAGGTGAAGATGGTGATGACCGCGATGCCCGGCATCATCAGCGGTGCCACTATCGTCCGCAAAGATCCCACCCAGGTGGCGCCGTCAACCCACGCCGCCTGTTCCAGGTCCACGGGTACCCCGTCCATGAAGCCCTTCATGAGCCATATCCCAAACGGCAGTGACGTCGCCGTCAGGAACAGGATCAGGGCGGGGTAGTTATCTACCAGGTTGGCCCGGGCGAACAACTCGTACACAGGGACCATGATGGCTGTGATCGGCAACCCAGTGGAGAAGATGATGGTGTAGAGGAAGGCTTTGCGGTACCGCATCTGGTAACGAGAAAGCGGGTAAGCAGCGAACAGCGAAGTAACTACCACTAGCACCGCCGTCGACCCCGACAGGATCAACGAATTGATGAGCGGTTGAAAGAACGTTGACCAATTGAGCACGGCCCCGAAGTTGCTGAGCGACAGCACCAGTGGCGCATTGGTGCCAATGGCGGCCCCGGGCTCGAACGAGGAAAGGACGATCCAAAGCAGTGGCGCAATAAAGAACAGTGCTACCAGAGCCAGGACAAAATAGACGCTGATCGTGGACATGGTCTTGCGCGGTGAATCGATCCGGAAGCGCCCAGCGCGGGCCGCCTTGGTGGGGCTCCGATCGACGCGTACCTTCAGTTCCACCGGTAATGCGCTAGTCACCCTGCCACCTCCTCGACCTTGATGAACTTTATGTAAATCAGCGAGAACGCGGCGCCGAGCAGGAGCAGGACCAGGCACATTGCTGACCCGTAGCTTATGTCGTACAGCTGGAAGGCCTGCTGGTAGATGTACAACGGGGTGGTCATGCTCGCCTCGCCGGGGCCGCCGGCGGTCAGAATGAATATAAGGGTGAAACTCTGCAGCGTCTGCAGGGTTATAAGCATCAGGTTAACCATTATCGAACGGCGCATGAGCGGGATGATCACCCGGCGCAGGAGCGCTAGCTGGCTGGCGCCGTCGACCTTCGCGGCTTCGAGGAGCTCACTGGGCAGGTCGGAGAGCCCTGCCGAGTAGACGAGCATGGAAAAGGCGGTACCCCGCCATATGTTAGCGATAATGATCGCCAACATTGGCGTCGTGTACAACCAGTCCTGGTTGAGCCCAAGGTGGGCCAAGAAGGCGTCCAGGGTCCCCCCCTGGTAGAGATATGCGTACCAACAGAATGCGGCGACGATCTCAGGCATAACCCAGGCGCACATGATGAACCCGTTGAGAGTCGTCGTTACGAACTTGTTCCGGCCCCGCTCCAGCAGGGCGATAAGGAACCCGAGCGTGTTCTGCCCGACGACGGCTGAGCCCAGGACGAAGATGGCCGTGAGGAGCAGGGATTTTATGAACAACGGGTCGTTGAACATGTGGACGAAGTTGGTGAAGCCGACCCACTTCGCGTGAGCGGCCCCAACGCCTGTCAACGCCTTGTTGGTGAAGGCGATGTACACGCTCCAGATGATGGGGCCGGCAATAAACAGGACCATGATGGACAGCGCCGGGGTCATAGGCCCGAGCCACTGCCAGATGGGCAACCGCTTACGACCGTTAATTGCCAGTGCCAACTTACCCCTCCAAAGTGCGACCAAGCCCTCCGGTAAGGAGGGCTTGGTGGCGGTCAAAGTTCACATGACAACTAGGACGTCGTCGGGCCCAGCCCGACAGTCCCGGCGCCATCGGCAAACCTACATCGGTGCCGCTTCTACGTTAGAGGCACCAACGGTGGCGATGAGGTACTTGTTGTATGCCGCTGCGCCCTGGGCCGGGGTTGATTGCCCGGTCATGACCTCCCCTGTGATCTCTTGGATTTCCGTGGAGAGCTTCGGGTATGCGGAGAACGCCGGCCGGAAGTGAGTGAAGGGGACGAATGTCGCGAACTCAGCGGTTATGGGGCCCTGCGCCTTATAGGCCGGGGCCGATGCCACATCGGAGCGGCTGGCGACCTGCGAGGCGTGGATGTCGTACCAGAGCGAGTTCTGCTGGTCGAGTGCGAGACTGATGAAGTTGAAGGCCATCTGCTTGTTTGGGGCGTGAGAACCGACCGACAGCAGCCATCCCCCAGACATGCTCACATGTCCTGGGCCCTGGCCGTTCTCTGTGGGCATAGGGGCTACACCCAGGTCCTTGGTATAGTCCGGCCACGGTTTGGCCCCGCCGGGTATGTAGGTGCCGACGACCCAGCTGCCGTCGAGGTCGATCCCGAGCTTGTTGGTGGGCATGAGCCCTTGCTGTACGGTCTGCCAGGTGGTGGTCCCGAGGGCTGTTTGCACGGTGGGGCCCAGGTTGTTCTGGTGATAGATCTCCGCGTATTCGTTGAGCGCAGCCTCGAAGCCAGCTCCGGCCTGCTCCCACTTGGAGTGAGTGCTGTCCCACAGCCAGTTGTTCGTCCCGTACAGGAACATCTCGAAGCCCTGCATGGTGGAACCTTCGCCCTGTCCGGTGCCCCCGTATACGTTCATTGGGGTAACGCCCGGCTCCGTGGCCTTGATCTTCGCGGCTGCCGCGAGCACCTGCGCCCAGGTGGTCGGGTGCCACGGGACCGGGAGGCCGGCCTTGGCGAATACCACCTTGTTGTAGTACAGGCCGCGGGTGTCAGTGCCCATGGAGACGCCGTAGATCTTGCCGGTGGTGCTCTTGGCGGCATCCTGTGCTGCCGGGGAGAACTCTTTCCAACCGGACCACTTGGACACATACGAGTTCAGCGGGGCCAGATAGCCGGCGGTGACGTCGCTGTTGACCAGGAAGGTGTCCTCGTACATGACGTCCGGCGCAGTTGACGCCGACGCGTTCATTAGGTCGAGCTTGGTGTAGTACGCGTTCTCAGCAGGGTTGGTGATCGGCTCGCCTTTGATAGTCCAACCCGGGTACTTCGCTGCGAACTCGGGCGCTACCTTCGTTACAAGGTTCGCCACCCAGCTGGGGTTCCCTTGGATCTGGTAAACCACGGTGATCACGCCCCCCGAGCTGGCTGATACCGGGGTTATCGCGGTCAGCATGCCCGCTGTGGCCACCCCTACTGTCGCTAGTCCGGTTAAGACGAATTTTCGACGCATCGCGTTCCTCCCTTTGGCCCGTGCCTCACCAGTGGTCTCGCTGGTTGCCCCGGATCGGTTTTCTGGATACTAAGTCAACTTGATTTAGCTGTCAAGCATGGCCGATAGCCGATCGGCATATCAAACGAGAACCTCGCCAGGCACCATTTTGGCACGTCACTGGGCCAATCTCGGCTACAGTTACACCGCCAGGCCGTTCATGACGGCCCCCACCACGTTCGGGCTAGGGCCGCCAACTGAATCGGTTAAGCCGTCAAAGCGGGTTAGAACATCATCTTGAGTTACTAAGTACGGAGGTCCTAGAGTCGCAGCAGAGAGGTCTCCTAAGCCATGTTCAGTGGTTCCAACCTGCCAAGGGTCGGCACTTACAACATAAACGTCGTGCTCAGCTCGGTCCAGGCGGCCGACGGGATCAGCCGCGTCGAGATCGCCCAACAGACGGGGCTCACTGCTCAGACAGTGTCGGTGATAGTCCGCCGCTTGATCGAACAGGGCATCGTCATCGAGAGCGGTTCTTTGGCCTCCACCGGCGGCAAGCCGAGGACGACGCTGCGCATCAACCCGACTGCCGCCTATGCCATAGGCATCCACTTCGACCCGATCGAGGTGTCGGTCGTCGTAGTGGACATGAAGGGCCAGCAACTGGTCCATTCGCGTCATGCCATCTCGCCGCGCCTCGAGCCTGAGGCGCTCATCGCCGACGCTGCCGAGGTCGCTCGCAAGCACCTGGCTGAACTCGGCATCGCTGATGAGCGGGTACTGGGAGTTGGAGCTGCCTGCCCAGGCCCGATTGACCAGAGCCAGGGTCTTGTCATATCGCCACCACGGCGGGACCGCTGGACGGAGGTGCCGATCAAACGCCTGCTCAAGCATTACATCGGCTATGACGTCATTATCGACAATGACGCCAACGCGGCTGCCATCGGTGAGCGCTGGTCAGGCCACGGGCGCACTGCTTCGGACTTCGCATTTTTGTACATGGGTACTGGCATCGGTGGCGCGATGTTCCTGTCAAACCACATCTACCGTGGTATTTCGCGCAACGCCGGGGAGTTTGGCCACATAGTCGTCGAGCCAAACGGCCCCCCCTGTTATTGCGGTAATCGCGGGTGCTTGGAAGCGATGTGCAGCCCAGCTGCAATTGTGAGAAACGTCCGTGCTGAGCTGGCTATGGGCCGCGACAGCAAGCTTGCTGTTCTGTACGAGAAGGACCCCGAACTTGTCGACCACGCTGCCATATGCCTCGCCGCAGTCGAGGAAGACCCTCTCGCCCGACGCGTGATCGACCAGGTGGCGGAGTACCTCGGTGATTGCGCGGTGACTATTGCCAACGCTCTCGATGTCGAATTGTTGATAATAGGGGGCAAAAGTGTGACGTATGTAGCCGACATCTACAAAGACAAAGTCACCGAGTTCCTGCGGTCTCGTCCTCTGGCGCGCAAGACGCACACCCTGAGAGTGGCTATTTCGGACATGGCCAATGAAGGCGCCGCTCTGGGTGCGGCATCACTGGTCCTCCACGCCGCTTACGCGCCCAACACGGCCGACCTCGTCAGCTTGTAGGCCGCCATCGTCTAGGCCTCGCCCGCCCGTAGCCACGGCTAACCAGGCAACTGCACAGCCCCGGCAGCGCAGGACCTTCTGGAGGTGGTCCGGGTTCCCCGCTGGTCCGTCGAAGGGCACAGGCCAACCGGGCGGCGGTAAAGGGTCACCTTGGTCGGGTAGGGCACTGCGTCGATCGCCGGGTTGCCCTTCAGCGGCAGGATAGTCATGGTCGCCCCACCGTGGTACGCCAGAGGCCCGAGCCGGTTTGCACCGTGGCCAACGTCACCCCTAGCTCGTCCCAGACAGCTCCCGTTGCTCCCGACGTTATAACCTTCGTCTTCCCATGTGCCCCCCGCCCGCAAGCACGGGCCGTTGAAGATGTCCGCCACGACCCACACGGTGCTATTCGTGCCGGTGGCGATGACGCCGCCGCCGGGGGAGCCGTTGTTGGCGTAGATGTTGTTGGCCGAGTTACCCGAGAAGGTCGAAGCTGACACTACAGCCGTGCCTTTGCCACCAACATCGGCGTTGTCGATCGCACCGCCGTGCACGTCGGCGATGTTGCCCGAAAAAGTCGAGGTCGACACGATCAGCGTCCCGCGGCTCGTGGCAACGTTGTCGGCGTTGTCGATGGCACCCCCGTCGCCGATTGTCTTGTTGCCCGAAAACGTCGAGCCCGACACGGTGAGGGTACCCGTGCCGCCCCAGTCGGCGTTGTCGATAGCGCCGGCGTCGGCGAGAGCCGAGACGTTACCCGAGAAGGTGGAGGCGGAAACGCTGAGGGTGCCCCTGGCGTTGTCGGCGTTGTCGATGGCCCCGGCGCGACCGGCGACGTTGCCAAGGAACGTCGACGCGGAAACCACGAGGCGGCCATTGCCACGGGTATCACCGTTGTCGATGGCGCCTCCGTCGCCGTTGATGGCGCTATTGCCCGAAAACGTAGAGCCCGAAACAATAACTGTGCCATGACCGTCCACATCGGCGTTGGCGATAGCGCCGCCATCGTCGTTTTAATCA
>Ga0302325_10020939_pt1 | contig 13705 bp, 15 predicted proteins | sample Palsa_T0_2_FD_201948 | JGI IMG/M metagenome (GOLD analysis project Ga0302325, IMG submission 201948) | Peat permafrost microbial communities from Stordalen Mire near Abisko, Sweden - Palsa_T0_2 | ecosystem: Environmental > Terrestrial > Soil > Palsa > Peat permafrost | place: Sweden: Abisko... | reverse complement strand
TGGGCATCCGGGCCAGCGCGGGCATCCCGGCCGGCCTGGCGGTCGGCATCGACCCCGGCACCAGGGAACTCACCCCCGACGTGCTGTTCGGTGGATCACCGGCCCGGGTGCTGCGGCTGAGCGCCACCGGCGTGCGCGCCCTGGCCGAGCTGCGGGCCGGGCCGGTCGCGTCGGCTGCCGGGGCCGTACTGGCCCGGCGCCTCACCGACACCGGCCTGGCCCACCCACGTCCTGAGTCATGGCCGGCGGCGCTCGACCTGACCGTGGTGATACCGGTCCGCGATCGCTGCGCTGAACTGAGCCTGTGCCTGGCCGCGGCCGGCCCGGGCTATCCGGTGCTGGTCGTGGACGACAGCTCGGCCGATCCGTCCGCCGTGGCCGCGGTGTGCGCCGCGCACGGGGCGCGGCTGGTCCGCCGCCCGGTCAGCGGCGGCCCCGGCCCGGCGCGCAACACCGCGCTGCGCATCATCGGCACCGAATTCGTCGCGTTCCTGGACAGCGACTGCATCCCGCCGCCGGGCTGGATCGCCGCGCTGGCCGGTCATTTCGCCGACCCGCTGGTCGCCGCGGTCGCGCCCCGCGTGGTGGACGCCGGGCCCGGGCCCGGCGGTTCGCCGCTCGACCTGGGGGAGCGGTCGGCCCGGGTCGCGCCGCTGACCCGGGTGGCCTACGTGCCGACGGCCGCGCTGATAGCGCGGCGGATGGCGCTCGGCGACGGCTTCGACGAGGCCCTGCGCTACGGCGAGGACGTGGACCTCGTGTGGCGGCTGATCGAGGCGGGCTGGCGGGTGCGCTACGAGCCCGCGGTGCGGGTCGCGCACACCGAGCCGGCCTCGCTGCCCGCGCTGCTGGGCCGCCGTTTCCGCTACGGCACCTCGGCCGCGCCGCTGACCCGCCGGCATCCCGGGCAGGTCGCCCCGCTGATCTTGCAGCCCTGGCCCACGATCACCATGGCGGCGCTGCTGGCCCGGCGGCCACTGGCCGCGGGTGCCGCTTTCGTCCTCAGCACCGCCCTGCTCGCTCGCCGGCTGCGCGGTAACGGCCTGCCGGCCCAGGGGATAGTGCGGCCCATGGCCGGCGGGGTGGGCCAGACATGGCTCGGCACCGGGCGGTGGGCCGGCCAGTTCGCCGGCCCGGCGCTGGTGGCGCTGATGCTCCGCCCGGGCGGTCGGACGCGGTCCGCGCAATGGGGGCGCCGCCTGGCCGCCGCCTCGCTGCTGGCCGGGCCGCCGCTGGCCGAGTGGTCCCGGCGCCGTGACGGCGGCGCGCTCCGTTTCACCGCCGTCACCCTCGCCGACCAGGCCGCCTACGGCGCCGGGGTGTACGCCGGCTGCTGGCGTGAGCGGATCATCTCCCCGGTCCTGCCGTCGATAGCGTGGCGGCCGTTGGAAGGACTGCGCCGCCGCCGGGACGCCGTCGGCACGCCGCCCCAGGAGCCGCCCGGTGAGCCCTGAACGTCAGCTGAGCCCTGAACGTCAGCTGAGCCCTGAACGTCAGCTGAGCCCTGAACGTCAGCTGGGGCCAGGCAGGCGGGCCGGGTCCCACGGCGGCGCCGGCCTGGCCGGCCCGGCCGGGCTGGCCGACCGTGGCGTGGCCCGCTCGATGGCGCCCCAGCCATTGTCCGCGTCCCGCTCGGCCCGCTCGGCTCTGCCGCCGCCGCGTATCCCGAACAGCCGTTTGGCCGCGACCAGGTAGATCACGATGAGCAGGTTGATGGCCAGCGCGAGAACCTTCAGTACCGAGACGCTCTTGGTCAGCTCGTAGATCTCATACGGCACGAAGACCACGGTGGCGATGAACGTCAGGTACTCGGCCCAGCGGCGGCCCAGCCACAGCCCGACCGCCTCGGTGCCCTCCATGACGGCGTACACGGCGGCCGCCGCGCCGACCAGGTAGAGGTTGGTCGTGCTGACGGCGAACAGGTCCCGCAGGTCGTGCACGATGCCGTGCGAGCTGTTGTTGACCGGGCCGCCGAGACCGCCCTGCAGGTCCTTGAGGATACGGGTGAAGTCCCCGTTCAGGGTGGCCTTGTGATCGGCGAACAGGAACAGCGCGACGGCCAGGGCGGCCAGCACCACGAAGTGCAGCGCCCGGTCCAGGGCGATCAGCCGCAGCACGTAGCGGTCCCGCAGCGGGCGGCCGCGCAACGGGAGGACCACGTCCGACCGGCGTGGCGGGTACTCGGCCGCCGGCGAGGCGGGCGGGCTCAGCGCGACCCACGAGTCGCAGCGCAGGCACCGGTACCAGCGCAGCCCGCCCGCTTCCCGCGCGAACAGGTCATCCTCGCGGCGCAGCGCCGCGGCGTCGGTGCCCAGCAGTTCATGGCCATGCAGTCCGCAGTCGATCAGCTCGTACCGCAGCCGTGGGCGGTAGCGCCGGGGCCGCTCCGTTCCCGGCGGGGCCAGCTCAGGCTGAGGCGTACGCGCATCCATATCTGCTCACTATCCTCCCGTCGGCCTACCTAACGGCTCAGCGCCGACGGTCGCACCGGCTCAGCGGGCTGTCGGCCAGTCCAGCCAGTAGTTCCGCCGCGTCCCGGTACACGGCGGCGGCCCCAGCGTCGCGCAGCTCCTGCTCACTGACGCCGCCGGTGAGCAGGCCCACGCACGGTATCCCGGCGCGGTTGGCCGCCTCCACGTCCCAGACCGCGTCGCCGACCATGACGCTGCGCGCGGGGTCCGCGTGCACCGCGTCGAGGGCGGCCTGGATGATGTCGGGCTCGGGCTTGGCGTGGTCGACGTCGCCGGAGCTGAGGACTTCGCTGATCGCGTCCCCGGCATCCAGGGCGGCCAGCATCAGCTCCAGTTCGTCCGGTTTCGCGCTGGTCGCCAGGACCACCTGCGCGCCCCGCCCCGCGGTCGCCCTCAGCAGGTCCGCGGCCTGGGGCAGCGGCTGGAGCCGGCCCAGGTACGGGCCGAAGTACCGGCTGTGGGCTTCGATGACAGCGTCGTCGCCGTGGCCGAGGACCGCTTCGACCAGGGCGGCCGAATCCTGGCCCAGCGCCCGGTGGATGTCGGCCGAGCGGATGTCGTGCCCGGCCTCCCTGAACGCCTCCCACCAGGCCGCCACGTGCAGGTAGTTGGTGTCCAGCAGCGTCCCGTCCACGTCGAAGATCGCGCCGCCGCCCGGTGGCTCAGTGGGCATTACCGGTTCCTCCCGTTGGGTATTGCCTGTGCTCTGGTCGCTCATCTGCCCCCGAAGCGGCCGCTCATCCGGATTAAGGCCGACATTGATCCTGGTGAGAGCGGCGTAGACGGCCTGCTCGCGGGTATTGGCGGAGGATGGCCGCGCCCGCGTACCCGCCCGGGGGCGGCCGCCGTGGCTGACGGCGGCCGCCTCGGTGCCTACCGGGCCAAACGCGACCCGGGCCGGACCCCGGAGCCGATGGAGGCGGAGGGGCGCCCCGAGCCCGGCGAGCGCGGCCGGCCGGTGTTCGTCGTCCAGGAGCACCACGCCCGGGCGCTGCACTGGGATTTCCGCCTGGAGCACGACGGCGTCCTGGTGTCGTGGGCGCTGCCCAAGGGCGTCCCGGAAGACCCGGCCACGAACCATCTCGCCGTGCACACCGAAGACCACCCGCTGGAATACCGGAACTTCGAGGGTGACATCCCCAGAGGCGAGTACGGCGGCGGCCGCGTGAGTCTCTGGGACCACGGCGACTACGAGCTCGAGAAGTGGACCGATACCGAGGTCATGGTCGTCTTGCACGGCTCGCGGGCCCAGGGCCGCTACGTCCTGTTCGCGACCGGCGGGAAGAACTGGATGATCCACCGCATGGACCCCGCCCCGGCGGGCTTCCAGCCGCTGCCGGAACGGATCACGCCCATGCTGGCCGTGGCCGGGGACCTGCCCGCCGACGACGAGGGCTGGGCCTACGAGATCAAGTGGGACGGCATCCGGGCCATCGTGTATTCCGAGGGCGGCCGGGTCCGGGCCTTCGGCCGCAACAACACCGACATCACGGCCCGGTATCCGGAACTGCGCGAGGCCGGGGAGCAGCTCGGAGCGCGGCCCGCCGTCCTCGACGGCGAAGTCATCGCGCTCGGCCCCGACGGGCGGCCCAGCTTCGGCCAGCTCCAGCAGCGCATGCACCTGTCCGGGCGCGCCGAGATCACCAGGAAGGCCCGCGAGGTCCCCGTCAGCTACGTCGTCTTCGACGTGCTGCATCTCGACGGCCGGCCGCTGCTTGACCGGCCCTACGACGAGCGCCGGGAGCGCCTCGAGTCGCTCGGCCTGTCCGGCGGGTCGCTCGCCACCGGCGACTCGTTCCGCGGCGTGCCCGGCGCCGACGTGCTGGCCGCCGCCCAGCAGCGCGGCCTCGAAGGCATCGTGGCCAAGCGCCGGGACGCGCCGTACCGCCCGGGACGGCGCAGCGGCGAATGGGTCAAGGTCAAGATCTTCCAGACCCAGGAAGTGGTCATCGGCGGATGGACCGAGGGAAACGGCCAGCGATCAGGGGAACTCGGCGCCCTCCTGCTCGGCGTGCCTGGAGCGGATGGCCTGCGTTATGTCGGCAAGGTCGGCACGGGTTTCGGCGCGCAGGAGCGCCGGCGGCTCCTCGGCCGCCTGCAGCCCCTGGCCCGGAAAACCAGCCCGTTCTCGGCCGCGATCGACCCTTCCGTGGCGGCGCTGGCCCATTTCGTCCGGCCCGTCGTCGTCGGCGAGGTCCGGTACGGCGACCGGACCACGGACGGCCACCTGCGCCACCCGTCGTGGCGCGGCCTGCGGCCGGACAAGGATCCCGGGGAGATCACCGATGAGACCTAACCGATGAGACCTAACCGATGAGCCCGGAGCGCGTTCAGGCGGAGGTGGACGGGCGGCGCCTGTCGCTGTCCAACCTGGCCAAGATGCTGTACCCGGCCAGCGGATTCACCAAGGGAGCCGTGCTCGACTACTACGCCCGGGTGGCCCCGGTCATGCTGCCCCACCTCACCGGCCGGCCGGTCACGTTCCGCCGCTTCCCCGACGGCGTCGACGGCAAGTCCTTCGTGGAGAAGCATGTGCCCTCGCACGCGCCGGAGTGGGTGCAGACCGTCAAGGTCCCGTCGTCCGACACCGGCCGCGGGCGCGGCGGCGCCGGCGGGGAGGTCGAGTATGCGCTGGTGGCCGACCGGCCGACGCTGATCTGGGCGGCCAACCTGGCCGCTATCGAGTTTCACGTGCCGCTGTGGCATGCCGGCCGCCGCCGCCCGCTGCCCGCCCGCCCGGACCACCTGGTCTTCGATCTCGATCCGGGACCGGGAACCTCGGTCGTGGAGTGCTGCCGCGTCGCGTCGTGGATCTCCGCCCGCCTGGGCGGAGGCCGGCGCGAGCCGGTGGCCAAGACGAGCGGGGCGAAGGGGCTCCAGGTCTACGTGAAGCTTCCGGCCGGGATCGAATGGGACACCGCGCGGGACCGGGCGCTGCAGGCGGCCCAGGCCATCGAGCATGATCACCCAGAGCTGGTCGTGACCAACATGACCAAGGCGCTGCGCCGGGGCCGGGTGCTGATCGACTGGAGCCAGAACCACCCGGCCAAGACGACGGTGGCCGTCTACTCGCTGCGCGGGGGCACTGACCCGTTCGCCTCGACGCCGGTCACCTGGGATGAGGTCCAGGACTGCGAGCGAAGCGGCGACCCGGCCCGGCTGCGGTTCTCCCCAGGCGACGTTCTCGACCGCGTCGAGCGGCATGGCGATCTCTTCGCGCCGCTGACCTAGGCCGCGGCTTTGGGGCCTGGGCAGTGATTCCCCTAGCGGGCAGCCTGCCCGCCAGCGGACAGCACCGGGCTGGGCTGCGGATGGGCAAAGGCCCGGCGGCTGTGCAAAATGAGTTCTCGCAAAGCGGGGCTGTGTGTCGCCCCCCAGATGATGGCGAGCACGGCGGGTGTTTCGATTTCGTCGAGGGTGAGCGCCTTCAAGCGACCGTCGTGGCCGGCGACCATGGACTCGGACAGGACGGCAATGCCGAGCCCGCGGATGGCGAGATCGGCGACGGCGCCCGGTGCGCTGGCCTGCAGCGCGATGTCAGGCTGTATGCCCCGGGCCGCGCAGGCTTGGTCGAACACGGTACGGACCCCTGTGCCTTTGGGCATGCACACGATCGGGTACGCGCTGATGCCAGCCAGAGTCGCCCGTGGCTGGCCGGCCAGGGGGTGTCGTGGCGGCACGGCCGCCACGAGTCGTTCACTGACGATCGGCAGCGCGCCCAGGCCTGCGGGCGGGGCACCGGACGCTCCGATGAGGGCCAGGTCTGCTGCACCGGTGCGCACGCGCTGGATGAGCAGTTCAGAGTTGTCCTCGATCAGGGTGATCTCGACGCCCGGGTGAGCGAGGCGGAACGCGGCGAGGGCGTCGAACAGCGGAGTGACGGTGCACGCAGTGACCATGCCGACCACCAGGCGGCCCCGGATCAGCCCGTTCACTTCGTCAACTGCCTGCCGCACTGCGCCTGCGGATGCGAGTGCGGCGCGAGCGTGCCCGAGCGCCGCCACTCCGGCGGTCGTCAAGCTCGCGGCGCGGCCTGACCGGTCGATCAGGGTCGCGCCGAGATCGTGTTCGAGTTGCCGGATCTGGGCGCTGACCCCCGACTGGCTGATATGCACGCGCTGTGCCGCGCGGGTGAAGTTCGTTTCCTCAGCCACCGCCACGAAGTACTCCAGCTGCCTAAGCTCCATAACCACTGATTCTAACCACCAGTAGAACGATCTGTTGGACTTCTAAGGTTGGCTCGTTCATGCTCGAGGTGCCGCGACACTCTGAACGAAAGGACCCCTATGCCGCACAACGACAGGGCCATGAAGCCGGAAGACCTCACCCGCTTGTTCGTCGAGCGCGCCAACGACGGCGATGCAGCAGGTATCGCAGCGCTCTACGAAGAACAGGCCGTCATGGCCTACCCCCCTGGCCGCCAGACGGTCGGCCGCGACGCCATCCGCGGATTGTGGGAGAAAGTGCTGGCGAATGCGCCGCACTTCGAGCAGGAGCCACCGCTGCCGACACTGATCAGTGGCGACATCGCCCTCACCTCCACCCCGCCGAAGGACGGCGCGGGCGCCCGGGCGCAGGTGGCTCGCAGGCAGCCCGACGGCACCTGGCTGCGCCTGCTCGACCAGCCCGAGTTCGTCCCACCCGCCCACTGAAAAATACGAAGACGATCCGAGAAGCGAGGAGGGTGACCGTCACCTGGCCCCCGGCACCTGCAAGAGTTGGGGGCCATGTCAACCCTGGCTCGCCGTATGGTGGCCGGTAGGCGGTAGCCCATAGAGGCGCGGTGGAGCGGCGGCCGGTGCTGTACGTGATCGCCTCTGGCGCCGCGCCCGCGCGCGAGCTGCCTGCGCTGATCTCCGTCCTGACTGATGACTGGGACACCTGCGTGATCACGACGCCAGAAGGCTCCAGGTTCCTCGACATTCCGCGGATTACCGAGCTGACCGGGCATCCGGTCCGCACGAGCTTCAAGGATCCGGACGCGCCCGACGTGCTGCCGCCCGCCAGCGCATTCGCCGCCGTGCCGGCGACCTTCAACACCATCAACAAGTGGGCGGCCGGGATCAGCGACACCCTGGCGCTCGGGCTGCTGAACGAGGCGGTCGGCCTCGGCCGGCCGATCGTCACCGTGCCCTGGCCGAACGTGGCCCTGGCCCGCCATCCGGCGTTCGGGCGCAGCATCTCGACGCTGCGCGACTGCGGGATCACGGTCATCCTCGATCCCGGGCAGCTTCCCGATGATGATGCCCCCGCCCAGGCCGAGTTCCCCTGGGACGAGCTGCGGAGGGAGCTTGCGCGCATCCGCGCCGCCTTGGCCGGCGGCGAGCCAGCGTGACGATCGAGGTCACAGAGCCGATATCAGAGGCCGGGCGCGAGGCGCATCGCCGGCTGGCTGGTCATCCGGACGGCAGAACGTCGATGTCGAACTCGTTGCCCTCCGGGTCGGCCATGCACCGCCACCGGAAGCCTTCCAGCTCGCGGGTGCTGCCCGGCTCAAGCCACCGCCCGCCGAGCGTTTCGACCTCGGCGGTGGCCTCATCCAGATCCTCAACGACCAGATCGAGGTGCAGCCGGTTCTTGCCGACCTTCCCCTCGCCGACCCGCTGGAACCCGATGGTCAGGCCATCCCCGGCCGCCGACAGCACTACGAACTGGCCATTCCCGATCGTGGCCTCCACGCCCACGTCCAGCAGCCCGCACCAAAACCGCGCGAGCCGTTCCGGATCATTGGCGTCGATGACGAGATATCCCACCGAGGCTGGCATCGCCCCTCCCGCCGCAGTGATCACCAGATGCAAGGCAATGAGATAGTAACGTGCCTGCCAGGCAGCCGGAGTCCCGTTACCAGCCTCGCAGCGAGGCCAATATCCCCGGCCGGAGCGGTGCCAATACCCAGGTCAGGACGCTACGGCCTGGGCCCTGTCCTGCTCCGCGGGCCAGCCCGCCGCGGGCTGCGGGCCGGCGCAGCGGCACTCCACCTCGTCGCATGAGATCACGAAAAGATGCTGGTCAGCGGCCAGGTAGCAGCCGGAATCCTCGGCGCAGTCGGCCGAGCCGTCGAAGTGCACGATCGCCGTGCCGTGGCAGTGCTCGAGATCCTGCTCACATTCGATGCACACGTCCACCGTCACGGCTGGCTCCGGGGTGAGGGCTGATATCACCCTCCTGATGTATCACCAGCCAGCGACACTTTTCCGCTCGCCAGGCCGGCGGCCGGGCCGATACCTAAGAAATCTTCCGGCCCCGCCGCTTCGGCGCCGCCTCGTCCGCGACCTCCGCGTCCGCGATCGCCGCGACGAGCTGAGGCTTGGTCATCTTCGAGCGTCCCTGAATATCATGCTCGGCCGCCCGGGCCAGCAGGTCGGCCTTGCTCATCCCGTCAAGATCGGGATCCTGCTTTCCCGGCCGGCTCCCGCCCGGCCCGGGTTTCACCGCCTTCACGGCCGCCCGGGCGGTCGGCGCCGCACCGGCGGCGGAGGTCTCCGCGGCCGCCCGCGCTTGTCCCGTCGAGGCCACCGACGCCTCCAGCGCCGCCATGAGGTCGATGACGTTCGACTTCGGGCGCTCCGGCTCGAAGACGACCGAGTTTCCCTCACGCTTGCGCTCGATCAGCTCCTCGACCCGCGCCCGGTAGGTGTTGTGGTAATCCTCAGGCGCCCATTCCACCGTCAGCGACTCAACGAGCTTCTTCGCGACCTCCAGCTCGCGTCCCTCGAAGGTGGCGTCCTTCGGCAGGCTGTCGAGCTCCTCGCTCGGGGTGCGGATCTCGTCGGCGAAGTACATCGTCTCCAGGATCAGGACGTCCTCACCGGGCCGGACGGCGACGAGATGCTCCTTGTCCCGGAGGATAAGGGTCGCGATGCCAACCTTGCCGGTCTCCCGCATGGCCTGCCGGAGCAGCGCGTAGGCGCGGTCCGCGCCCTTTCCGCGGGGCGCGAGGTAGTAGGTGGACCGGAAATGCACCGGATCAATGCGATCAAGGTCGACGAAGTCGCTGATCTCGATGGTCTCGGATTTACCGGGGGCGACCTCTTTAAGTTCCTCCCGGGTGACGACGACGTACTCGCCGTCGCCGGTGTCGAAGCCGTTCACGATGTCGGAGTTGGCTACCTCTTCACCGGTGACCTCGTCGACCTTGCGGTAGCGGATCCGATTCGACGTGCCCTTATGCAGCTGGTGGAAATGAATCGTCTGGTCAGCCGTGGCCGTGTACAGGCCCACCGGAACGCTCACCAGCCCGAAGCTGAGAAATCCCGACCACATAGAACGCGCCATGCTCTTCTCCCAAAATCCAAACCCGGCAGCCGGCGTCCTGGCCGTGGCGATCTCCATCATTCACGGCTGGCCGGCCGACGGCCGGACGTGGCAGCTAAACCGCATTGTAGTGGCACCTAAACCGCATCGTAGATCTTGATTCCGCGCCGCGGCCCGGGCGGCGCTCTCAGCAGCGCGCCTGATCTCAGGCCCGCAAGGGGAGTGCGGGTCCCGGCCTGGCGCCGGATTCGGCCTGGTCATGAGGTCAGCTGGGGCGCCTGGCCAGCCGGGTGCCAGGTGATGGCGGGCCAGGTAGGTGGCCACGTGGTGGCCGGCCGGGTGGCCGGCTCAGCCGCCGGGCCATCGGCGCCTCGCCTCGCGAGGCCATGACCGGGCGGCGCGGTCGGGCCGGGATCTCCTGGCCCCGGCCCCGGGCGCCCCCCGAGGCCGGTGCTGCGCCGGGTGGTGGTGCTCGGCACTCCGGCATAACTGCTGGCTCTGGGTCACGTGTGGGGGATTTAACCAGAAACTCCGCTCACCGGCTTCGGGTGGAAGCCAGAGAGATGATCTTCCATTATCAGTTAGCGTTAGCGAGGTCGGCAGGCGAAAACGAGCCGCCAGTTTCCTCGCCGACTGCGAGAAGGGAAGCACGCGGATGGCATCGCGGAAAAGCCGGGCCAAGACTGTCGGCCTGGCTGCCACGGCGCTCATCGGTACTGCGGGCGCCTTCGTGTTCGGGGTCCTGTCCGGCGAGGGCGGGAAAGGTCATCTCCGCAATATCCTTCTTGGCGTTATATGTGTGACCATCCCGGTCATTGTCACTGCCGCCAACCGGCTCAGCGCAAATCGGCGTCTCCGGGCGGAAGTCAACGCACGCGAGGACGCGGTCGCTGAGCGTGAGCGGGCCCTGTCCAGTAAGGAACAGGCCGAGCGGCAGATGACCGAAGTCCAGATCACGGCGGAGGCACGGCTCATTTTTGCCCTGAGGGCCCGCCTGTCGCCCGTGCTGTACTGCCTGGGGAAGATCGCCGCGGCGTCGTCGGACGCGCAGGTGCCTCCGCTGATCGGGCTCCTCACCCAGGCGATCGTGTCCGCGGCTATCGAGCACCGTGATACTGCGGAGGGCCGGAGAAGCGTCTTTTTCGCGGTCAAGGGTGATCTTATGGAGTGCGTCAGCTACGCCGGTTATGAGGGCGAGCAGGATGCGGCGCGAACGGTCTTCCGGAACAAGCAGGACGATCCGGTCGGCCGCCGTATGTTCCGCCTGCTCGGCAAGCGTGAGGCCCTGCTGATACCGGACGTTGACGCGGCCGATCTGCCGGTGAAGTTCCCCAGTCCCCGGAGTTATCAGACGATCATCGCCGCCGCGGTGATGGCCGGCGATTCCCCGTACGGTGTCCTGACCCTGGATGCCCCCCAGGCCGATTCCCTGGGCCAGCCGGACCTGGAGGTCATGAAGACGCTGGCCAACCTGCTCGGAGTCGGGCTCGCGCTGGCCGCCCAGGGGGGCAGGCCGGCCTGGCAGGTTCCGGCACAGAGTAACGTTCCGACACGGGGTAGCAGCGAAGTAACTGCCCGTAGCAGTTTACTGGCGCTGGTCAGTGGCACACTGTAGGGCGGGCGAACCGTGGAGGTGGGGGCGGTCATGCGACTTAAAACCGAGAAGGTCGTCGATCCCGAGTCAATCGAGTGGATCGAGCAGCGCGAGGACAGGCAGAGCGACGAGGGCTACTTCGCGTCGGCCTGGCATCGAGCGCTGAGCGAGGCTGAAGTCGACATGGAACGCCGAAACCGGCCGCCAGCACAGGAACAACCCGCCTCGGACGACCGAAGCTAGCCGTCCGGCGCGGTGAGGGTCCCGCGCCACGAGTTGTTTATGCGGCGCCGCCGCTAACAAGGGCCCGCCGCTAACAAGGGCCCCGCCGCCAATAATGCAGACGGTTAGCGGCCGGGGCCGTCACCCTCGTCGGCCGGCGCGGGCTGAAGCTTGAACACGGGGTTCTCGATCAGGCCGACGAGATCGCCGGCCGGACTGCGGAACGTGCCGAGCTTGATGCCTTCTCCGACCTCCTGGACGGCTTCGGCGACGGCTGCGCCCGTTGCGATGAGGTGTGCTTGCGCGGCCGTGATGTCGCGGACCCCCCAGTAGGTGCGCGGGCCGGCAGACGGGTCGGCGGCCGGATCGAGGCCCAGCTCATAGCCGCCGGGGTTGAACCCGACGTAGAACGGCTGGTCGAAGTAGGGCTCAACGCCCAGCGCCGCTGCCCACCACGCCTTGCTCGCGGCGAGGTCAGGGGCGGCGTACACGACGGTGCGAAGTCCGAGGAACACGGCTGTCCTTCCTTCCATGACGCTGATGGCGTCCAGTCCACCGCACACCGCCAGCGGCGTCTTGTACGGAACGGACATCCGCCGGCTGTTCGCCGGTGCCGATCGCCGGTTCAGCCGGCCCCCGGCCCGTTGACCGGCTCGCCGAGGGCCCGCAGTGCGGCGGCGACCACTTGGCGGCGGACGGCGGCATCCAGGGCGTCGTCTTCTCCGCCTAGCAGCCGGAGAGCCCGGTCGCTGCCCACTGGCCCCGTGAAACGGGGATCGCCCCGTACGGTGCCCCGCACTGCGAACAGGACCGCGCCGATGGCGCAGCGGGCCCGGAGCAGGCTGTCGGGGCCGCCGTCACCAGCCAGGAGGCTGGTGACGGTGCCGAACACCTCCTTGGCCTGCAGGTGATGGCCCCGGTCCCCGGAGGAGGGGTCGTTGAAAACGATCTCGATCAGCAAGGCATGCCGCGAAAGTATCTCGACCAGCCGGGTCAGCAGCTGCTCGGCGGTAGGCGGCGGCGGAGTGGCGGCCATCTGCAGCATGAGGTTCATCTCCGCCCGGATCGGCTCGGTCACTGCCTCCAGGATCTGTTCCTTGGACTCGAAGTGGTAGTACAAGGAGGCCTTGGTCATGCTCATGGTCTCGGCGATGTCGCGCATGGACGTTCCTGCGTACCCGTGCGCCGAGAACAGCTCCAGAGCCACGGCGAGGATCCGGCGGCGCGTGTCGGCCGCCGCGCTGCGGCGGCCATCCGGTGGGTGAACACGCACGCTTCCAGCCTCCCGCGATTGGACACCTGGCGACCCGTCAGGATACGGTTTTACCGTCCGGTCGGTAAGTAGCCATTTTAGCATGTTTCGTGGAGGTTTCCGGGTGGCAGCTCTCGGCAGATGGTGCTTTCGCCACCGGTGGATGGTGCTGGCCGTGTGGCTGGTGGCGCTGATCGGCTTCACCGTGGTCAGCCGGGTCGCCGGGACCAACTTCTCCACCGCGTTCCAGCTGCCCAACACTCCCTCGACTCAAGCCACTGACCTGCTACAGAAGAACTTCCCGGCCGCGTCCGGCGACTCAGACCAGATCGTCCTGCACGCCCGCTCCGGCACGATCCGGAGCCCGGCGGTAGCAGCAGCGGCCCAGAAGATGCTGGCGCAGGTGGCGGCCCTGCCGCACGTGCAGGGCATCACCAGCCCCTACGGCCCGGCCGGCGCCGCCCAGATTTCCCGGAGTGGCGCGGTCGCTTTCGCCACCGTCCACTTCGATCAGCTGGCCCCGGACCTGCCCAAGAGCTCAGTCCAACGGGTTATCTCAGTCGCTCAGCACGCCGACAGCCCGCAGCTGCAGGTCGCGCTGGGCGGCCAGGCCATCGAGAGCGCGGAGGCGCAATCCTCCTCGCGCAGCACCGGCCTGGGCGTGATCTTCGCCCTCATCGTCCTGGGGCTGGCGTTCGGGGCTCTCTTCGCTGCCTTCCTCCCGCTGATCACCGCCCTGGTGGCCATCGGGATCGGCTATGACGTCACGGGGCTGCTCAGCCATGCCTTCGCGGTGGCCAGCTTCGCGACCATCCTCGGGGTGCTGATCGGCCTGGGGGTCGGCGTCGACTACGCCCTGTTCATCGTGACCCGGCACCGGACTGGCCTGTAGGGCGGACGCAGCACCGAGGA
>Ga0302325_10020933_pt1 | contig 13707 bp, 13 predicted proteins | sample Palsa_T0_2_FD_201948 | JGI IMG/M metagenome (GOLD analysis project Ga0302325, IMG submission 201948) | Peat permafrost microbial communities from Stordalen Mire near Abisko, Sweden - Palsa_T0_2 | ecosystem: Environmental > Terrestrial > Soil > Palsa > Peat permafrost | place: Sweden: Abisko... | reverse complement strand
CTGCTCGTCATGCGCATCCATGAGTCTCCACACCTCTTCAAGAACCTCGAGCGCCGTGTCAGTATTCTTGTACTCCATGTAGCTCTTCACAACACCGATCGCCTTGCGAATAGGTTCTCGCTGCTCTTCCTCGAATGCTGCGCAGCCGATCACGAATGCGGGAGCCAGTATTAAAGTTTGACTTGGATCACGGGCTCCGAAGCGGGATAGAAGCTCGAGGCCGTCATCAACTGCTTGCTTGATCTTATTCTTGGGATCGGGCTTCCAGTTGGTGATTTGTGGTGGATTTATGGTTCGCCATAGATAAATCCACATCATTTGTCTGTAGAGCATACCTGCTGCATCGCGTGGATCGCCTGCGGGCCACGCTGGTGTCCATTCTCTGATTCCAGCATCGATCTCAGCTGCTGCGTAGAAAGCTCTGTAGTCGACGACAGGGTCTATTCCATGTTCCATGTTGTGCCGGATCTTGTTTCTGAGATTGGTGATCTTGGACATATAAAGGAAGAGACCATCAAACACCCCGAGAAGACGAACAGCCGACGGTTGAAGCACCGTGGTGGGAAGATTCCAGTCGTCTGATATTGAGACGAAATGAACATCGCCTTGCGGAAGATGTATCAGCTGATCAGCACAGATGTGGTACTGAAAGAACTCATGCATGAATTTCGTGAACTCGGTTTCCTCGGCTGGTGGATTCTCGTGGATCAGCTTCTGGTAGTACTGGAGATGAAAGCGATGTTGCCCGTTGGGGTTCTTGTCTGAAAGAGTCTGAAGAACAAAACAAATCATCTGAGCGTACGTGGCAGGCGTGACAGCAACTTCATCTCCTTTCCTACTTGTCAACTCCTTGACGGCCTCGTCGTGGTGAAATTGTGATCTTTCCTCAAGCATTTTGACGTTGAGAGCAGGATGCTCTTGTAATATTTGAACTCCATAGGGTGATTCGTAGTCGATGTGTTTGCTGGAGAGCGCCAATATCGAATGCATGAGACCAGAATGTTGCAGAGCCATAGGAAGTAAGATATTTCTGAAAGCGCTGTCATTCTCTCCTTCAAGAGTGAAGATCATGCTCAGTCGGGTAATGTAATGTTTCAGGAACATTCTATCGCCTTCTGTCTCTACTCCATGAACCAGATAGGGCAATTGTATGCTTGACATGGTGATGCTTGTGGCCCTGCGTAAACGGGCTGTTGATTCGATCAGCTCATCCGCTCTCTGCTGGCACGTCTGTATGACCCTACCTTCTTCCGCCTTCTCCTTCCCACTCTTCCATGTCGTCTTCTCTGGGTAGCCTTCACAAGTTACAGAATTTTTCTCGCAATTGAGGCCTGGAAGTAGTCAGTGCTGACCAACGACGCGGACCGCAGTGGTGTCATTCGAACTTACAGCCTGGCTTTGTTTCGTCGCACTTCTTTTTCCGCCTCCTGCAGGTGATACAGCCGGTTTTCGACCTCCCCTTCGCAACCTTTGCAAGTGACTCTGGGCTTGGCTTGGGATGCTTCCTTGGGCGCCCGCGAGGCCTTTTCACCTGCGCCGGTGTAGAAGTCGACGATGGTGTTTCAGGAATTACGCTTTCCTTCATATCAGATAAATTTGCCATGTCTATATCATCAACTGGCTCGAGCTTTGGCACCAACATCATATCATCACTGTCGTCTCTGCGTGTCTCGCGCGTCTCGTCTTCGTGATCCCAATCGAAGTCGGCCTCCTCCTCCTGTTCCTCAACCCACCCACCTGATGAACTCCATGGGTCTGTACATGAAGATGTTGCTGAAGTGACCATTGTCATGGCCGACGACGACGATGCGTCCGACCCATCCATACTCCGCCTCGCCTCCATCGTGGATATCTCAAACATCTGGTAGCTCTTTCCACCTTTCTCTATTCGTATTCGACGTCGAATGGGCGCTCGTAAAGAACGAGCTCTTTGCCTGAACGCGGACGACGGCTGCATAGGTGGATGCTGTCGTACAATCTCTTGGGCCTCGTCTTCTAGACCGCCGGTGCTCGAAGGGGATCGCGAGTTGTCAACTTCCAATGGCTTACTGCTGAGTGCGCAATAGTCCATGATCGATTTCACCTAGCAGTGACGGTCTAGTTCCCACCAAACATCCAGCAACCACTTCTTCTGCCAACCGCGACCAGGAGAGAAACCGAAGGAATGGATGAGGGAGAAAGGGCGGAGGTGGAAGAGGAGGTTCACGATAGTAATATTGCCCACTTAGCGTCGCAAGAGGCAGACGATTCGATTTCGGGGGTCAGTTCGCTTGTAACCCTGGAATTGACAGGGTAGGTACAAGGGTTGCGGGTGTTACTCCTTTCAGGACGTGCACCAAGACCCCTTGTAGGAACGAAATACCCCCCCTTGCGGGTGAAAATGCAAGCTTGCAGACAACTGAGGGAGCAGGAGGTCAGGGTTGCACTGCCTTTTCCCTCCGAGTTGCAGCTGTCCCGTTCAGGGGAAGGTCGTGAGATAACTTCGAGGATGTAGAGGCGTGTCTTTGGTCAGCAAGTAAGGGTCCTGTGTCCCTGAGTACACGCTTGAGCTTTACGAAGTAAAGTCAATACAGTGTGCCCCAGAACCCTCTGATGCAAGGCAGGCTTTGGGCCCGGAAAAACAGGGTTGCATGAGCCCAACAATACGAAGTACGAAGGTACTTACTTCGTATGTACGAAGTACCTTCGGCTTTCGACCAGGATCTCCTCCTACAGTACAGTACATAATGGTCTAGATCCCATAGACTCTGGCGGGCACCATCAGACGGGGAGACCCACCAGCCGCGCCTCCACTTCTTAGAGTTATGATAGGCTGGTAGAGCGAGGTCCCATGGCCGTGCGAGCGTGTGTCTCTTGGAGAAACGATGTCTAAGAGGGCACGTTTGACCCCCGCAGAGTAGACGCGGCTTCGATCGCGATTTAGTCCTCAAATTCATGCATACACATTTTTCGCTATGCGTGGGCGTGGCTATGATGAGTGAGAGAGCTGCATTTTCATACCAGACGTTCTTGCCCAAGGCAAAGGCAAGCGTTCAAACCTGAACCATGTCCGTAAGTAGTGTTTCCACGAATGAGTTATCGATATGCTGTTCGATGGCGTCCGCTAAAATCCCCAGCAATGTCGCACTTGCATTCAGAAACATGATATTTTGGGGCACGGCAGAGACCTCTTGTCCACCGTAGGCTGCTCATGCTAGGTGGGGTTGAGAGACAAAGTGCCCGTCTCCCGTCATTCCTCTGCGGGATGGCAACCCCACGCTCAGAAATTGGACGGTCGTCACGACTTCGAAGGTTATCGAAATGCGGGACCGATGCTTCCAGGGTGTGTCACCGGCAGATGAACCGAATTGGTCAGCAGCGACGAGGACTCTAAGGGGACATGCTAAGAAACGGCCATGAAGATCACCCGAACTTTGGATCGCAGCTAACTCGTAAGGAGACGTCCAGGTGGCCCGAAGAGTGCGAGATGCTCCGTACAGCGTCTGACTGCTGAGGTGATACGGTACGGAGGGAGGAGATATGACCGACCGACAGCAGCGTTTGCTACTTCAGGCTGGACTCTCCTCGAGAGCCGTGAGACATGCTATTTACAATACCCTCTGCCGACCCGCCGCAGGGCATGGCACTTGATGCCCTTTACAGTACAGTGCGACTTCCTTCTGCCCTTCCCTTCAGGATTGCTCGTCATCACAGGCCGGGCAGCAATGTGGGGAAAACTGATCCCGCCTCCGCCTAAACTTAAGACACCAATCTTCCTTCAGCACGACGCACACGGCAGCCACGCCTCACCTGGATGTTTCCTGCCCTCTGCGCCTCAAAGGTTTCACTCTGTCAGCTTGTGCTGCAGTGTGCCTCAGCCCGACATTCTCCCGAGGAGAAAACACGCGCGTTGTTTGGTCGCAATGCGGTGGTCCCTTCCACGGCAAGGTCATGCCTTGACCACTTCGTCTCTTTCAGGTATGGTTTGGCACTCTGGAAACATTAATTCCCCGAAGATATATTTTTAACAGCCAAACGACTCGCAAGCTTGCCTAAATGCAGCACCCCAGAAAACGGGTATAACCCGCCTGGGCTTGATGAAGAAGGGGCCTTGAGACTCGCTCTGTCGCAACAAAAATTGAAGCAGTTCGATTTCTTCATTCTGTCACCTGCAGAACGGTATGCATAAGTCGTCAAGTGTTCATTGAAGTCTATAGCCAACGGGCGTGCGAGGTGACAACGTCTCGGTCCAACTCGACCGCCGCAAACCGGGCTTCTGGGAGCAGACAAGCTAGATCATTGGTCAGTGCTGCGAGTTTCCGGGGCTCCATGCCCTGCAGAACTCCGCTTTGGCACATACGCTCGCCATGATTCGCGTGGGCAAGAGCAAATGTCTCTTGCATGATGTCGCTACCGCTCCATGGGCTCTTCCAGCTACCATATCTTGAAAAACGCCAACGAGGTCTTCAGAACCCAAATCCAGGAAAACGTTGAGGCGAATTATTCCCAGGTTTAATTTCCAGATGAGGATCCCGTCAAAAGATATTTTCGGACAACTTTCCCGTCTTGAAAACCGCTTAACGTCGAGCCGTCGCGAGGAAATGGCCCCGACTGGTCCTTGTCTGCCGTGTTCATGTGGCATTTGACAAACAGGTAGCTCCTGCCAGCTCGAGGAAAGGCCAAGCGGGCCTTCTGAAGCTTCGGCCCACATGAAGCTCTTCCTCGAAGCCTTCAAAGAAGTGATCGCCCAGTGGTCTCGCCTCTTCCCGCCCTTACAGGGAACATCTTCAAGACGGCGGCCCTGGCTTTGCTGTCCGTGCACTGCTCGATTGACGAGTCTCAGCGTTGCGTTAACCCCTTCGAAATTTCAGATCCAAACAAAGTGCTCTAAGTCTCTAACCTCACGTCGTACAACCATCCAGTCTCATGCAATATCCCTCCTCCAATAATAGAACTCGCATAACTGATGCAGTCGGTGAGCTCCGACAAGGAGAACCTTCTTTAGGCATCCCGAGCCTTCATTTATCATTGTCAATGTTTCGTGGGGGTTCCCGAAAGTAGAGACATTTCCCCATACTGTAATTTACTCTGCTCAGCCTTCGCACTGTCGGATAGTCGGTTGTAACTTGTACTACTCCCACAAATTGGGTAACAGTGTAACACAGCATCGCCAGCTTTGCCTAAAGCAGGAAGAAGTACCCTTGTCTGCTTGTGCCTCTCGGTACAGCACGGACCAGCGCCACGAATTGTATGCCTCAGCACTGCAGCAGAGGCATTGATGAAAGAGGCAGGCAAGCCTGTATGCCACAGTAAATTGAACTTTACCTTACCGCTGTACAGACGAGGCTCTTTGTCGAAGGGAGTGAACAAATAACCGGAGGATTGACTGGCTAAACTTCCCAACCCAGGGGCAAAGAAAGCAAAGGCTCGAAACGGTTATGCCTCGCATGTGAGAATAGCCACCTGCTAGCCTTGTGTCAAGCACGCTGCTAAAAGCATGTCGAAAAAGCAAAAATCTGAGCCGTGCTTCCCCTTTCAAAAGTCTGTCACAAATGATCGATCTTACTGCGCGATAAACTGCTTCAACATGTTCAACATCCTGCCTCCTGAGCTCCCTCTCGAATTACTCAATTCTGCCAGCCGGAAAAAGCACACATGTTCTTCAACGCATCATCAGTCCTCTCGCTTAGGGTTGGGGAATGAGCTAGAGGCTCATCTGCACAGCACTCCCTCTGCATGAGTCGTTCAACTCTCCTAGTTCCCACTTACCATGCAGAATCGTCCCGAATCCTCACACGCTTCTGCCCTTACAGAACACAACACATAACAGATGTCCAGTAAACCTTCCAGCCCATAAAGTTGCGTCGCGAGCGCCAAGCACCGGGTGCAACCGTCGACCCAAGTAGCGATCTGCAATACCCCTCCACATCCGCAATGACATCCACCCCAGATCTCCGGAACGATCGCGCTGTCCCCCTCCGATCAACGGCCTGTCTCAGAACCCGAAAAACCCGAGATATTTTGCTATTTCTCGAGGCTGCGCAACCTACCTCCTGCTCCTTTCGACCCGTCTATTACCATCCTGTCAAGCATTCCACAACTGCGGGAAGCAGCCGCCTCTCCGTCCCTAATCATTACAATGATACAATCTCCTCCTCGCCGCCAACACGGAAAGATGCATTGTGCCCTCAACGAACGGCTCGCTTGCTCCAAATCCCCAACCCCCTTTTCAGAATCCAAAATAGTACAAGAGAACGCCATGAAGGATTGGGCGTTTGCCAGTGCAGTCCTGCTAAAATATGCCGTGTCTCATACTCCCCATTTAGCGTCAAACTAGGAAACGGGACGCTTTGAATGGAGGGCACATTCGGATCTGGCCGGAAGCTACACCTCCACAATTTAAATGATCAGCAAAACGTCGTCTCTCACTTCATTCGGTCTAATTTAGCTCAATGTTTAGTTGAAAGTTGCGCTTAGACGTAGAGTGCTTGCTATCGAAAAGGCTTGCTGAAATGTGTAAGTGGAGTTGGGGGTTAGGTCTGGCTGTAGAAGTGAAGTACTTCGTAAGTCCTTGTCCCGAGCTACCAACGGCATCGAGCTTACTTGTGGCTTGCGGGCTTTCCGTGGCTAGGAAAACTGGTAGAAGTTGGGAGAGGTCAGGGATGGCTGGGCATGATTCATGTCGTTGTTGAGTCAGGGTCAACGTACCATACTATTGCTGTGCCTAGATCTTCATGTAAGAGCTTGGATCTATAGTTATGTCCTGTAATACCCGAGTTCTAGACGTTGAGAACCCCAATGAGAGGATTGCCGCCCTGGCATGGGAATCTGACAAGCGGGAAATAGTCGAAATCTTGTTTGTGATTGGAGAGGGTCGGAGTAGGGAGAAGGCTGCCCGACGCTGGGATCAAGAGATAATTCGGCGGACCCATATGTTAGAGTTTGTCTTGGTATACATGTGATGTGCATTAGAATCCGTTTGATGGAACAATGCTTCCCCAACGCCTCACTAAACGGCCACGCCTTGTCTCCAGGAATCCTTTCTTCCAGCCGAGAAACACCTGTCTCGCCATTGTGATGCCTGTCCCGCCATATTTTGAAATCTATTTGATCCCTTGGCTATGAAACAAGATCTGCCTTTCTTGACTCTCCTTTTAATCAATGTGTGCTCGGACTCTAGCCATCATGATCATGTGGCGTCTCGTCTCGACCTATTGTAAGACTTTTGATCATTTAATATCTTTTCAATCATAATCGATGAAACCGGTGTGGTTCCCTTCCGAAGCCACGAGATATCGTGGATAAGCGGTGAGCGGGGTATGCATAAATGCCTTCTCTTGGCGCCAACGATCATGTGACCCTTTCTTTCTCAGATTGAATCCGGAGAGCATCAATTTCTCTTTGCAAGGCACTCAAATCTGCCATGATGTCAGGTTTGCCTACATTGCTTTCAATCCTCTCTTCCTCTCGTATCGATGACGCAGCAGATCCTCGTCGGGCACTCTCGACGCTTCTCCGTGATTGTTCACCGCTTGGTCGTCTTGATTCCCCTGGTGATTGGGCTTCCTTACTGCTCCTGCGTCCATGGCGGTGAGGGGGGGGCGGAGGAGGTGGTGCCATGGAAATTCGTTTATTGTTTGACAAATCCATGCTAAGAACTGAAGCTGGTCGACCAGTAGGTCGAGATGACCCTCGAGCTGGGGGTGGAGTCGGCAATGAAATAGCGGAAGAAGAGGTTAACGGTAAGTGATGTGAGGATCCTCGGACTGATAATGATCTCCTTGATGGAGGGGGAGGGGGAGCTCTGGCACTATTAGATCTGGGCCTGTTTTCTTTCCTCATTATGGTATTCGTTTCCTCCTCAACTTTCGGAGATAGTCTGCCCGAATCACTGCGAGTCAATTTCGAGTCAGACACAAGTTGGCTGTGGCGTCGTGTAAGCGGAGGTGCTGGAGCGGTCTTTTTTCGTACGGACGATGATGGAGACGGTGGTTCTGGTGTCTTCCCAGCTGCCTCTTTATCAAACACAGATTCACGGTCCGAATCATGGCTTGCGCGGCTTGGTGCAGGAGGAAGAGGTTTGTTGAGGTCTGTCTGCGAGCGATTGGGATCGGTCATAGAGCGAGGACTGGAGTTGAAAAATTGTGGTGAAGTGATCGATCCAGGTGTTGAAGGCGATTGCACTACCGGAGGTGCTGGTGGGTCGTCTCTGAGTTCAACCCTTATGAGCTTGCCATGTTTCGAACTCGGTGGTGGAGGTTTCTTCCTCCCGAGTGTGGACGATTGGAACTCTGTGGTCAAGCCCAAGCCCCGCCTATCGTCTTCCGGCTCTGATATCTCGTGCGACGTCCGTGGTGATTCTGGATGTGCTTCTTGCACAGGCTCGAAGATTGACTGTCTAGATAGTGATGAAGTATCTGTGCTGCTGCCTCCATCACCCAATGCATGTGTAATATGCGCCTGAGAGACGGGCGCTCCTGTGGACGTCCCTAGCCCCGAATCCCCCGTCATCAGTAACCTCTTGAAAGCCTCAACATCCAATGATGCTCGTCCTGGACTTATAACATTTGTTGGGACTGCTGCCTGTCCTCGTGCCGGATGCTCCATCATCTCCAAAGTCTTCGAGAATGGATTTGCCGGCGCCTTGCTAAGCTTTTTAACCTCTTCATCCTCGGATGCATCTGAGTTCGTGCTATCGAAAGGGTCATCATCTCGTGGAATTGGAGTAGGAGGCTTCGCAGATATCGAATATGTTTCTTCGCCTAACGTCGAGGTAGAGTCTGGTATCGAAGGGGACAGCGGGGGAGGAGATTGCACTCGCACTTTCTTTGTGATCTTCTTCGGCACGTCGATATTTTCGGGGTCTGTGGCGCCAGGACGAGGTTCTGCTTGCTGATATGCGGAGTGATTAATCGTGGGAAGGGAACTCTGTGGAGGAGCGGAAGTAGCTATCGGAGGTCCTTTCCTCCTGAACGGGTTGGAGGAGGGGAAAGCTGCCGCCATTTTCGTTGACCATGGATAGCCAGTGTCACAGTGAAGTGATTACCGTTATACAGAGGTCGTGGATCAGGTCATGATCGTCTTGTTCGTGTCGTCGTAATACGGAGGTTGCGGCGCTGTGTTTGCCTTATCGAACGTGATGTGGCCTGTGCACCCTTCGGAAGCTTATTTGAGGTTCGTGTGGGGAATTTCGTCAGAAGGTCCCCCTTTCTCTAATGTCTCACACTCACAACGCCATGAAAAAGACGAATCCCCCAATGAGAGTAAGGCGCAAAGTGGAACGATGGCACTATTCACATTCCTGTTACTAATACTATTCTGTTGCGCGTTTACTTTCATCCAGCTTTGAGTCCTCTCTCTGTGTATTCAAAATTTGAACAGAGGAAAGCCAAGCAGCTGGACGTTTATGGGGGCTTCTCGTATGCTTTGGATCGTCAAAACTGCTCAATACTTCGTATCCCTCTTATTCATTTTGGACAGTTTCAATTCGCAGCATTACATACTGCGGGTTCAGTAGTCCAGCACCAACGGAGTGTGAAACGTGAATCAACTCGTGGCTAAATGTTGGCCATAATTGTCGTTTAGTTATGTCCTTATTTCTGGTATTATTAGGAGAAGGTTAAATTGTTCAATTAGCATCTTCTGGGGCTTCAATGAAGGTGCAATTCTCTAGGGGTGAGATCAAGTGACCGCCTGAGATTTTACACATGTTCATCACGAGCTAACCTTCCACGTGCCTGAAATCGAGGGACTTTGCTTGGATATTTCTTGAAATTCTCAATAAGTAATTTTAAACCTTCACATTTCATCAGGAGAATATAAAAGGTTATGGAAGCTTTTCAGGAACAAGTCAGGTCGTTCTAGGTCAACGCTAGCAAATGAAAGAAGCACATGCGTTGTTGAGTTTCCTCTAAAAAAATAAAAAAATAAAAAAATCCATAAATATTTTAGAGGTAACAGTAGTAACATAGATTGTTAATATGTGGATTGCAATGTGGAAGGGGCTGTGCTGCGTCGTTTTAGAATTGGGGATGAGGTAAATAAGGAGGTGGATAGTAGTATGTTAGCTGCATGGAATCAAAGCCTAAGGGCTGTGGGGTGAGATCCTCCGGCCAGACGAGAATTTCAGAATCAAATATTTGTTTCTCATATCTTCCAGATCGCTCCGGACCCGGGAAGTTGTTGGTAGCAGCAAAGACCTCCCGAATCTTCACCCTGGACATCTAGAGACAAGGTTCATTTCAATGTCCCAAACCTCCCTGGATATCAAACTATCTCTGATACCCAGGGTGTAGACCATCTCATTTAATCACCCTCCAATGTCCCAAAGTATCTGGAACATTAAGCTATAGCTCCTACTGGAAATAATGCTCTTGTCTGAGCTGTTCTTTCACTGCTAACATTTCTAAGGATTTGAATTGGAACAAAAGTTGACGTTTTCTCCGTTGTCTCGACTCTCTAGAATGTGGCAGACAATGATAGCAGGTGAACCTTCTAATGTTTCCTTCTCGCTGACCTTCTTGCCTAGATATGTGACAAATGTCTCCCTTTTTTGTTGCATTCACTTCTCCAAAGACCTGACAACTGGTAGTTCTTCGCCGGAGTAGATAAGTCCAGACTATTGACAAGGTCTCGCCTTTGTCATAAAGTCGATTTGTTGTGAGAACTGATAATATTTATATATTCTTGCTGGAGTATACTGCAAACATCTCACAAAGATTCTTCACCGAAGTTTGAGGCACAATTATCACATCTCGGATAGAAAAACAGGTTCAGAGATTTTTATCTCTTTATTCATCCCAACCGAATGCCTCTTATCCTATCCGGGTATCATAGTCTATGCATCTTTCCCAACTCCCATGAAAAAAGAAATCAAAAAATCAGCGAAAAGCAAAAAGGAACTCAAGAAGAGTGCAAGATTCCATCTTGAACTCGCGGGAGATTGTGGCCTAGATCCGTCAAAAACAAACCATCCTTAAATACGCCACGACAATAGCTTGAAGCAAACTCTCGTCCTAACAAAGTGGGTTGAGAGAACGAGATTTGGGCCTTTGAAACAGTCATACCAGGAATGAAAGTCGAGAGGGCATGATTAAGGAGTTGACGGGCGTATCCATTTCGGTGCATCTCACGACGAACCCAGATTCGATCAATTCCCATATAGCAATCGTATTTCTCATCGGCGTAGACGAATTCTTGGGTCTCGTCTAGGGGAGAATCTCTGACAACTTCCTCGGGTATTCTGCCCTCTTTGTTGTAGATGACCGGACCAGAGTAATAGAGTACTCCAACTGCAATTCGTTCAACTAAGAGCACGCCGAAAACTTCGAAATTGATGAGGTACAGGTAAATCTTGTACCGAGGGACCTCGTTCAGATCATGCTCGTCGTCGGGGTTGGTGATTAGGGCCCAGAGGTCGCGATGGTTATATTGTTGATCCCATCCGCCGAGTTGAGGTACTGTAGCATCGATGGCCTTTCGAGCCGCATCTTTAAGTGCGGCTGAGGCACGGTGATCGATAACTCGAATAAGGTGATGGTTCGTGCCATCGTATTTTTCCCATAGGTTGATTCCTGCGGAGACGTTTTTGGGTTGCTTGGCTTCGACAATGCCACTATGATACTTATCGTGCAGTCGTCGGTCGTGGGCGAGAGTGGCGTTGTAATGCATACCGCAGACCTGACATCGTTTGGTGGCTGGAACGCCCATGTCCAGTTGGGTTTGGTATAGGTTTTGGGTGCTGGGGCGGGCGACATTCAAGCTGGAGCCTGAGGGGTTATTGCTTCCATTCTCGTTTTTGCCTTCGGTATTGGCAGTATGTCGAGGCTCACGGCCCAAAAGAGGACCATCACTGTACGAGCTATCATCGTACCCGCTATCGGATATGCCTTGGGAAGACATATTGAGGAGTGGAGCGAGTGCGGGTCGGGTTGTGAGACGTCGCTTGGGCCTCTTCTGAGGCTGTCGTGGGGTTTCGATTGAGGGACTCGATCTAGTGGGAGGGGAAGATGGCGGTGTAGATGTAGGCTCGAGGGGGTCTGATGGGAGTGAAGACGCTGGCTTTGTAATTGGGCTCGAAGAAGTTTGCAAAGGTTTGAAGTAACTTTGTATGGTGGTGCCCTTGACCTTCTTGACTCGAGCGGAATTGGCAGGTGCAGGGTCTTTGAGACGCCTCTTCTTGGCTTGGGGAGGGAAATTAACAGGTAGAGGACCTTCAACAGGTCTTTTCTTGGTTGAAGGCCCTTCTGTGTTGTGGGGGACGCGCTTTGAGTATGTCTTGAGGGTGGGTGTCCTGTGAAAAGTTGTGATCAACGAGGGAGAAGGTGACAGCGCCGCTGGGAGTGAATCGAACTGGCCATTGCCTGGGCTGGGTGCCATGATGGCTGGCCTGCTAATCACGTCGCTCGAATTAGTCGGCGATGAGGACGTTGGATGTTGGTATGATGGAAAAATGTGGTGTTGTTAAAGTGATGGAGGGACGACGCGACTTGGATTATTAAGCGGATGACACTGATTACCGCTAAGAAACGCGCCAGCACGTGACACTACCATTTAATCTACCTAAATTCCTCTTCTATTAATGCACGACAGTGAGAACCCTTAAAAGTATGGAGCAGGATGTCTCTTTGGTCAGGTCATGGGGTTTAAAAGTATTTAAGTTCTTAGCATAATGATTTTGTTCATTTTAGTCTATTTCTAACACCAAGTTATTCCGCTCATGTCTGAATCCTTCCCCTGGTTAGTTCCCTTCCCCACTTCCTTTAAGAGAACATCCTCCAAACAATGTTATCGCGATAACTAGTGCATCTTTATCCCGCATTAAAAACCATTCCCTTCATATAAGTACAAAAAGACAGGTTCGCAATCTCCAAGCACAATTAACCCCAACAGCATAGGACGTGGGTGGGCTGGCGGAGGAGTCCCCGACATGAAGCACGATTGATCCGTCACCAAGCGCATCCCAAAGTCCGGCGGTGACATATAAACAATAGCAATGGTCTGAATTGTCTCATTCCTATAATGGTTGCACGGCAAAGGTGAGCTAGGAGAAAGTGGATATGCTAACTGAGCTGAAAAGGGGTGTCACTACTTCGGGAACTCACTACCTGAGGAGAATGATCTCTTGATTCAATTTGTCCTGATGATCTGCAAACCATGGAAAGAGAGATAGGCTCTTGTAGCGATGATATAACAAGCCAGCCTGTATTGGTGGCACTTGGCATGGAGACGAATTTATAAAGCTGGTCATGGTCAAAAGGAGTGTTGACCTGCAGCAGCAACTGATGATCTCCTTGCTTATCTGTAAATAATAGGCAGATTTTCAGAATATTTAATTTGGCGGTACAAGCCTTTTGGTTCCGGTCGCTGAGATGTTAAAAGCACTCGCTGGCATTGTTTAAGCAGAGAGTGATGGGTAAGATGACCTAATCAAGAAACGAGCAGTAGATTCGAAGATGCTAGAAGATTGCCAGATAAGTAATAAAGGAGGTGCAACGATGACCAGCAAAGCATCAAATAATGAACATCGAAGGTCTATTTTGAGCTATTGCTAGCCTATGCCGATGTAAACGCCGTTATAATACATGGCTCGTCTATGCAGATGTCCCCATGAGCTTCATTATACAGATGGCAGAAACGCTGCCGATATAAGAGGAGGTTTATACAACAAACGTAGAAGTAGTCGAGCCATTACTTTCTTCGCTTCAAGGTCTTGATAGCCATCTCCAC
>Ga0302325_10020932_pt1 | contig 13707 bp, 12 predicted proteins | sample Palsa_T0_2_FD_201948 | JGI IMG/M metagenome (GOLD analysis project Ga0302325, IMG submission 201948) | Peat permafrost microbial communities from Stordalen Mire near Abisko, Sweden - Palsa_T0_2 | ecosystem: Environmental > Terrestrial > Soil > Palsa > Peat permafrost | place: Sweden: Abisko... | reverse complement strand
ACGCCGCCGAAGCCGGCCGATGACTGACCTTGCGCGCCCATCCCCCGCTGCTCACCCGCCGCCTGCTGGTCTCGCATTGTGCTGCTCATTTCTGTCATGTCCTGCGCCGCAGCGCGACCCGCGCGGTAATGTTGATCGCCAGCACGCTCACGGTAATCAGCAGAGCGGCGGTCCAGGCAAGCTGCACCCAGTCATCGAACGCCGAGCCGGCATACTGATAGATTGTCACCGGCAGGCTGGCCATCGGCTTGTCCAGGGCGACCGACCAATTCAGATTGCCAAGGCTGGTGAACAGCAGCGGCGCCGTCTCGCCGGCGATGCGTGCGACTGCGAGCAGCACGCCGGTGACGATGCCATCCAGCGCTGCGCGATAGCAGATCAGCGTGACCACTTTCCATTTCGGTGCACCAAGCCCGATCGCCGCCTCGCGCAGCGTGGCCGGGATCAGCCGCAGCATGTCCTCGGTTGTGCGCACCACGATCGGAATGACCAACACGGCCAGCGCAAGGCTACCGGCAATGCCGGAGAAGCCGCCCATCGGCTCGACCAGCAACTGGTAGACAAACAACCCGATCAGGATCGACGGTGCCGACAGCAACACGTCGGAGACGAAGCGTATGACATTGGAGATCGCCGAGCCCTGGCTGTACTCAGCCAGGTAGGTGCCGACCATCAGGCCGATCGGCGTGCCGATCAGTGTGCCGATGCCGGTCTGGATCAGCGTGCCGACGATGGCGTTGAGCAGGCCGCCATTCGACCCCGGCGGCTTGGTATTCGTGGTGAACACGGTGAGTGACAATCCGCCCAGGCCGCGCCACAGCAGGGTGAACAGGATCGATGCGAGCAGCGCCAGGCCGATCAGAGTCGCGCTCACGCACAACGTCTTGACGAGTAGGTTGGTGCGGTGGCGCCGCCGGCCGAGTGCGCGTGCCACCGCCTCGTCTTTTATCGCACCAGGAATGGCGGTCCGCGATGGACCCAGTGTTGACGCGCTCATGCTCAGGCCCCGACTTTCGGACGCAGCAGCAGGCGCGAGATCGCCAGCACGATGAACGAGATCACGAACAGGATGAAGCCGAGCGCCAGCAGCGAGGCCAGCTTCAAACTGCCGGACGGACTCTCCGGAAACTCCAACGCGACGATCGAGGCGATGGTGTTGCCCGAGCCGAACAGCGAGGCCGAGATACGGTTGGCGTTGCCGATCACGAAGGTCACCGCCATGGTCTCACCCAGCGCGCGGCCGAGGCCCAGCATGATGCCGCCCACCACCGAGGCACGGGTGTAGGGCAGCACGATCGAGCGCATCACCTCCCACGTGGTGCAGCCGAGACCGTAGGCGGATTCCTTGTAGACCGCGGGGACCGTGTCGAACACGTCCCGCATAGTGGCGGCGACAAACGGGATGACCATCACCGCCAGGACGAAGCCGGCGGTGAAGATGCCGGTGCCGAAGGGCGGGCCCGCGAACAGGTCCTGCAGCACTGGGATGCCGTCGCACCAACCGATGAGGGCGGGTTCGATCGTGCTCGACATGATCGGCACGATCACGAAGAAGCCCCACATGCCGTAGATGATCGAGGGAATCGCGGCCAACAGTTCGATCGCGGTCCCGACCGGGCGGCGCAACCAGTTCGGTGCCAGTTCGGTCAGGTAGAAAGCGATCCCGAAGGCCAGCGGCACCGCCAACAGCAGCGCGATCGCCGAGGTGACCAGGGTGCCATAGATCGACACCAGGCCGCCGAATTTTTGCGTCACCGGGTTCCATACCGCTGACGTCACGAAACCGGCGCCGAACTGGCGGAACGCGCCGATGCCGCCGATGAACAGCGACAGGATGATGCCGCCCAACAGCAGCAGCACCAGGCCGCCCGAGGCACGCGCCAACGCGGCGAAGACGGCGTCGCCGATGGGGCGGCGCGCCGATCTGGCGCGACCGGGGGTGGATCCAGGCGCGGATCCGGGGGATGTCATGGCAGCGATTGCGTCTTGCACAGTACCGGCCAGCGTTATCACGGGCGCAGCGAGCCGGGGAAGCGCTCCACCGGCCGCGACCTGGGATTCCTAAGCTACATCGTGCCCGGAACTTCAGACTTCCAGGCGGCTCGGATGGCGTTGTGCACACTCTCCGGTAGTGGGATGTAGAGCATCTCCTTGGCGATGTCGCCGCCATGAGCGAAGCCCCAGTCGAAGAACTTCTTCACTGCGGCGCTCTGCTTCGGATCCTTCGGATCGGTCGGCAGCAGCACGAAAGTCGCGCTCTCGATCGGCCAGCTTTCGGCGCCGGGTTGGTTGTTCAGGTCGATCGCAAAGTTCTGCACCTTCGACCAGTCGGCGTTGCCTGCCGACGCCGCGAACGCTTCCATGTTCGGGGCAACGAACTTGCCGTCCTTGTTCTGCATCAAGGCGGTGGTCAGGTGGTTCTGTGTGGCGTAGGCGCTCTCGTCGTAGCCGATGCCCCCTGGGATATGCTGCACGGTGGCGGCGACGCCGTCGCTGCCCTTGGCGCCGGCGCCATTCGGCCACGCCACCGAGGTGGAAGCGCCGACCTGCGACTTCCACGCCGGGCTGACCATGCCGAGGTAGTCGGTGAACACGAAGGTCGTGCCCGACCCGTCGGCGCGGTGTACCGTGGCGATCGCCAGAGACGGCAGTTTCAGGCCTGGATTGAGCTTTGCGATCGCCGGATCATTCCACTTGGTGATATTACCGAGGTAGATATCGGCCAGCAGCGGCCCAGTGAGCTTCAACTGGTCCGGCTTGATGCCCGGCAAATTGACGATGATGTCCACGCCGCCGATTACGGTGGGGAACTGCATCAGCTTGTGGGCGGAGAGTTGATCAGCCGCCACCGGCATATCGGACGCACCGAAGTCAACGGTGCGGTTGTTGATCTGATTGATGCCCGCGCCGGACCCAATCGCCTGGTAGTTCAGCTTCACCCCGGTGGCGCTGGCGCCTGCCTCGCCCCACTTGCCGTAGATTGGCGCGCCAAAGGTGGAGCCCGCGCCGGTGATCTGGGTTTGTGCCTGTGCGGCAAAGCCAAACCCGGCTCCGAAGCCAGCCAATGTGACGGCCACGGCAGCGGTCCTGAGTTTCATTTTTGTCTCCTCGATATCCGCCGGCGGCGCGAACTGCACCGCACGTCGGGCGGGCGGAACCTAGGCACGACGCGAGACTCCTCGATTGCAGTTTGATGAAGGTTCGATGACAGAGTGCTGGCCGTGTCGATTGGTTCTGGGGCGTGCGCTGGTTGGCGTCGCTGTCTGTGAAGTGTTTGGCGGCTCGCATTCGTCCGGCGGGTCTGGCAATCGCGCGGGGCATGCTGCCGCGACCCGATGCATAGCGGCGTTGGAGCGCGTTGTGCCGACCGGCGCCAGCCCGATCCGGATAAGCCGGACCCCGAACAAACCAAGCCAGGTCAAACCCGTGTCTCACAAACCAGGAGTGAACAAACGTAGAACAGAAACTTGGAGTACGCACCGCGTGAAATGCCAACGATTCTCATTTTGGCCGCTCCGAGGCGAAACCCCTCATTCCATCATGGCCGGTTTCCATTGGTCATCTACCCCGAACATTGGCGCGTAGATGGCCCGTTCAAGCCTCGTCCCTCAGACTGCTTGGTCCCTCGAGTGCTTGGCTTGAGGACAAGGCCATGAAGGAGACGCAACGTCGCCACGCCAAACCGAGAACCGCTGGCCGTATCCCGGCCGCATTGCGACGCGGTTCGGTTTGCGTCAAACTTCGCGCACGCGACAGGGTGGGATCCGTGCCGGCCCGGCAAGGTGGACGATCGACCAACATCCAGGGCCACCGTCGGAGCGAGCCCGGATTGGTGCCACGATCGTTCGGTCCACAGGGATCGTTTCAAAAGGAAGCGACTTGCTCATGTCTTCGGATCACCAAATCGCCGATACACCCGGCGCCGGCGCCGAAATGAAGCCGCGGATCGTGACCCCGGAGCAGGCCGAAGCGGTTCGACCATTCGGTATCGATATGAAAATCATGCTGGGATCGGAGCATACCGGCGGTTCGTTTTCTGCTGTCGTCGCGGAGGTCAAGCCCGGCGAAGGTCCGCCGCCACATTTGCATCGCGACCGAGAGGAATACTTCTACGTTCTGGAGGGCACCTATCAACTATCGGTCAACGGCGGCGAGTCGACGATTGGTCCGGGCACGCTGGTATTCGTTCCCCGCGGGACGGTGCACGCGTTCAAGAACGTGACGAGCACATTGGGCAAGGTGCTGGAATGGACCATTCCCGGCAGCAATGGCGACTATTTCAAAGCGGTGCATGCGATGGAGGCTGCCGGCGGCTTCGACCCCGACAAATTCGCCGCGATCAATCGACAGTACGTGACGGAGTTCGTTGGTTAGATCGAACTGCCCGCTGTCGCTTTCGCATTCTTTAGGGTGTGGTTCCGATAGACGGCGTGCGGTGCCTCGCTTGCGTTGCTCTCGGCCGCGCGGTCGCCTGTACTACACCATGACTAGCCGATATGATCCCGGGGCGTGTGTCCGACCCGACCACGCGTCCACCTTAGCCACGCGTCCACAGGGCCCCCGATCGCCCTGGCCATGCTGCCACCCAGACCGGGTGCATCGCCGACAGTCACATCGATCCGCAGCCGAGGCACAGAAGTGTTGGCGACCGGCGGCGACTTGCGGCAGCATCGCCGCCCGCACCAAGGAATCACCGATGCGCCTCCCACGTGCCCGTCTGCCGATCCTGCTCGCCGTCCTGTTGCTGGCTGCCATCCCCGCGATGGGCGCCGGCACGCTGCGCATCGGCCTGAATGAGGACCCGGACGCGTTGGACCCGGCGCGTAGCGGCACCTTCGTCGGGCGCATCGTGTTCGCCGCCACCTGCGACAAACTGATCGACCTCGACCCGGCCGATAACTTCGTTCCGCAGCTCGCCACCGCCTGGCAATGGTCGCCGGATGGCCTGGCGCTGACCATGACCCTGCGCGACGGGGTCAAATTCCAGGACGGGGAAACGCTGGATGCCGAGGCCGTGCGTGCCAACATCGTCCGCTACCAGACCGCGCCGGAAAGCCTGCGCAAAAGTGAACTGGGCCCGCTGGTCGGCGTGGACGTTGTCGATCCGCACACCGTCCGCCTGCGCCTGTCGCGCCCCTACGCGCCGCTGGTCGCCGTGCTGTCCGACCGCGCGGGGATGATGCTGGCACCACAGGCCATGGCGCGGCTCGGTCCGCGCATCGCCGACGAACTGCCTTGCGCCGGCCCGTTCAAGCTGACCGAGCGCGTCGCGCAGGATCGTATCGTGCTCGACCGTTTCCCCGGCTATTGGAACGCCGCCGCAATCACGCTCGACCGCATCGTCTACCAGCCGATCCCCGACACCACGGTGCGGCTGGTCAACCTGGAGGCCGGCAAGCTGGACATGGTGGAGCGGCTTGGCCCGACCGACGTGGCCAAGGTGAAGGCCAATCCACATCTGCACCTGATCAGTATCACCGCGCTGGCGTACTATTCGTTGTCGATCAACCTCGCGGCCGATGGCCCGCTGGCGCATGATGCACGGGTGCGCGCGGCGCTGGAGGCCTCGATCGATCGCGTCGCGCTCAATCAGGTGGTGATGGACGGGCAGTTCACCCCGTCGAACCAGTTCGAGGCGCCCGGCACGCGCTACTGGAACCCGCAGCGCCCGGTGCCGCCGCGCGACGTCGCGAAGGCCAAGGCGCTGCTGGCGGCCGCCGGCGCACCGCACCCGACCGTTGCGCTGATCACCGGCAACAGTCCGGTCGAGGTCCAGGTCGGCGAGGTGATCCAGTCGATGGCGGCCGAGGCCGGCTTCGACATCAAGCTGCAGGCGATGGAGGCCAACGCCGAGGTCGCCACCACGAAATCGGGCGCTTATCAGGCGGCACTGGTGCTGTGGAGCGGGCGGGCCGATCCCGACGGCAACGTGGCGATCTGGCTGGCGTGCAACGGGTTCCTGAACTGGGGCAAATACTGCAACCCGAAATTCGACGATGTGCTGGTCCAGGCGCGCAGCGTGACCGACGTCGCGCAACGCAAGGCACTGTATCGCCAGTTGTCCGACATCTACCTCACGGACTTGCCGATGATCGTGCTGTACCACGTGAAATGGCTATGGGCGGTCAGCGACAAGCTGTCGGGTTTTGTCCCGACGCCTGACGGAATGATCCGCCCGCAGGGCATTCGGCTCGCCCCATAGGAAGCGCACCGTAGGAAACGGAGGAAAAATGCCCGACATCGATGGCGACCGTCTGCTGCGGGATCTTTACGCCGCGCGCGCGATCGGCACCTTCAAGACCGGGGTGCACCGGCCGACCTATTCCGCTGACGACATGACCGCGCGGCATTGGTTCGCCGACCGCCTGACGGAAGCCGGCCTGACGACTGACATCGACGGCATCGGCAACGTCATCGGCCGCTCGTCCGCGCCGGGCCCGAAGCTGCTGCTGGGCAGTCACCTGGAGACACAGCCGTACGCCGGCTGGCTGGATGGCGCGATGGGCGTGATCTACGGGCTGGAGGTGGCGCGCGCGCTCGGGTCCGGCATCGAGGTCGGCGCGTGGGCGGATGAGGAAGGTCATTTCGGTAATTTCCTCGGCAGCATGTCCTTCGTGCGCGGGCTCGACGAGGCGGAGATCGCCGCCACCGTCAATCGCCATGACGGCACGACGCTGCCCGCCGCACTGGCGCAGGCGGGGCTGGCGGGACGGCCGCGCGCGCGGCTCGATCCGGCGCGCTACCTCGGCTATCTGGAGGCGCATATCGAGCAGGGCGACGAGCTCGACAGTTCCGGCCTGCGCCTCGGCGTGGTGACCAGCATCGTCGGCATCCGGCAGTTCGCGATCCGTTTCGAGGGCGTGCAGAATCACGCGGGCACGACGCGCATGGCGATCCGCCGGGATGCCGGGGTGGCGCTGGTGCGGCTGGCCTCGGCGATCGAGGCGCGCTTCCCGCAGGTTGCCGGCCCGCGCAGCGTGTGGACCACCGGGCGCATCCTGCTGGAGCCAGGCGCGGCCAGCATCGTGCCCGGCGGGGCCGAAATGATGTTCCAGTTCCGCGACGCCGATCCGGCGCGTCTGGATACGCTCGAACGCGCGCTGGAGGCGCTGGTCGCCGAGGCCAACGCCGGTCCGTGCGGGGTGACCATGACCAACCTGTCGCGCTCGACGCCGAAGGTGATGGATGCGGGGTTCCAGGATGCGTTGGAGCGCGCGGCGGAGCACAATGCACCCGGAATGCATATCCGCCTGCCGAGCGGTGCCGGCCACGACGCGCAGATCTTTGCGGAACGATTGCCGGCGGCGATGCTGTTCGTCCCCAGCATCGGCGGCATCAGCCACCACCACGCGGAGGACACGCGCGACGAGGATCTGGTGCTGGGCTGTCAGGTGCTGGCCGACGCCGCGGCGGCGATCCTGGCTGGGTCGCCTCGCCTTGCTGCATCGCCCCAAGCTGCGTCGTCCCATGCTGCAGCGCCCCATGCTGCATCGCACCGTGTGGACCTTTGACCGTTTACCGATCATGCTTCATACCCAATGGATTCAGACGCCGCTGGTTAGACGGTGCGAAGGGGAAGCATACGGTGAGCACACGTGGATCGGCGGTCGTCTCCGTCATTCGTCGGGGTAGGCCGGCCATGCGGATCGCGTTGCACCGCTTGGTGACGGTCGTCAGCTGCGCCGCTATCCTGGTCGGCACCAGCCCGGCGCCGCTCCGCGCGCAGGCACCTGCAGCGACGCAGCAGGCGGCCGCGGATGGCTACAGTGCAGAGCAGCTCGACGCATTGCTGGCACCGATCGCACTGTATCCCGACCAGTTGCTAACGCAGATCCTGATGGCCTCGACCTACCCGCTTCAAGTGGTGGAAGCGGCGCGCTGGGTGGAGGATCCCGGCAACAAGGCCCTAACCGGTGATGCCCTGACCGCGGCGCTGGCGCAGCAATCCTGGGATCCCTCGGTCAAGTCGCTTGTGCCGTTCCCGCAGGTGCTGGCGATGATGAACAGCAAGCTGGATTGGATGCAGCAGCTCGGCTACGCGATGTCTGTGCAGGAATCCGCCGTGATGGGCTCCGTCCAGCGCCTGCGCCTCCAGGCGCAGAATGCCGGCCAGTTGAAGACGACGGACCAGCAGGTCGTCACCACCCAGGACCAGGCCATCGTGATCCAGCCGGCGCAGCCGAACGTGGTGTACGTGCCGGTCTACAACCCCACGGTGGTCTACGGCCCGTGGCTTTATCCGGCCTATCCGCCGGTCTACCTGCCGCCGCCGCCCGGCTATTACCTGGGCTCGGCGGTAATTGCGGGGCTGGCATTTGGCGCCGGCGTCGCGATTGCCGGCGGCCTGTGGGGCTGGGCAACGCCCTATTGGCGCGGTGGCAGCGTGAACATCAACGTCAACCGCTACAACAATATCAATGTGAACCGGCCGCCGATCAACAATCCCGGGTGGCGACCGCCGCCGCCCGCGAACCGGCCGGGCGGTGGGGGTGGCTATCGACCGCCGGCGGGTGGTCCCGTCGGTCCGCCCGGGCGACCCGGTGGCGGCCGCCCAGGGACAGGACCTGGGACAGGACCGGGAAATGGGCCGGGGAACCGGCCTGGAACCGGCCCGGGGAATCGGCCGGGGACACCGGGAACCGGGCCAGGAGCTGGCCCTGGCAATCGGCCGGGGACTGGACCAGGAACCGGGGGAGGCCGCCCGAACGTCTCGGTGCCCGGTGGTGTGGTTCGCCCGCCCGCGGGCATGGGCCCAGGCAATCGCCCACCGATCAACGGCGGTGGCGCCAACCGTCCGGGGACCGGCGCGGGCGCTGGTAATCCCGCTCGTCCGGGTGGCGGCACCGGCGGCAACCCGGGTGCCCGACCTGGCGCTGGCCAGCCGGCACGCCCAGGCGGCGCAACAAGGCCGGCACCGAGCACGCGTCCCGCGGGTGCCGCTCCGGGCGGCTTCAGTGGCATGAGTGACGGCCGCAACGCCTCGCAGTTCCAGAACCGCGGCGCCCAGAGCCGCCAGCAGGTCAGCCGACCGAGCAGCGGTGGTGGTGGTGGGCGTGCCCAGGGCGGCGGTGGCCGATCCGGCGGCGGTGGTCGGAGATGAGGAAGATGGGCATGTTCAGGACCTTTCGCGTCCCCGGCCTCGTGGTTGCGTCCCTGCTGGGGATGGGCATCGTGGTGTCCGGCTTGCCGTCGCCCGGAGTAGCCGCGTCGACGCCCGCGGCAAAGGCTTCGGGGCCGGCCGGCAAGGAGCAGACCTTCGACACTGCCGATGCGGCAGTGGAGGCGTTGGCCAAAGCTATTCAGGCGGACGACGTCGCCGCGCTGCAGGCAATACTCGGCCCCGCCGGGCGCAAGCTGGTGATATCGGGTGACCCGATCGCGGACAGCGCTGCCCGCAAGCGCTTTACGGAGGCTTACATCGCAAGCCATACGCTGACGACGGCGGACGATGGGCGCATGGTCCTGGTCATCGGGCCAAACGCGTGGCCGATGCCCATCCCGATCGAGAAGGTCGGTGATCGTTGGCAATTCGATGCGACCCTGGCCTCCCAGGAGGTTGTCGACCGGCGTATCGGCCGCAATGAGTTGCTGACGATCCAGACATTGTTGGCGAGCGTGGCGGCGGAAAAGGACTATTTCGACCGAATGCAGCGTGGCTCGGGCACCGGCGCCTACGCCCAACGAATGATCAGCACGCCAGGCACGCAGGACGGACTTTACTGGGATACGGCGGCGGGCGAGGCACCTAGTCCGCTCGGCCCACTGATCGAACAGGCGCAGAGCGAGGGATATCCCGGCGCGACCGCGACCAATGGCACACCGGTGCCGTATCACGGCTATTTCTTCCGGTTGCTAAAAGCGCAGGGTCCCGATGCACCCGGTGGAGCGAAGTCGTACGTGCAGAATGGCCAGATGACCGGAGGGTTCGCGTTTCTGGCATGGCCCGCCCTCCACGGAACCTCCGGTGTCGTAACATTCCAGGTGGACCAGGACGGTACCGTGTTCCAGAGGGATCTCGGTCCTGGCACCGCGAAGGCCGCTGCGGGCACCACCAGCTTCGATCCCGACCCGTCCTGGGCGGAGGTCGATATCAGCGACTGAACGGTTGCTGTGGCCCATTGGCGGCGGGGCGCGGATGAGCGATCAGCGCGTCGGCGCCTGTCAGGCGCGGCCGGCCGCAGGTGGCCCGAGGCTCGCCACCGCGCCCGTTCCAGGCGCGCAGCTTCCAGGCGCGCCGCTATAAGTCGAACTTGGCCTGTCGCTGGTCGTGGATCTTGCCGCGCCGGCGCGAGACGGCGAGTGTTTGCGCCCGTGGCTCGGATGGATGAAAGCCTGATGTCCACATGCGTCTGCGCGCCTCATAAGCGTGCTGCTTGGCCGTGGTTTCCGTGATGAACCTCGCCGTCACCTCGACCCGCGCCGGTTCTCTCTTGTCGGAACTGTCGGTCATTGTCGCCCCGCTCTGTGGTTTGCAATCGCACCGGCCTATCGCAGCGGCGAGAAAGTCGCGGGCACGACCAGCATGTTCTCCTGCTTCAGCAGGACGCCCGCAGCGGCGGAACCGGGCGGCCAGATGCCCTTGGCCACCGCTTCGGCACGCACCTGCGCGCGGTGGTTGGCGTCCTGGTACGCCCAGATATGCACCCATTTGTTGAGTGGGCCGATCTCCGAGTACCACGCGCCGACTAACGGCGACAGTTTGACCCGTTCCTCGATCTTCTGGCTCCAGCGCTCGATCACGCCGGGGATCGCGCCGGCAGCGAAACCGTACATCCGGATCTCATAGATGCCGCCAAGCTGACGCGGCTCGAGCGGCGGCGAGAATGGCGCCGGCACGAACAGTTCGCTTTTCTGTTCGACGACGAATTCACGTGTCTGCGGCGGCCAGCCGGGTGCGGCCGATGCCGCGGCGCGTACCTGCATCCGTTGCTCGAATGTATCGTACGGCCAGACATGAATGACCTGGTTCAGCGGTCCGACCTCGGAGTGCCAGAATGCCGCCAGCGGGGAGAACTTTTGCCGCACGGGCAGCGCCGCGCCGAACCGTTCCTCGAATTGCGGGATGCTGGCCGGCTTGAGCTGATAGGTGCGCATTTCGATGATCATTGGACCACTGCCTCCCTGGAGCCTGGATCCAGCGTAATCCCCCGACGCAGCCGGTCAACCGCCGGGCTGCGGGATCGCAGTTCTCAAACCTGGCCGATCCGGCGAAGCTCTCGCCATCGTCGCCGCGCCGGCCCCATCTACCTTCACATCGCACGTCGGCAGCTGGCCGGTGCAACTCTGGCCAAGACGGAGACGCAACGTCGGTTGGTCAAGCATCGGCAACGCTGTTCGTGGCCCACGCGATACGTCCGGCGTCGACGCGGTGGGTCAGTCGTCGATGTTGTGCACGTCGTGCACGACGATGCCGCCTTCCTCGGACGGCATGGACATCCATTCCTTGTGCTCCAGTGTTGCCAGGGTGTCGCGATAGCCGCTCTGCCAATGCTCGCGCATGGACGCAGCGCTGAAGTCGTAATCCTTCGCCTGGGTCTCGTAGGCTGCCTGCCGGTAGATCAGGTGCATCAGGTTGATTTCGGGCTGGTTGTCGAGATCCGCCTTCATGGCGATCTCCTGATCCGTGAGCTCGCTTTGCGGAACCCTGTCGAGCAACCGGCGGATCAGTTGGTTGCGCTTGTGACGTTCCATGTAGAGATCGGTCACCAGCCGCGTGCGGCTGGAGAATTGAATGTCCTTCTGCCGTGCCTGCACGTCCGCCATGTCGCGCGGCAGTCCGCCCCGCGCGCTGAACAGGTCGACCTGAAACACCAGGGTCGAGACGTTGCCGATATTTTGGCACAGGTGCTGCAGTGGCGTGTTGGACACAATGCCACCGTCCCAGAACCAGTCGGTCCCCACCTGCACCATCGGCAGCGCCGGCGGCAGCGCGCCGCTCGCCATCACATGCGACGGCCCGATGATCGTTTCGGCGCTGTCGAAATAGGCAAAGTTGCCGGTGCGCACGTTGACCGCGCCGCACGCGTAACGGGTGTCGCTGCTGTTCAGGTAGTCGAAATCAACCAACTGGAGCAGTGTTTGGCGCAGCGGCGCGTTGTCGTAGAAGCTGGTCGCCGTGGCGGCGCCGCGGAGACTGTGCCAGGGGCTAGGGACGGTCGGGGTGAAGAACCCCGGTTGGCCGAGCGTCATCGTCAGCATCGAGGACCACGCATTCAGCAAGCGTCGCGGATCGTCGCCATCGGGCACGAACAACGAGGTCGGCCGCGCCGTGATCGTCTCCCAGAACTGGCGCAGACGCTCCAGGCGCCGCTCCGGCGGGTTGCCGGCGATGAGGGCACCGTTGATGCCGCCGATTGAAACCCCGGCGACCCAGTCGGGTTCCAGCTCACCCTCGTGCAGCGCCTGGTAGACACCCGCCTGATAGGCTCCGAGTGCACCGCCGCCTTGCAGTATGAGAGCGATGCGATTGCACCCTTTCGGCCGTCTGGTCTGGGGCGGCGTGCTACGCGGCGGTAGCGGGCCTCGGTCCATGCTTGCCCTCCGGTAAATCGGCTGAGGCGGCGGGTGTTTCAAAACGATTACACCGCCAGTACGGTATGGCATTCGGGTTGCTGCGGTGCGACATAGACCGAACCGGACCAGGACGGCAATCTGCCCCCTCGAGGCGGACTAGCACGAGGCAGACGAGTACGAGACGGACAATACGAGACGGGCTACGCGGGACGGGCCGGCGCTGACCCGGCCGACGCGGGGCGGCCGACGCACGAACAGGAGAAGGCTGATATGACACGCGATGAGATCCTCGCTGCATCGTCGATGCCGCTCACCGGTCCAAGTTATCCCAAAGGGCCATACCGGTTCATCGATCGTGAATATTTGCTCATTAATTATGAATCGGATGCGGATGCGATCCGTGACGTTCTGCCCGAGCCGCTGGAGCCCGATGGCAACCACGTGATCTTCGAGTGGATCAAGATGCTCGATAGCAGCGGCTTCGGCAGCTATCAGGAGAGCGGCATCAACATCGCAGCACGCTGGAATGGCACGCCTTGCAACTATAGTGCGATGATGTTTCTCGACGACGAATCACCCACCTCTGGCGGGCGGGAGATCTGGGGCTTCCCCAAGAAAAACGGCAATCCCGATCTGCAAGTGATCCATGACACGCTGACCGGAACGTTGAGCTATGATGAACGCGAGGTGGCGATGGGCACGATGGCATACAAATACCACTCGCTGCAGCAGGATCACGCCGCAACGCTGGAGGGGATGCGCAAGTTGAGCGTGAACCTGAAATTCATCCCCGACGTGGATGGCAGTCCGAAGATTGCCCAGTTGGTCGGCTATCATTTGACGGATATTACGCTGAAAGGTGCCTGGGCTGGCCCTGCTCGGCTGCACCTAGTGCCGCATGTGAACTGTCCGGTCGCCGACCTGCCGGTGCGCAAGGTGCTGTCCGGACGCCATCTGATCGCCGATCTCACCCTGCCGTATGGCAAGGTCCTGCACGACTACCTGGCCTGAAGCCGAAGCGGCGTGGCAAACAACGATCAGTCTACATGACAGTCCGGACAGTCACTGAACGGTCAACGAAAGGACAAACCTTGCCTATCCGGTTAACGCAGACACCCGCTAAATGTGGGGTGCTAGGCCGCCCAGTCCATAGACACCCACTAGCCCTGGTGGGTGTCTGCGTCAACCGGATAG
>Ga0302325_10020931_pt1 | contig 13707 bp, 10 predicted proteins | sample Palsa_T0_2_FD_201948 | JGI IMG/M metagenome (GOLD analysis project Ga0302325, IMG submission 201948) | Peat permafrost microbial communities from Stordalen Mire near Abisko, Sweden - Palsa_T0_2 | ecosystem: Environmental > Terrestrial > Soil > Palsa > Peat permafrost | place: Sweden: Abisko... | reverse complement strand
CTCCCGGTCGCTGGCCCCCGCCTCGATTAACTCCGCCGCCGCCAGCCGCACCTGCTCCCGGCGAGCCCGCTCAGCCGCAGTCAGCCCGCCACCATCGGCGTATCTCATGCTCCCGGCATACCGCAGGCCAAGCCAGCTGTCACGAAGCCGTAACCCCCGCAATTAATGATCTTTTAGTGCGGACCAGACGTAGCGTACAGTGGCGCTTTGCGGTATGGATCGCTACCCTCCGGACACCAAATCCCGCCCGGGATGACCTGGAGTAACCGCTCGTTGGAAGGACACCATGACAAAGCGAATCAGTCGCAAGATGGCTGCGCCCGCGGTCGTCTTCACGTCGATTCTCCTCGCCTTCGTTCCCGGCTCTGCCTTAGCTTCGTCAATGGCGAAGGTTCCGACGTCGCCGGAATATGCTGGATGGATAACGACCGATGTGCCGGCGTCGGCATCGGCGGGTACCACGTTCACGGTCCCACAGGCAACGTGTACGCCAACAGACATCGGTCTCGTCATTCCTGGCGTGGGACTTCCCACCGCAAGCTCCATCATCGCAAGTGGCGTCATGGTGGACTGCAAGAAAGCCGGAGCGGCCGCCGTCTACACGGCGGTAACGGACATCGACGGCCTGGTCACCAAGCTTCCTGTTACTGTCAAGCCGGGCGACAGCATAACCACCTCCCTCACTGTCACGGCGAGCGCGACCACGGGAACCTTCGCGGACGTGACCACGGGCAAAAAGACAACCATAAAAGGCGAGGGCGGGAAAGCGACTGGGTCCTGCGTCGGCATCGACGGGCAGGAGGAGAGCAGCTCGGCTAATCCCGTGCCGAATTTCGGGAAGGTCGTCTTCAAGGACAGTGCGCTCGACGGCGAGTCGATCAGTGCCGCTGGTGCGTTCCGTCTCAACATGGCTACCGCTAGCGGTGTCCTGCAGATCAGGACCGGGGCAGTGAATAGTGCCGGTACCGGCTTTACCTCCACGTTCGTTAACACCGGTTAGTGCCACGATAGAAAGCGGTTTCCGCGCTGCGAGCTCGTTAGCCACCTAGCGGCGACCGCGGCTACGGCGCAGGCGGGACGCGGGCGGCACAGTTCACCGTTGCCGCCCGCGTGCCCAGCGTCCAGCCCGGACGCAGGTGATGAGATGCTGACGCAGGTGATGAGATGATGTCTGGCCGGTGCCTTGATACGAGGAGAGAACCATGCCGCTAGATGAGGATGCTGCGCGGCTCGCCAAAGGCAAGAACCTGGCGACCGTGGTGACCCTGATGCCTGACGGCCAGCCGCAGGCCCTGCTGACCTGGATCGACCACGACGGCGAGAACGTGCTGGTGAACACCGAGCCGCAGCGCCAGAGGTCAAAGAACGTCCGCCGCGATCCGCGGGTCACCGTCCTGATCCATGCTGCCGATAATCCCTGGGACTGGGCGGAGGTCCGGGGCCACGTCGTGGACACGATCGAGGGCAGCCAGGCCCGCGAGCACATCGACGAGCTGTCCCGGCGCTACGTCGGCCGCGACTACGCCAACCCGATCGGCCCGGGCGGCCGCATCATGCTGGTCATCGCCCCGGACAAGGTGAACACCCCGAAGACGCTCGGCATGCGGTAACCGCAGCCGGGCCTCAGAGCACGGGCGGACTTCAGAGCACGGGCGGACTTCAGAGCACGGGCGGACTTCAGAGCACGGGCAGGTAGCGGTCCAGCTCGAACTCGGTCACCTGGCGCTGGTACTCGTCCCACTCCGCGCGCTTGTTCCGCAGGAAGAAGCCGAAGACCTGCTCGCCGAGAGTCTCCGCGACGAGCTCGCTGCCCTGCATGACGTTGCAGGCGTCCGACAGGTTCTGCGGCAGCGGCGCGATGCCGAGCGCCCGCCGCTCGGCGGACGTCAGCGCCCACACGTCGTCCTCCGCGCCAGGCGGCAGCTCGTAGTCGTTCTCGATCCCCCTCAGGCCGGCCGCCAGGATCACCGCGAACGCCAGGTACGGATTGCAGGCGGGATCAAGCGAGCGGAACTCGATCCTGGTCGCGTTCCCCTTCTGCGGCTTGTACATCGGCACCCGGACCAGGGCCGACCTGTTGTTGTGTCCCCAGCAGACATACGCGGGCGCCTCTCCCCCGGCACCGGCGATCCGCTGGTCCCCGCCCCAGAGCCGCTTGTAGGAATTCACCCACTGGTTGCAGACCGCCGTCACCTCCGCGGCGTGCTGCAGCAGCCCGGCGATGAACGCGCGGCCGAGCTTGGAGAGCTGGAACTGCGCGCCCGGCTCGTGGAAGACGTTGCGGTCGCCCTCGAAGAGGGACATGTGCGTGTGCATTCCCGAGCCGGGGTACTCGGTGAACGGCTTGGGCATGAAGCTCGCGTAGACCCCCTGCTGCAGCGCGACCTCCTTCATGGCCAGCCGGAACGCCATGATGTTGTCCGCGGTGCTGAGGGCGTCGGCGTAGCGAAGGTCGATCTCCTGCTGGCCGGGCGCGCCCTCATGGTGGCTGAACTCCACCGAGATGCCCATGCTCTCCAGCATCGTGATCGCATTGCGGCGGAAGTCGTGCGCGACGCTGTGCGGGGTGTGGTCGAAGTAGCCGCCCGAGTCGATGGGCCGCGGCTTCACGCCGGGCTCCGGCTTCTCCCGCAGCAGGAAGAACTCGATCTCCGGGTGGGTGTAGAAGGTGAAGCCGAGATCGGATGCGCGGGCCAACGCCCGCTTCAGCACGTACCGCGGATCGGCGTAGGACGGCGTGCCGTCCGGCATCAGGATGTCGCAGAACATCCGTCCCACTCCCGGCGTCTCGCCGCTCAGCGGCATCAGCTGGAAGGTCGACGGGTCGGGCTTGGCGATCATGTCCGCCTCGTAGACCCGGGCGAAGCCCTCGACGGCCGAGCCGTCGAAGCCGATCCCCTCGGCGAACGCGCCCTCTAGCTCGGCCGGAGCCACGGCGACCGACTTCAGGTAGCCGAGCACGTCGGTGAACCACAGCCGGACGAAGCGGATGCCACGCTCTTCAAGCGTGCGTAGGACGAACTCTTCCTGCCTGTCCACCTCGCCAGTCTGCCCGCTTCATGTTTCGGATGAGTTACGCAGTGTGCCGTGCCCGTCCGGCGCTACGCTAGCCGGCCCGGTCCTAAGCTGGAGCGGTGCCAGTCGTCCGCGTCGCGCTCGCCCAGGTCAATGCCACCGTCGGAGACCTTGACGGCAACACCGCGCTGCTGATCGAGTGGACCAGGCGGGCCGTCGGCTCCGGTGCCCAAGTCGTGGTGTTCCCCGAGATGATGCTCACCGGCTACCCGGTCGAGGACCTCGCCCTGCGCGCGTCGTTCGTGCACGCCTCGATCGCCGCCGTGGCCAGCGCCGCGCGGCGGCTCGCGGCGCAAGGGCTCGGCGGCATCGCCGTGGTGACCGGCTACCTGGACCGCCGGGCCGGCCTGCGACCACGGGTGGGGCTGCCGCCGGGCGCACCGCTCGACGCCGCCGCCCTGCTGCACGCCGGGACGGTGGCGGTGACCTCGGCCAAGCACCACCTGCCGAACTACGGGGTCTTCGACGAGTATCGCTACTTCGTGCCCGGTGACAGCCTGCCCGTCTTCCGGCTGCCGTCGGCGAGCGGCGAGCCAGTGGACGTCGCGATCGCGATCTGCGAGGACCTGTGGCAGGACGGCGGCCCGGTGGCCGTCGCCAGGCAGGCCGGAGCGGGCCTGCTCGTGGTGCCCAATGCCTCGCCGTACGAGCGCGGCAAGGACGACACCCGGCTGGAGCTCTGCCAGCGCCGCGCTCGCGAGGCAGGTGCCGCGCTCGCTTACGTCAACATGGTGGGCGGCCAGGACGAGCTCGTCTTCGACGGCGACTCGATCGTCGTGGACGCCACCGGCGGGCTGCTCGCCCGCGGGCCGCAGTTCACCGAGGCGCTGATCGTCGCCGACGTGGCAGTGCCCGCCGCCGACCAGGCCGTCGGTCCAGGCGAGACGCCTGCCGACCCCCGGGACGGCACCGTCATGAGGATCAAGCGGCTCACGCTGACCGGGGCGGATGCGGCGGGTGCCCGTGCCCTTCATGATCTCGAAGGATTTGCGTCCCCCCTGGCGCCGGATCCTTCGGGATCATGGCCGACCGCCACCGCGAGCCCCGCCACCGCGAGCCCCGCCACCGCGAGCCCCGCCACCGCGAGCCCCGCCACCGCGAGCCCCGCCACCGTGGGCTCCCCGCGGCTGGGCGACCTCGCGGAGGTCTACGCAGCGCTGGTCACCGGCACGCGGGACTACATCATGAAGAACGGATTCCGGTCGGTGATTCTCGGCTTGTCTGGTGGCATCGACTCGGCGCTGACCGCTACCATCGCGGCCGACGCGATCGGGCCCGGCCGGGTGCACGTCGTGCTGATGCCCAGCCGGTACTCCTCGGACCATTCCGTCGGCGACGCCGAGGACCTGGCCAAGCGCCAGGGCCTGCACGCCCGGACGGTGCCGATCGCCGCGATGGTCGATGCCTTCGGATCGGAGCTCGACCTGTCCGGCCTGGCCGCGGAGAACCTGCAGGCCAGGATCCGCGGCATGATCCTGATGTCGCTGTCCAACGCCGACGGCCATCTCGTGCTCACCACAGGTAACAAAAGTGAGATTGCCACCGGGTACTCGACGCTCTACGGCGACTCGGCCGGCGGCTTCGCGCCGATCAAGGACGTGCTCAAGACGCTGGTCTGGGACCTGGCGAGGTGGCGCAACCAGCAGGCGCAAGCCCGCGGCGAGACTCCCCCGATCCCGGAGAACTCGATCACCAAGCCGCCAAGCGCCGAGCTTGCGCCGGGACAGCTCGACAGCGACTCGCTGCCGGACTACCCGGTGCTCGACCCCCTGCTGCACGACTACGTGGAGCTCGACATGGGCACGGCCGGCCTGATCGCTGCCGGTCATGACCCCGACCTGGTCAGCCGGGTGATCAAGATGGTCGACCGGGCCGAGTACAAGCGGCGGCAGTACCCGCCAGGACCGAAGATCACGGCGAAGAACTTCGGCCGCGACCGCCGCCTGCCGATCACCAGCCGCTGGCACGAGCCCGGTCCCCCGGCCGGCAGCTCCCCGTCCCACTGACGCCCGCCCAGCCTGCCGGCACACGCACCCAACCCTGTCGATGCGGCATTCAGCGGGTTTGGGTGCCGTGAAAGCCACATCCATCGGGTTGCCCCGGCTCAGCTGAGCAGCAGCACCGCGTAGCACGCCAGCCAGTGCTCGACCATGTAGTCGTCGCCGACGACGTGCGGCAGCGCGGCGGCCGCGTGCCGGCCGGCCGCCGCCAGGGCGGGCCCGATCCGGGGGTCGCCGCCGGGCAGGCTGTCGGCGATCCTGCGCCAGCACCAGGCCCTGCTCGCGTTGAGCCCGTGCAGGTGGGCTATCTGGCCGTCGCGGGAGTCCGACACCACGGCGGGAGTGAACAGGGCGGCGGGCTCGCCCGCCGCGATGCCGGGCAGGAAACGCTCCAGCCAGGCCGGGAACTCGGCCTGCGGCAGGACCTGGGCCATCAGCTCGGCCTCGGTCAGGGCCGGCGAGAGGAAGTCGTGCCCGGACGGCTCATACCGCCCCGGATAGTCCGTGTCGGCGCCGTACCAGGCACGCGCCTTCGCCGTGATCGCGTCGAGCAGGGCAGCGTCACCTGCGCGTGCCCGCTGCGCCGCGTACGGCAGCGCCCGCGACATGCCGAACGCGCTGTTGGGGTGCAGGCCGTAGCGCACCGGGTAGGTGGCCTTCGGCAGCCAGCCAAGGAACCGCGCGGTCAGCGCCTCGGCGAACGGCGCCATCGCGGCCGACCAGCGCCGCGCGTCCGGGTCGTCCCAGGCCGACGTCTCGTGCACGAGCGACAGCGCCCATCCCCAGCCGTAGGGCCGCTGCCCAGCCCCGGTCCGGCCGGCCACCGCTACCGCTTCGGTGGCGAGCCCGGCCGAGGTGAACTGACTGTTCAGCGCTGTCCTGATGTCGCTCGCGGGCACGTCGTCGCGGGTCACCCGCAGCAGCCGGACGAGCAGCCAGTGCATCTCCACGCAGGAATGCCAGTCGAAGCTGCCGTAGAAGACCGGTGTCGCGTCTCTCGGCCGGCCGGGCAGGTCGTCAGGCCCGGTCAGCACGTGGAACACCATCGTCGGGAACTCCCTGACGATATTGGCCAGCGCAACCCCGGCGTACGCGGCGGCCCCGTCACGCAGCATCCCGTTCCAGTCCGGCGCCTGGTTCCCGTCCGGCGCCTGGTTCCTGCCGGGCGCCTGGTTCCTGCCGGGCGCCTGGTTCCTGCCGGGCGCCTGGTTCCCGTCCGGCGCCTGGTTCGCGCCCGTCTGGTTCCCGTCCGGCATCGGCTCAGACCTCCACGCAGGTACCGGGCTCCAGCCGGACGTACTCCGCGCCGGGCGGCTGCGCCACCTTCAGCAGGTTCTGCATGAGGCCGAGGCCATTGGCGTTGAGCAGCCCGTCGTGGATCGCGTAGGCGCGCCGCGGTGCCACCTCGCGGGCGTAGTCGATCATCTCGGACACCTTGAGCCACGGCGCATTGGCCGGCAGCAGCAGGGTGGCGATCCGGTCCTGTGGCACCGTGAGCGCGTCGCCCGGGTGGAACACCTCACCGTCCACGGCGAACCCCGTGTTTTCGATGATCGGGATGTCCCGGTGAATCAGGGCGTGCGCACTGCCGTAGACGTGCACGTCGAACCCCGCCGCGGCGAAAGTGTCGCCGTCGCTGACGACGTGCACCCTGTCCCCGGCATCCGCAAGCTGGGCGGCGACCGAGCGGTTGGTCCATACCTGCAGGCCGGGGTCGCCGGCCAGCGCGGCGCGCAGGCCGGCCACGTCCAGATGATCGACGTGCTCATGGGTGATCAGGACCGCGCCGGCCCCGGCCAGCGCATCGGGGCCGCTCCAGATGCCCGGGTCGATCACCAGGCTGGCGCCGTCTTTCTCGAGCCTGACGCACGCGTGCCCGAGCTTTGTCAGCCGCATCGTCTCTCCCTGCAGTGGTCGCACGACGTCCCGGCAAAGTACTGGATTCGCATTCCGGCAAAACTACCTGATCCGGCCACCGGATCCGGCCGCCGGACTCGCCGGGCGGACCATGACGTGAGGCGACCGAACGCCTGCAAGAGGCGACGTGAGCCTTGACCATGATCGGGGAGTTTTGTTAGATTCCGCCCAGGTCACTGCATTCGTTATGAGGGGCCACCCGCAGTGCCACCGATGGTCGCTGCCCAACGGCGGGCAGCCCTGACGAGAGGTGCACACGCATGGCTCATCAGACGTTGATGCGGCGTCGCTCCGCCTGGGTGCTGGCCCTAGCGCCGGTGCTGGCCGTCGCCGGCCTCACCTTCGCCACGTCGAGTCAGGCAGCCGCGGCGCGCCCAGCGCGGACGGCGAGCGCGGCCAGGGTGACGGCGAGCCACCTGAAGCAGGTGACGCCGAAGCGCGTGAACCAGCTGGACTGCAACGGGTACAGCACCAAGTACAAGGCGCTCAACGTCGGCTGGAAGATGCACTGCACCGACCCGCTCAGCACGCACAAGGTGTGGTACGACGGCAAGTACGTCATCCGCGGTTACCGCTTCACCGACAACGGCCACTACATCGGGCACGACGAGCCGAGCGTCAAGTTCATCTCCCATGCGGCCGGGTCAGGAAACACGATGACCTACTTCATGAAGCTGCCCAGGGACCCGAAGAAGCAGCCCACCGCCAGCGGCAGCGTCACGGACTACAACGAGCTGAGCATCGCCCCGTGGTTCGGCCTGCCGATGTGCGACCCGGCCTCCTACCCGCAGAATCCGTGCACGCCGGACAGTGACAGCAACTCCGGCGGGATCGGCGACCCGAACGCGGCAGGTTCCGCGTTCATGGAACTCCAGCTCTACCCGCCAGGCGATGCCCCGTTCTTCGACGACATCAGCTGCACCAGGCACCAGTGGTGCGCGGCCGTCACCATCGACAGCCTGGAGGCCAAGTTCAACTTCGCGGACCTCAACACGGCCTGCGAGGAACCAACCAACTTCGCCTTCCTGCAGGACAACGGCGTGCCCGCGGGTCCCCCGAGCCCGCAGCTCGCCGATCTGGCCACCGACACCCCGAACGCCCACACGCTGCTGATGAATCCCGGCGACGTGCTGAAGATATCGATCACCGACCCCGCGGCCGGGTTCACCACCAGGATCACGGACCTGACCACGGGCCAGAGCGGCTACATGGTCGCCAGCGCGGGTAACGGCTTCATGGACACCAACTACAAGACCTGCGCCGGGATGCCGCACACCTTCCACGCGGAGTACAGCACCGCCAGCAAGCGGAACCAGGTGCCCTGGGCCGCGCTGGAAGGCGGCGTGATCATGCAGCAGGAGATCGGTCACTCCGAGGCCTGCAACTCCGTGATCCACAGCCTCCCGATCAGCGGGGGCGGCTTCACCGACAAGGACGTGTACCAGACCTGCATCGGTGGCTCCGAAGGCGAGCACGCCGTCGGCGAGGGCCCGTGCAGTCTCAGCACCGGCATCTGCCAGCACTCGTCGACGGAGGGCACCACGGGCCCGATCGCCTGCCCGAGCGACAACGACGGGAGCGGCGAGCTGTGCGAGTACTCCGACGCGGAATGCTTCCCGAAGGGGAACCGGGTGGTGACATTTAACGGCGTGGCGACGAAGGAGCACGCATCGGTCGCCCAGTGCCTGGACAACTTCTTCCAGAACGGCGACCTGGACTGGGACGGAACCAGCTACCAGAAGTACACCTGGCCCGACGGGAGCCCGGACCACCCGACCGCGGCCAGGTACATAGGACCGTTCGACGCGGCGGGGAATCTGTATCCGCAGATTCAGTTCGAGTCGGATGCGCCGGCCTCGGAGTTCCTCTGTAACACCACGACCGGCGAGAACTGCGTCCTTAAGCCGCTCGGCTCGAAGTTCTATCCGTTCTGGAGCCTGAACCACAGCCAGCAGCTGGCGGGGGTGCCTGCTCCGGCCGCCGCCTGCGTGTGGAACTTCGGCAACGTCCTGCCCGGCGTGACGACGCGGCCGTTCGGAGAGGACGCCGAGTACGGCACGTCCGATGTCGAGCGGTTCGGCGGCACGGACATCAGCGGGGTCATGGCCAACCCGGCAGCCACAGGCAGCTGCCCCTCGTTCAGGATCTAGCGAGCGCGGGGGCCTGCCGCCACGCGGCGGGCCCCCGGGTCAGCGGCTGAAGTCCACCGCGGTGGTGTTGGCGCCGCTGATCACCACGGCGACGATCTCGCCGGGAGCGGAAACGTACTGGCCGGACAGCAGGGCCGCGAGCGCCGCGCAGCCGCCTGGCTCGGCCACCAGCCGGAGCCGGTCCCAGAGCAGCTGCTGCGCCGCCAGGATCGCCTCGTCGCTGACCAGCACGACGCTGCCGGAGTACCGCGAGATCACCGCGAACGTCAGCTCGCCGACCCGGCGCGGCGCGAGCGAGTCGACCGCGACGCTGCCCACCGGGGCGTCGATGGGCCGGCCGGCCTTGAGCGCCCAGGTCAGCGTAGGGGCGCCGGCCGGCTCGGAGCCCACGACGCGGACCTGCCCGGCGTAGGCAGCGCAGATGCCCGCCAGCAGCCCCCCGCCGCCCACGCCAGCCAGCACCGTCGTGACGGAAGTTGCCTGCTGGCCGAGCTCGATCGCCACCGTGCCGGCTCCGAGCATGGTCTCGACCTGGTCATAGGCGTGCACGGGCAGCGCCCCGGAGCTGGCAGCCCAGTCCCGGCTCATCGCGAGCGCCTCGGAGTACGCGGCGCCCGCTATCACCAGGTCGGCGCCGTAGGAGCGGATCCGGCTGATCTTCGCGGCCGAGGAGACCTCCGGAACGAAGATCCGGGCCGGCACGCCGAGAATCCCGGCCGCATAGGCCACCGCCGCGCCGTGGTTACCGCCGGATGCCGCTACCAGGCCGGCCGAGGGGATATCGCGGCGCAGCAGATTGGTGAAAGCGCCACGGGCCTTGAACGAGCCCGAGTGCTGAAGCTGCTCGAGCTTGAGTACAAGCTCCCCGGTGGCCAGGCCGAAATCGGCGCGATCGAGGCTGATCACCGGCGTACGGCGGATGTACGGCCGGATCTGAGCTGCCACCGCCGTGATGCCGGCTCTGGTTACAGCGCTAGTCACCGCGGCGCCAGTCATCGCCGCGCTGGTGGCGTCAGCACTGGTGGTGGCGGGTCGGGTGGCGGCGGCGGTCCGGCGGCGGCGGCTGCGGCTCCTCCAGCCGGGGTGGCCGGCCGGTCAGCGGGCGCCAATGCCGGCCATCATCTCGTTGACAACGCGCCCGGCATAACCGGGCTCGACCGGGGCGTCGCCATACCTGCTGCGGGCGAGCACGGCGCCGATCATCATGAACAGCGCCGCATCGACGTCAATGTCCGCGCGCAGCTCGCCGGTCGCGACGCCGCGGCGCAGCACCGTCCTGATCACCTCGCGCCGGGGCTCGATCACGGTCTCGGTGTACCGCGCCATCAGCCTCGGGTAGGCCGCGCCCTCCCCCAGCAGCAGCGCGAACTCCCGCATGTGGCAAGGATCAGCGAACTGCTCGCACATGGCCTGGAGCAACGCCAGCAGGTCGTCGCGGACCGCCAGGCCGCGCGGCTCGGGTAGCGGCGCCTTCAGGCACGCGATCGCGTCAAGGAGCAGGTCCTCCTTGCCCGGCCAGCGCCGGTAGATCGTGGCCTTGCCGACGCCGGCCCGCGCGGCGACCTTCTCGATGCACAGGCCGGCGGCGCCGGATTCGGCCAGCAGGTCAAGCGTGGCCGCGATGATCGCGCGCTCCGCCCGCTCACTGCGCGGCCGCCCGGGCCGGCGGTGCCCGGCCACCGCCGGAACCGCGCCCACCCCCGGAACCGCGCTCACCCCAGGAAGCGCGGTCACCGCCCGAACAGTGGCCAACGGAGCCTCGTTCATACCCTTCACCTCTCCGCGCCGGCGACCTCCGCGGCCGCGGTGCCGCCGTCGGCCGCGGCGCCGCCGACCCTGACAGCCGTGGCGTTGCTGCCGGCCGCGGCGCCGCCGACCCTGACAGCCGTGGCGTTGCGGCGGGCCGCGGTGCCTGCGGCCACTCCGCCCGGCGCGGCGGGTGGCAGCGCGGGCCTGCGCCCGGGCATCCAGATCGTCACCGTCACCGCGCCGAGCACCGCGATGACGCACGAGATTACCGAGGTCAGGTGCATGGCGTGCACGAACGACTGGTCGGCCGCGGTCAGCAGGCTCCGGCCGGACGGGCCGAGGTGCTGTGCGGCCGCCTGCGTCGCGGCGATCGACGCGGTCGCCGAGTTCCTGGCGGCAGCAGGCAGCACGGTGAGGCGCGGGGCCAGCTGCGCGCGGTACGCCTGGGCGAGCACCGAGCCGAGCACGGCGACGCCCAGCGCCACAGCGACCTGCCGGGAGATGTTGGTGATCGCGGACCCGGCGCCGCCGCGGTCCCTGGGCACGACCGACATGACCAGCTCGGTGGCCGGCGGCATCACGCTGCCCATCCCGGCACCCTGGATGAAGAAGGTCACCTCAAGCACCCAGATCGGGCTGGCCGTGCCCAGCAGGTAGTACCCGGCCATGGCCACCGCCACCAGCAGCAGCCCGGTCGCGCAGACGGCCTTCGCGCCGAACCGCCTGACCATGATCGGGCTGCGCGATGCGCAGAGCAGCTGGCCCGCGGCCAGCGGGATGGTCAGCAAGCCCGCGTGCAGCGGGCTGTAGCCGCGCACGTTCTGCAGGTAGAAGCTGATGAAGAAGAACGCCCCGGCCAGCGCGAAGAACACCAGCGCGATCGCACCCGCGGCGGACGACAGGCGCGGGTCGCGGAACAGCCGTACGTCGAGCGACGGGTGCTCGATCCTGGACTCGTACCAGCCGAATGCCGCTAGCACCGCGAGCCCGGCGACGAGCTGCCCGAGCACGCCGAGGCTCAGCCACGAGCCGCTGTCGCCGCCCTGGATGATGCCGAACACCACCAGCACCAGGCCCGCGATGGACAGCAGCACTCCCAGGTAGTCGATCCGGCCGGGCTGCCTGCTCCTGGACTCTGGCACCAGGAACGCGGCCGCGATCACGCCCACGGCGGTCAGCGGCACGTTGATCAGGAAGACCGAGCCCCACCAGAAGTGGTCGAGCAGCAACCCGCCGGCGATCGGGCCCGCGGCGATGGCCACGCCGACCGCCCCGGCCCAGATGCCGATCGCCCGCGGCCGTTCCCTGGGGTCGAAGACGGTCGTGATGATGGACAGCGTCTGCGGCATGACGGCCGCGCCGCCGAGGCCCATCAGGGCCCTGGCCAGGATGAGCTCGGTCGGTGTCTGCGCGTACGACGACAGCAGCGAGGCGAGCCCGAACATGGCCATGCCGATCATCAGCATGCGCTTGCGGCCGATCCTGTCGCCGATCACGCCGAACGTGAAGAGTAGCCCGGCGAAGACGAGCGTGTAGGAGTTGATCGCCCATTCCAGCTGGCTCTGGCTCGCGCCAAGTCCGCCCCTGGGCTCGGAGATCGTCTTGAGCGCGATGTTCAGGACGGTGTTGTCCAGGACGATCGCGGTCAGGCTGATGATCAGGACGCTGAGGATGACCCATCGGCGCCGCTGAATTGTCTGCGGATCCATGCTGCCCTTCGGCTCGCCGGGAAGCCCTGTCCGGCCAGCGGTGTTGTGCCTGCTACTGGTGGCGTGCTGGCTGATGACTGCCGCGGCACGGCCGACGGCAAAGTTACTATCGATACGGTACGTCATCGTATCGATATTGGCAAAGCGGGCGGCGTGGGCTCGCGCGGGCTGGCGGCCTGTGCGGCGCGGGCTGCGGGGGCCTGTTCGGCGCGGCCCGGCGGGGCCTGTTCGGCGCGGGCTAGGCGTGCCATGATCGAGGAGTCCGGGGACGCCGCAAGGGCGCCTCGAGACGCGGAGGATCCAGATGACATCACACCAGGGTGACCAGGGCACGGCCGCGACCAGCCAGCGGACAGCAGCGCCCACGGAACCGCTGTACGGAGGCAGGCCCGGACGGCGCCTCACGGTCAGCGACGTCGCGGCCGCCAAGGCGCGCGGCGAGAAGTGGCCGATGCTCACCGCCTACGACGCGCTGACCGCGCGGGTCTTCGACGACGCCGGGATCCCGGTGCTGCTGGTCGGCGACTCCGCGTCGATGGTCGTCTTCGGGCACGACACGACGATCCCGGTCACCGTCGACGAGCTGCTCTCCCTGACCGCCGCCGTGGTCAGGGGCAGCAGCCGGGCGATGGTCGTCGCCGACCTGCCGTTCGGCTCCTACCAGGCGTCGCCGCAGGCGGCGCTCACCGCGGCGACCAGGTTCCTGAAGGAGGCCGGCGCGCAGGCGGTCAAGCTGGAGGGCGGTCACCGCGTCGTCGGCCAGGTCGAGGAACTGGTCGCGGCGGGTATCCCGGTGATGGCGCACCTCGGGCTGACGCCCCAGTCGGTCAACGCGCTCGGCGGGTACCGGGTCCAGGGGCGCGGGGAGGACGGCGACCAGCTGCTGCGCGACGCCAAGACGCTGCAGGCGGCGGGCGCGTTCTCGGTCGTGCTTGAGTGCGTGCCCGCGCAACTGGCCGCCGCCGTGACGGCCAGCCTCTCGATCCCGACGATCGGGATCGGCGCGGGCCCGGACTGCGACGGCCAGGTACTGGTCTGGCAGGACATGGCCGGGCTCACGCCGCGGACAGGGCGGTTCGTGAAGAGGTACGCGGACGTCGCGGGTAC
>Ga0302325_10020928_pt1 | contig 13708 bp, 6 predicted proteins | sample Palsa_T0_2_FD_201948 | JGI IMG/M metagenome (GOLD analysis project Ga0302325, IMG submission 201948) | Peat permafrost microbial communities from Stordalen Mire near Abisko, Sweden - Palsa_T0_2 | ecosystem: Environmental > Terrestrial > Soil > Palsa > Peat permafrost | place: Sweden: Abisko... | reverse complement strand
GAGGGTAATTTGGCCGGTGGATACAGAGGTCGTGGGCCCAGGAGCGCCGCCGTTGAGGGTGTAGTAGACGATGGCGGAGGAGTCGATTTCGCCGAGCGTGACGACGACCGAGCCGGTGTATTTGCCCGGAGCGGGGGAAAGGGTCGGCTCCGGCGTGAGGACGGTGTAGGCAGCCGAAACGGCCGGACTGGAGCCTTCGGAAGATATGGCGATGGCCGTAATGGTTTCAGAACTCGTGACGTTGATGGGCTGGTGATACCAGATGGATTTGGCATTGGGGGTTGATCCGTCCGTGGTGTAGCGGATGGTGGCGCCGGTGTCGGCATCGGTGATGGTGACGGGGAGCGGGACGCCTCCGGGGTAGATGCCGGGAGTGGGGCCGATGACGGGCGTGGGAGTCACCGGAACGGACGTGTAGGTGGCCTGGGTAATTGCGCTGGCCGGAGATGCGCCAATGAAGGCGACGGCACTGACGACAAAATGGCCGGCGTCGAGGGTGAAGGATCCGCTATATGCGGGCGACGAGGTGGTGGGGACGGAGCCGTCAAGCGTGTAGCGGATGGTGGCAGCGGGAACCGCGCCGGTGATGCTGACCTGGATGGGGCCGATGTATTTGCCGGAGGCAGGGGAGATGGCTGGCTGTCCGGCGATGGTCTCGGTGAGAGTGGTATTGCTGACGGTGTAGGTGGGGTTGCCGCTGAAGATGGCTTGGATGGAGTGCGATCCGCCGAGGAGGGTGGAGCTGGAAAACGCAGCTGTACCGACGCCGGTGAGGGGCTCGGTCGCTGCGTGAACGCCGTCGACGCTAAAGATGATTTCGCCATCGGTTTGCGGGGTGCCGTCACTGCCGACTACTGAGGCGGTGAAGGTGATGGGCAGCCCAGGAGACTGCGGGTTGGCGCTGGAGGTGATCGTGGTGGTGGTGGCGATTGTGGAAGGTGGAGAATTCAGGTCAAGCTTGGCGACGAAAGCTGTGCCTTGGCCAGGGGTTCTCATGGCGGTCTGGTAGGCGCCGGGTGTAACTGGAAAGTTTGGGGAAGTAGCGCTTCCTGCCACATATACGTTCTCGGCGCCATCGACCGCTATGGAGCCGGCTGAATCGCTGGCAGAGCCGCCCAGATAGGTGGAGTAAAGGAGCGAGCCGTCGGGGCCGATCTGGCTGACAAAGCCGTTGGTGTTGTCGACCACCGAGGGGTTGTCGTTGTAGTTGACGAAGACCGAAGTCGCGTTGCTGGGCTGAAATGCGCCTGGCGTGATGGGAAAGGCGGGGAGGCTCGGAACGCCGTAGACGGGGTCGCCCTCAAGAGCTGATGAGTCCGAATAGCCTGCCACATAGGCATTTCCGGCAGCGTCCACGGCAATCGAATTCACACCATCGCCGCCGTACTGAAAGCCATCGCCGCCCATATAGGTTGAGAAGACCAGAGCGGTCCCGGTGGCATTGAACTTGGTCACGAAACCGTTGCTTCCAACAGGTTGACCCTGGTATCCACGGAAATAGGCCACATAACCGGGATTTTGACTCTGGAACGCATTTGCTGTGGGGAAGTCCTGCGACCAGGTGGCGCCGACGGCGTAGGCGTCGCCGGCCGAGTCGAGAGCAATTCCGCGCACGATTTCGCCGATGCTGAAATTTCCGTTTCCGGAGCCGCCCAAATAGGTGGAATAGACCAGCGCGGTGCCGGTCGGGTTCAGCTTGGTAACAAACCCGCTAGAGTTCTGGTTGTAGGCATCGTTATTCGTACTCTGGAAAGCTCCAGGAGTAACGGGAAAGTCGGTGGAAAACGTGGTGCCGACGGCATAGGCGTTCCCCGCGGCATCGACTGCGATGGACTGCGCAAAATCGCCGACATCCGGCAAAGGGCCGCCGCTGCCGCCAAGGTAAGTGGAGTAGACCAGCGCTGTGGCCGTTGGGTTCATCTTGGAAACGAACCCGATGGGTCCTCCAGGCCGATTGGGATCGAACGTGGTCAGGAACGCTCCGGGCGTCACCGGAAAGGAGCCGGAGGACGTGGACCCAACAAGATAGGTGTTCCCTGAACTGTCCACTGTCATGCCGCTTACTTCGTCGTTGAAGTAGGTGGAGTAGATCAGGCCCGTGCCGGCGGGGTTTAGTTTGGTGATGAAGCCTCCGCCGATGTTGGTGGTGAGGTAGGCTCCGTGGGTGACGGGGAAGTTCGCGGAGCTGGTTGAGCCACCGACGTAGACGTCGCCGGAGCTATCCAGCGCGATGGGGCCCGCGCCGTCGTTGCCGCTTCCGCCCAGGTAAGTGGAGTAGATGAGGGCGGTGCCGGTTGGATTCAGTTTGGTGATGAACGCCTTGCTTGTGTTGCTGATGTTTTTGGCTTGGTAAACGCCTTCCGTGACGGGGAAGTTGGAGGAATTGGTTGAACCTGCAACGTAGGCGTTCCCTTCGCTGTCGACGGCGACGCCGCCCGCGCCGTCGCCTTTGGTTCCACCCAGGTACGTGGAGTAGGCGAGGACGGGGTCGATGATGAGCGGTGCGCTGCGATCGTAGCTGCCCAGCGAGAAACTGACCGAGTTATCGGCCAACAGTGTAAAGCGGCCATCGACATTCTCGCGCCTGCCATCGATTTCCTGGTAGACGACGGGCTTATGGAAGGCGATCTGTCCGTTTTCAGCCTGGATGTGCAGGTCGCCATCGGCAGTGAGACTGAGCTTGCTAGCGCCCGCGAAATGCAGTCGGATGGCCTTGGGGTCGGCTTGCGGCGCAACCACGAAGTCGTATTCAAGCTGGCCCTGGTTGCCGTAGTAAACAAGGTCAATGCCGTCATACACACCGGAGTAGCGGACCTTGGCGTAAGTGGGCACATGGGTACGCCAGTTGGCGGGGTCGCTGCCGATAAAGTAGTTGGCGGTGCCGGGAAGCTGATCGGCTCCGCTGACGCGCGCGCTGGAGTTGGCGCGGACAAGTTCCATGCGGACGACGTCGGTCTTGCCTGGGGCGCGAACCTGCTGCATGGCGTCGCGCAGGCTGTAAAGGCCAAGGCGCGGCTGCTCGGATTCAGCGGCTTTGGTAAGGGAGAGCACGGCCGACGAGCCGGTAAGAAAGAGCGAATAACCGCTGCCGCTTGAGGTGAATTTCACTCTCGGATCGGTCTGGCCCTGGTTGGCCTCAAAGCTCTGCGGCAGCTTGCCGTAGTTCTGCGCGAGGGCCGAAGCCCTGGCAGGAGCGGCCGGCGCAAGACTTGCATCGGGACTTGCATCCAGCTTTGCATCCAGACTTGCATGAAGCCTCGCCGGGTCGAGGCTAGCGCTGAACGATGGAAGTGGCAACGTGTTGGTTTGCGCGGCGCAGGTTGCGGCGAACGACGGGCTTAACAGGCTGGCGGCGATCAGGGTGCGACCAACGAAATTGTTTGGCATGGTGTCTGGCTCCTCATGTCCATCGTGCACGGGAAGGTTTTTGAGAGATTGCGCAAAGAAGACCGCGGGACACGGTGCGCGTCGTGCGCAATTGTACGCCGGGAACAATACGCAAGTCTGTCAAAGTGAGCCATGATTTGTTAGAAAACTCACGCCCTCCTGATTTCTACTCCCGGCAGGATTTTGGCTTCTGCCGGGAAGGCAACCCGGGGGCGTACACCGGGCGACGATTTGTTGAGACCGGTTCGCGAGATGTTTGAAATTTTAGAGGGGTCTGCTTCTCGTTGAAACGGGTCAGCTTCTCGTCTCTGGGAACCACCCCCAACCAACCCCGTCAATCGGGCACAAATCCCTCCCAACTTCATTGCAGATAATTACCCCTCCCCGGCGCACAATCAACCCAGCTCAACAAAACAAGGGAGGCCGAACCCATGCGCGCGCTCAAACGAGAACTGGCTCAAACCGACATCGAACGCCAACTCCGCCCCTACCGTACCGCCTCCAAAAATCGCCGCCCCGCCGAGGGATGGCTCCGCGCCATCCGCCAGGCCCTCGGCCTCGGCGCTGAAGAAATCGCCCGCCACATGAGGCTGACCCCAAAAATGGTCTTCCAGCTTGAGCGGTCTGAGAGAGCCTGCACCATCTCCCTCGAGCGCCTCGAAGCCGTCGCCCGGGCAATGCAATGCGACCTCGTCTACGCCATCGTCCCCCGCGACCGCTCCATCTACGACCGCGCCGCAGAACTAGCCGACCAAGGCCTGTGGCGCAAACGCTCCAAAGTCAAAGGCTGGTAGCGCAAAATTTCCCTAACTAAACCGAGATGTCATTCTGAGCAAAGCGCTTTTCAGCGTAGTCGAAGGACCTGCATTTTACCTTTGCCTTTGCTTCTGCTCTTGTTCCTGCATTTGCCGCGCGACGCCTTGAAGGGTACGGGCTTCAGCCCCGTACATAAACCACCCTTCAATTTTTGGACATCAATCCACGCGATGAAGGCGCGTTCAAATCCCCGCACCCAGCGGTTCAATTGGTGCTCAATGTGGGAATCTCAGACGGTTTTGCGCGCTCTGCCCTGGTGTACTTCTCGCTGATGTTTCGCGATAGAGTGGTCTTCCTCCATCCCCATTTTTCATCTTTGCTTACCACTCGAAAATCGGAGAACTTCTTCCGTTTATCGGGGCCGAGTTCATCGAGCGCCGAAGGGGCATCGCCCAAGCGCCCGCACTGCTCCCAGCAAGCCAACGGTTCGCCCATCCAGGCGGTCCAGGCGGCCTGCATTTGCTGGCGTAGAGAGCTGTCGCGCTCAAAATCCTGCGGGATGGTGCCCCCGGAGGGCCGCTCGTCATGAGTCCACGCAAACACGCGCTTCTTCAAGGGTACGCGCCCCTCCACAGTCCCCTCCACGGTGACGACGAGCATTTGCCGAATGTTAAACGGGGCGAGATAGGGTTGCATCTTCTCACCGGGGAGTTTGAGAAAAGCCTCGACGTTAGGCTCATAAAGCGCAATGCTGCCTTTCGGCACCCGCCGGCGGATTACTTCGAAGCGATCGTGCGCGTACGCGCTCGCAGCCTCATAGGCGGCGATCAGCCGCATGGAATCCGGGTTTTCGTCCCGCGTATCGAAGTACTCGCGCCTCGGGAAGGGCAGGTACATCGCGAGCTTCACGTTTCTCGCCGGAGCTTGCAGGATTTCGATCAGCATCCGGCCGTACTCGTCGTCCTCGTCGTTGAGTGCGGAGCGAGACCCGCCGTATACGGAGCAAATTAACACGTCGTGATTGCCAGGCGTGGCGTTGAGCTCAGCGAAGAATTGTTCGCCGGTCTGATCCGGAGTTTCGGGCTGCCGACTGGCCGCCGCCTGCCGGATCTCCTCTATATCTCGTTTGTAGACACTCGCTAGCGCTTTGAGTTCCAACTCCGTTGCGTCGGCGGCGCCGGACTCAATTAAGCTCAAGCGCTTAACTGCGTACGAGGTACTCAGTGTCTTTGAGTGCATTTCAGTGTAGGCCTGTTGGAACTCTTTCGCGGCTTCTGCCTGGTTCCAACCAGTCTCGTTCTTTCGAATTTCTGACAAGGTTGGCATCTTTTGCTCCCGCATACATCATAGACGACCATAAAATATTGTCAAAATTATCGTACATAATATCTATTGACAAAATAACGATACATCGAATATCTTCATTTCATCGCAACATATCTCGCGGCCTTGCCGCCCCAAAGGAGCAAAAAATGGAACCCAAATCGCTTTTGACCCACACGAAACCTTCCCCAAACATCGGCGCCGTAACTCGGAACACCCTCCCCAAATCGCTGGTCCATCCCTTCGTCGTTTCGCAGCTCACCTCTAGCCAAGGAGAAGATCATCATGACGAACGCTCGCCGCACCTCTCATCGTCGTAGTCAAGTCCAACACCGTCCAGCGCATTGGAATCCACGCGAGGCCAAGGAAGCCTTCGCCTTCTGGCTCGGCTTCGAGGCGCTCCTCAACCTACTGAACAGGTGCGGGTTAGAGCTGTTCTCCTGGCTGCGCGACGCCATGGAACACGAGCTGATTCCTGGTTTGCTCGTGGCGTCGGTCCTGTTTTTGGTCTACACGCCAGCTTCCCGTTACGCACTCCTGCTGGCGGCTGCGAAGAGTCACGGGTACCAGCTCGGCCAGACGATTCTCAAACTGCGAGTGGAGCAGATTCTGCATCACATCCTGGGTCACCACATGCGGACGGTGCTCCTCTGGGTGGCGGGCACTGCCTGCATACACTTGACGGTCGGATGTGCCAAGTCCGCCTTCCTTCTTACTCCCGACGTGCCCATCGTGAGGGCCCTGGTCAGCAACGTTCTACAACGCAAGTCACCACCGCCAACACCTTTCAACGCAGCCAATCCGGCAGCGTTGGCCACCAGCAACGATCGTTAACGCAAGACTTACCTGCAGTACAGGGAGAGAAAACGCAATGTCACCATACGGACTGTTCAAAGCCGGGCGGCGACGTCCGGCTTTGGCGCATTCGGGGCCGCTGGCGCTAGCGGAAGCTACGGTAAGGTCAAATCGATAGTGCCCAGAAGGGGTATCCGTCCGGCTCCCTGGATTCGTAAAATTATTTACGCGAAAGCAATTCCTAACCATCCAAGCAAACTATTTGAAGAAACCGCAACCCTTTGAACCAACTTATGGCAACTTTTAGTTTGCACAAAGGGTGCCGAATCATACTTTTTCGCAACCCTGAAAGCCAACCAAACCACCCCATCTGCAACCCTCTAAGCGAACCACCCAAGCCCCAATTTCCCCCTCAAATTCCCCTCAAGGCTGCCCCGGATCAGACCCGTCTGACGAGTTCCCCACCTTTCTGGTTCAGCGTCGTAACATGCACAGTGGCTTGAGTTTCGCAGCCTCACTGAGCCACACGGCCTAGATAGCGGTCTAGCCAGTCGAGGACGGCTTTTACCAGCAACGGGCGCTGTTCGGTTACGTCGTGCGGGGTGTCGAGGATTACGTGGCTCTTATCTGCCGCGGGCGTGCCGAGCATCTGGAACATGGGGTCCTGCGCTTTGTCGACGGGGAAGGTGTAGTCGTAGCGGCCATTGACCATGAGGACAGGCTTCTTCATGCGCGGCGCAAAATCGGCCTGATCGCCGCCAGGTGGAGTGGGCTGCAGAAAGTAGCCGCCATCGAGAAAAATTGCGGCTTTGAGACGATCCTGCAGCAGCGTGGTGTAGATGACGCCGTAGGCTGAGCCCATGCTGACGCCGAGATATCCGACGCGACTGCTGTCGATGTCCGAGCGGGTGTTGAGATAGTCCATGGAGCGCGCCGCGTCTTTGTACCAGTCGGTGGTGAGGTTGACGTTTTGCGCGCCGCCGGGCAGGCTGTATTTGATGCGGCGCTCATAAGTGTCCTCGTAAATGGGGTACATGACGGCACGCCCGCTTTGCACGATGTAGTCAAAGAATTTTGTATCGCCAAGTTCGCTGCTGTTCGGAGGAAGAAGCATGACGCGGGCACTGGGAAAGAAGAGCACGGTCTGGTACGGAGGACGAACGCGCTTGGGCAGAAAAAGATAGGCGGCCATGCGATCGCCGTTGTAGGCGGTGTTGAACGAGACCTTCTCTTCGCGCCAGTCCGCGGTTTCTTTGACGACACCTTCAACCTTGGCGTTGAGGGGAGTGTTTGGATAGGCGTAGAGCAACTGGTAGGCGCGGAAGACGTCGTCGTTGACCGGTTTGAATTTCGTGAAATCGCGGCCGACAAGGTGAAAAGGCCGCGATGCGTTTTCCGGCAACGGAGCGGTGTTGCGCACGCAGCGGAAGCCGTTGCCTTCAGCGCGATCAAACGGCGAGAGCGCCTCAGGATCGGCATAGAGATAGGCGGGCGACTTCCATGAACCGCCGAGAATGAAGCGGAGATCGTTGTCAACAGTGTTGGCGGTCCACTCGCGGACATTGCCGGCCGTGTCATAAGTGCCATACGGGCCGATGCCCTTGTAAGTACCGACGGCGGCGGGCGCGCCGGTGGTGATATTGCTGAACTGGACTGTGTAGTCCTCTTCGTCTGGCGGAGCGGCCTGGTACCACTGGCCGAGAGCAGGAAGAGATTTGCCGGCGAACGCGGCATAGGCGGAAGCCTCAAACCAACTGACGCCGGCGACGGGGAAGTCGGCCTGACCATCGGGGTAATGGCCGCCGGTCCACGTGGACGGGCCGGGACGGCCGGTTGAATCGCGAAACTGCGCCATGCCATCAGCCCAAGTTAGGGTATGGCCGTTTTGCTGGAAGCTGGCCGGCCAGTATTGCGCTTTCAAGTAGCCGCCGCTGTCAACGAATTTTTGATAATCGCGATTGGTTACCTCATAGCGGTCTATATAAAACGGAGGAAGCTTGTAGGGCCCGAGCCAGCCGATGAATCCGACGTAGGTGCCCCACGAACCGCCTGGATCGAAGACCATGCCGGGCGGCGATTTGAGCGTTTCAGTCAGAGAAAAATTCATGCTGCCGTTGGTTTCGGGTGCGCTCTCGATGCTGCCAAGACCAGGCTTGGAGACGCGCCAGCGGAAGTAGCCATTGGGAATGCGGATGTTGGTGAGGGGCGTGATGCCGAGGCTTTTCCATTCGGCATTGGGGGTGAGGTAGTCTTTGAATTCAACTTGCGCGCCGGATGGATCGGACGTGATGGAGACTGATTCGGAATATTCGTCGGCGATACTTTGCAGGGCGGGATCAGAGGGCAGATAGCGCCTGGCTTTGTCGAGCAGTTGAAACGCGGCCAGCGGCGTGCGGGCATTGAGCAACTGCGTAATTTGCGGAATGGCTTCATCGCGCGCCCAGCGACGCTGTGCGGCGCGCTGATAGAGCCACACGCCGGACAATGCGATAAGGACCAGCGCAAGGGCGGCTGCTATCCAGACGAGAGGCTTTCGAGGGCGCGGAGCAGGGAGCGCGCTTGCGCCGCTTAGCTGCGCAAGCAGAGATGAGGCATCAGCAGCTATCGCAGCGGCAGTCTGGTAGCGTTCGGCGGGACTCTTTTGCAAAGCACGGTCAACGATGCTGGCCGCCTGGGACGGAATGTCGGGGCGCAGTTCGCGCACGGAGCGCAGAGGGGATTCTGTAATCGCACGCAGCACGGCGAGGTTGCTGTCAGCGTTGAAAGGCACTTGTCCGGTGAGGCACTGGTAGTAGAGGACGCCGAGGCTCCAGAGATCGGTGCGGGCATCCACACTTTTGCCGGACGCCTGCTCCGGTGACATATAGAGAGGCGTGCCCAGGATGCCCTGAGTCTCCGCCATGGACTGTGTGGCGTCAGAGGCTGCAAACAGCTTGGCGAGACCGAAGTCGAGGACTTTGGCGTTTCCGCGCGGCGTGATGAGAACATTTGCCGGCTTCAGATCGCGATGGATGACCCCCTGGCGATGCGCCTCCTCAAGCGCTTCGGCAACCTGGAGGACGATGGTTGTGGACTCCCGCACGGTGAGCGCGCCCGCGCTGAGCTTGGCAGCCAGCGATTGACCGGGAACGCATTCCATAACGATGTAGTCGAGGCCGTCCTGCTGGCCAACGTCGTACACCGCGGCAATATTGGGATGATTCAGCTTGGCTAGCGCAAGCGCTTCGCGTCGAAAATGTTCGCGAGCTTGATCTCCGGCAAAAACGCCGGGCGCGAGGGTTTTGATCGCCACTTCCCGTTCCAGCTTTTCGTCGTGAGCGCGATAGACCACGCCCATGCCACCAGAACCGAGCGGCTCCAGAATGGAATAGCGGCCGAGCCGGGTTCCCGGGGGAAGCGAGCGCCGCGGCGCGACGGTGTCGGCGATGGGGTCTTGGTTTTGCATAGATTCAGCTGCCGGCTCCGCGGACGTGCTTGGATGTGGCATCCACATTATCGCGCATGAAAGCTGCGACAGGAATGGTGCGCGGATGCTGGGTGCGGGGTGAAGCGGCAGACTTGATGCTAGGGTTGGGTGGCATCGGGCTGGGTTGAAGAACTTCCCGAGGGTGCGGATGGCTTTGCGTCGTCCAGGTGGGTGATGTGCACGGTTGCCTGGGTTTCCGGAACGGTGCCGTCGTTTACCTGAACCTGTGTGGGTTTGCCTTGAACGAGCAGGCGCTGGGGAGCTTTGCCGCGGGCGGGGACGAGGACGCGCTGGGTGACGGAGTTGGTGTTCGACAGCACGGTGATGGGGACTTCGGCGGCGGCGTATCCGCTGTTGGCGACAGTGACGGTAACGAGAAAGTTTCCCGCTTCCTCGGGCGCGGAGAAGACGTCGGCGATGGTCAGGTCGGGCAGGCCCTTGTCGGCGTTAACCCAGTCGGAGAAAAACCAAGCCAGGTTCTGGCGCGGGCCGGCTTGCTCCAGAAGTTTTTCAAACGGACTTGGCCCCGTTTCACGACCGTAGCCGGGGCTGATGTCCGCCTTGGGATCGTAGGCGCGGAGGGCGGCGGAGAGGGTGGCATCTCCAACAATAGTGCGGAGCATCCAGAAAACGTACGCGGCTTTGGTGCGGTAGTACACGGGCGAAATGGCTTCAGCCAGTGGCTGGCCGGCGCTTTGGCCGGGGCTTTCAGGTTCGCCGATTGCGAGGGCGGGACGAACGGCTTCAAGAGATTCCAGAGCCTTCTCGCGGCTGCTCTGTTTCTCAATCCAAAGCGTGCCCATGAAGTGGGCTACGCCTTCGCTGAGCCACGCGCGGGGCGATTCCATCCATGCGTGTGTGAGCGCGTGGGCCATGACTCCGTCAAGCTGATCGGCGGAGGCCGGGCGAATGGCTGTGGCCAGCATGGAGCCAGTTTCGTAGGGGAGATCCTGAGCGTCGGGCAGGTCGAGCAGGGTGAGTTGGGAGCGGGGACGCTGGCCTAACCATCCTTGAAGAAACGGCGTGACGGTGGTGGCAGCGGCGGACCAGGAATCGACGGCGGACTCGTCGTCGGGGAGCACCCAGAGATTGGTGTTGGTGGCGGTGCGCGGGGTCCGAATGGCGAGGAAGAGGCTGGGAGCTTCAAAGCCGAGGGTTTCGCCAAGATTGTCGGCGGTGGCTACTCCGGTGACGTCGGCGTTGAGAGCGCCGGGATCAGTGACGGTGAGCGGGGCGAGATGTCCGTTGATGAGTGCGACGGAGGGAGCGCGACCGTGTGCGAATTCGACGGACAGGCGCAGGCGGAAATGGGAGCCGGCGAGGCGGAGCTTGTGCTCGCCGATTTCGTCGAAGAGACGCGCGCCGTCACCGAGGATAACGGGGACGCTGGAGACGGGGTACCAGACGACGTTGCCGAAGCCGCGGAGGCCGGTGAAGTCGACGCCGATCTGATCCCAGTCAGAGTGGAGAGCTACGTCGTCGGGGGTTCCGAGGACGAGAAGGCGCTGGGCGTTGGGGCCGATGGTGCCGGAGTAGGTGACGTCAAGCTGGAGGGTTGCGCCGGGAGCGAGTGGCTGGGCGAGCGGGACGGCGGCTTCATGGAGCTGGCCGGTGTGGTCGGCGTCGGAGTTGAGGACGGCGACTGGGAAGGTTGTGTCGCGGGCATTGCTGCGGATGCGCTCCCAGTTGAGCGAGCTGGAGATTTGCAGCGGGATGTGGGCCAAGCGCTGGTTGCCGTCATTGCGGATGGTGATGAGCGCGCGGACGGCGATGTGCTGGTCCGAGGGGCGCACGTGGACGTCCATGTCGAAGTCGGTGAAGGTGACGGCCTGGCGCTCGGCGTCTTCGGCACTGGGGGCGTCGGCAATTTTGGGCTGGGCGGGGCCGGGCTGGGTGCTGGTCTGGCCGTTTTCGTCGGTGGAGCGAGAGAAGATTACCTTGCCGCCGGGTTGGGCTGGCGGCTGGGGGTTGGTGGTGGTTTGTGCGGCAGAGATGGCCGCAATGCCGGCGAGCAGAATGGCCGTGCCGGCGATGGGAAACTTCATGAGCCCAGACCTTTCTGTTTTCCTGGTTTGGACGTAGACGCTGACCGATGGGGAGCGCTGGCCGCTGGATTGGCGGCGTTGCGGCGCTGGCGGAAGGCTTCGTAGAGGACCACGGCCCCGGCGGCGGATACGTTGAGAGAGCTGACGCCGCCGGCCATGGGGATGCGGAGCAGATGGTCGCAGGTTTTGCGCACCAGGTCGTGCAAGCCTGCGCCTTCGCGGCCGAGTACGAGGACGCAGTCACCGGTGAAATCGAATTGGTCGTAGTCGGATGTGCCGCGCTCGTCGAGGCCGATAATCCATAGATTCTGGCGTTTGAGCTCTTCAAGGGCGCGGACGAGATTGACGACACGGGCGATGCGGAGATGCTCGGCCGCTCCGGCGCTGGCTTTTACGGCAACGGGGCTGAGCGGGGCGGAGCGGCGCTCGGTGAGGATGACGCCGTCTACGCCTGCACCGTCGGCTACGCGGAGAAGTGCGCCAAGGTTTTGAGGATCTTCCACGCCGTCGAGCGCTAAGAGCAGCCGGCGAGCGCCCGGAGCTGCGGATGGATGTGGCGTGAACAGATCTTCAAGCGACAACGACTCTTGCGCGCGAACCATCGCTACTATGCCTTGATGGGCCGGAGTCTTGGCCAGCAGCGTCAACTGCTCGCGGGAGTCCTGACGAACGCGAATGCCGGCCTGGCGAAGGGCATCTACGAGACGCTCGAGACGCAGATCTTCGCGTTCGCGGGCAACTAAAACGTGGTCAAAGCGACGCCGGCCGGCCTTGAGCGCCTCTTCAACCGGGTGTACGCCGTACAAAACTTCCATAGTGGATAGTGTAGAAGATTGACGGCGAGTGGGCGGCTAGTTAGGTCGCTCGAGGGTTGAGGGCTGTTGAGCAGTGGTGTGGATTGACGAGGGCTTCGGTGGAATAGCCGATGCGCTTGGTTCTGTCCGGGCCGGTGAGCGCAGGGCGCGGCTGCCAGGGACGCGGGGTGACTTGATGCGCATGGTGGCCGCTGATTCGGCGTTAAAGCGGTCGGTGACGTCGATGAGGCGCTGGGCTTCATAGCCCCGCCGTTTGCCGACGATCTTGTAATCGAAGGTCAGTGACGAGGTTCCACCACCGGACTCGCGGACTTCAAAGCCGGCCGCCGTCGCATTGATCACGTACAGGCCCTTGGAGTCGGCGCGGGGGGTAATGAAGACGTGATAGTCCGCCGTCTCGCTGATGGTTTCCGCAAAGGCCGGGTCGATCTTCACCACCGACACGCCGCGCTCCATCACGCCGGTCCCGTAATCTTCCATCCAGTTTTCTGCCGACTGCGGTGCATAGGTCTCAACCTTGCGCGCGCCACCGCCGGTGGAGACCAGAGACTTCACCTGTCCGGTGCAGCTCAGATCGCCGCTGCCGCCGATGCCGCATGTGCCAGTAGGCGTGGATGCCATCAGGGTTTTGAAGAGTGCGCCACTCGCGAGCCCAGTGGTTTTGCCGACTACGTCGGTAATGCCGTCTGTACCGTCGTTGCTGAGATAGAGGGTCACTGCGTTGTCGCTGTCGTTATCCATTTCCGCGGCACCGCCGGTGCTGCTATTTTCTACATTCAGTGTAGAAGATTCCTGAAAAGTGGAGTAGCCATTTAGCGCGGCCGCTGGCCCAGCTCCTAGGTTGAAGGCAAGGAGGGTTGCGTTGTCGCCGTTGTTTCTAAAGAAACCGGCGTAGTTGTTATCCGCGGTGCCGAGAATTCCCGCACCAAAGACGGTAGTGCCTGCGTTGCCGACATCGCCCCACACTCCCCAGCCCCCAGCCGGTCCCAACCCCGCGCCGGTTGTACTGCTGGCGCCTTGGCTGCTTCCTTCGACACCGTTACCGATGCTCGATACTCCGACGACACCGGTACCGATTACGTTATTACCATCGGCCGGGCCGCTTGCTACTCCATATATGG
>Ga0302325_10020927_pt1 | contig 13708 bp, 12 predicted proteins | sample Palsa_T0_2_FD_201948 | JGI IMG/M metagenome (GOLD analysis project Ga0302325, IMG submission 201948) | Peat permafrost microbial communities from Stordalen Mire near Abisko, Sweden - Palsa_T0_2 | ecosystem: Environmental > Terrestrial > Soil > Palsa > Peat permafrost | place: Sweden: Abisko... | reverse complement strand
GAGAAAGCCCTGGCTCTCGATGGACTGCGCGGCTATCCAATCCGGACGCGATTCCAGCGGCGCAGCAGGCGGCGCGGCGGAAGCGGAAGGATACGCTACCGAGCCATCGGCGCTGAGCACAATGACCGCGTCGGCGAGCCCATCTCGGACGGCGCGGTCGAAGGCTGCCGGCGCGGGTTGCGAAGCGGCCAGACGATCGAGATCGGTGACGCGCTTTTCCCAATCGGCATCCAGCTTGTCGCGCAGGAGCTGCAGTTGCCCGCGATAGGCTTCGGCAAGCTTCTGGCGGGCGGCGTCGCGCTGGTTGGTCATGGCTTCATTCATGAACCAGAGGACGCTGGCGGCTGGCGCGACTACGCCGAGCGCCAGTAGCAGCAGCACCAGGTAACGGCTGAAGTCGCGGCCGGCGAATTGGGAGCGGAAATTCACGGCCTTAGGGGATGCGGATGGCGTCGAGGATGGGCTCGAAGCGCCAGCGGAATGTGCCAAGTTCTTCGGTGTATAGGTTGGCCCAGATTTCGAGAATACTGGACTCGCTGGCAATGAGAGCCACGAAGACTGTCCTCGGCACGTCTTTTTCCATGTAATCCAGAAGCCCAGTGATGGCTTGGTTGCCACCGATACTCCGCTCTTGCAGACTGCCGGAGCGCAGTTTGAGCCCCGTGTTGTAGTTGCCGTTGCGGCCGCCGATTCGGATCGAGTGAATTTCTTCATCGAGCCTGCGCTCGAGCAGCGAGGCGATTTCGTTCTGCGGCGTGAGCCGTTTTCGGTAGGTAAAAGTGAGTGCGTTGTTGCAGCAGTTATTCCAAAAAGAGCCCCTCGCTGAGGCGATGCCTCCCGGTTCCGCCGCCATATTGATGCTGACAATGCCGCCTGTGGTAGCCGCTGCGACGATGGAATCGAGCACTTTGTCCGGGCCCCAACTCTTCACCAACTCAGCCTCCACTGCGCTGTTCTGCCACTTGACGAACGGACGCGCACCCTCGACCCCGATCCAAAATGTCTGACCGATGCCATGGAACGCGACCTTATAACAATTGAATTTGCCCGCCGGTGTTTGTACCGCTTCGATTCCCGTTACGGCGAACTCCATTTGGACGGGAGCCAGAGTATTCGACGTGACTGGTATGGTGGCCTTGAAACCAACCGCCAACGGCAGACGGCGCAGCAGGAAAACTGATTCCTCCGCGTCAGTTGCCGGGCCCGCGAAGGGTGCAGCGGAGGAATCGCCGAGCGCATCGTCGGACTCGTATTCGGGCGATCTCGTCCCTTCTCCCTCGTTGCGCCCCCTCTTGGCGCCCTGCAATGTGTCGCGATCCGCCAGCAATTGAATGCTTCGCTCCGATCTTTTGGTTTTGAGCTCCCAGCGCAGGTACACTGCCTGCAATTCAGGAGCATCCGGAGTTCTGATTTGAGTCTGCTTGCGATTCGATTCAAGGAGGGTTGTGAGATACGCGTCGGCCGAGTAATAGAGATACTCGCTGGTGGCTACGCCGTCGCGCTTAATATTCAGTTGCTCGGACTCATTTTCGCCCCAAGGCTCGGATAGCAATGACGCTGTGCCGGGGAGTAGTTTGCGCGCCTTCTCGATCAGGTCGCGCATGCCGGCGAAGTTGTTCTCGAGCGCGGCCAGTTCCTTCTGAGCGGCGGCGCGGTCGGCCTTCTGGAGCATACAGAGCACCAGCTGATATTGCGCCTGGGCGGCCAGCGATTTATTTGTAGAAGCCGCCGAGTTCACCACCTGGCGAAAGAAAACGATGGCGCCATCCACGTCACCGGCGGCTTCCTGCAAGTGGAGCCCTTTCTGGAGGAGTTCAGAGGCATCTTGGGCGAGCGCGGAGAACGTGACGAGGAACATTCCGAGCACGGCAGCCACTAGAGATTTGTTTGTCATGACTACAAACTACTAGGGCAATGTTACCGGATTGTTACCTGCGTGTCACCCGTTGCAACAGGCTTCACTGCCAAGCCGGAAGGCCAGTTGCGCGTCTTGTCCGCCGGTAAAAAGAATTAACCTGATCTCGACGCCGTCCGGAGATAATGTCCACCCGGGCTTTTCGTACATGACGGAAAGCACATGCTACCAGCAGGCGTAGCACGCTTTCGATGAAGACCAGTCGAGTTTAGAGGGAGTCTTTGGGACGGGTGGTGGTGACGGCTTTGACGATCCCCAATCCTGCCAGGATCACGACGGTCGCGACAATCCAATGGGACGGCATATGCGCCAGCGTGAGGGCGTAGACCAGTCCACCTAGGAAAACCAGGAAACCCACCAGATATATTCCGAATGACATCGTAATCCTCCCGGAATTCGAGGGCAGGTCTGAGCCCATTGTGCTGCAACTTACTACGCTGCGTGCTAACATCCGGATTGCCGAGGTTCTCCTCGGTGGAAACACGCAGGCCGCGCCGCTCGATCCCGCGTTTGAGGTCTTTGTGTTTCGCCGGTTGCTGATTTTTCTCCTTCTCGGGTCGCTCTCTCCGGTCCTCCGGTGCGCGGAATCCCTTCACGGCAAGAGCGTGCTGGTGCTGCACTCCTATTACAAAGGCTACCGTTGGACCGACGACGAAGGCCGTGGGCTCGATTCCGTGCTGCTGCCGGAGTTGGGCGCTAGTAATATCTACATCGAATACATGGACACCAAGCGCTTTTACGGGCCGGACTCCCAATCGCAGTTTCTCGATCAGTACGCCCGCAAGTTCGAGGGACACCGCTTCGATGCGATTATAGCCACCGACAACAACGCGTTCGATTTTCTGCGCCAGTATCGCGACCGGCTGTTCCCCAATACTCCGGTGGTCTTCTGCGGGGTCAACTATTTCAACGAAAGCGACCTCGCCGGGCATCCTCTGTTTACCGGGGTGAGCGAAGAGGCCGACATAAAGGATACCTTGGACCTGGCGTTTCGGCTGCATCCGGGAACGCGCCACTTGTTTGTCGTCAACGATACCACCGAGACGGGCCAATCGGTGCACGCGGAGTTGGTAAGGTTGATGCCGATGTACAACGGCCTGGTGGACTTCACTTTTCTGGAAGACGCCAGCATGCCGGAGCTGCTGGCGGCGCTGCGCGCGCTTTCGGCCGATAGCGTGGTCTTCTATTCCTTTTTCTCGCACGATAAGACTGGCCGGTTTTTCGAATATAACGACAGCGCCGCGGCGATTGCGGAAGCCAGTACAGCGCCCATCTACGGAGCGTGGGATTTCAATCTGGGATTCGGCATGGTGGGTGGCAAGCTGATCAGCGGATTTTATCAGGGCGTGGCTGCCGGTAAAATCGCTTTGCGCGTGCTGCGCGGGGAGAATCCGGACCGGATCCCGGTGGTGCGATTCTCGTCCGACCGTCCCAACCGTTATATGTTCGACTACACCGCACTGCGACGGTTCGGCATCCCCGTAAGCGCGCTCCCCAAGGACAGCGTGATCGAGAACATGCCGGCATCGTTCTTCCGCAAGCATCGACTGGGAGTGCTGGGGGGCGCGGGTTTGTTCTTATTGCTGATTTTGATGAACTCGCTGCTTTGGCGAAACATTCGCCGCCGCAAAATCGCCGAACGGCTGTTGTGGGACCAGCAGGAACATCTGGAGGAACTCGTGACCAAGCGTTCGGTCCAGCTGGAAAATCTCAACAGCCGGCTGCGGCTGGACATTTTGAAACGGGAATCCACCCAGAAGGCGCTGCGCCAGTCGCAACTGGTGCTCACGCAGACGTTCGCCAGTTTGCGCGACTGCCTGCTGATTGTCGACGCGGATTCGCGCATCGTGTCCGATTGCAACCCGGCCACAATGCAATTGTTCGGGTATTCGCGCGGGGAAGTGGTCGGGCAATCGGTGCGGCGGCTGCATGTGGACGATGCAGCATTCGACAAATTCCGGCAACTGGCGCTCGCGGCCATCGGCGAAGAAGGTTATTTGCGGATTCCAACGTTCCAGATGAAACGCAAGAACGGAGAGGTGTTCGCCACCCAGCACATGGTGATGCCGCTGCACAACGAAGAGGGCGACCTGGTGAGCTGGGTGAGCGTAATCCGCGACATTACCGAGGAAAAGCGCACCGCCGGGAAGCTGGATCAGTATCGCAAGAAGCTGCGCCAACTGGCCGCGGAATTGACGGTAGTGGAAGCGCGCGAACGGCGGCGGATTGCGGCCGAGTTGCATGAAAACCTGGGACAACTGCTGGCCACCGCGAAGATGAAAATCGCTCCCATGCGGACCATCGTGCCGAAGGCCTTGGAGCCCGGCATTATCGAGGTGCAGAGCCTGGTGGAAGCGGCGTTGCAGCAGACGCGGTCGCTGACGTATGAGTTGAGTTCGCCGATTTTGTACCAGCTGGGTCTGGAAGCCGGGCTCAAATGGTTGGCGGAAAACATGGCTGCACAATACGGCTACCGGGTGGCATTTACGCGGCTGGGCGAGTCGGGAACTTTGGGCGAAGAGAGCAGCGTCTCTCTGTTTTCGGCGGTGCGGGAGTTGTTGGTAAATGTAGCGAAGCACGCGTCGGCGAGCGAAGTTGCCGTTCGTCTCCGCTGGCTCGACGATTGCGTCGAGGTGTTGGTCAAGGATAACGGCAAGGGATTTCGCAGGGCGGCGCTGCCGGAGTTTGCGGATTTGAAGACGCGGGGGCCGGAGTCGACGGACGGCTTTGGATTGTTTAATATTCAGGAACGGGTATCGGACTTGGGGGGCCGGGTCTGGGTGCGGAGCGAACCGCAACGGGGCACGGCGGTGAAGATTCACCTGCCCCTGGGCGGCCGCGTCTCCGGAGAAAGTGCGGAGGCGAAACATGAACATCAGAATTCTGTTGGCAGATGATCATCGGATTCTGCGCGAGGGGCTTCGTAGCCTGCTGGCGCAGCAGAGCGATATCACCGTAGTGGGCGAGGCCTTCGACGGGGAATCCGCTGTGGCCCTGGCCAAGCAACTGCGGCCGGATCTGGTCATTATGGACGTGGTGATGCCCGGCCTGGACGGCGTCGCCGCCACCCGGCAGATCCGCGCGGAATGTCCCGACACCAAGGTGATCGCGCTGTCGATGCATTCCGACCGTCGGTTCGTCAGCGAAATGGTGCGGGCGGGCGCGCTCGGGTATTTGGTGAAGGATAGTGCCTTCGAAGAGTTGAATCAGGCGGTGCGCACGGTGATGGCGAATCGGCCGTACCTGAGCGCCGTGATCACGGGCACACTAGTCGAGGATTTTGTCCGCCGGACGAGCGCCTCGGACCGCGCGCACGTTTCTCCTCTGCAGATGTTGACGGGGCGGGAACAGGAAGTATTGCGGCTCCTGGCGGATGGCAAGCGCGTGAAGGAGATTGCGCACCTGCTCACCATCAGTGCCAAGACCGTGGAATCGCATCGCCAGAACATCATGGATAAGCTCGAGATTCACAGCACCATCGAACTCACCAGGTACGCGTTGCGCGAAGGGCTAACTTCAATTTGAAGAGCTGAAAATCTGCGAAACGGTTTGCGGATGGCGCGCGTCCGAACACCATCGGAGGTGTCGGGATGCGCCGTTGGCTCCTCGTTTTAGCGCTCTGCGGGTGCCTGTTGGCCGGTGTCACACCGCTGGCGCAGGATATTCCCTCGGATGAGTTCATTTGGGATAGCGGGCCTTACTTTCCGGAATCGAACGTCATGTTCCGGGCGAACAACACCCTGATCGAGGCGCCCACGGTGGTGCGCGACCGGTCGGATCGGCCGGTGGCGGGGATGACGAAGGATGATTTTCAGCTCTTCGATAACGGCAAGCCACAGACCATCACTTCATTTACGGTGCTGAGCGGGACGGCTGCTGAGGTACGGACGGGCAAAGCTCCTGCGGCACCGGGATCGAATGCTGCGCCGCCCGTGGAGCCGCGCTACGTGGCGCTATTTCTCGACGACGTGAACACGCCGGGACTCTACCAGGACGCATACGCGAATCTGACCTTCGCCCGCGATGCTGCGGAGAAATTCATCGGCATGGGGATCGATCCCGGCGAGCGCATCGGCATATTCACTGTTTCCGGCGATCTCACGGTGGACTTTACCGACGATGCAGGCAAGCTGCTCGAAGCCTTGAAGAAATTGCGTCTCAAATCGCGGTGGGAGGATCAATCCCCCAATTCCTGTCCGAAACTCGAGTCCTACGAGGCGTGGGCGGTTGTGCATATTGGACACCAGACACGCGAGTGGGAATCGGCCTTGAAAACAGCTCAGCAATGCGGGGTCATGAAACCAGGGGATGCCGCAATCCTCGCGGAACGTGCCGCCGAAGAAAAGACGATGATCGCGGACATCGGAGAGGGAAATACCCTATCCGCGCTTGGCTCAGTGATTCGCCACCTGGGAGAAATGCCCGGTCGCCGCATGCTGGTGCTGGCATCGAGCGGTTTCGTTACGCAATCCTTCCGCCAGCGGCAGCAACGGGTGATCGATGCAGCCACCAGTTCCAGAGTGATCATCAATTCGCTCAACACCACCGGATTACCATATGGCCCTACGAAAGTCGACAAGGTAGAGCACTTTTCCGCGATGAACGCTGCGCGCGGCGGAGTCAGCAATCCCAATAACGATGCCATGGCCGACATGGCCTATGCCACCGGGGGACTCTTTTACCACAACAATAACGACCTCGCCACCGGATTCCACGAACTCGCCAAGGCGCCCGTTTCCTATGTGCTGGGCTTCTCGCCCGAGAATCTGAAATCGGATGGCAACTACCATCGTTTGAAAGTGAAACTGGTGGAAGCGGAGCATCGCTCGGTGGACGCACGGCCGGGATACTACGCCCCAGGCGGCGATCCTTCGGCAGCCGAGGATAAGTCCGACAAGCTGAACCGGAGCGTGACGGGGACGGACGATCGCGCGGAAATCCCCATCGTACTCACGGCCAACGCGAGTGAGTCGGGGGTTCTGAAGGTGGCCGTCCATGTGGACGCGGCGAAACTGCCCTATAAGCATATGTCGGGCCGGCACATTCAGCGGCTGGTATTTGTGACGGCGCTGTTCGACGAAAGCGACCGCTTCCTGAGCGCCGTCGAAGGAGTGATGCAACTCCAACTGAAGGACGACACGCTGGCAAAGGTGTCGGCCCACGGGTTCGACGCCAAATTATCGATTTCCGCGCCGCCCGGCAAGTATCGCGTGCGCCAGGTAGTGCAGGAAATCGAAGGCGGGCATGTGGCTTCGCTAAGCCGGCCCGTGACGGTGCGCTAGGCCGACTCAGTCATGAGATGGTATGGTCCTTGAAGACGGTCTCGGAGGGGTCGACATTTGCGACGCCACGTTTCCATTTCTCATGGTTCTAGTCCGGATTTTTCATCGTATGTAATGGCGCTAATTAGGGACTATCATGAAGCCATGCGCTTGTGCTTAGTGGTGTGTTTTGCCGGACTGCTTTTCGGCCAGGGTACCGAACCCAAACATACGGCCGAAGAGTACGACGTCCACGGACAGTCGAAAAAACTGGCCATCGGGGCGGAGTTCATGGTGCACAGTTTCTCACGCGGCGAACAGACCTTCATCGCCAAGGATTACCTGGTGGTGGAGGTGGCGCTCTTTCCGGCGAAGGGTGAGACTTTCACGGTTACCGACGCTGATTTCACGCTGCGCATCAACGGCAAGAAGCAAGTGCTGGAGCCGGCTTCCACCAGCATGGTGGTGGCATCGCTACAACATCCGGAATGGGAGCAAGCCGGCGGCATGCGGCCGGAGGTGGGCGGACAAATGGGAAATGTAGGGGTGATGATGGGCGGACCGCGCAGTACCAATCCGTTTCCGGGCAGCAACGCGCCCGGCGCCCAACTTCCGCCGCGCGTACCGGTTCCGCAGGATACTCCCGGCGGCGTCGAAAAGGCCCCGCCAGTGAAGGCCGAGGACGTGGCGAACCAGACGGCGCTGGTGGAGGGCGACCATCACACGGCCGTCAGCGGCTTCCTGTACTTCCCTTTCCGCGGCAAGATCGACTCCATCAAAACGCTGGAACTGGTCTATCGGGACGCAGTCCTGAAATTGCGGTAATCAGTCGCGCGAGGGCGGGGCTCTGTCGTAAACTGAGGCGGGGGTGAAGACTTATGGCTTTTTGCACGAATTGCGGGGGTAACGTCACCGGCACATTTTGCAGCCAGTGCGGCGCCGCGGTAGGAGCGGCGGCTTCGGCGCCACCGCCGGCCAGCGGTTACCCGCAACAGGCGCCGGGCGTTTACCAGCAGCCGGTGGTCATGGGCGGCGCGCAGGCGGCCCGCAAAACCAGTCCGATCGTGTGGATTCTGGTGATCTTCCTCGGGCTGATTTTATTGGGCGGCGTCGCAGTGGTGGGCACCGTCGCGTATGTCGCGCATCGGGCCCGGCAAGTGGTGCACTTCGATCAGAGCGGCAACGGCGGCTTTTCGATCAAAGCTAAAGATGGCGACGGTAAGGATGCCAGCATCGAGTTTGGAACTTCCATGGGAAAACTGCCGTCGTGGGTGCCGGTGTATCCCGGGTCGTCAGAGGCAAAGGGGACTTTTTCGGTCAAAGGGGGGAATGGAGAGGGTGGCAACTTCACCTTCACCACCTCCGACGACGCGGCACACGTGAAGGCTTTCTACGCCGATAAATGCAGGGACTTGGGGATGAAGACCGCGCTGGAGACCACCACCGGCGAAGGCAGTATGTTCGTCGCCGCGGACGAAGGGACGGAGAAGCGATCCCTTACGGTAGTCATCGGCGGCGATTCCCGGCGTACCACCGTCAATGTTACGTACGGCCTGAAGTAGCTTCAGCCGTGGCCCAAGTACATCAGCCACCCCAGTCCGAAGAGCGCGAAGAGGAAGCAGCCGAAGGTATAGATACCGTAGTGCAGGCGGTCGCGGTCGGTGCGCTTCGTAACCACGCCGAGAACCACCGAGGTGAAGAGCGAAAAGAGGACGGCAGCCTCAAAGTGCGATAGCGTCATCTTCATTTACTCTTTCCTCCTGACGGCGATTTCGAAAGTGTCCACCATAGCCAGAATATTCAGCAATCCCGCGGTCACCAGAAACTTGGTGCCGTAATCGTGCACCGCGCCGGCCATATCGACCTGGCTATACCCCAACCACTGGCTCAGCAGGTAGAGAATGCCGGAGGCGAGGTCGCCGATAAATCCGCCGGTGTTGATGAGGGTGGTGAGAAAATCGCCCGATTGCGGTTGAAACATCGCGCCGCGCATCATCAGCCCGCAGACGAACATCGAGGTGATGGAGGCCATCAGCAGGAGACCTCGGCCAGTCCGTTTGAGTAGTAAATGCCCGCCGCCCGGCACCAGCCAGCTCAGGGCCAAAGCAGGCGCCCATTGGGATACCGGTGGCATGGGCTGCTTCTGTTCTTTTTCCGTTGCCATTGGTTCTTTTGAGTTTAGCAGAAGGGGAGAAATCGAAAGAGGAAGAAGGGTTCACCACAGAGACACGGCGACACAGAGTTTAAGAAAAGTCAAAGTCAAAATCAGAGATCACGGAGGGAACAGAGATCACGGAGGTGAGCCGTTCTCCGGATTGGGGGTGGGGTGTAGGGTGCTTAATCCAGATCCATCGCGGCCTTCAGCCCCGCCTCCACTTGTTTCAAGACCTCAGCCGGCAATGTTCCGATCCTTTTGGTCAGTTTTGCGCGATCCAATGTCGTCACTTGATGACACAATGCAAAACTTTCCTTCGGAAGACCGCCGGAGCCGGCTGGAATCTCGACTACCGTCGGCCCGCGCCTACCTGGAACCAGATCGCGGCGCCAGATCCGCCCAATGGACCTCACCTCTCTTCACTTCGTCGCCTTGGATGTCCTGAGCAAGTGGTCGATGCCAGCAGCCTCCAAATCCTCGTCGAGGTCGACAGAGGCGCCCGCGGCGTCTGCTGCAAAAACAGCGATCGCATCGTGGCGGGCCCTACGCATCTCCTGGCGCAGCCGGAAATCGATCGCCTCACGCGCAAGAGCCGTTGCGGGCACTTTGGAGCGCGCAGCCGCAATCCTGAGACGGTCATAAGTCTCGTCTGGAAGCGGGACGTGGAAGTTCTTCATAAGGCTAGCGTCGCGGCTCCAGAATCTGGCCCCAGATCACCTGATAGACTTCCAATTGTTCGTAGAGATTCTTGCCCGCCCGCACGAATACGCGCATGTTGGGGCGCAATTCGGCGGCCTCTACGGTGTCGCCATTGTCGATGTAACGGGTGTCCTGGCGAATCAGCAGGGTTTGCTCTCCCACTCGGGTGCGCAGCACCAGAAGCTGGCCGTTAAGGCGCGAGACCACGCCGGCGAAGGTGAGATTTCCCTCCTGAAAAAGAAAGCTCGGCGCCGGGGGCGTCACGGGGACGTGGAGCCGGTTGTCGGCGACGGTCAGCCGGGGCGCGATCGGCGCCAGGACGTGGACCGCGACGGCGTATCGCAGCAGCGAGCCGGGCACGGGGCTGGATTCTACTTCCACCTTGTCCCCAGGATTGAGGCGCGCGGCGTTGCCCTCGAAACCGTCGCGTTCTACAGCGGTGCCAGGGTCAAACTGGAAGCGATAGACCTGAAAATCGGGGGCGCGGACGGAGAACTGGCCGGCGGTCACGTTGGCATCGCGTTCCAGCACGATGCCCGTCATCCGCGGGGGCGGAAACTGAGCCGCGGCGATCGGCGGCAAGAGCAGCAATGGCCAGAGGGCGCGCATCGACGTTCCTAAACGCTACCACAGCGAGTTTCCCCTGGCGCGCGGGGCTAAGTGTGATTTTCCACTTCGCGTAGCCAGTCGGGGCGTTTCAGCACTTCGCGCGGTTTGCTGCCGTCGGGCGGGCCGATGATGCCGTCGCGCTGCATCATGTCGAGAATGCGCGCGGCGCGGCCGTATCCCAGGCGCAAATGGCGCTGCAAGGTGGACGTGGAAGCCTTGCCCATTTGCAGTATCAGGCGCACGGCCTCTTCGTACATGGGGTCCTGGTCGGCAGCGGCCTCGCCTTCGGCCGGGGCTTCTTCGTCGTCGGTAGGCGGAGCGATGAGGAACGATTGATCGTACTCGGGATTCCCCTGCGCTTTCCAGAAATCGACCACGCGGCCAATCTCCGTCTCGGTAACGAAGGCGCCGTGCACGCGCGTGAGCCGCGACGATCCGGGGGGCAGAAAGAGCATGTCGCCCTTGCCCAAAAGGTGTTCCGCGCCCATGACGTCGAGCACAGTGCGGGAATCCACGCGGGTGGCTACGCGGAAGCTGATGCGCGAGGGGAAGTTGGCCTTGATCAGTCCGGTAATCACGTCGACGCTGGGCCGCTGCGTCGCTAGAACCAGGTGCATACCGACGGCGCGGGCCATCTGTGCCAGCCGGGTGACACTCTCTTCGACGTTCTTGCCTTCGAGCATCATCAGATCGGCCAACTCGTCAATGAGGATCAGGATGTACGGTAGGGGCCGCAGCGCGTCGACTGTGGCTTCGGCTTCGGAATCGGCAAACAGGTCGCGGGGCTGTTCCTGGAGCTTGCGGACTTTCTTGTTGAACTGATCGATGTTGCGCACCCCATACTCGGCCAGCAGGCGCAGGCGGCGTTCCATTTCGAGGACGGCGTTGCGCAGGGCGTTGGTGGCTTTCTTGGGGTCGGTGATTACTGGGGTCAAGAGGTGCGGAATACCTTCGAAGAGGCCTAATTCCACGCGCTTGGGATCGATCATCATCATGCGGACTTCGTTGGGCGTGGATTTATACAGAATCGACATGATCATGGAGTTGATCATGACGCTCTTGCCGGCGCCGGTGGACCCCGCGATCAGCAAGTGGGGCATGGATTCCAGCGCCGCCATGCGGATGCGGCCGTTAATATCTTTGCCGAGCGGGATGGTGAGGCGCGAGCCGGATTGGGCGAATTCATCGCTTTCCAGCATTTGCCGTAGCGCGATCACTTCGCGCTTGGTGTTAGGCACCTCGATGCCTACGGTGGGCTTGCCCGGAATGCGTTCGATAAGGATGGATTCAGCCTGCAATCCGAGGCAGAGGTCCTCCGTGAGGTTGGTGATACGGCTGTATTTGATGCCAGCGTCGGGCTTGAATTCGAAAGTGGTGACCACCGGACCGGGGTTGATCTGCACCACGTTGCCCAGTACGTTGAACTCCTCGAACTTGGACTTGATCTTTACGGCGGTGTCCTTCAGTTCCTGCTCGTCGTAGAGACTGCGCGCGGGAATCTCGTTGAGCAGTTCGGTGGAGGGCAGCGAGAAAACGGCACGGAAGCCCGTTTCCGGCTCGTGTGCGGCGGCGGCGGCGACGGGCAGGGGAACCGGAGGCGGTACGTGCGGAAGCTCTTCCAGTGGACAGATGGGGATTTCTTCCACCGCGTCGGCCACGGGTTCGGCGGGCTCTTCTTGTGCAGGCGGAGTGGCGGCGGTTCTGGCGGTAGTCGCGGGCGCGACCTCCCACGGGGGCGTGTCGGCGGCGGGCACAGCTTCGGCCACCGGTACGGTCTGGGTGTTGCGAGCCTTGAATTGCTTGGCCTCGCGGCGTTGGCGTTCGCGTTCGCGGGCTCTTTCCAGAGCGCGCGCATGGGCTTCATCGCGCCAGGCCTTCCAGGCGGCGGCGCGCCGGCGGAACCAGGCGCGCGGGACGGCCAACCATCCGGCGGCCGTGGCGATAGTGAATGACGAGACCAGATATACGGCGACCAGGATCGACGTCAGGATGGCGACAATCGCGCCGGCCAGGTTGAGGGCTCCCAATAGGTAGCGGGCCAGCAGGTAGCCGGCAGTGCCGCCGATACGAATGGAGCCGCCGAACATTCTCCACGGCAGGAAGGCCAGGGCGGCGCTGGTTCCCATGGTGAGGATGGCCACGCCGATGAGCTTCACGATGCCGCCTTCCAAGGCCTCGGAGCGGATCCACTTCCAGGCGAGAAGGAACATCGACAAGGGGAAAAGAAAGGCGGTAGCGCCGAGCGCCTGGAATAACAGGTCGGCCGCATAGGAGCCGGGGTAGCCGATCAGATTGAGGGGCTGCGCTTCGGAAGCGGTGTCCCACGAGGGGTCCTGGATGTGGTACGACACCAGGCTTAACAACACCACCAGGCCCAGCGAAAGTACCAGGAACCCGATGACCTCGTTCAGCCGCTTTTGTTGCGTTGGAGATAAAAGCTTCATCACGCTGGCCGGCGGATGAAAGCCAGAGCAAGGACTATTATGCCAAAAATAATTCGATAGTACACAAACGGACGAAGCGTGCTGCGACGCAAATATTGCAGAAACCAGGCGATCACCAGGCAGCCCGTGACCGCGCTCACGGCCACACCCACCAGAAACGGAGTTTCCAGGACCGCATGCAACTGATGTAGTTTATGCATGTCCCAGAACGCCTTGGCTGCGGCGCCGGCGATGGCGGGCGCCGAGAGGAGAAAGGAAAATCGCGCGGCGGTCTGCGCGCTGAGGTTGCGAAACAGACCCGCGGAGATGCTGATGCCGCTGCGCGAGGTTCCGGGAATCACGGCCAGGGCCTGCGCCATACCGATTACCACGGCGTCGGGCGCGTTGACGGACGCCAGATCGCGCGATTTCCTGCTGTTACTTTCCGCCAGCCACATCAAGATGCCGACGACGATCATCATGGTTCCCATGACGAAGGGATTACGCCAGGTGGTCTCGGCCTGCTTGTTAAACAGGAAGCCGATGACGCCGATGGGCACGGTACCGAGGACCAGCAGCCACAGCATCATATGGTTGAGCCGCAATTCGTTGTCGCGGCCCACTCGCATGCCAAAAGCCTGGCCGA
>Ga0302325_10020926_pt1 | contig 13708 bp, 16 predicted proteins | sample Palsa_T0_2_FD_201948 | JGI IMG/M metagenome (GOLD analysis project Ga0302325, IMG submission 201948) | Peat permafrost microbial communities from Stordalen Mire near Abisko, Sweden - Palsa_T0_2 | ecosystem: Environmental > Terrestrial > Soil > Palsa > Peat permafrost | place: Sweden: Abisko... | reverse complement strand
GCTTCTGGGAGATGTTCATCATCTGTGCTGAGATACACCCCGACGAAGGCTTTTTCCGATATTGGCTCCGAAAGACGGATTGATAGCGAATAGGTACTGGATAGTGTGCGAAGCACTGTAGCTACAGGGCTACGTATATCTTGACGAACTTTGAGAATTTTCCCGAAGTGAAGAACAAAGTCATCATCGTCGTCATGGATTGGATACTCCAAATATGATCGTCCGAGTCTTACAATTATCGGCCCCTTAGCATCCTCGGCGGCGTATTGTAAAAGCCACTGATAGAATAATTCACGCCATTCTTCTGCACGTAGCATTCCAGTCCTCGGCACATTCTTTGCGAGGCTCTCGGGAATGAGTGATATTGGGCCGTGTGCATACTGCCTATTCGCAATGGTCGACGCAGCTTTGTAAACTCGCATTTGGGGACAAGATGCCATGAGAGAGTTGATAAAATGGTTCGTGTCGAACATATAATCGAGTTCAGTGGTATTGCTTCCAAATAAATCTGCATCTGCCTCGCGGATGGTGATTCTAGGCACAACAAGACTTCCTCCTACAGTAATTGCGTACCTTACACAGTTCAGTATAGAATTTCGAACCTCCGCAACATTGCCCGACGAATCATCGCATATGAATGTCACACTCTGGTTCCATTGTGTCTTCGAGCAGACATGCTTAATTGCAGATGAATCGAGTGGAGGATAATCGAAGATATCGAGCGCAGGCGGCGCCTGAGGGGTGCCCGAATAGATGTTCCAAGGAACATGACTTGGAAAGACGTACGGTCTATCGAAAGCTACCCAACACCATATTGCAAGAAGCTACAATCTGATCAGTGTGAACTTCTCCTAATTTCGAAGAGGGAGCTGTCGATGCCGAAAGCAAAGCTCCCGCTCGCATCTGAGCTCTTTTTAATTTGAACCAGTTGAAAACATGAAAAGCCATACCAGGAAACCTGCCAAACTGGCATATCTGCGATTGACACCGGGCGGGAGCTCCATTGCAGATGGATTGTAGCGCTCGAGGGAGGAGGAGCTGCGGAAGATGGCGGAGAAGCCATTTCCTGAATGCGTAACATCATTCTCGTTGAGATTAATCTTCGACGCGTCCGCGTTTAGTGGGTGGAATGCGGGACGCAGGGCGTCTGATTGATATGATAGCGTCAAATGAGGGGAATTTCAATACCCCAGCATTTAATTTTGGGTGTGCCCTGGCCTTACCGAATCCGGAGACTTTGCCGGGGAGTCTAACTTTCTTTGATTCTACAACCCCTCATTGACGAGAACATTTTAAATCCGAAGGACCACTAAGCAAGAAAATGAGGAAATGAGGATATCTCCGCCTCGCGACAAAATGGAAAACACGTAGATTCTCAAGACCAATCGCATTGCCGCACCCGCCATGACTTAAACTGCTGAGGATTAGCCAGAAACGATTGTCAGCCCTACGTGGAAGCTTACATATAGCGAATGAGATGGTAGCGATGCTTGATTAGACCAAACCTATCAGAAAGGCTAGAGAGAGCTTGCGAGTTTGCGCCCTCAGGTCTCGAATTAACAAGGTTGGGTCTGTCAAGCCCCGTTCTTGAATAGATCCCCGATTGCTACTCTGTACCCTTCCTAAGAATACATTGATTTCTTTCGCTCCTTGTCTTCGTTTGATTCCATGACAGAACTATCTTCTGCCGTCGCTGTAATCTGGTGTATATTTTCATGCTCTGCATCTCCCTTCATTTTGAGTATCGACCTGGACCTTGCTCCTGGCAACAAAGTGGCAGCAAGAAAGCTCTCCCAGACGTTCGACTCTTCTGCAGTTCCCAAGAAGAGTTTAACAAATCTAACAGAATAACCGGCTCCAAAAATCTTCTCCCCCCAGTATATGGTGACGTACCAGTAAACGGAATCCTCGACGGCCGTATTTGTGATAAGGAGGGGCCTTCCGGAGTGTATGTCAAGTTGCAACATGAGCGCTCCGCGTTTGGCACGGAAAATAGCCAATCGATCGGCAAAAAGGTAAACTATCATCCTTTTTGGCCGCCTTCCCTGAAAGGAAACTTCTAGGTCATTTCTTAGGAGAAGCTTTCTAAGCGAGCGGGTAAATTTGTAGCACCGTGTATGGCCTTGCCATACCTCGATATCTTCTAACCGAGGGCGGGCGTTGGATGCCGCAATCATGAGTGTTTTGGACAATCTTGGATGAGTTTGCGAGAGTGTAGCATTATCAGGGCAGTCGAGCCTGGCATCGTGGAGACCGTTCCATGAGAACCGAATGGAACTGTTGTGTCCTTTATACCCTATACGGCTTGGAAATTTGACGATGCTCTGCTCCAGGAAGAAAAAAGCTAGATTCTCCATCTGGGCCCGAGAAAGATGTGTCACCAGATAGAATTCTGGATTGATGAACCTACAAGTGCGACTCGAATCAGGACAAGGTTCATTCGAACGAACTGGAGCACTCACGCGGACAGAGTCCAATAGCTCCATTTCCTAGCGCCTTGTATTGCGGCGTTCAAAGTTGCGAGAACCCCTGCTGTAATATTTTCCATAACAGAAACACACTTGCGTAAGCCAATATGCGTGTTGTCGTTCCAAGGGTCCCGAACGACTGGCAGGTGTTCAGTCGAGAACAGTGGTTCCATGGGCATCGTTTCCCACCTCACTCCTCCCTTCCTGGTATTTTCAAGAGGCAGATGATAGAATGGAGCTGAAAAATTCACAAGTCTCATGACTTCGCCAAAATGGGAGCTAAACAAGCCATAATAGACGTTGCTGGCAATGTCGACTTCCCTTGCGCCAGAATGTATCTCAAGTAAAGACTGGCTGACAAGTCCAATCCGCTCTGCAAGGCTTTCTAGGTCTTCCCGAATTGTGGGCAAAGATCCCAATCCCTTTCCTAGATCAATTGCTAGCTCAGCGAAGATACATGAGAGAAACAGGGACAGCTTGGAAAGGCCATGCTGGTAATGTCTCTCAGTAAACGCCATATCAATTGAGGTTTGGAGAAATAATATCGCCAGATGAAAGGTCAAGGAGTCGTGGATCTGGTGGATTCTGGTCGAGCCGTGTCGAAGTGACGATGACAGGTGAGATCTTGGCAACGTCAGAATTATGTTTGAATGAAGGGAAACCTCCTCCAGGTACTCGACAAAATCAAAGACTTTGAGGCTGCCTTGCAGAATATTACATCAGCCATTCCGAGTACCTCACTGGCACAAAATTAGCCGAGGAGGGCCTCGTCTTGAAAATTTCGAGGCGCTCGCCAATTGAGGAGGGCCTCATGCAGCCACTCGCTCTCACCGAGGAGGGCCTCATGCATGCATCCCCACGAAAACTAGCAGTCCCCACACCTCGTAGCCCGTTCATAAATATGCACCGCATCCTGCTCTCTGCTTTCGAACTTAAGTCCAAGTGTGTAATCTTCTTCCCCACAACTTGTGGTAATTCCACCTAGACCAGCCTGGTATAGGCCGGGTCACTCAAGCCCGGCCTCTGCGACATCTCACACAGCTATGACGATAATTCGGTAGTTGACGATGATAGCCTGGTTTCCTTTCTGGACTCTTGTAGCCTTCCTAAATGTTGTCCTCACGTCTGTTCCTCGTTCCGATCTTCACTCCATAATTTTTCAGAGTTTCCAAAATATCAAGCGGAAAATGTCCTCGGCCAGTTTCCAGCACAGAACTTCAGCTTTCCGCCCGTACCTCCATTAGACTGGGCACCCTTGAGCTCAGAGTCCTGGTTTGCACCCGAGCACGGCCACAACGTGCAGAATCCTACTTGGGACCAATTTCTCAATTGGGATCCTTCTCTCATTAACACTGAGCCAATGCTCCATTCTACCGACCCAATACCCGGGGACCTTTCCTGGCAATTCCCCAACATGGCCTATCCCGACTTTGAGCCTGGCGAGAATAATGGCGAACAAAGCACCCAAACAACGCAACCGTCATTTTCACCAATTTCATCAAGTGCAAGCACAACCTATGGCCTGGCAGATAGACCATCCGAGACCTCCATTTCGCGGAAAAGGAGGAGAGATGCTGAGACCACCTACTCCAACCCGGACTCTGTCTCGTACCCGCTGCATCCAGTTGGGGATTACGCGTGCGGCTGGAAAGGATGCCAAAGTCGATTTGACCAATTACTGCAATTCAGGTAAGCCTCCATCCTATTAAACCAATGACACAACTTTTATTAATTATGTTGGTGTTCAGAAATCATGTGCGTTCCCATACTCTAGAGGCACCGAGTTGCCTGTGGAATGGATGTGTGAGGCAGCCGGAAGCATCCAGCTCGCTCAAGTAGGCAGTTGCTTCTCCGAAAACGTCCAAAGTCTGACAACCCAATAGTAAACATCTCGACACCCATATCAAGCCCCATTTCTGCACGTTTGCAGGGTGCTCCCACAGGGCAGCCAAGCAGAGAGACATGCGACGGCACATGACCTCACACGTCCTCTCCGCAGGGTCGACGGTGTACTATTGCCCCCTCCCCAGTTGCACCCACAGCAAAGGCGGGAGGCCATTCACACGGCCAGATAATGCGAGAAGACACGTAGCTAAGATGCACAAAGGGCTACTGCTCCCATTGTAAGTCTGAACTTTTCGAGATGCCATTCCCTCTTTTGCGTCGGTTTCAAACTATAGCAATGTCCCACAGATCTTGGATCATTCTACAGCAGTTTTTGGACACCCACCTCTTCCACGCCAGCAATAACCGAAATAAATATGCTGACTCCGATCTCTTGGGAAATAGGGTAACTGAAACTTATCGCGAGTGATCGAAACATCAATAAAGTAACAGCAGACATGACATACACAATATTACATCAACTAAAAGGAAGGCACTAGAGAAGGAGATTGAAACAAGGCTATCATCGAGTCGAGGACTTGCTATTCGGAGGCATCGATGTGAATTAGTCTTGGGCGTCTCAGCTGATGGAGCGTCATCGCTGTCGTGCTGAGCGCCAGGACGCGTTCACATCGATGTATCCGTCTGAGCTAGTGTAGACAAATAACTACTTGCGGAGGAAATGGTTTCTTTTGTCGTTCATAAGCGGGACCAAGTCAGAATTGTAACCGGGATTGGACGGCACTGCCCTCTTAACGGTCCCTTGCTCAATTGAAACACTTCGAACCGTCTTAAAGTCCCACTTGAGTGATCGCCGGATTGAGCTGAAAGCACTAGCCAAACCACCCTGGTATTACTTGTCCCCTCAGATACTGGAAGAATGAGCAATTACTGAGCTAAGCGTACGGGACCGGGTTCAACTGTCGAGATGCAGAATTCGCAATTGAGGAGGCGTAACCCGAGCTGTCGCACACGGCTAACAACTCTGAGAATGGATTACCCTCAGTGAGTCTTTTTGAATGCACGTTGTATCAAGAGTTTTTCAATCATTGTATGCCACAAATGAACGCAGTGGTGTGGTATGAAAACGCGAAGCTGTACGCGTTGTTTGAAGTGAACGGGGTTGGGTGAAGCGCAATCACGTGAGGCCAATCGCCATTGAATGGAAAACGTGGAAACTCATCCGACAAGAAAGCTTGCTCTCCTCAAAGAAGCAATTTATCCGATTTCGGGACCTGAGCACCTTGAGGGATGCACAATGATCCTGCGGTTTTCTGCGAAGCTATAATCCCGATGTCAAGATGCTCAACGATGCAGCGAGCGCAGGTATGAGAAAGCCACCGACCCCCGACGCATTCCAGTTAAGCAAGGGATTTCCAGCTAACAACATCAGTTTTCCCATGGTCGAGCATATCGAGCCTATCGACAGACTTCCTTCGCGCAGAGCTGGCCAAACGAGAGGATGAGGAATCTGCGAAGCCAAGTTGCGGATCCGGAATCAAGGGGAACTACAACACTGCGGCTCATGTCTTTGCTTTGATTCTCATACTTGTCCTGAGCACCTTGGCCTGCGGATTCCCCTTGATATCTCGTCGATCGTCAAATAATCGGTCCGCCGGGCCAAGCCGATTCGTGTTCATATCACAACATTTCGGTACTGGCGTACTCATAGCGACAGCCTTCGTTCATCTTCTTCCCACAGCCTTCGTTTCGCTCACAGATCCATGCCTTCCATACTTCTTCAGCGCCGGGTACCACCCGCTTGCAGGATTAATAGCAATGAGCTCAGCACTAGTTGTGGTGGGTTTGGAGATGTATTTGACAACGAGGGGTGCTGGTCATTCACACTCTCATAGTGGGCCTTGGGATTCTGTTCCGGAAGGCGATGAAGATCACACTCATCATACTAATGGTGTAGCAGAGGCTTCAAGAAAGTTCTCCAACAGCAGATTGGGGAAATTAGGTCTAAATAATCGACCAAGAGATATAGTTTTGGAGGACATGGAAGCAACGGAAGGATTAGTTGCTGGAGTTTCACCTCTTCCTGTCGCGACTCCAAATGGCAATCACCAGGGTCCGGGCAACAAGTACCAAGACGAGAATGATGACAATGACTCGGACCTCGATCTCGATGAACTCGATCCCACAGCGGAATCCTTCAGTCCACTCTCCCGTACGAATTCAGCTCCACCACCTCCTCAACCAAAACCAGGTCTTTCCCCAGAAGAGCAGCAGAAACGACAAATACTACAGTGCCTACTTCTCGAAGCAGGCATTCTCTTCCATAGCATATTCATTGGAATGGCGGTATCCGTTGCTACAGGCCCTCCATTTGTAGTCTTCTTGATTGCGATTGCCTTTCATCAATCCTTCGAAGGACTTGCGCTTGGGTCCCGAATCGCAGCTATCAACTTTCCGAGCCACTCCCCAAGACCATGGCTGATGGTTCTTGCATATGGAACAACAACACCAATCGGGCAAGCGATTGGCTTGATCGTACATAATTTATATGACCCACAAAGTGCGGCGGGTTTGCTCATGGTAGGATTCATGAATGCGATATCTAGCGGACTATTGCTATTTGCTGGACTTGTACAGTTACTGGCGGAAGACTTCTTAAGTGACAAAAGTTATGGAATTCTGAAAGGCCGGAGGAGATGGGAAGCCTTTTGCGCTGTAATTGGAGGCGCTACACTAATGGCATTAGTCGGAGCGTGGGCTTGAGTTAATATGTTTGGTATCTGGATCATATGGGACATGCATTTGGAGGCGTTGGAATGCTTTGGGATAGAAGATCGGCTCTGGGGTTCGGATCCAGTCATATCTGACGCAGGGAACTGCACAAAGAATTTTCATTCATCTTTGTTCTCTATAATTCTGCAACCCAATTCTTATTCCTGATTTCGACCTCGTCCTATGAGCCATGAGACTGGCGGCATTTTCCTATACTTTGGCCGCTGGGGATGAGCTCGATATCTTCTCGGGCCAATGCGCTAATTTTTCCCCTTATTGCTCTGCCTCTTGAGATCTCTGGGCCACATATTGAGTTTATCTCTCGTGCTTAGACCTCACAAGCACCATTGATTGGATTGGGAAGATAGGTTCGCAGAATTAGGGGACCAGATTCTCCGCTGCTATTGAAGCAAGACGCTGATTTGGCACTGCGACCAGCAAGATGCTGACAAGTAGTACCAACCCTTTAGTTCCAATTCTTATTCGTTGCCTACAAGATTGTTCGGCGTAAATAGCTATCCCGGTATTCTTCAATATCGATGTTATATAATATCAGAATTCGGTGCAAGCACAGCAGTCGGCCAATGTTGTTCTGTCACATGTGGTTCAGTATCTATCTGCTAGCGCAAAGGTAAAGTAGTTCTCACTCCTTAGAATCATCATCTAATCCTGCTGCAACTGACGCATAAAGTATGTTTCGGTTTCATTATTATGACCTACCAGAACGAGAACTGGTAGTATTGATTCTGCTCCATTGGTTTTTCAAGTAGTGACTCTAAGCAGTGAATGTAACTTCCTTTTTCAGAACTTAGAATTGCCTTTGCAGCATTCGCACTTTCCCCCAACCAAGGGAGACTGAGCCTCGAAGGCATCGCAGCTCCCTCATATGTCCAGTCAGTGTTTCATCTAGCAAGATGTCAATCGCTTTTTTGTTATGCAAAACATCATCGTTACCAGTAAAATGGGTCGACAGCAATATCCGGAGCAATTACCCTTACCGGGAAATATCAAACCTCCATCATTCTTACTGTATCATCATCCACACTCTTTAGCTAGCTTGACGACTACATTCTGCATCGAGATTGCAAAGGCCGCACACCCTAGTGCACAGACTCATATTATTCAGATCGAAGTTGTGTTGGACGAGAATGGGAGACTTCCGTGCGAATATCTCAACACCAATCCCACTGGCGCCGTAAGTCCGATGCTCCAAAAGAAGCGAGGTCGAAGAGCCGACAATGTGACAAGATTCCCGCCCTCATTCGTCCTCCACCCGAGACCCCGATCAGCTCTAGCATCGACATCGTGAACGTGAGTAGCCAAGGAGCGGTTTTCTTACAGCCCCCGCTACATAACACGGAGCTTTCAGAGGAAACTCAAAGTGGACATGGCTGACCTCTGCATTATGCTCCAGTACTTTGCACAGCGAGACTTTCCGAGTCTCAAGCCTCCTGCTTACAAGGCAGAGATTGAGAAACTGTTACTGAGAGAACGAAACATATTTGAGCGGGATATTCTTTTGGTCACGTATTCGAGAACGCCGTTCGAGAGCTATCCTTTGATTGGTAATATTGTCCCCGAAATGCGCGAAAAAGAGTTCAGTCAGAATTACGAGTTTCAAGTAGCATTACCGAAAGAGCTTGGAATGTAAGTTATCCTGCGGTTTTGGTAAAAAGCAGCTCTAAAGATTATTATAGAAAACGCGATGAAATCCACCACGCATTCGAGATCCCCGAGTTGCATCAAGCAGAGGACAGGATCAAAAGTTGGCTGATGCGCGTTTACATTGTTCGTATGAGGTTCAGGAAAGCCGGCAGAATGTGGTTGTTCGGGACACAGCAAGGCACAGCTCGTAAGGATTTTTGCCCTCTCACAGTGCTGCGCACCTTTTCCGAATGGAGTGGCACATGTCTTTCCGTTGCTCACAAGACTGCGATAAAAAGTTTACTGACAACCTGCCATCTAGTTGATGCCCATGCCGCTGTTTTGATACATCGTTTGCTCGACATCAAGAAAATTGAAATGATAAACACAGAGCTACTTTGGTGGGCACAGACGGTCTTTTCTTCCCATTATTGGGAGCAAGTATCAAAAGGCAAAGATACAATGGGGTGGGACGGAAGGCTGCCGATGCAAGACACGATGACCATATCGGATACCGATGAAGTTTCGAAACAAGACATAAAAGGAAAAGGCCAAGCTGAATAGCGGGAAAAGGTTGCATTGTCTACAACCATGGTTTAGCGAAGACATATTTTATTGGCTTCCATATCAATTTGTGTTGTTGCTCGGGTGTGGCTGCATATCCGCTCCCGGGAGCCCAACCTGCAAGGTTGGGCCGCAACCGAATCACTTCAACCTCTGATGCCGACCTTCGCCCTTTTTCCCACCATCCAAACACGTTTGATCAGGCGAATACTGAAGCGGAGGATAAATTTTACATTGGGCACGAATAATATCGGGCAGAGATACAACCCGAAAATGGTACTTTCTGCAGGCAAAGCTGCCACATCACATTCCGCTGGGAATACGCTGGGATGCTCATCGCTGCTATTGCTTGAAGTCTTTCACAAGCATTCATGTATCAGACTGTGATACCCAAGCGGGGTTTGGAGACCGAGAGCGGAGGTTCCAATAGGCTCAATACTTCCTTGACTCTGGGTGATTGGGGGCTCTTCACATGGCCAGGCTGTCCTCGTTACCTTCTATTGAGGCAGACTGGGACATACCTTCTTACATGAGACTGTGCTGCTCTCATCATCTGTGCTCATTTCAAACCGCGTTTGCCTTCAGTATCCTGCCCATGCCACTTGAGAGGTAGTCGCAGCGAACCCAAGGCCCTTTCCCGGCCGTGGTTTCTCGTCATTTCCCTTCTTGCTTCTCCAATTCAACAGAACCTCCACAAACTGAAGGAATGGCCACTCATCATGGATATCCAGATCCAAGTCACGAACAATCTCCAGCATCATTTCACCCATTTCTCCAGGAGTCAAGGTCAGCCTGGCCCGCTAGGATGGATTTCGAGCGGGCTCATCAGAATATCCACGCGTTTGAAAATCATTCCACGAACCTTAGAGATCTAAGCCTACAAGGAATCTTCGAAAGTCCTCGCATGACAAATGGTACCGAAATAATGATAGATGGTGTCATACCACGAGCTTCACCGCTCATTGCACGGGATGTCTCCGCTACAGGCTTGGTAAACAGGTAGGCAATTTTGATCTCGGTCGGAATGGATATGAGAAGGCTTCGGGATCAAATCCGAAGGTCACAAAATTCTGATGCCTATAGGGAACCGGCCATCCATCACCATGATCATACACTCCCAAGGGCGCCACGCAGATCACCACCTACTTGGGTGCCATCTCGGTATCGCCAACAACAAAGTCAGCGTTACCGTCGCTTCAACCATCTCTCCCCATCACTTCGCATCCCCGAGCCAAGCTACGATCCGAGAAGAGAAGGCCCAAACCGAGATTTAGCCCATAACTCAAGAAGGAGATCACCCGATCTTCGCTACCCTCCGTCACGGAACAGACCCTCTCCTCCGCTTTCTTCCCGCTGGCCATCTAACGTCCATGAGCTCTGGAACTCTACTAGCTTTCCCAATACTAGACGATATAGCCCATATCCACCACCTGGCAACCGCAGACGGAGATCCTCATCGGATCGACGACGCCGAGCACTGAGCCCATCACAGCACCACTACCGTCCGGAGTGGGAAAGGGAACAGTCTTCATACCAGCATCGCCGTCAGGAACCCCGGGAAAGGAATGCAAATGCAACGCCAGCTGTTAATGTTTGATTCCAGATGAAACATGTTTTCATGCAGGTGCCTTCAAGGTAAGGCACTCGCAGAATACAGACATATACGTTTACCAGAAAGGATCCCGCCCGCACATGGCCCGAGCTGAATGTTGTTCGTTTGGATTTTGTCAGGCTAGGACCTGAATGTTTCATCCCCTTTTCCGTTTGGAATGGATCATTTTCATTCGTGCACCTGCACGCAGAAGCTCCGCGATACTGGATGGATGGTTTTCAGGAGCGCCGGCTCTTACGTCCCCGTTTTCAAAAGGTTGTTTCGTTTTAGGCGCATCCGTGCTGGACTTTCCTATGCCCCGGTATTTAACGTCTGGATTGAAATTGGTGTAGAACTGCCAGATACCGTGATTATTGGCCATGTTGAAGAGGGCTGGTTATGAGGAAGTGTTGGGATGTGATGCGAGATGGTGGGAAAATGGATCATAGGTTGCACTGAAGCATTTCTGAGGAGTCAAGCGGGCATTGCTTCGCTACCACAGAGTTATCATTGCCAGGGTAATAATGGATTTCTGTCCGTTCTCGTTTATGCACATTGCCCATGTTCTCTCAGTTCTCCACCGGATAGGCCAACAGTTTCCTGTTTGTTGTCCGGTTGCTTGCCCTTCTCTTGCCATGACGTTAAGGTTTTGAAGGACTTGACCTGCTGCCTCTGCTTTCTGTCTATGCCAGACATTACCGTTATTTCATAGCTAGAACTTCAAGTTTCGGCACCTTCCCGTTCATATCTTGCCCACTCCTCCCTAGACCAAACAATGTTCAGTCCGTATGGATAACTATTCAAAACCAACCCACCAAGCCTTGAATGTTAGAAAATATCCTTACCCAGCTCGGATCATGTTTTGCTGCGCTTCTATCAGGATATCCGTCCCGTTTCCAATCACCCTCATTGTCGCGTTCCCAGTGTGGTAATATATCTCTTCAACGGCAAAGTGGTCGCGTTCTTCCACAGCCCCAATAAAATCCCCCAAATCTGTAGTATATACCGTTCTTCTTGAATTAGAATCGTACCGATCACCTCCAATACTCCTCTGTAAATTATCCGTACATCGATAATAAGACCTGGGTACTACCCATGTGCAGACCAAGGTAATCACAAGCCTCGGGCAAGCCTTTGGTATACAGAGTTCGATACAACACATCAAGTGCCTGAAGCGGAGATAATAAATGCTTTTGAAACGTCCACTGGCGACTCATGAAGGATTCTAATAGTTATTCTCTAAACTTGCACTAACTGTGTACCGGGCTTTGAGTCTTCATCCGTCCGCCTCTATTATACACCTTCTGGAAGATGACCTCGGCGTCGGGAAGCATGTTTACTCCCTCGTTATTTTCGGACTCGGAAGAGAAGTGCTACCGTCATATTCAGGATGCAGTGGAGTTGGGGTAGAGTCATCGGCTTGTCCTGCGGACTTGGTTCCTCTTCATCCCTACCTCCACCTTTCCTCGTTTTCGTCCGAAAGGAAGTTACGGACACTCTTGTCGTTTCAACATTATCTTTCAAAAATCTCGCCCTATCAATTTGACTCTTCCCAGACGCTAACTGCCAACAAAGTTTGCTGAGCATTGAAGCTCAGAGTAATGGACAGGGGCGGTTGGGAGGATGAATGCGTGGGGTACTTTAGAACTTTTGGAGATGGATTTGGGGGGGGGGGTGTTTTGCCGTGTGTTTGATTCAGTTTGTGAACTTGTTTTGGCTGGCTTGTTTAGTGCGTAAGTGCTTGCGGAGGGAGGTTGTCCTTATTCCCTCCCCAAGTTGCCATAGTGACTTTTGGGGAGGCTCCTCTTCAGTCAAGTGTCTTGTCCTAGCAATCAAGACTTCGAACTGAGTCTGATTGAGAGTCAGGAAAGACCGCTAAGATAAACTTGCTGTCAGGTGTTCTATGTGAGGGATGAAGGAGGTCCCACTTACCTTATCCACTTATGGTCTAGCGGTGAACTTTGAAGCCCCCTTTCTTCATTCCTCGAAGCGAGTAACGGAGATGGCCCTGGACTCAAGACTTTGATGCTGCATCGCAGATTTTGAAGCAGTTGCAATCGGTTTGTGGATCTGCTGCCTACGACATTCGCAGGGCAGTCATCATGCTCAGATGAATATCCCTCGACTTCGAGGGTAAATGGCATATTGGCAATCTAGGTACTATACGGCTGGTAGAACGACTTCACACCCAGCAAAACTGTAAAAATCTGCTAACAAAAAATAAAAGCTTGAGCTACCTATGTCGCCCTATCGCCGGATAGCCAAGTCTTATGCTCCCCAGACATTTTCAATACAATGACACACGCCCCTGACAAACGCATTCCCAATCAGTACAGCTACCAATTTAATCAACATTACATAGTTCACCAAGATACACTCAGCTCTTATCCATCCCAAAATCTAACACCTATGTGGGTGGAATCGTCGTACTCTCCAACATCCACGCATCCTCAGTGTGGAAACCTGGCAAACCACACCCCTTATGGCCACCCCACTTACTCTCGAAACTCTGGATTCCACACTGCACTACCCTCTCCAGGTTGTCCGAAAATCCATGTGGCTCTCGATAAAAAGGCTCTCCCTTACCTCCACTCTGTTGTGCCTGCCACGAATTCCGGATATGATCTGGACTCTTCTTCTCTTCCACCGCATCCTGTACCGCCTTCGTTAACTGCACGTATCCCTTTCCAGCCCTCTCATCTTCCTCCAACGCATCCAGATCCGCTGCCGTCTTGGGAGGGAAATTCGGATCGATCTTCTTCCGGAATAATAACGAGAGATCAATGCTCGTCCCTACATCACTCACGTTGCCCGCATCCGCCGT
>Ga0302325_10020924_pt1 | contig 13708 bp, 10 predicted proteins | sample Palsa_T0_2_FD_201948 | JGI IMG/M metagenome (GOLD analysis project Ga0302325, IMG submission 201948) | Peat permafrost microbial communities from Stordalen Mire near Abisko, Sweden - Palsa_T0_2 | ecosystem: Environmental > Terrestrial > Soil > Palsa > Peat permafrost | place: Sweden: Abisko... | reverse complement strand
CGGACGCGATGGCGCCTGGATCTTCGACATGAAGTCCGAGGACGCGCCGTCGGCCGAGGGGCTGGTGCGCAGTCCCAAGATGGCTCCCGCAGATCGCGTGTGCGCGGCACTTCGCGAGGCGCTGCCCCGCCCGCCGCGCATGATCGGCGTCACGCGCCTGCGGGGTAAATCGATGTTCGTTCGTCGCCTGGCGCCGCAAGAAGACCGCATCGATCGAACCAACCTCCAGTCGAGCGACCTCGAGCCGCTCGCGCGGCACTACGGCGCGCTGCTCGGCGCCGCGCACAAGCGGGGGGCCGAGCGCTTCCCCGGCAAGGCGTGGAGCGAGAAGGACCGCGTGGGCATCCTGCATCGCGCCGTCGCCCTCGCCGGCGCGCACGAGGCGATGTACCTCGCGTACTGCGATCTCGTGCGGCGATGACCGTCGCGGCATCGAAGGCCCGCGAGTTCTTCGACGCGATCTCCGGGCGCTACGAGCGCGCCTATTCTCTGCCGGCCGACGTGTCGCGGCGCCGGATGGCCCGCGTCATCGAGCTCTTGCCGTCGCCGCCGGCGCGCGTGCTCGACCTGGGCGTCGGCACGGGCCGCGAGCTCTCGGCGCTGCTCGACGCTGGCCACGCGCCCACCGGCGTCGATGTGTCGCAGTCGATGCTCGACCGGTGCTCGCGAAGGGCGCGCCCCGTGCCCCTCGTACGCGCCGACTTCTGGGGGCCGCTCCCGTTCGCCCGGGGCGAGTTCGGCGCGGCGATCGCGCTGCACGGCACGCTGGCCCACCCGCCCGAGCCCGCGTCGATGGCGCGACTCGGGCGAGAGCTTGCGCGCGTCGTTGCGCAGGGCGGTGTCTTCGTCGCCGAAGCGCCGTCGCCGGTGTGGCTGGATCGCCTGGGGCTGGATTCTTCGGCATCCGATCGACGCGCGAGGCGCACGGGGCCGCGATCGTGCGTCTACGAAGACCTGGTGACGGGCGCCGCGATCGAAGCGCGCGTGCTCGACGAGGCCGAGTGGCGCGAGGCGCTTGCGCCCGCCTGGCGGACGCAGGTCGAGCCATTGGACGAAGCCGAGTGGCTCGTGATTGCGCATCGCATGTAACGGTTCGTGCGAGACGCGTTTGAGGCACATCGTGTGCCAATCCGCTAGGGCACCGCGTTCGCGCTACGCTGCCGGCATGCGACTCCGCCTTGCTTCGGCCGTGGGGGCGGCCGTCTTCTTGTGCGCGCTGCCTGCCCTGGCCAACGGCCGCTTCCCCGCGTCGAACCAGTTTCTCTTCTCGCCGGCCAACCCCAACGTCATCTGGCTGCGCACGACGTACGGGCTCTTGCCGTCGACGGACAACGGCGACTCGTGGGCGTACATCTGCGAGGACGTGATCGGCCTGCAGTCGCAGGGCGGCAGCGGCTACGAGGATCCGTCGATCGGCCTGATGGCGAACGGCAACGTCATCGCCACCGACTCGCGCGGCGTCAACCTCTCGACGGACAACGGGTGCGACTGGTCTTGCCAGGGAGGGATGCTCGCCCAAAAGGCCGTCGTCGACCTCGCGGTGTTCCCGTCCGACGCGAGCAAGGCCGTCGCGCTGGTATCAACGGTCGCTCTCAACGACGCGTCCGACACGAGCAGCTTCGCCACGCAGGTCTTTCTCACGACCGACAACGGGACGACGTGGAACCCCGTCGGACCCACGCTCGATCCCACGGTCACGGTGCAGACGCTCGACGTGCCGAACAGCGACCCGACGCGCATCTACGTCTCCGGAACGCGCGCCTTCGGCTCGAACAAGACCGCGTGGCTCTTCATGTACAGCGCTCCCGATGCTCCCGATGGCGCTCCCGATGGCGGGGACGCCGGCGAGCCGACGGCCGGTGGAGTCTGGACCGAGCAGCCGATCACCGAGTTCGACCCCTCGATGGAAAACGCGATCTACATCGCGGCCATCGATCCGAACGACGCCGACCGCGTGTACCTGCGAACGCAGGGGCAGGCGACGGGCGGCGAGTCGCGCCTCTTCGTCACGCAGAACGCGTCGGCGGCCGACGGCGGCGCGACGTTCACGACGCCCGCAGGCGGCGTCTTCCAGACCCCCGCGGCCACGGGTTCGACCATCGTCGGCGAGCTCCTCGGCTTCGCCCTCTCGCCCGACGGATCCAAGGTGTATCTGGGCACGTACGAGAGCGGCCTCTGGGTCGCGTCCACGTCCGACTTCATGTTCCAGCAGACGAACGCGAACGTCGATGTGCAGTGCCTGGCGACGCGAGGCTCGGAGCTCTGGGCCTGCGGCCCCGCGAAGACCGGTTTCGTCGCCGGCGTCTCCACCGACGACGGCGCGACCTTCACGGACAAGCTCTGCAGCATCACCGGGTTAACGGGCGTTCTCTCCTGCCCCAACGTCGACGCCGGGCCGTACGGCTGCGGCGGGGCGACCGGCAATACAGCGGCCGTCTGCCCCGCAGTGTTCGACTACTTCTGCATGGTCGATTCGCTCAGCGGATCGTGCGAGCCCTGCAACGACGCCGGCGTTCAGGAAACGGAGACCACGCCGGGCGACGCGGGAGACGCCGCCGGGTCGAGCGGGTCGAGCGGGTCGAGCGGGTCGAGCGGATCGAGCGGGTCGAGCGGGACACCGTCGAAGTCGTCGTGCGGTTGCTCCGCCGTCGGCAACGCGGGTGGCACGGCGGGGGCGCTCGCAGGTCTTCTCTTCGCCGGCCTCACGCTGTCGCGGCGGGGCGCTCGACGCGGGCGGCGGCGAGCGGAACGATGAAGGCCCTCTGGGCGTCGGTCGCCCTCCTCGGCGCCGCGGCGGCGGCCGCCGTGCCGATGGCGTGCAGCTCCCATTCGGCGGCGCCGACGCCGGTGCCCGTGATGACGCGCGCGCAGCTGCTCGATCCGAACACGTGCGCGGAGTGCCACTCGGCGCACTACCACGACTGGTCGCAGAGCATGCACGCGTACGCGTCGAAGGACCCCGTGTTCCTCGCGATGAACGCGCGCGGCCAGCGCGAGACGGGCGGGCAGCTCGGCACCTTCTGCGTGCAATGCCACGCGCCGATGGCCGTGCGCGACGGCATGACGACCGACGGGCTGAACCTCGCGTCGCTGCCACCCGTGTATCAGCAAGGGGTGACGTGCTTCTTCTGCCACAGCATCGAGTCGGTCAACGTCGCGCACGGCGGCGCGATCACGACAGACGCCGCGTTCGATCCCGACGCGTCGCTCGACAACGCGGGCGTCAACCTGGCGACCGACCTCGTGATGCGCGGCGAGTACCCGAGCTCAGAGTCGCCTCAGGCGCTGACGGCCAACGCGGCGCACGCGTCGGCGTACTCACCGCTCCACGATCACACGCAAGCGCAGAGCGGACAGCTATGCGGCGCCTGCCACGACGTGGTGAGCCCGCCGGGCGGCGAGATCGAGCGCACGTACTACGAGTGGTCGCACTCCGTCTACGCGACCAAGGGCGAGCTGACGACGTGCGCGTCCAGCGGCTGCCACATGAGCGCCGAGCCGACGTTGACGCCGATCGCGAGCGGGGAGGGCTTCTCCGCGCCTGCGCGCACCGTCCACGAGCACGACTTCCCGGGGGTCGATGTCGCCCTCGATCCGAACTTCACCAACGCGGCCATCGAACGCGGCGTCGTTCAACAAAGGCTGGATAGCGAGACGCTGCAGGGGGCCGTGTGCGTCACGGAGCTCGGCGGCGTCCGCGTCGTGCTCGACGACGTGGCCGTCGGGCACCAGTGGCCGAGCGGCGCGACGCAAGACCGGCGCGCCTGGGTCGAGGTCCGCGCATACAAGGACGGGCAGCTCATCTATCAAAGCGGCGTCGTCCCCGACGGCGGCACGCCAACGCAGGTGACCGGCGATCCTGACCTGTGGTTATTGCGCGACTGCATGTTCGGCGCCGATGGCGGACAGGTCGACATGTTCTGGCAGGCGACGAGCACGCAGGGCAATGAGCTGCCGGAGCTTACGAGCGTGATAGGCACCTCGAACGGGACGTACACCCATCGAACGCAGATCTTCCCGCGGCAGGTGGGGATCCCCATCACGATCGACGGCGGAGCCGTGCAGCCCGACGACGTCATCGTCTCGGTCTACATTCAGCCCGTCGGCCTCGACGTGCTCGAGGATCTGGTCGACTCGGGCGATCTCGACGCGGGCGTCATCGGCAACATGCCCGTGTTTCAGGTGTCGCTCAGCGGCCCCGACACGTCGGGCAGCCTCGAGTGGACGCCGGCCACGGCCACGCAAGCAGGCCCCGATCCGTACGACAACACGCCGTTGACCTGCGTCTCCACCCTGGCCAACATCGAGGGCGCGCTGGCGACGAATCACACGCTGTGCTCGCCCTAAGTTGCTCTAGAGCGCACTTTACAACCGAATCCGGTGGGGAGCTCGAGGGGAGCGTCCGTCGACGGAGGTCGCTCCCCTCGACCGTGACTAGTCGTTGACGCAGAACGAGAACACCGTGCTGTCCGTCACCGAGGTGGCGGCGCCGCCTTCGGGCGCGACCGAGGCCGTCGCCGTGAGCGTGATCTGCCAGAACCCGTCCATGAACAGGTCGAGGTTGCCGATGTCGTAGACGCCGCCGCCTTCGCCCGTGGACGTGGCCGCAAGCCAGCCGTGGTTGTGCTCGGGCATCCACGCCTTGATCGTCACCGTCGCGCCATCGACCGGCGAGCAGCTTGCGTCGGTGATCTTGATCGTCCAGCTGTCGTTGCCTTGCGAGATGGATCCGCCGATGGCCGAGACGAGCTCGAACGTGAGCGCCCCGGACGCGCCCTTCTGCGCCATCCCCGCCTCGTAGCTCGCCGAGGGCAGGTCGCACCCGCTCTGGACCGCCATCGGCACGCTGGTCGCCGCCTCGCAGACGTTTAGCTCGCTGGAAGAATTGGCGGTGGCGGCCGAAGAGCAGGCACACGCCACCCCGAGGCCAAGCACGGCGAGGCCGGAGACAACCGGCTTGGCGAGGCTGGGCTTGGCGCTGCGCTTGGTCATTCGGGCCCTTGCTCCTCTGCAGTATACGCGGCGATTCGAGCCCGGTTACCTGTGCATTGCCTGGGCGCCGCCTCCGTTGCGTCCCGTTTGCTCGGTTCGCCTCCCGGTTTCGTTCCAACCGCGCGCGAATATGCTCACCCTGAGCAGATCGGCGCCCCCGTCCGGCGTATGCTACCCGCCCCCGCCCGCGAGAGACGCCTTGGACCTTCTGTATTTCGTCCTGCTCGTCAGCTCCCTCATCTTCATTCACGAGTCGGGGCACTTCGCCTTCGCCAAGGTGTTCGGCGTGAAGGTGCTCACCTTCTCGATCGGCTTTGGTCCCAAGATCCTCCGCATCCGGGGCAAGGAGACGGAATACTGCGTCGGGCTCTTGCCGTTCGGCGGCTTCGTCAAGATGCTCGAGGAGAGCAAGCGCAGCGAGCCGATCCTGCCGGAGGAGCGCGACCGCACCTTCGAGGCGCAGGCGCTCTGGAAGCGGGTCGTCATCGTGCTCGCGGGGCCGGCGATGAACGTGCTCTTCCCGGTGGCGCTCTACACGTCGGTGTTCCTCGAGGACGAGAAATTCCTTCCGCCGACGATCGGCCAGATCGTCCCGGGCAAGCCGGCCGACGGAAAGCTGGAGCCGGGCGACCGCATCCTGCGCGTCGACGGCGACGAAGTGACGAGCTTCCCCGAAGTGCAGCAGGTCATCGCGAGGCGCGCGGGCAAGCCCGTGGACCTGGCGGTCGAGCGCGACGGCCGTCCCGTCGACGTGACCGTCGTGCCGGCCAACGAGGCCGAGGTGCGCGAGCTCGACATCGTGGAGCACACCGGGCGGATCGGGATCGACCCACGCTTCCCCGCAGCCGTCGTGGGCATCGCCCAGCCGGACTCGCCCGCCGGACACGCCAAGCTGCAAACGTTCGATCGCATCACGGCCGTCAACGGGCGGCGCGTCGAACGGTTCACCGAGCTGGTCGACCTGCTCGCGGACAACCGCGGCGATCAGGTCGTCCTCAGCTACTTGCGGCCCGTGTACATGCCGCGCGCCCTCGGGGGTCTCTGCGTGATGGCGGTGCTCGAGCCGGGCGTCGCGCAGCTCACCCCCACGCCGCGCCCGCCTGGCGCCTCGCCGCCCGCGAGCGCCCGCGCGCGAGCCGCCGACGTCCTCGCGCGGACCGGGATCGAGAACGCGGACATGTACGTGGCGTTCGTGCCCGAGGCGTCGAGCGAGTGGCGCGCGGGCCTGCGTCCGGGCGACCGCATCACCACGCTCGACGGCGAGCCGCAGCGCCTGTGGCGGTCGATGGAAGACGAGCTGGTCGCCGGCGCCGACAAGCGCCACGAGATCGCGTGGCTGCGAGACGGTATGGCGATGCGCGGATTCTTCCAGCTGCGCAAGGAGCAGTGGGACGACGAGTTCGGCCAGCACTACGAGCGCTACGTCTTCCGCAGCGACGACTGGCTCCCCTACGCCGCCGATCGCCTCGTGCCCAACCCGCACCCGCTGACCTACGCGATCCGCCGCGGGTTCGAGGAGACCGGCAGCGTCATCAAGTTCATCAGCGTCGGCATGCTGCGCCTCGTGCAAGGGCGCGTCTCACTGGCGACCGTCGGCGGCCCGATCACGATGTACGACATCGCGGGTCAGGCCGGCGCCAAGGGGCCGGCCTACTTCGTGTGGGCGATGGCGCTCATCTCGGTCAACCTCGGGCTCATCAACCTTCTGCCGATCCCCGTGCTCGACGGCGGGCACCTGCTCTTCTTCCTCTTCGAGGCGGCGCGCCGTCGGCCGCTGCCGCTGCGCATCCGGGAGGTGGCAAGCCTCGCGGGAATGGTGATGCTGCTACTGCTGATGCTGGTGGCGTTCAAGAACGACGTGGAGCGCCGCTGGGACGTCATCGTCACGCAGGTACGCGAGCTCGTGGCCTCGTGACGGCGCCGAGAGCGGCGGCGCAAGGGCCGAGCGCACGCGAGGTCGCCGCGCGCGTCCTCGCCCGCGTCGACAAGGACGACGCCTTCGCCGCCGCCACCCTCGAGGCCGAGCTCGATCGCACGACACAATTCGCGGCGCGCGATCGTGCGCTCGCGACCGAGCTGGTCTACGGGAGCTTGCGCGTCTTGCCGTGGCTCGAGCGGCAGATCGCGCCCTTCGTTCCGCGCGGCGTGGCCAAGCTCGATGCGCACGTACGCGCGTGCCTCGTCGTCGCCGCGTACCAGCTCTTCTTCACGCGCGTGCCGCCCTTCGCCGCCGTCAGCGAGGCGGTCGACATCGTGCGGGCCGCCCGAGGCCCGCGCGTCGGCGCGTTCGCGAACGCGGTGCTCCGCAAGGTCGCTACGCGCGCCGCCGAGACGGGCGACGTGGAGCGCGATCAAGCCATCGCCGACTGCGCACCCGAGTGGCTGCGCACGGCTCTCGATCGCTCACTCGGCGCGGCCGACGCCGCCGCGTTCTTGAAGAGCGCGACGGTACCGCCGCCCGTGGGTCTTCGCGTCGAGAACGCGGTGGATCGCGATGCCTGGCTCGAGCGCCTGCGGGCGGCGGCGCCGCGCGCGTCGTTCGAGGCGGGCCGCCATTCGCCCCTCGCCATCCTCGCGCGAGGCGCCGGCAAACCCCAGGCGCTGCCGGGCTTCGAAGAGGGCGCCTGGTCGGTGCAAGAAGAGGGATCGCAGATCGCCGCGCTCGCGCTCGGGGCGCGCGCTGGCGAGCGGGTGCTCGACGCCTGCGCCGGCCGCGGGAACAAGACCGCCGTCCTCGCCCGAGCCGTGGCGCCGGGCGGCACGGTCGACGCGTGCGACTCCGCCCCGGCCAAGCTGCAGCGGCTCGCGACCGAGCTCGCACGTTTGGGCCTGCGTGCGAACGCCGCTCACGCGGTGGATTGGACCGCCGGCTCCGGCGACGTCCCGATGGATTACGATCGCGTCCTCGTCGACGCGCCGTGCAGCGGGACGGGCACTCTCCGGCGCCGCCCCGAGATGGCCCGCCGGCGATCGAGCGGTGTCGGGTCCGGTCCCGAGGGCGTGGCCGAGCTTGCAAAGACCCAGCTGGCCATTGCCTCGCGCGCGGCCGGCCACGTGCGCCCGGGAGGCGTGCTGCTCTACGTGGTGTGCAGCGTCCTGCGCGAAGAAGGCGCCGACGTCATCGACGCGCTCCTCGCCGCCCGGCCCGACTTTCGGCCCTTGCCGTTCGGCGCGGACGACCCTCCGTTTCTCGTCGGCCTCGGCAACGTCAACGTGGGCGGCGCCACGTGTTTGTTGCTTCCGACTCGCCACGGGACAGACGGCTACTTCATCGCAAGGCTCGGCCGACATTGAGGTGAAACGCCGGACGAGATACCGTCCGTCTCACTTCTTCTTCACGACCGCGAGAGCAGCGACCCCCATGATCGACGTCATCCTGCCCCAGCTCGGAGAGAGCGTTTCCGAGGGGACGATTTCCAAGTGGCTCGTCCGCGAAGGCGAAGTGGTCAAGAAGGACCAGACGCTCGCGTCGATCGCCACGGACAAGGCGGACAGCGACTTGCCGTCCCCCGCGGGCGGCCGCGTCTCCAAGCTGCTTGCGGCCGAGGGCGACGTGGTCGCGGTCAAGACGGTCATCGCGCGGATCGACGAGAGCGTGCAGACGCCGGCGGCAAACCTTTCCCCCCCGGCGGCCCCGCCCGCGGCGCCTCCGTTGGCCCCCGCGATCGCGGCGCCTTCCCCGCCCGCGGCGCCGCCGGCCCCCGTTCCGGCGCAAGCGTCGCCAAGGAGCGCAGCCAGCGCGCTCGCCACGCCGACCGTGCGCAAGGCCGCCCTCGAGAACGACGTGGATCTCGAGCGCGTCCAGGGAACGGGCGAGCGCGGGCGTGTGACCAGGGACGACGTGATGCGGGCGGCCAATCCGCCGGCTGCCAGCCCGGCTCCCCCCGTCTCGACGCGGGCGTCCACGCCTCCCCCCGCGCCGCCGCCCGCCATCGAGCGCCCGCAGACACGCGCCACGCCGCAGACGCAGCAGATCGCGCAGATGATCAACACGGGCGGCGGCTTCGTCCCGCCGATCCCCGGCGTCGGCTTCGGGCAGTTCAAGGTGCCCGCGTACCGCCCGGCCGAGGGCGACAAGGTGATCCCGTTCACGCGTCGCCGGCGGATCACCGCCGACCACATGACGTACTCCAAGTTCGCGTCGCCCCACGTCGTCACGGTGGCCGAGGTCGACGTGCACCACGCGAGCCGGCTGCGCAACGCGCACAAGGATCGCTACAAGGCCGAGGGGATGAGCCTCACGATGCTGGCCTTCGCCGTCGTGGCGACGGCCAAGGCGCTGCGCGAGAACCCCCAGATGAACACGCGCGTGCTCGACGACTCCTACGTCGTGCTCGGCAGCGTGAACGTGGGCGTCGCGGTCGACTCTCCCGACGGCCTCGTCGTCCCCGTGGTGAGGCGCGCCGACGAGCTGGGCGTGCGCGGCATCGTTCGCGCGATCGACGATCTGGCCAAACGCGCCCGCGCGGGCAAGATCACGATCGACGATCTGAGCGGCGCCACCTTCAGCGTGTCGAACCCGGGCCTCAAGGGCAACCTCTTCGGCGGAGCGATCATCAACCAGCCCAACGTCGGGATCCTGCGGATGGGCGAGGTGAAGAAGCGCGTCGTCGTCATCGAGTCCGAAGACGGCGAGGACCACATCGCGATCCACCCCGTGATGTACATGGCCCTCTCGTACGACCACCGCGTGGTCGACGGCGTCGCGGCCAACGGCTTCTTGTGGCGCGTGACCGAGATCCTGGAGAAGGCCGACTTCGAAGTCTAAAACACGTCCGACAACCGAATGGATAGTCACAGGAAGGCGGGAAGGCGGGAAGGCTGACACCGATCTCCCGACCGATCCCCAAACCTTCCCGTCTTCCCGCCTTCCTGTTCCACCTCTCTTCTTGGCTCTTGGGGGGCGCAACCCGGGACACCGCCGCTCTTCGGGCCTCCCTGCCAGGTCAGCCGGCGGGGGATGGCGTGTGACGGCCATCCCCCGCCGTGCTGGGTTCTCACGGCACACGCGCGGTGACTCCGCTCACGTCGACGGCTTGGGGGCCGGCGTCGGGGTCGGAGACGTCGTCGCAGTCGGGGCCTGCGGCGCCGCAGGGGACGTGGGCACCGTCCCCTTCACCTGTTTCTTTTGCTGCTTGCCCATCGTGTTCCGTGCCTTTCGCGTCGCCTCGATCTTCGCATTGGCTTGGGCCTGGGCCTCGGTGGAGAGCGGGGTCTTCGCCTTGCGAGGCGTGAGCCCGTAGTCCGCCAAGGTGGCAGGCGCGTTGCCGTTCGCCGCAAGGAGCAGGTTCGAGTACCCCCGGATGACCGGGAGCACACGGGCCTGCAGCGTACGGAGCTGCGTCAGCGCGTTCTGCCAAGAGGCCTTCGCCGCGTCCACGGCGGCGAGCGCGTCGGCCAGGCTCTGAAGGAGCTGGACGAGCGCCGTCGCCGTGTACGTCACCCCGTCGACCGTCAACGATCCCGTCCCTCCCGGACGCGTCTCGCTCACTGCGAAAGGCGATCCCATCGCTGCCGGACGCGTGTCGCTGACTGCGAAATGCGATCCCGTCGCTCCCGGACGCGTGTCGCTGACTGCGAAATGCGATCCCGTCGCTCCCGGACGCGTCTCGCAGGGCGATCGCGCGAAGAGCTATGCCTTCTTCGCCTTGAGGATCTTGGCGCCCGGGATCTTGTCCACGGCGATGGTGCCGGCGCCGGCCGTATAGAGCTCCGTGTAGTTGCAGGAGCGGCAGACGTAGGCCTGCACGACGCCGATCTCGTCGTCCTTGTAGTCGTGGTGCTTCACGAAGAGTACGAGCGGGCGCACGGTGTCGCGATCGTCGCGATCGGCGATGTGCGGGACGAAGAGGATCTCGCGATGCCCGCATTTGGGGCAGACATGGGAAGTGCGCATCGCTCAGGACGCTAGCATCGCCGCCCGACGGGATGGTTTCGCGCAAGCTTTTTTTGCAGGCGCTTTATGACCGCGAGTCCGTCCGAGCGATCTCGCCCCCGGCAGCCCTCGCGCCGACGTGACGCGCGCTTAGGCCACCTGCGAGAGCACGCGCGTGAAGAGCTCGCGCCCGTCGGCGCAGCCCAGCACCGCCTCGCTCATGCGCTCCGGGTGAGGCATCAAGCCGAAGACGTTGCGCCGCGGGCCGCCGTAGATGCCGGCGATCGAGCCCAGGCTGCCGTTGGGATTTGCAGCGGGGTCGATCGCGCCGGCGGCCGTGCAGTACCGGAGCCCGACGAGGCCTTCGCCGTCGAGGCGGCGCAGCGTCTCCGGATCCGCCTGGAAGCGCCCCTCGCCGTGCGCAACCGGGAGCCGCCACACGACGCCCGGAGCGGGCGTGAAGGGGCCCTCGGCGACGGTCTTCACGAACCAGTCGCCGCACTCGAACCGCTGGTGCAAGTTGCGCGTCAGCGCCCCCGCGAGCAGACCCACCTCGGTCAGGATCTGAAACCCGTTGCACACGCCGAGCACGTACCCGCCCCGCTTGGCGTGCGCCACGACGGCACGCACGATCGGGCTCACCTTGGCGATCGCGCCCGTCCGCAGGTAGTCGCCAAACGCGAAGCCGCCCGGAATCGCGACGAGGTCGACCCCGGCGGGAAGCGCCGTGTCGGTGTGCCAGGCCGCGGTCGTCGGCGTCCCGCAGACGTCGCGCAGCGTGTGGATCATCTCGGCGTCCGCGTTGGAGCCCGGGAAGACGACGACACATGCCTTCATGCTGCGGCCGAACTAGCACACGTGCCCCGCCGGCCCTAGACCGCAGGGGCGATTCCCGCTAGGTCCGCCATGTGGCAACGCCCGCAACGCCCGCGCTGGCCTTCCCCTCCGACCCGGCCATCACCCCCGCCCTCGTCCGCCAGCACAAGCTGAACGACGCCGAGTACGCGTCCGTATTGCGCGCCCTCGGACGCCCGCCCACCTATGCCGAGCTGGGTGTCTTCAGCGTGATGTGGAGCGAGCACTGCTCGTACAAATCGAGCCGCGTGCACCTCGGGCGCCTGCCGACGAAAGGCCCGCGCGTCATCCAGGGTCCGGGCGAGAACGCCGGCGTCGTCGACATCGGCGACGGCTACGCCGCCGTCTTCAAGATGGAGTCGCACAACCACCCGAGCTTCATCGAGCCGCACCAGGGCGCGGCCACGGGCGTCGGCGGCATCCTGCGCGACGTGTTCACGATGGGCGCGCGGCCCATCGCGAGCCTCAACTCGCTGCGCTTCGGCCGCCCCGATCACCCGCGCACGCCGGAGCTCTTGCGGGGTGTCGTCGCCGGGATCGGCGGCTACGGCAACTGCGTCGGGGTGCCGACCGTGGGCGGCGAGCTGCAGTTCGACGAGCGCTACGACGGCAACATCCTCGTCAACGCGTTCACCTGCGGTGTCGCGCGCGCCGATTCGATCTTCTACGGGCGCGCGAGCGGCATCGGCAACAGCATCCTCTACATCGGCGCCAAGACGGGCCGCGACGGCATCCACGGCGCCACGATGGCGAGCGACGACTTCACCTCCGACACGCGCGACGCGGGCGACGGGCGCGCCAGGCGCCCGCAGAACCGCACGACGATGCAAGTCGGCGATCCCTTCATGGGCAAGCTGCTCATCGAAGCGTGCCTGCAGCTCTTCGCGGAGAACGTCCTCGAGGGCATCCAGGACATGGGCGCCGCGGGGCTCACGTCGTCGAGCGTGGAGATGGCCGGCCGGGCCGACAACGGCGTGGAGATCGACCTCGACGCCGTCCCGCGCCGCGCCAAGGGCATGACGCCTTACGAGATCCTGCTGAGCGAGTCGCAAGAGCGCATGCTGCTCGTCGCCAAGCCCGGCCAAGAGGCGCGCGTGCTGGAGATCTGCGCTCGCTGGGACCTCGACGCGGCGATCATCGGCAAGGTCACGGGCACCAAGCGGTGGGTCGTCAAGGCGACGCCCGGCTTCGACCCGCTGGCCACGCCCGCCGGCACGCGCGACCCCGTCGTCGTCTGCGACCTGCCCATCGGGGTGCTCACGGACGACGCGCCCCGCTACGACCGCCCGCGCGCCACGGCGCCCTCGCCTCGCGCGCCGGTCGACCCGAGCGCCATCGCGATCCCCACGGACCTCGGGCGTGAGCTGCTCGGCCTCGTCGGGTCGCCCAACGTCGGCTCGCGCGCCTGGGTCTGGCGGCAATACGACCAGATCGTGCGCGGCGGGACGATCGTGCGACCGGGGTCGGACGCGGCCGTCGTGCGGGTGCCCTGCGGGGACGGCGTGGAGAAGCTCCTGGCCTTCGCGGTCGACTGCAACGGACGCGCGTGCGAGCTCGACGCGTACACGGGCGGCGCGATGGCGATCGCCGAGGTGTGCCGCAACCTCGTGTGCACGGGCGCCGAGCCGATCGGGATCACCGATTGCCTCAACTTCGGCAATCCCGAGCGCCCCGAGGTGATGGAGTCGTTCGCACGCGCGGTCGACGGCCTCGCCGCGGCGTGCGCTGCGCTCGGCGTCCCCGTCGTGAGCGGCAACGTGAGCCTCTACAACGAGACGGTCTCGCGCGTCGGCGGAGAGACGACGTCGCTGGCGATCCTGCCGACACCATCCGTGGCCGCCGTCGGGCTGGTGCGATCGATCGACGACGTCGTCACCGCACCGTTCAAGCGCGCGGGCGACGTCCTGATCCTGCTCGGCGAGAGCGCGGTCGCCGGCGTGCGCGCCCTCGCAGCGAGCGAGTGGCTCATCAGGCAGCAAGGCAAGC
>Ga0302325_10020922_pt1 | contig 13709 bp, 12 predicted proteins | sample Palsa_T0_2_FD_201948 | JGI IMG/M metagenome (GOLD analysis project Ga0302325, IMG submission 201948) | Peat permafrost microbial communities from Stordalen Mire near Abisko, Sweden - Palsa_T0_2 | ecosystem: Environmental > Terrestrial > Soil > Palsa > Peat permafrost | place: Sweden: Abisko... | reverse complement strand
CGACGACCTCGCCCTGGTACTTCCCCACGTGGGTCAGGAGCCGCACGCCGTTGACGTCGCCAATGGCCCACAGACCTTCGCCGGCGCACAAGCGGGGGTCGACCGGGATGCCGTGCCCGTCGGCATGGACGCCGACTGTGTCGAGGCCGATCCCGTCCACCCGGGGGCGCCGGCCGGTGGCGAGAAGCAGGTGGTCACCGCGCAATTCGCGGCCGTCATCGAGTGCCAGGACGTAGTCCTCGCCTTCGCGTCGGGCCGCCGTCGCCTTCAGGCCCAACATCAGTTCGACGCCGTCGCCGCGGAGCACCTCGCCCAGCGCCTCGCCCAGCGGCGCGGGCTCATGGGCGAGAAGATGTCCCGCCGCCTCGACCAGGGCCACCTCGCCGCCCAGACGGCGCACGGCCTGGGCCATCTCGGTGCCGACCGGCCCACCACCCAGGATCAGCAGGCGCCGTGGCACGGCCTTCATACCGGTCACCTCGCGGTTGCTCCAGACACCCTCCAACTCGGCCAGGCCCGGGACCGGTGGCACGACCGGATCCGAGCCGGTCGCCACGACAATGTGGCCCGCGGTATGGGCCACGCCGTCCACTTCGACCACACCCACCCCGGCCAGCCGGCCAGTGCCGCGCAGCAGGTCGATGCCCTTGTCTGCCAGCCAGTGCTCCTGGCCGGCATCGGAGTAGTTCGAGACCATGAAGTCGCGATAGGCCAGGGCCGCCGCAACATCGACCTGGGCGCTGGCCGCCGCCTCGCGCGCCTCCTGGGCTGCCTCCCCGGGGCGGAGCAGCGTCTTGGACGGAATGCACGCCCAGTAGGAACACTCGCCGCCGACCAGCTGGCGTTCCACGACGGCGACCCGCAGTCCACCGTCGGCCAACTCGCCTGCGCAGTGCTCGCCCGGCGAGCCGCCGCCCAAGACGATGACGTCGTAGCTGCTCATGTGCTCGCCCCGGGGCTGGCCCGACCGCAGAGCCCGGACTGCTGGTCCACCACGTGCAGAGCGTACCAAGCTGGTACACGCACCGACCCTGACAATAGGCTCGAACGATCTGGGTCGGACGGCGTCTCGAGCGTGACGGTCGGCTTGTCGCAGTCACTTGTTGTGGTAGGCGGCGAGGAAGACGCGGACTCCGCTGTCGGCATAGCGCTCGAGGTCGGCTGGTGCGGGTGGCTCGTCGCTGCCGAGCAGCATCGCCCGGTTGAGGGGGGCGGACATGATCAGCCAGTTGAAATGGACCGCTGCGTGCTCGGGGTCCTGAACTCGCAGCACGCCCCGGGCGGCCAGGCGCTGAAAGGCGGCGGCGAGGGCGGCGATCGTGCGCCCGGGGCCGCGCTCGTAGAACGTGCGCCCGAGCGCGGGGAAGCGGCTCGCCTCGCCGATCACCAGCCTGCGCAGCTGCAGGAGCCGTGGCTGCATCACGCCCTCGAGCAGCCGGCGCGCAAGGTCGCGGAGGTCCGCCTCGATGTCCCCGCTGTCAGCCAGGTTGAGGACTTCCTGATACACCGGGTCGCTGATCTCGTTGACCGTGTTGGTCACGATCTCGACGAACATGCGCTCCTTGTCGGCGAAGTGTTTGTAGACCGTCTGCTTGGAGACGCGGGCCAGCGCAGCGATCTCGTCCATGCTCGTGCCGAGGTAGCCGTGGTTGAGGAACACGGTCGTGGCCGCCTCGACGATCGCCCTGCGCTTGCGTGCGGATCGACGCTCATCCTCGAACCGGTCCTCGCTGCGTGGGATCGCCATCTCGACTGACCATGGTACTAGACAGTACAGTTCCAATCAGGTACTGTACCGTCCAGTTCTGAGCGATCGTCGAGGAGGAAGGCCGTGATGCGACTTGTGGTCATCAACCATGTCACCCTCGACGGCGTGATGCAGGGCCCTGGCCGACCAGAGGAAGACACCCGGGACGGCTTCAGCCATGGTGGATGGGCGACCCCCAACGGCGACGACGTGATGGGCCGTGCGCTTGGCGAGCGGATGGGCAAGCCGGACGGCGGGCTCCTGCTCGGTCGGTGGAGCTATGAGTCGCTGCTCGCCTCCTGGAACGCGCAGGGGGGCCCGTACCAGGACGCTCTCAACAACGCGCCCAAATACGTCGCCTCTCACAACCCCGCGACGAGACTCGAATGGCCGAACTCAACCCTGCTGCACGGCGACATCCCCGCCGCGGTGGCCGAGCTGAGGCAGAGCCTGACGGGCGACCTGGTGATCATGGGCAGCGGCCAGCTGATTCGCTCGCTACTGCCACACGGACTGATCGACGAGTATCTGCTCTTGATCCACCCGCTCGTCCTCGGCTCGGGCCGGCGCCTGTTCGATCACGACCACCACACGGTCCACCTGCGCCTCGTCACGAGCACCGCGACGACGACCGGCGTGATCATCGCCACCTATCACCCCGAGCGATGACGACGACCCCACTCTTGATGCTTGACGGCCTGGGCTTTCCCGAGTCGACGCGGTGGCACGACGGACGTGTCTGGGTGTGCAATTGGGGCGCCGGCGAGGTGCTCGCCACGGCAACCGCCGGCGAGCGCACGGTGAGGGCGCGCCTTGCGCCACGCACCCTTCCGTTCAGCATCGACTGGCTGCCCGACGGGCGGCTGCTCGTGATCGACGGACCCCGGCGCCTGCTGCTGGGCCAGGAGCCGGACGGCACCCTCAGTACCGTCGCGGACCTCACTGGCTTCGGCTCCGCGCCGTTCAACGAGCTTCTGGTTGACTCGGCCGGCAACGCGTTCGTCAACGGCGGGTCGGGAATCGTCGTCTGTGTCGCGCCGGACGGCACCGTGCGCGAGGTCGCCGACAGTCTGAAGTGGCCCAACGGCATGGCGCTACTCGACGACGGTCGGACGCTGGTGGTCGCCGACTCGCACGCTCAGCAGCTCGTCGCCTTCGACGTACAACCTGACGCGACGCTGGCCCGCCGTCGGGTGTGGGCCGATCTCGAGTACGCCCCCGACGGCATCTGCCCGGACGCAGACGGCGCGATCTGGATTGCCACCGTCCCCGGTCAATGCTGTATGCGGGTGCGAGAGGGCGGCGAGATCCTCAACATCGTCTCCGCCGACCGAGGCTGCTTCGCGTGCGTACTCGGCGGCGAAGACGGGCGGACGCTATTCGTCGCTGCCGCACAATGGCGCGGCATGGAGGCGGCGATGACCGACGGGCCTGGGCTCACCGGCCAGCTGCTCGCGGCGCCCGATCAACCCGCACCACGCGCCGGCCGGCCATAGCACGAGAACCCAGGACGAGCACCGGGCGCCATCCAGCAAGACCGTGGCTCCCGTCCGTGGTGGCGAACTGGCAGCCGACGACATGTTGGGCAGGGCAGATGCGGGTGGACGGCGTTGCAGAGGCGCGCCCCGGCTGCGAGGCTACGCCCCGATGGCAATGACCGCCGACCAGGAGCTCGCCTTCGCCGGCCCGGGCGCGCTGGCGGCCCTCGTCCGGGCTGGACAGGTCCATCCGCGCGAGCTCGTCGAGCTGTGCCTACGCCGGATCGACGCGATCGATCCGCGCACCAACGCCTTCCGCGTCACGATGCCCGAGCAGGCGCTCGCGCAGGCCGACGCCGCGGCGAGCTCCGACGGACCGCTTGCCGGCGTGCCGATCGCGATCAAGGACGACACGCCGGTCGCGGGCCAGGCGATGACGCTCGGACTGAAGCGCTCCGGTCCGCCGCAGAGCGCCGATGCGGAGGCGGTGCGCCGCTTGCGCGCGGCGGGCGCGATTCTGATCGGGATCACCAACGTCCCTGAGCTGACGATCTTCCCCTGGACGGCGAGCCAGGCGAACGGGATCACCCGAAATCCGTGGAATCTCTCGCGCACGCCCGGCGGCTCCTCCGGCGGTTCAGCCGCGGCGGTTGCGAGCGGCATGGTGCCCGCGGCCACTGGCTCCGACGGCGGCGGTTCGATCCGAATCCCGGCGGCGTGCTGTGGCCTGGTGGGGATGAAGTCGACCCGCGGCCGGGTGTCGATGGCGCCCGCGCGCGAGGGCTGGCTCGGCCTGGGCGTCTACGGCGGGCTAGCGCGGACCGTCCGCGACAGTGCGCTGCTGCTCGACGTGATGCACGGCAGTATGGCCGGCGACGCGCACACCGCCCCGCCGTTCACCGGTTCCTATGTCACGGCCGCCGACACGCCGCCCGGCCCGCTGCGGATCGCCATCTCGCGCAAGCTCCCGCCGGGCCTGATCGCGCGCGTGTCCCGCGATCAGCGGGGGGCCTGGGAGCGCACCGCGGTGCTGCTCGAGGCGCTTGGACACGAGGTGCTGGAGCGCTCTCCGGCCTACGGCCTGGCCCAGGTCGAGTACCTGCAGACCTGGCTGCGGGGTGTGTATGAGGAGGCCCGCACGGTCCCCGATCGCCCGGGGCTCGAGCGCTCATCGCGTCAGATGGCGGCCGCGGGCCGGTATCTCGTGCCCCCGGTGCGGCGGGCCAAGCTCATCGCCACACGGGCGGCCACGACCGCCCGGCTGCTGGCGCTGTGGGACGACTTCGACGTGCTGATGACGCCCGGACTGGCCCGGACGGCGATCGCCGCGGAGGGCGGCTTCGATCGCTCGGCGCCGATCGCGATCGACATCGCGGGGCGCTTCACCCCGTTCACGCCGATCTTCAACGTCACCGGTCAGCCGGCGGTGACGGTGCCGGCGGGCCTGGGCGCCGATGATCTGCCGCTGAGCATTCAGCTCGTCGGCCGGCCTGGCGCGGAGGACGTGCTGTATGCGCTGGCCGGGCAGATCGAGTCTGCCGCGCCCTGGGCCTCGCGCCGCCCGCCCCTGTTCAGGGCGTGACGAGCCGCCCGGCGACGTCGCGCGGGCCCCGCATCGACGGGCGCGCGAACCGCCCGTCCGCCGGGGCTCGTGGGACCCGTGAGCGCTGGGGGCGGGCCCACGGTTCGCGATGACGTGCCACGGTGAGATGAGACGGCACCGTCATCGGCGTGCGTATCATCGCCGTGTTGTTCATGAATCCAAGATCTGAGAGTGTCCTCGACCTCCGGCGCTTGGTGGGCTTTCGGCCCGGTGGCGCCGATGGGCCTCCGGGCCAGCCGTTCGCCAGCGCGGTGCCCGCACCGATCGCCGGACGGGTCGCGTGCGCCTGATTCCACGTTCCCGTCGGGGGGCGCTGTGGCGGTTCGCCGCCGCTGCCGTGATCGTGATCGCTGCCACGGCGGCGACGACCGCGCTCGCCGGCCTGCTTCAGGTCAAGCAGATCGTCAGTGACCTCGACCTGACGCCCCCGCTCAAGCACGTCGCGGTTGTCCTCCCACCGGCGGGCGCTCCGCAGACGATCCTGGTCATTGGCTCCGATCACCGCGCCGGCACGCCCTACACGTCGGCCAACACCGACACGATGATGCTGATCCGTCTGAACGCGGCTTCCTCGACGATCAACCTGCTCTCGGTTCCGCGCGACCTGGAGGTTCAGCTGCCGATCGGCGGGGGTGAGACGGGCGCCTTCAAGCTCAACGCCGCCTACTCGTTCGGCGGGGTGAGGCTGTTGATCAACACGCTCAAGCAGCAGGTCTTCCCGGGGATTTCGATCAACCACGTCCTCGATGTCAACTTCAGCGCGTTCGTGGGGCTCGTCAACGCGATCGGCTGCGTCTACACCGACGTCGACCACCGCTACTACAACAACACGGAGCTGACTGACTACTCGAGCATCGACGTCCTGCCGGGCTATCAGAAGCTGTGCGGCAACCAGGCGCTGCAGTTCGTCCGCTTCCGCCACACCGACAGCGACATCGTCCGCAACGCCCGCCAGCAGGACTTCATCCGCTGGGCCAAGGACCAGTACAGCGTCGGTCAGCTGATCAGCAACCGCGACCAACTGCTGAAGATCTTCGGCGCCAACGTGCAGACCGATCACTCGCTGCACACGAGCGATGGGCTGATCAACCTGTTCTCGCTGGTGCTGAACTCCGACGGGCACGAGATCAAGCAGATCCCGTTCCCGGCGCAGTTCTCCGTCTGCAACTCCGCGGGAACGGCGACGGGAGCGCCTCAGACGCCCTGTTACGTCACCGCAGTGCCCAGCGCCGAGCGGAGCGCGTTCGCCAGCTTCATGAGGCCGACCGTCCCGAGCGCCGCCAGCAGCAGCCATGGGCACAGGAGGCCGGCGCCGCTCAGCGACGCCGGCCTGATCGCCGACACCGGCGACGGCCAAGGCCAGGCGACCGCGCTCGGTCACGTGCCCTTCCCCGTCTACTTCCCGAGACTGATCGCCAACAGTGGCGAGGACTCTGGGTACTGCTCGAGCGTGACGGGCAACTGCGACGATCCGGCCGAGCCGGCCAGCAAGTACGCCGGCGACTACCCACGGGCCTACCACATTCACGGGCAGCACGGTGGCGTCTACCCGTCCTACGTGATGACGCTCGTGATCAACTCGGCGCTCGGCGAGTACTACACCGTCCAGGGCACCACCTGGAAGGACCCGCCGATCCTCCTCCACGGCATCACCGGGACCAAGACGGTCGACGGCAAGGTGCTCGACCTCTACCAGAACGGCGCCCACGTCAGCCTCGTGGCCTGGCACACACCCGCTGCTGTCTACTGGATCTCGAACACGCTCACCGACACCCTGAGTAACAGCCAGATGATCGCCATGGCGGCGTCGCTGACCCCGGCGCACTAGCTGCGCTTGGTCACCCCACAGCGCCCCGGCTCAAGCCGCCCAACCCGCGTCACCGGCTCTGACCGCGCTGCCGGCCTCTCCGACACGCGGTCGGGCGACGGGCGGGCAGCTGGGCGCTTGATAGGCTCGCGGTCGCTGGAGGCACGGAACCGGGCACTGTGCCCGAGTGAGCAGTTGCCCAGAGGAGGTCAGTTCGATGAGTAGCGACCTTGGGTCGGTGTGGTTTCTCACCGGCAGTCAGCACCTGTACGGCGACGAAGCCCTGCGCCAGGTCGACGAGCATGCGCGGCAGATCGCCCGGGCGCTCGACGCCAGCGACGCGATTCCGGTGCCGATCGTCCACCGCAAAGCGCTCACCGATCCCGACTCGATCGGGCGCGTGCTCGCCGAGGCCAGTTCCGATGACCGCTGCCTGGGGGTGATCGCGTGGATGCACACGTTCTCGCCGGCGAGGATGTGGATCGGGGGATTGACCGCCTTGCGCAAGCCGCTGCTGCACCTCCACACGCAGTTCGACCGCGACCTGCCGTGGACCGAGATCGACATGGACTACATGAATCTCAACCAGTCCGCGCACGGCGATCGCGAATTTGGCTATGTCGAGACCCGGCTGCGGGTGGCGCGCAAGACGGTCGTCGGGCACTGGGCCGATCCCCACGTGCACTCGCGGATCGGTAGCTGGACCCGCGCCGCCTGCGGTTGGCAGGAGGCGCAGGGACTCGAGGTGGCCCGGTTTGGCGACAACATGCGCAACGTCGCGGTCACCGAAGGCGACAAGGTCGGCGCGCAAATGCAACTCGGCGTCTCGGTCAACGGCTACGGGATCGATGCGCTGTCGGGTGCGGTTCGCGACGCCGACCCCGATCTCGTCGAGCAGCTGGTGGAGGAATACGACCGGGCGTACTCGATGGCGTCCGAGCTGAGCCCCGACGGACAGCGGCGGGCTTCGCTCCTCGATGCGGCCCGGATCGAGGCGGGGCTGCGGACCTTCTTGCAGGAGGGCGGCTTCCGCGCCTTCACGGACACCTTCGAGGACCTCGGAGCGCTCCGGCAGCTGCCCGGAATCGCTGTGCAGCGGCTGATGGCTGAGGGCTACGGCTTCGGCGCGGAGGGCGATTGGAAGACCGCCGCCCTGCTGCGGATCATGAAGGTGATGGCGGCCGGACTGGAGGGAGGCACGTCCTTCATGGAGGACTACCTCTATCACCTGGGGCCGGGCGGGGCCAAGGTGCTCGGCGCCCATATGCTCGAGATATGCCCCTCGATCGCCGCGGGCCGGCCATCGTGCGAGGTGCATCCGCTCTCGATCGGCGGTCGCGATGATCCGGTCCGGCTCGTGTTCACCGCTCCGCCCGGACCGGCGGTCGTCATCTGCCTGGTCGACATCGGCGGACGGCTGCGACTGATCGCCAACGAAGTTGATGTCGTCGAACCCGACGCCGAGCTCCGACGCCTTCCCGTCGCCCGTGCCGTATGGACTCCGCGGCCGGACCTCAGCACCGCCGCCGAGGCGTGGCTGACCGCCGGCGGCTCGCACCACACCGTGTTCACGATGGCGCTCGGGCTCGAGCCGCTGCGGGACCTGGCCGAGATCGCCGGCGTGGAGCTGGTCGTGATCGATCAGACAACCCAGTTGGTCCAGTTCCGCAACGAGCTGCGCTGGAATCAGGCCTATTACCACCTGGCCAGGGGCCTGTAGCCCGCCGGAGCGTATGCTGCCGTGAGCTCCAAGGGACCGGGGTGGCGCAAATCCACGGACGGGCGTCACGGGGAGAAGTGGAGCAATGGCCGATCAGGCGAACGCGCAGCAGCAGGAAGCGCCGCACCCATGGACGGTGCCGAGCAGCGCGAAACTGAGCCAGGACGAATTGCGATTGCGCAGCGCAGGGGTCACCAACGCGCTAGCGACGGTCGAACGGATTCAGTCACGGATTCCCTCCTGGCAGCGATTCGCGGCCAGCGCCGCGAAGGACGCGAACAACACCCCGCCGGACTGGCAGAGCATCGCCCGGCGCTTCGCCGCTGATACGAATCACCCGGAGGAGAGCCTCGACGGGAATACCCCGCGTGAGATGCTCAACACAATCGCCGGCCGCGACAAGGAGGCCAAGCTTCAGGGAAAACGACTCACCTTCGGTGCCCTGCTCGGAATCCACGCCGAACTGCTCGTCGTGCGGCTGCAGGAGGCACAGTCCTGGTGGGATTCCGCGCAGGAGCACGCCAACGCGACCGCCGACGCCACCACGAGCACTGCCGCTCCGACCGCACCGCCTGGCGCCCAACCAGCACAGCCTGTCGCGCAACCGGTGCCGGCCGCGCCGCAACCAGCGCCGGCTGCCGTGCAGCCCCCACCGCCGGCTGCCGTGCAGCCCCCACCGCCGGCCGCGCCGCAACCAGCGCCGCACGACGTACAACCAGCATCGGCCGCCGCGCAAGCCATGTCCGTCCAAGCGTTTCAGTCAGATGTCGATCGGATGAAAGCGGCACTCGACGCGGCCGTGCAGCATTCGCTGTTCCTCACCTTCCTGAACACCGTCGAGAACGATCATGTCGGCGACAGCCTGACGGTCGATGATCACTGCGCAGGCTGGGACTTGAACAGCACCCAAATCGACATGGTGTGGCAGTGGCTTACCAACGACCCGCACGTGTTCGGCGGACAGCCGTTGCACATCGCGGTTGACAAGGCGCACCGCTGCGCGTATCGCCAGTCATCGAAGTTCTGGCAGCGCTGGTGGTATGCCAGCGCCCTGCTGTGGGGTGGCGCCCTTACCTACGGCGTGGTCGTGGGCCTGTTCGCCATCCTGCACGTCGCGGGCGTGTGGCACTACTCCCATTCATGGGCGTTGAAGCTGCTGGTACTGATGCTCTTCGTCTCGATCGGCGCCTGGGCGCACATCGGCGCAAAGGTCGTGAACGTCAACTACGACAACCCGATGTCGGTGTACTGTGCCAAGAGCAAGATCGACTGGGTCGCGCTGTACTGGCTCGCAGTGCTGCAGATGTATATCCCGGTTGGGATCGTGGTCTCCTCGCTGTGGGGTGCGGGCAACGTGCCGACCTCATTCCAGAAGCTCGGTACGGCGCTTCTGGCGGGATACAGTGCCGACTCGTTCGTCAGCGCCTTAATCTCCAAGGCCAAGAGCAGCAGTAGTGGGGCGTCGACTGACAAGCAGCCGACCACGGCGCCCGTCGCGAGTGCCACCGGCGCCGCCGGGCAGCAGACGCCAACGAACGCCTAGGCGAGTGCCCGGATCGCCGGTACGCTGGCGCGGGAGCCACCTGCCGATGACCGTCCCAGACCCCTTCGGAACCGCCCGGTCCAGGACCACGACCTGGCACGATCCGCTCGCGACCCGCGCCGCGATGGCCGAGATGTCGGGACGTGAGTACGTCGAGGCGTTGGCCAGCGGGCGGATTGGACCGCCGCCGATGGCCAGCCTCGTCGGACTCCGGGTGACCAGTGTGGGCGAGGGGGAGGTGCTAATCGCGTGCGAGGTCGACGAGGCCTTCTACAACCCGATCGGGATCGTCCACGGCGGCCTGCTCTGCACGCTGCTCGACACCGCCATGGGCCTCTCGCTCCAGACCCTGCTGCCGCCCGGGTCCAGCTTCAGCACGATCGAGATCAAGGTCAATTTCCTCAAGGCGGTGCGGGCCGGCGACGGCCACCTGACCGCCCGCGGCCACGTCGCCAAGCGCGGCAGCCGCGTCAGCTTCACCGAGGCCGAGGTCCACGATCCCGGTGGGGCCCTCGTGGGAACCGCGACGAGCAGCCTGCTCCTCCACGATCCGTCGGTCACGGCCAGAACGGCGCCCTAGCGCGACACTCCGGCTTCAACCGCCCTCGCTCATCCCCGCCCTCCCAGCTACCGGATCGGATGGCGAAACGAGCGTGCGACCGGTTGTGCATGCTGCTCCACCAGTCGCTCCATCTTCTGCCGGCGCTGGCGCTGTTGACGCGCAGCTCGCTCACGTAGCTGCCGGTACATCCGGTGCTGCTCGCGCGTTGCGTCCGCCGATTGCTTCTCAAGTGAGTTGATCCTCTGTGACATCACCGCTCACGCTACTGATCCGAGTGGGGCCGGTCATCGGGGGACACTGCGTGACGCTCTCCGTAATTGTTGGCATGGCTGGTCTTGACAACCATCGGTCGATCGGCGATCTTGCCGCTACGCCCAGTCAGGCGACGTGGCGTTCGTTTACGGGTTGAGCAATCCACCGATGCCCGTGATCCCGGCGTCACAGGTGCGCGCGTACCGTTCATCCGATGGGAAAGAGGTAATTTGCAATGGCTGGTCCCACCATCGTCCTCGTCCACGGCGCTTTCGCTGACGCATCCAGCTTTCGCGGCCTGTACGACGAACTCCTGAGCGAAGACGTAAAGATCATCGCTCCGCCCAATCCGCTGCGTGGAGTGAGCGGCGGCGACGGCGAGTACCTCAGGGGCGTGATCGATGAGATCGACGGGCCGGTCCTGCTCGTCGGTCATTCCTACGGCGGCTCGGTTATCACCGCGGCCGGTACGGCTGACAACGTGGTCGGCCTCGTCTACATCTCCGGGTTCGCTCCCGACGAGGGCGAGAACCTGACCGACCTGCAGTCCAAGTTCCCCGCACCGGGGATCATCCCGTACGTCGTGCAGCACCCGATCCCAGAAGGCGGCAACGAGTTCACCCTCGCGCCCGAGGGCTTCCACGAGTCCTTCTGCGCCGACATCCCCGCCGAGGATGCCGCGTTCTATGCCATTAGCCAACGGCCCCTCGCCGGCGTAGCGCTCACCGAAGCGGCGCCGACCCCGGCGTGGCGCAGCCGTCCGGTGTGGGCGGTTCTGCCGACTGCGGATAGGTGTATTGACCCAGGCGTGCATCACTTCAGCTACGAGCGCATGGGCGCGACGGTAACCGAGGTCGAAGGGGCGTCACACGTCGTCATGATCTCTCACCCCAAGGAGGTCGCTGAGGTCGTCATAACCGCCGTCCGCGCCTGCGCCGGGCAACCGGCCTGATCGGGGGACCGCAAGGAGCTCACGCGAGGAACCCCTGCCGCGCGCGGGGAGGTCCGACTCACGAACGCGCTCGTCCCGACTCGAACGCCGACGAGAACAGGAAGGGCTGAGGCAGCTCATGCCGCACACCAGCTTTGGGATCGCCACCGCGCCCCAACAAGTCGACTACTCCGACCTCCTTCGTGTCTGGCGCGACGCCGACACCGTCCCCGAGATCGAGCACGCGTGGCTGTTCGATCACCTCATGCCGATCGGGGGAGACCGCCAAGGCCCAATCTTCGAGGGCTGGACGCTGCTCTCGGCGCTCGCGGCGCAGACCAGCCGCCTGCGCCTCGGCCTGCTTGTCACCAGCAACCGGTTCCGCCCGCCGGCCGTGCTGGCCAAGATCGCCACGACCGTCGATGTCGTGTCCGGCGGGCGTCTGGACTTCGGCATCGGCGCCGGCTCCCGGACGAGCGTGCCCGAAGCCCGCCGCGAGTACGACGCCCACGGCCTGCCCTACCTCGACTTCGCCGACTCAGTCGATGCCCTCGCGGAGGCGTGCACGGTGATCAAGCGGCTCTGGACCGAGACCGAGCCGTTCGATTTCGATGGCCGACACGTCCGGCTTACGGGCGCGTTTGGTAATCCCAAGCCCGTCCAGCGGCCCCGCCCGCCGATCCTCATCGCCGGGCGCACGGCCCGGGTGCTGCGCGTCGTCGCCGAGCACGCCGACGTGTGGAATATCGCCGGCGTCGACATCGACGACGCTACGGCCCGCAGCGCGCTGCTCGACCGCTACTGCACCGAGATCGGCCGCAACCCCGCCTCGATCACCCGCTCGTTCCACGTGCGGGTCTCCTACGAGGACCCCGCCGCCACCCGGGACGCCGTCGGGGCGGCCACCGACGCGGGCTTCACCCACGTCGTCCTGAGCCTGCCCGCGCCTTACCCGGAAGGCGTTGCCCGCTGGGTCGCCGATGAGATTGTCACGCCATTGGGGCGCTGAGCATAGCTCGGCCAGTCCGCGTTGCTCGGGCCGGACCGAGCCCGCAGCCGGACTACGACTCCTCGCCAATCCCGAGCTTGCGGAGGTCGTCGTCGCAGGAGAGCACCCGGGTGCCGCGTTGGCCCGCGACCGCTCCGAGGAAGCAGTCGTGCAGATCGATGGATCGCGTCCGGTAGGTGCTGGCCGCGTCGACGAGTGCCTCGCGGGACTGGACGTCAAACGCGGGCTCGTCGACGATCGCCTCGACGGCACGGGCAACGTCTCGCCGATCCCAGCCGTACCCAGCGCGCGTGCTCTCGAGTACGTATGCAACCTCGAGCACCGTCGCGGCCAGGACCGTGAGCTTCGTTCCCGTCGCGCGAGCTGTCTCGATGCGAGCGCGCACCGCGTGAGCCTGAGCGCTCGTGCTGCCGTCAAGCGCGCCAAGTAATACGTTCGTATCAGCGATCACCGGCCGCCGGACTTCGAGCGACGCTCGGCGCGTTCTTCACGTGCTGCGCGTCTGGCTTCCGGCCACCGTGGCTCGCCGGCAGGCGGACTGGGCGGGGTGAACTCGAGCACGCCGACCGGGTGGCGCAAGACGATCTCGTTGTCACGGGCCTCGACGACGACGCGATCACCGATGTTGAAGCCGGTCGCCTCGCGAACTGCCTTCGGGATCGTGATCTGACCCTTGCTGTAGATCCGCGCCATACCCATGAGTCAAGTATGGCAGATGACCATCAGTATGGACCACGCAGTCGCGCCATGCCGAGCGTGGTTCGCACGGCGATCGCTGAGCGAACGCGCCCGAGCCCGCGCCGGGGCATCCGGCGAGAGCGCTAGACCGTCTCAATCGCCGAACGTTGACCGCACACAGACCCAGTGCGCGCAAAGTGCCGCTTCTCGATCAAAGCGCCAGGCGAAACTGCACGTACCCCTCTCCGGTTTGTCGCCGAAACACCCATGCGTTGGCCAGAGTCACGAAGGGAGTCCTGATCGCAGCGAGGGCGAACCATATTTCACTCACCCAGCCCAAATTATGGGGGGTCTCAGAATTTGTGTCGCTCAGTCGGAG
>Ga0302325_10020921_pt1 | contig 13709 bp, 12 predicted proteins | sample Palsa_T0_2_FD_201948 | JGI IMG/M metagenome (GOLD analysis project Ga0302325, IMG submission 201948) | Peat permafrost microbial communities from Stordalen Mire near Abisko, Sweden - Palsa_T0_2 | ecosystem: Environmental > Terrestrial > Soil > Palsa > Peat permafrost | place: Sweden: Abisko... | reverse complement strand
AAACGCATGGGCACCATTGAATTGCTGGCCACTTCGCCCATCCGCGACATCGAAGTGATCATCGGAAAATGGCTTTCGGCGCTGGTGCTCTACGGAGTAATGCTGCTGTTTAGCGCCATCAATTTCGCCTTCCTGTTCCACTACGGCAATCCGGATTGGAAGCCGTTAGCTATCGGATACCTAGGACTGCTGTTGCAAGCGGGCGGGCTGCTGGCGATTGGAACGTTCATTTCCACGCTCACCAAGAATCAAATTATCGCGGGCGCCGCCACATTTGGCGTTTGCCTGCTGCTGTGGGTATTGGAATGGCCCTCTGGTTCGGACTCGGGAACTTGGGCTAAGGTTCTGGCATATATGTCCGTCATCACGCATTTCGATTCGTTTTCGAAAGGTGTTCTCGATACCAAGGACGCCGTCTATTATATTTCGGTGATTTTCCTGGGGCTGTTTCTAACGTCTCGCTCACTGGAGTCGCTAAGGTGGAGGTCGTAAATGGCTAAAGGATGGATGCAAGCTAGACAAACCAAGTTCGCCGCGTACGCGACGGTTTACATCCTCGTGATTTTGGCCGTGATAGTGCTGGCTAATTTTTTCGCCAATCGCTATAACAAGTCCTACGATGCAACCGCGAATAAGCGCTTCACTTTGTCCGATCAAACCAAGAAAGTGGTCGGCGATCTCAAGCAGGACGTGACCATCAGCTACTTCGATCGTTCCAACGGAATGCAAAATGCCAAGGATCTTCTCGATCGTTACCACAATCTCTCGCCGAAACTGCACATCCAGTATGTCGATCTGCTGAAGAATCCGACGCTGGCCCGCGCCCAAAACGTGACGCGCGAAGGCGAAGCCGTAATTGCGGTAGGATCGCGCCGCGAAGACGCCAAAACGTTCGATGAGGAAGGCGTCACCGGTGCGCTGATCCGCGCGCTAAAGGGTGGCGAACGCGAGGTCTGCGTGGTCTCCGGCCACGGCGAGCATCGTCTCGACGATTCCTCGCAAAGCGACGGTTTCTCCGGCTTTCAAACCATCATTCAGCGCGACAACTACAAAGTTCAAAGCGTCAATTTGCAACAGAAGGCGGAAGTTCCCGCCGATTGCACCATGCTGGTGGTGGCCGGCCCGACGGGCGATTACATCCAGCCCGAAGTGGATGCCATCAAGAAATATGTGGAAGGCGGCGGGCGCGCGCTCTTCATGCTGGATCCTCCGTTGCAACTCGGGCGCAGGCAGATCAGCGATAACCAAGCCCTCAGCAGTCTTCTGGACAGCTGGGGAGTGACCCCCGACAAGGATTTGCTGCTGGACGAAAGCGCCGCATCGCAATTGCTGGGCGGGGGCCCCGAAGCGCCGGTGATCCTGCAATATGATTCCCACCCCATCGTGAACGATCTCACCAATATTTCGACGGCCTTCCCGCTATCCCGCTCGCTCGAGACCAAGAACACCGACAAAACGACGATTACCAAATTGTTCTCAACTTCCGCCGACAGCTTTGCCACTTCCGATCTCGCCTCATCGGAAATTCGCATCAATCCCGCCAAAGACAAGCACGGCCCATTCACACTGGCCGTCGCGGGCACTTATACCGGGGCCAAGCCCAGCGATTCGGGACGCTTCGTGGTGGTGGGGAATTCGAGTTGGGCGTCCAATCAGGCGCTCGGTTTTAGCGGTAATCGCAATCTTCTGCTGAACATGATCAATTGGCTTTCGTCCGATGAGGATCTCATTTCCATTCGGCCCGTACAACCCGAAGATCGGCGCATCACTCTAAACCGCCAGCAGTTCGCTATTGTGCGGTCCGTCAGCCAGTTCATCTTGCCGCTGTTCGTGATCGCGATTGGCCTGATGGTCTGGCTGAAAAGGAGATAGGCGATGCGGTTCCGTGGTCTGTTAGTCGCCGTCGTCCTGTTGGCCGCTCTGGGTGTCGGGCTATATTTCTCGAACAAAGAGAAAGCGGCGGAAGCGGCCAAACCGCCATCCGACACGCCTCCTAAGATCCTCGCGCTCACAGACGGCGACATCACAAAGATAGCGCTCAAGAAGAAGGGCGCCGACGAAACAATCCTGGAAAAAACTAACGGCAAGTGGCAACTTACGGCCCCTAAGCCGTATCCGGCCGATCAAGACGCAGTAAGTCAGTTAGTAACATCCGCCGCCAACGTAAGCTCCGATCGCGTGGTGGAAGACAAAGCCTCTAATCTATCTGCCTACGGACTGAATTCACCTTCTCTGGAACTGGACATTACCGGTAAAGGCGGTAAGGTCAGTAAGCTCGAAATTGGCGACGACACTCCTACTAATAGTGGCGCTTATGCCATGCTGGCGGGCGATCCGCGTGTATTTACGGTGGCGAGTTTCGTCAAAACCGGCATCGATAAGTCGGCTAACGATCTGCGCGACAAACGGCTGCTCAGCTTCGATCAGGATAAGCTCAGCCGCGTGGAGTTGATGGCCAAAAAGGAAGACATCGAATTCGGCCGTGATAAAGATCAGTGGCAAATTGTGAAGCCTAAGCCGCTACGCGCCGAAGGCCTGCAGGTAGACGAAATGCTGCGTAAGCTGAAGGACGCGAAGATGGACCTGACGCTGTCCGACGACGACGCCAAGAAAGCCGCGGCCGCGTTTGCTTCGGGTATGCCCGTCGCAACTGTGAAGCTTACGGATCCTTCGGGGACTCAGCAGATCGAAATTCGCAAGGATAAGGACGATTACTACGCTAAGTCGAGCACGGTACCGGGCGTCTTCAAAGTAACTTCCGAGTTAGGCACGGGCGTCGATAAATCGTTGGATGATTTCCGCAACAAAAAGCTATTCGGTTTCGGATTCAACGATCCCAACAAGATCGAAATGCACGCCAACGGCAAAACTTACTCCTTCCAAAAGGGTGGCGACGACTGGTTCTCCAACGGCAAAAAGATGGACAGCACCAGCGTGCAGTCCTTCCTGGACAAATTGCGGGACTTTTCGGCCAGTAAGTTCATCGACACCGGCTCGCTCGGCGCTCCCACGATTGACCTCACCGTCGTGTCGAACAGTGGCAAACTAACCGAAAAGCTGTTGATCGCAAAACAAGGTACGGACTACGTCGCGCAACGCGAGAACGAGCCGGCGCTCTATGGGCTGGATGCCAAGACCGTCGATGACCTTTCGCAAGCCGCCTCCGACGTGAAGCCCGCACCAGCGGTGAAGAAATAGACCCCGCAATCGGCATCGATTTCGGAACCACCAATAGTTCTGTCGCACGCGCCGACGCGGCTGGCGTTGCACTGGCGACTTTTTCCTTTGCTGGTGAAATGACGAGTGCCTACCGGTCGCTTCTCTACCTGGAGCAGATCAGGCAGGCAAACAAAGTCGTGATCAAACCCTGGACCGGGCCGGAAGGCGTTGAGCATTACCTCGAAGCCGAACACAAGGGCCGGCTGATCCAGTCGATGAAATCGTTTCTCAGCAGCCGCAGTCTCCAGACTACCGATGTGTTTGGCAAGCGGCGGACTCTGGAAGCGCTGATCGCGTGCATTCTCGGAGATCTGCGGGAGAAGGCTGAACATCAGTTTGGTACCAGCATCAGGCAGGCTGTGGTTGGACGTCCGGTCCATTTCGTCGGCTCGGAAACGGACGAAGACGATCAATACGCTCAGGGGCGCTTGGAAAAAGCGTTCCACTTAGCCGGATTCGAATCGGTGAGCTTTGAAATGGAGCCCGTGGCGGCAGCGCACTACTACGAATCCACTCTGGATCACGACGAGCTGATCCTGATCGGCGATTTCGGAGGCGGCACCAGCGATTTCTCACTGGTGCGGGTTGGTCCTAGCCTACGGCGCCGCGGCAGATCGCCAAAGGACCTGCTGGGCAACGCCGGAATCGGCCTGGCTGGCGACTCGTTTGACGCCAAGATCATTCGTCACATCGTCTCCCCGGCGCTCGGCGCGGGATCCGAGATGCGGTCAATGAATAAGGTCCTTCCTGTTCCTAACTGGGTTTATTTCAAGCTGGAACGATGGCACCACTTATCATTCCTTCGGACGAAGGAAGTAATGAACATGCTGAGCAGCGTCAAAGCGCAGGCATTCCATCCTGAGAAGATAGGCGCGCTCATCGATCTTGTCGAGGAAGATCTGGGCTATCAGTTACACAGAGCCGTGCAGCAAACGAAAATCGATCTGTCGAACCAGGAGACTGCGCGATTCACCTTCACCGACGGCTCCATCGATCTGAACGCCGTGGTTCAACGGCGCGATTTTGAATTGTGGATCTCAGAAGAATTGGCGCAAATCGAGACCTGCGTGGATACCCTGCTCCGGTCACGCAATATTGACGCCCGTGAGGTGGACATGGTCTTCCTCACTGGAGGTTCCTCTTTTGTACCTGCCGTCCGCCGCATCTTCGACGTGCGTTTTGGCCGGGAACGGATCAGGACCGGTAACGAATTCACGTCCGTGGCCATGGGACTCGCGCTTAAGGCTGCAAGCGACCGAGCCGCGCTGTAAATTGGGCCGCGCACGTTAATAAGCGTTGTTACAATAACAGTTAGTGACAGGCCTCCTGACCGACCTTTACCAGCTCACCATGGCGGCCGGTTACTTCGAGGCCGGCAAAACCGCCGAAAGCGCCACGTTTGAGCTGTTTTTCAGACGCCTACCGCGTTATCGCAATTACGTCGTGGCTGCTGGCCTGCAGCAAGCGGTAGATTATCTCCTCAACCTGAAGTTCACCGACGAAGAGATCGATTACCTCCGCGGACTGCGCCAGTTCCAGCGCGTCTCGGACGGTTTCTTCGACGCATTGCGCCAGCTCCGTTTCACGGGCGATGTCTTCGCCATGCGGGAAGGCACGCCCATCTTCGCCAATGAACCGTTCCTGACGGTTCGCGCGCCGTTGATGGAGGCGCAGATCGCCGAAACCTACCTGCTGGCCACCATCGGCTTTCAGTCGCTCATCGCCACCAAAGCATCCCGGATCGTTGAGGTGGCCGGCGGCCGTGCGGTGGTGGATTTTGGCGCCCGTCGCGCCCACTCGGCGGAAGCTGGCGTGCTAGCCGGACGCGCGGCCTATATCGGAGGATGCATCGGTACCAGCAACACCGAAACCGGATTTCGCTACGGCATTCCCGTATTTGGAACCGCCGCGCACTCCTGGGTGCAGTCCTTTGCCACGGAGACGGAGGCGTTTGAGCGGCTCCAGAACTTACTGGGAGACGCGACCGCGTATTTGATCGACACCTACGATACGCTCGAAGGCGCACGATCCGCCGCCGCGCTGGGCCAACCGTTGTGGGGCGTGCGGCTGGACAGCGGCAATCTGGTGGAGCTCTCGCGCGAAGTGCGCAAGATCCTGGACGGCGCTGGTTTGAAGACCGCGAAGATCATGGCCACCAGCGATCTGAACGAATATAAGATTCTGGAGTTCGCCGCCGCCGGTGCTCCTATCGATGCTTTCGGAGTGGGCACCGACCTCGCGACATCCGCGGATTCACCTCATCTCGGCGTCGTCTACAAGCTGGTGGAATTGAACGGACGCTTCACCGCCAAGTTCAGCGAAGATAAACATACGCTCCCTGGAGCGAAGCAAGTGTTTCGATTCGCCGCTCACGATGTGATCGCCTGCTCCTGGGAATGCCTGGGCTGCGGCCACGACGAACCGGAGGCCAAAGCTTTGCTGCGGCCCGTCGTGCTCGGCGGTAAATTGGTCGAACCGTTGCCCACCGCCAGCGCGGCGCGCCAATACGCGGCCGAGTGCATCAAGCGATTGCCAACCGCCGTCCGCAGCCTCTTCGATATCGGCCAGGAATATCGCGTCGAACAGAGCCATGAACTGCTGACGCTATACGAAAAGGTCCAGCATGAAAACGGTCTTCTTCGACATCGACACGCAGATTGATTTCGTTTATCCCGCGGGCGCGCTCTATGTGCCGGGAGCCGAGGATATTCTGCCGATCGTCGGTGAGCTGAATCGCTGCGCCTCCATGCTTACTTCCACGGCCCCGGTTCTCATCTCCACCATGGACGCGCACACTGAAGACGATCCCGAATTTCAGATCTATCCCCACCATTGCGTGGTCGGAACATCGGGCCAGCACAAGCCCGCCATCACGCTGCTCGATCGGCGCGCCACTGTTCCAAGCGCACCGGAAGGCATCCGACAGTGGATACTCGAAAAGCAAAAGTTCGATTGCTTTAGCAGTCCCCTGCTTGAGCCGCTACTCACGCGCCTCAACGCCGATCGCTATGTCGTCTATGGCGTCGTAACCGAAATCTGCGTTCGTTGCGCCGCGTTTGGGCTGTTGAAGACCGGCAAGCCGGTGGAAATCGTGACGGATGCCGTGAAAGCCCTGGATGAACAAAAGGCGAGGGAAATGTTTCCGGAATTCACGGCGGCCGGAGGACAGCTGAGCACTTCTTCGGCCGTTCTAGCCAGCCTCTAACGGTTACAAATGTTTCTGGTCGATAACGTGCACGGTTAATGCCTACGATGAAGAATGCTCGGATTATCGTTTATTTCCTGCTTTTGAGCCTCGTCGCCTCCGCGCAAATTCTACCGTCCGCTAAACCAGCCAGCCCGGTCGCCAATAAAGATCCTCTGGACCGCGATTCGCCACAAAGCTCAGTAGTTGCATTTCTGGAAGCGGCGCACGCGCAAAACTGGGCCAAGGCCTGGAGGTACCTGGACCTTCGCAACATACCGGGAGATGAGCGGCTCGCGGATGGCGCTGAACTGGCTCGCGAGTTGCAGACTATCCTGGACCGCGATACTCAGTTCGACGTCGGCAATCTAAGCCGCGACCCGGAAGGCGACGTGGCGGATAACCTTGCGACGAACCGCGATCGCGTCGACACATTTCATGTGAACGGCCAAGCCCTCGATCTGGACCTCGAACGAGTGACTCTGCATTCGGGACTCTCGGTATGGCTGTTTTCCTCCGACAGCGTCGCCAGAATCCCGATCATCGCGCAGACGACCAATAATTCGGTCATCGAAAGGCACCTGCCTCTTCCACTCGTGAACTGGCAATTAATCGGCACTCCGTTGTGGCGCTGGATCGGTCTGGTTTTATTAGCGTTCGCATTGGCGGCCTTCTCGAAATTGCTCACGCGTTTCGCACTCTGGCTGACGCAACAGAGCGTCAAGCGATTAGCGCCAAGCTGGAACCTAAGCCTCCTGCAAACATTTCTGGGCCCCCTCCGTCTGTTGCTTTCGGTCTCTCTGTTTCGCGCCGGAATGGATTGGTTCGGACCTTCGGCTTTGTTGCGTCTATACTTGGGGCGCCTCCTTGCGGTGCTGTTTTTTTGGGGAGTATTCTGGCTCTGCGCCGTCATTATCGATGCGATAATCCGCCATCTTCTCGCGCGCCTGGAAGCGAAGCATCGCGCGTTCTCTTATTCCGTCCTTCCGCTTACCGGACGAGTGGCCAAGGTGCTCGTCTTCTTGGTGATCATCGCGGCAGTTCTCAGCGCGTGGGGCTATAACACTACCACGCTTCTTGCGGGGCTCGGCATCGGCGGTGTCGCTGTGGCACTGGCCTCTCAGAAGACCATCGAAAATCTTTTCGGTAGCATTTCCGTCATCAGCGATCGCCCGGTTTCCGTGGGCGACTTCTGCAAGTTCGGCGGTGGAATGGGCACTGTCGAAGACATCGGCTTGCGCTCCACCCGCATTCGAACGCTGGATCGCACGCTGGTGACGGTGCCCAACGGTTCGTTCTCCACCATGACGCTCGAAAACGTCGACCGGCGGGACAAAATGCTGTTCCACGTAACGTTGAACCTGCGACGAAATACGACGCCCGATCAGATGCGAACCCTGCTTCAGTCTATTACCAAGCTTTTGAAGGATCAGCCCAAATTCGAAACAGGTCCAATGCCGGTTCGTTTTGTGGGAATCGGCACGTACTCGCTGGATGTCGAAATCTTTATGTACATCCTTACGCTCGATGGCGACGAGTTCAACAAGATCCAGCAGGATCTTTTCCTCGCGATCCTGGACGCGGTGGAATCCGCGGGAACAGCGCTAGCGGTACCCACGCAAGCCACAATCACTTACGCAGCCCAGCCGGTAAGCTCACCCGTTTCCAATGGATCGAGCGCGCCGCAAACGGCTACTACACGGTGATGATGTCGATGGCCTGTTTCAAACTCTGGATCGGATCGCGGCCTGGCGACGGTCGGAATTCGTGGGCGATGTAGCCGGTGTACCCTAAATCCGCAATCGTTTTCGCAATAAAGCGATAATTCAGTTCTTGCGTATCGTCGATCTCATTCCGCCCCGGCACGCCGCCGGTATGGAAGTGCCCGATCCACTGAAAATTCGTCTGGATGTTGCGGGTGACGTCGCCGTCCATGATTTGCAGATGATAAATATCGCATAGAATCTTGACTCGCGGCGAATTGACGCGCGAGACGACATCCACGGCCCACCCAATGTGATCGCACATTTGATCTTTTCGACCAAGGGTCGGGTCTGGAAGCCTGCTGTTCATCACTTCCATACAGATGCTGACGCCCTTGTCCTCGGCGCGCGACTTGATCCGATTCAAGAACGCGACGGCGTTATCCGCGCCCTCCGCGTCCGACATGCCTTTCCGCTGACCGCCGACCGTAATAATGTTGGGGCACCCGGCGGCTGCGCACTCATCGATGGCCGCGCCCAGCGACACCAGAAACTGTTCGTGAGTTTCTTTGTGAATGATGCCGTTCTCCATGGTCACGCCGCCCGTCGGCCCCATGGTAGGAATGAGGCCATATTTCTTGAGCGTCGGCCAGTCTTTCGGACCTATCAGATCGTATCCCACGCAGCCCAGCCGCGCGGCTTCCCGGCAGCGGTCTTCCAAGGACAGCTTGGGATCGAACGGGAACCCGGTAACACATTGTTTGAGACGTCCCTTGCTGGGCGCGGGGGCGCTAGCGATTTGCGCATGCGTGGCCGTTGCGGCGCCAACCAGGGCAGCCGCGGTAACGAATTCTCTGCGTCGCATGGCTGGTATTGTACTAATTGTCGCGCCGGAGCGCAGTGGCGACCGAACCATCTGATATGCTCGGAATATCCGCGTCCGCAGGAGATTCCCTATGTTCCTTCGTACGCTCTCATTCTTTCTCTGTTCCGGACTAGCTTTCGCGGCTAGCACGCCCACATTCCCCGCGCTGACCTATTCCACTTACTTGCGTGATAATTTCACGCCCTCAGCGATTGCCACGGACGCCTCGGGAAACATATACCTGACCGGAAGCACGATCGTCGATCCGTCGACAACGCAGAACACGGTGCTGGTGGTGAAGCTGAATCCGCAAGCCACGCAGTACCTATATGTGCGCTACGTCGGCGGATCGGTTAACGATTACGGAAATGCCATTGCGGTGGATAGCGCGGGCGACGCCTACATCGCAGGCTACACCAATTCGCCGGATTTCCCTAATACAGGAGCAAATCCTGGAACGCCTACGGGCATCATCGAGCGGTCCTTCGTGTTCAAGCTCGATCCCAAGGGTGAACTGGTGTTCTCCGATCTTCTAGGTCCTTCGACCTATAGCTTCGCGCAGGCGGTTGCAGTGAACGCGGCCGGCCAGGTGCTGGTAAGCGGTACCAGCAACAGTTCGGGTTTTCCTTCCACGCCCGGCGTTTACAGCGTCCCCGATACGAGTGGCGAGCCCTATTTGCTGGAGGTGGACGCAACCGGAGCCAACATTCTCTTCTCAGCGACTGGAATCGGCGGCAACGCGATCGCGTTCGACTCGACGGGCAACATCTATGTGGCGGGGACCACCGGATCTCTGACTTATCCCACCACGCCTGGTTCATATCAACCCACGTTCCCCGCCTTCCAAACCTGCATTGGAATCTGCCAGATGACTTCTCAAGGACCGAATCAGTACGTAACCAAGCTGGACCCTGCCGGCACAAAGATGATCTTCTCCACAGCGGTCTCAGGCAGTGGGGACACGCTGAACAACGGCCTGGCCGTGGATGCCGAGGGGAACGTTTACCTGACCGGATTGGCGGGAGTGAGTTATCCGTACACGGTTCCAGTTCCAACTCCGCCCGTAGGTCCTGCACTCGACAGGCTTTCCACTCCGGCGCTGCCTTTTCTCTCTAAACTCGACCCGACTGGACAGAAGCTTCTGTTTTCGGTGCCGGTGGGTGGCGCAGGCGTCCAGGTGGACTCGAACGGATCTGCGTACGTCGGCGGGATATTCGGCACCTACGGCCTCTACAATATGGAGGCCGCCATTCCGGCGCTCGCAAGCGTTCCTGCCCCCTGTTTGCCTTCCTATCTGCAATCTGCCGCTTACGTCTCCCAGGTAGACGCCGCTGGCAATCTCCTTGGATCGCAATTCGTTGGAGCTTCCCCGTCTCTCATCTCCGGCGCAGCGCTCTCCGGTAGCACCTTATGGATCACCGGGGCGACATCCCTGGCGAACTTCCCGTTCAGCGTGAACGCCCTCACCACCGGCAATCTGGGACCAAACTTCGCGCCGGGCTCATATCTGGGCGCGGTCGATTTCTCGCAGACCCACCCGCCCGCGGGCACTCCCCAGATCGGATGCATTGTCGACGCGGCGAGTCTTGAGCCGGCTGGTCCGGTGGTTCCCTACCAGTTGCTCACAATTTTTGGAACGGGACTGGGGCCCGCAACCTCGGCGACGGCCACGAACTATGCAACCACCACGCTGGGCGGAGTTAGCGTGAACTTCGGTTCCCTTTTGGCGCCGCTGCTGTACGTTTCGTCGAACCAGATCAACTTTGCTGTGCCGCTGGTCGATGAAGGGCCGGTCTCATTCCCTGCGATGCAACTGACGGTCAATGGCGTATCGTCCGCTCCGCTCGCGTTCCCAGTGACCTCCGCGAATCCCAGCTTGTTCGTTGTCCCGGGAAGCTTCTCGATAAACGCTGAGGCATTCGCCACGCTGGCGCTCAACGCGGACGGCTCGCAAAATTCTCCCACGAACCCGGCGCAGCCTGGATCTGTCATCTCGGTATTCGTGAACGGTCTTTCGATGGATCCGGACATCCCGTTCGAGCCACCCGATCTTTATGCGGCCGGTGGATGGTCGGTGACAAGCTCCTCCCAGATCAATCCTTTCGTTCTACAGGTAGGCCTTCAGGTTCCTTCGTCGACCGCCAATTTGCCCTGCCTAGTGAATGTGTGTACCGCGACCTTTGAGATTTACGACCTCTACTCTTATCTCGGTGGTCCACAGCCCGGAAGCGCAGGTGGATTGGCATTCTCGGGAGAGGTGTACGTAGCTCAATAGCACCAAAGTGGAACCGACGCGCCGAGGAGGGATTCCGGGCTTGACATATTCTCATATAGGAATATAATTCTCTTGTGCCCCGTGCCGCGACCACATCCGACGCCTTCAACGCCGTCGCCGAATCTCGGCGGCGTGAAATCCTGAGCTATCTCGCGGTGAAGGAAAGGCCGGTCGGGGATATCGTAAAGTCTTTGAGGCTGGAGCAGCCTTCGGTCTCAAAACATCTGCGCGTCCTCAAAGACGTGGGTCTGGTGCACATGCGCCGCGATGGCCGCCGGATACTGTATCGAACCAACGCGGAGGCCATCCGGCCTCTGCACGAGTGGACCAGCACGTTTGAACGCTATTGGGCGAATCAATTGAACCGCATCAAGGAGCGAGCCGAGAGAAAAGACAAGGAGAAATCATGAACGCAACTGCACAAGCCCTCGATAATTTGAGCTTGAATATCACGCAGGAGATTTACGTCCGCGCATCGCTGGACGCAACATTTGAAGCGCTACTGGAGGAGATCGGACCGCACAATGCATTGGCCGACGGCAAGCCCATGCCGATGAAGATTGAGCCGTGGCCGGGAGGCCGGTGGTACCGCGACCTGGGCGACAACAACGGCCATTTCTGGGGACACGTGCAGGCCATCAAGCGGCCCACGTTGCTCGAGATCTGCGGCCCGTTGTTTATGTCGTATCCGATCATATCGAACTTGCAATACCGCCTAAGCGAGGCGGATGGAGGAACGCTGATCAAGTTCCACCACGAGGCGATGGGAATCATTCCGGAAGACCTGAGGAAAAATGTGTCGACCGGATGGCATAGCGTGCACGTGCGCGTGCGAGCACGGGCTGAAGCGAAATAAAGGAAAACCAATCATGACAACGACTGAAATCGAAGCTCCGCAGGTTGTCTCGCAAACCGAGTGGCTGGCCGCGCGCAAGGATCTGCTGGCCAAGGAAAAAGAATTCACGCGCCAGCGGGACGCGCTCAGCGCGCAACGCCGTAAGATGCCGTGGGTCAAAGTGGAGAAGGGTTACGTCTTTGATACCGCCAACGGAAAGAAGACGTTGGCGGACCTTTTTGGCCGAAAAAGCCAGTTGATTATCTACCATTTCATGTTGGCTCCCGGATGGGAGGAGGGTTGCAAGAGTTGCTCGTACTTGGCGGACCATTTTGATGGCAGTAGCATTCACCTCGCGCATCGGGACGTCGCGCTGCTGGTGGTTTCACGAGCGCCTTTGCCCGAGATCGAAGCTTTTCAGAAACGCATGGGCTGGCGCTTCCCGTGGGTGTCGTCGTATGGAAGCGAGTTTAATTACGATTATCACGTGTCGTTCACGAAGGAAGAAATGGCAACGGGTAAGGTGAACTACAACTACGAAGAGACCAAGTTTCCGAGCGAGGAAGGGCCGGGCGCCAGCGTGTTTTACAAGGACAAGACCGGCGGCATCTTCCATACTTACTCCACCTACGCGCGCGGGCTGGATATCTTGGTTGGTACCTACAACTTTCTGGACATGGCGCCGAAGGGCCGCGACGAAGAGGGCTTGAAGTCTTCGATGGCGTGGCTTCGGCACCACGATAAATACGCGGACGACGAATTGCTTGACCTGAGTTTGGCTCTTAGAAATGGAGATACGAAATGATAAAGATGCTGGAACCCATGTGCGGTGAAATCGCGCAGGAAGCGGCCACCACCCGGCGAGTGCTGGAGCGCGTGCCCGCCGACAAATTGACTTGGAAGCCTCATCCGAGGTCGATGTCGCTAGGGCAACTCGCCATGCATGTCGCGACGATTCCGGGAGGCATCAGCAAACTTGCGCAGGTGGACGAATTCGAAGTCAACCCCGCGAATTTCAATCCACCCGTTCCTAAGAGCTCCGAGGAAATTCTCGCGGCTCTAGATTCGAGTGTCCAAGCCGCTCAAGAATATTTGGGCGGGGTGAGCGAATCCGGCGCGATGGGAACTTGGCGCGCGAAGTTGAATGGGAGAGAAGTGATGGGCATGCCTCGAGTCGCTATGCTCCGCGCGCTTATGCTGAACCACTGGTATCATCACCGCGGTCAATTATCGGTGTACCTGCGATTACTGGAAGTTCCAGTTCCGTCGATTTACGGCCCAAGCGCGGACGACAATCCGTTTGCCTAAACGCTCGGAACCTTCCGGCGGATGGTTGCCCACCAGATGCTGGTGAAGGCTGACGTGACCATCCGCCAAAATCTGCGGCTCTGCCGAGGGCTACGCGAGCGGAAGATCAGGGCGTGGGGCTAACCGTAACGTTCGGACGATCGCGGACAAACACGATGGCTGGGTGTCCTTTATATATCGTACGTTGAAACTCCCGATAACCGCATTTTTCGGCAACACGAATTGACGAAAGATTCTCGGGATTAATTATGCAATTAGTCTGGGATTCTTCGAACTTCCGGTCGCCCCATTCGATGGCAGCTTGAACGGCTTCCGTAGCA
>Ga0302325_10020920_pt1 | contig 13710 bp, 12 predicted proteins | sample Palsa_T0_2_FD_201948 | JGI IMG/M metagenome (GOLD analysis project Ga0302325, IMG submission 201948) | Peat permafrost microbial communities from Stordalen Mire near Abisko, Sweden - Palsa_T0_2 | ecosystem: Environmental > Terrestrial > Soil > Palsa > Peat permafrost | place: Sweden: Abisko... | reverse complement strand
GAGGGGGTGGAGGAGGGGTTGCAGAACGTGCCTTACCGTCTTCCCCCACACGCCGCGAGACGGGATGCATATCGACTGATAAACCTTACGCCTTACAGTAAGTATTATGCTTCGTACAGTAGTACCCCGTTACCCGTACCCGTACAGTCTGCCATGCCTTAAGCGAAAGAGCTCTCCCCCTCCTCCTCTTTCAGCTCCTTGCGTAGACAGCTCCGTAATCCCCAATCTCCATCCCCCGGCTAGCAGAGGAAAGCAACGGACGCATGCAATAATGGCTTCAGCCATGCTTTCGTCTGATATTATGATGAATAATACAGTAATGGCCTTGCGATCTTGCATTATATCGCCCTTCCCTTCCCTTCCCTTCCCTTCCTTACAGTACGAGTTGCGAGGCGAAAAGAACGAGGCGAAGAACGAGGCGAAGAAGCCGCTGGAGCTTTCTCCTCTTGCCCTTGCACCTACAGTACCGTTGCTCTACAGTAGTTCTAGAACCACTGTACTCTAATTCTACTCAGGCAGCCGCGTTGGTGACGAGGCTGGCCGCAGCTGCCCCTCTTCCCCCTCCGCCCCCCCCCTCCTGCCCCCCTCTGCCCTCTCTCTAACCCCCTCCTCTCTCTTCTCGTCTTACAAAACAAGCAATCACAAGCAATTCATCCATCCCAGCCTGGTTGCAGTCTTTCGACGCGTCGCCCTGCCCTACATCCTGTTCCCCAGGATTATGTCACCTTCTGCGTTATCTTCTCAATAACTTCTTTTTTCCATCTGACACTGAATCTCCTCACACCTGAAACTCAACGAATCGCCCACCAAAACCCGTTCACCCTCCCCGCCCCCGAACGCCTTGCTACCTACACCATGTTTGTGCACAGTCTTCTGTTTGTCTTGAGCTGATTTTACTGACGTATGACAACAGGCGCATCACACTCAACATTACCGCTCCCACGCACGACGATGCCGACCTCCTCTCGCTCGAGATACCCCCAGACACCACGGTCAGCACGCTGAAGGAATCAGTGCAAGCTGAGTCTCGAATTCCCAAAACCTCTCAACATCTGTACCACAATGGCCAGCTCCTCAACGATGACTCCAAAACCATGGAGCAGCTGCAGATTGGGGATGGGGAGATGTTGGCCTTACACGTTCGAGATATGGTAGGAAGCACGGGACAGCCAGCAGGCCAACGACAATCACAACCTACCCGCCAGCAATCAAGTCAGAGGGGAGGTCAGAGTTTCCCCGATCCTGAGACCATCCGGTTACAACTGCTTGGAAATCCGGAAATGAGACAGCAGGCAATTAGCCAAAGACCCGAGTTGGCAGCTGTGATTGATAGCCCAGAGAGATTCGCACAAGTTTTGAGGCAGATGCAGGAACAGGAGAGGGAAGAGCAAATGAGGCGAAGACAGCAGATTGCGGCCCTGAATGCCGATCCGTTCGACATCGACGCACAGATGAGGATTGCTGAGATGATTCGGGAGGAGCGGGTTCAGGAGAATCTGCAAAATGCTATCGAGCACAATCCTGAAGGTGGGTTTCAAACTAGTATAGCTAGATATGCAAGCTGATGGAGACCAGTTTTCGGCAGAGTCCACATGTTGTACATCGATGTCGAAGTCAACGGTCACAAAGTCAAAGCGTTCGTCGATTCCGGGGCCCAAGCCACAATCATGTCTCCTGCATGCGCCGAGGCCTGTGGTATCATGAGACTGGTAGACAAGCGTTTTGCGGGTATCGCAAGAGGTGTGGGCACTGCGGCTATTCTAGGACGAGTGCATTCTGCACAGATCAAAATCGGCAGTTTGTTCCTACCCTGCAGTTTTACGGTCATGGAGGGAAAGGATGTTGATTTGCTGCTCGGTCTGGATATGCTGAAGCGCCACCAAGCTTGCATAGATCTCTCAAAAGATAAGCTCGTTATTCAGGGTGTTGAAGTCTCCTTTTTGGGCGAAGCAGATATCCCCAAGAATATGGAGGAGGAGAGAGCTGAGGAGCCAAAAGTTGCGGGGCCTGGAGGAACTACAATTGGAAGTAAGAGAAGTTATTGGTTTATCTCCTGACAGATACTAACAAACAATCATAGCACGATCAGGTGCTGTATCTGGGCCCTCAACCTCAAGCCCAGCACCTTCAAGTGGCCCCCCTGCCCCCGCAGCATCACAACCTGCAGCTCAGCCCTCATTTCCACCCGAGTCGATCGACCAGCTTGTAGCTTTAGGATTTTCAAGAGCCGAGGCGGTAAATGCATTGGCTGCTTGTGGAGGAAACGTGGAATATGCTGCAGGACTTTTGTTCCAAGGCTGATCTAAGCAATGAATATGAATCGAAGGCGTCCGGGGATAGATAGACAGCATTTGAAGCGTACGGTTGAGCATTTCGCATTTAACGGCTTTCTACCTGGCGTTACTGTCACTTACTTGGTGCTTTGGCTTTGGACTTGCATAGCAATCTGATAACTTGTGGTTGTGAGACAGGAATGCATTTTGATTCCTTTCAGCTATAATTACTATTTGCCGTGACTCGTGCTATCATCCGCCCTTTTGTTCTCATAGCTGGGTGTCGCGACAGAGCTTCCTATCTCAATTTATAGACACAAGGCTTGAGAACACCTGCCTCACTACTAACGTGCTCCTCTTCATCACCAATAAACTTCCGCTTCGGCTTCTTCTTCCAAGTCTCCCCCCCACCAAACTTCTCCATCCCCTTAGGAACAGGAACACACTTCCCCTTAACCGGCGTAGCGCCCTTAACAAAACACATCTTCACAAACATCTTATTCCTCAAATCCACGCCTCCATCTCCTTCCTTCAATAAAAACCCTCTCTTCCTCAATACCTCTGCAAAAGCACCGACGTCCGTTTCCCCGCCCTTATCTTCCACGCCGTCAACTTCAACTGCTGCGACGAGATCGTTGCTCTCTTCTTCCGCTCTCTTCTTCTCCTTCTTGTTCTCGGGTCCAACACGTTTGCGATTCCCTACGCTATGTTCAACTCTCTTCGCCTGTCCCCCTACTCGGCCGAAGCGTGACTTTATCTCAGCTACCCATAGCTCGCCTTTCCATCTCAAGATCCTGAATGCTTCTTCTATAAAGTCGATCCAGTTCGTGCCCATTAGTGCGAGACAGAAGATTGCTACATCTACCGATCCATCGGGTAAGGGGAGGTTCGCAATATCTGCTTTCGTGACGAGGGAAGATGGGGATTGTAAGTCGAAACTGTGGATTTTGAGGTGTAGTTTCTTAAGCGAAGGTTGTAGTGCCGTAGACAGAGCAGCGTCGCCGCAGCCCAAGTCTGCGATTGTGCTCGTTCCTTCTGTCCTTGGCAGCGGTGCCATTGTCTCAACACCCTGCTCAGTTTTCTTATCTCCCCCTTTGCCACGCTGTGGTCCTCGTATCTTGCCTCTTGTCTGGATGGTCGAAATGTATGAATCAACAGGATTCTCGGGCCAGACTTCTACTTGCCGACGGAAGCCTTCGTGATATTCGGTAAACATCTCGGGATTCTCTTGGAAGATCGAGAGGGAATGAGAGGAGGGCTTAGTGTAGAGGGTTTGATTTAGGTGGCGGAAGCGGGCGGAGATGAGCTTTTGGCGCATGGAGGCTTGGAGGGGGGTGAGTTGTGGTGCTGGCTTTGGCGGTTGAGGGGCTGGTTTTGTTTTGGATGCTATAGGATTTGAGGGTTGACTAGTTGATGCGGAAGCTTGGTCATCTCCGGATTGCTCGAGTGCTACTTTCTTCTCCCGGCGCTTCTCGTTCTTGGACTTCTTGTGTTTCTCCTTCGGCGCCGTGTCATCTCCGAGTTGATTTTCTCCTGAGCCCTCCTCCGGCTTCTTCGCACCCACAGAGTTCTCAGACTTAATCCCCAATGCATGTGTAATCATTCGTTTGACCACAGAATTCGTCGTCTCAGGACGCTTCTTCTCCGCTGCAGCTTCATTGCTATCAGACTTCTCTGTCTCCGAATCCCTCTCAACCTTCTGCCTCTTCTTATCATGCTTCTTGCTCTTCTTCCTCCCTTCAATAACACTCTCCCAAAGCTCCGCCAAATTGTTCACATTCACATCCTTCTCCTTGCTCTTCCCACTGCTCCTCTTTCTCTTCTTACCCGACTTCTCAGCTGTTCCATCCTCGCCATTGTTCGCAGGTACCGCCGCATTTGCCGCAGGTTTCGAGGGCTCTGCAACTTGTGTTTTCAAGGCGCTCGCAGATACAGACCATCCTGGAACGGCGAACATGGTGGGCGGATTGGAAAGGTGGAGTTCGAGTGTGGTTGTGTAGCTTGAGGTTCGGTGGAAAATATATTTTGGCGGCAGAATGCGGACCCACATTTTGCGGGCTTGACCGCCTTCGCCTCGCGACCCCCCCTTTCTTGCGGCACAAACTTCGCTTATCATCCCCCTTTCAAGTTTCACTGAATCTGAGACAGCCCTCAATTTCTACTCACTCAAACATCTCTATTTAGCACTCGCCCCATAAATTTTATATATATCATTAGAAGTTGACTGCCAAAGCCGGCAACCCGAAAATGATCCTGAACGCACTTCCGAGATTTTCGAGCTGGCAACAACTACAAATAAATCTCTAACGCCCGGAGACATTGCCTAATTCTGCCTGGAATGTTCCAAGTTGCTCGAGAACATCCTACTACGATGTGATTTGAAGAGCTATTGCACAGTCCAAACAGGGGCTGCCAGTTTTCCTTTGGACCAACATAACCGATGAGTTGAGGAACTTTCTAGCGCGAGTAAGTTCACCTTGGAATCGCAGCGTGCTGCCTATAATATGCTCTTGATTCTTTTGCTTGCGGTTTTCTTTTTAATCTCGAGCAGAATCCTCATCTCAATTGTCCAAAAATCACGTCACGTCACTTGACAAATACTTTGCAGCAATGAACAAGCTTTACTCTCTGCATCCTTGGACTTATGCCCATTAGCAATTTTATATTGTTCTATTTTTGGCGAGGGCTTCAAGTTATTTTTACTATCGTCGTGTTGAGCACTTTCGTTCTGCCCTTCACAATTCCTATCCTGCCTGGCTTCAAGAAAATGTGTTCTTTGGATTTTCGGTATACTACGAAAATTGGTTCAAAGAATTGGCAGATTTTTGGAAACAGGGAGGGATTAAGGCCGTGCTCGCAATAGTTTAAGCCTTTGTCGAGCATGCTATTGTGTACCTCGAGAGCACGGTGGGATCGGCACTGCTTCATAAACTTTATGCTTTCATAGATTAGCTCAAGTCGCTCTTTGAACCTAGTGAAGATCTAGGGAATGAGTCACCTCCAGGTATTGCTTTTGCTTCACACCAACACTAATTATACTGATATTATAACTAGAGCAATGGCGAAAACGCCTCGTCTTCATTGTCTCACTGCACCAAGGTCGCCGACTCGCTTATACAAAGCTATCAAAGCTACTCTAGGTAGGTCAGACGATGCAGTAGCGTTCATCAACTGGGTCAGTGACAGCATTGAGGATCCGCATCAGGCGTTGAGCTTCGCGCGTCATTTTGCCGTCTGTTTGACTCCGCTGGATTTCTGGAATGATCCCACAAGGTCCCTGGCGCACACGTTTGAAAATGCGACATACCACTGGGAACTTATTAGACCGGATCTGGTTCCTAATGAGTGCGATATAATAGGCTCGAACATTGATAAAATTCGAGGTAGAGATGGTATGATAGAGGTAAGCTGCACAACCTATGATGATGAGGCGATATCTTAGCAGTGTAGGTCATTTCTATAAAAATTAACAATGATCCTATCCGATTTGGCTTGTATTTTCAGTAGCATCTGGCAAATTCCACAACCCCCTTAGACATACCACTAGTTAGAAATTATTTTGTGGGCCCCTTCGAGCTACCTGGGCAGAATACGATGCCATATGGTGGAGCTGCTTTGATTTTGCCAGCAGACTTGCTTGCATGATCCTCCTGGATGATGAGAATAAACTTTGACTAGGGCGTATGCTCTTGTCCGTCTGCTTGTCCCATGTTTCGCTGAGCATCGATGTAAGCTAAGCCTCTTTCCTCTGAGTCTCCAAGACCGCTCATGCAGTGGCCGATGGCTCCTGGATGGCTACGTGTGGTGTTGCTGCTGTTGAAGCAGCGGCTAGCCAATGGCTGCGTGTGCGGCTCTTGTTCAGTCTAAATATCCTTCCAAATGGGAGGAACGCTCTAGTCTGTTGGAACCGAAGTTTCCCCATCTGTTGGAGCTTGTTGATCCGGCCGAAGTCAGGGCGGAAATCAACAAGCGTCATTTTAAATAGTCACTAAACGTTTGATGGGAAAGAATAAGGGTTTGGAGCGCTTAGTTGATTCTTCGAAATTGCTTAACGAGAGAAGGGGCAGGAGATGTACGAGTAAAGGACAACCAAATATCGCAGATATTGAAATTGATTTTAGTTCATCTCATTTGTATTCTCGTTAACGCCTTGAGGTATGCATATCTGCATTTATCTCATCCGCTTCATGCATGACATGAAGCTGTATCCTCTAAGTATACTCCGACAAAATGACCTCCTTTATTGACCGCTAAAATGAAAGCTTGTCAAAGCTGCATACCAGGCTGCTAGCAACCATCACGAAATCACCAGCCATAAACGCCGATAATCGCAAATACAAGTGCAATGCAGACTCATGGAATGACCCTCCAATGCGATCCATGACCGAAGATCAGAACCATAACTCCATTCCATGCACGTTCTCTAGATCCCAAAACTCCAAGCCCCTAATCAAACACACCATACAACGAAACAATCACTTAAACAAGCTTCTCAAATCCTCTAATCTCTTCCTCGCAGCCTCGGCTTTATCCATTCGTGATCGACCCTCGCTATCCATACTCAAGCTCGCGAGCTTCTTCTTCTTCTCCTGCAACTCTAGCATCTTCTCCTCGAAACTGTCATTCATGATGTAGCGTACTGTCTCGACTTCTCGCTTTTGGCCTAGACGGTGGACTCGGTCGACTGCTTGGGCTTCAGCTGCTGGGTTGTACTGTGGTTCCATGACATAAACCTTGTTTGCGGTAGTGAGATTGAGACCAAGACCACCCGCTGTGATAGAGACTAGAATAACGATGATTGATGAGTCATCACGGAAGGCGTCGAGTGCTGCCCCACGTGCAGTACGAGACATCTTTCCATCCAAGCGAGTGTACTTGATGCCGTTCTCGGAAAGTGCAAGCTGAATAAGATCCAAATGTGCAGTCCAGCCCGAGAAAACAACGCTCTTGATCGGTGGTTCGTTGGGCATCAGCTCGGACTCTTGCCGATTGGCAAGTAGATCGTGAATCAATGCTTTGGTCTTCGTATGTGGACCGCTGTAATTCCCAAGATCCTTTCCGCGCTTGGCATTATCCTTGGACTGCATGCGACTATCTTCTTCATCTTCCACTCCTCCTTGCCTGAGGGCAAAGTAAGAAAGCTTGATGTATTGTTGACAGATAGGGCAGTTGATCTGGGTTTGACCTCTCGCGACTTCTTCCATCTGTGACTTGTAACGGTCGATACAATTCGGGCAGATAATGTGGTAGCAAGGCGTCATATAGCCGATGATCTCATCCTTTGGCTCTCCATCTGAATCTACAACATCGTTGGGGCCAATCTTGCGACCACATGTGAGACAGATGTCGGCGTTCGTTTCCTTCATCAAGTTGTACATATCGTATGCTTGCTTGCAAGTCAATCCTGGACGGTCATCCTCGTCGTCGCTATCCAAGTCGATGGCGGAATCCTTACTCAAGCCACTCATGACCTTCAAATCGTCTTCACCCAATAAGTCTCTGCCATGAGCGCAAATAAGACGCAGACGGAGAATCGATTGCAAGATGTGCACATATGATTTTCCACCCAAGCTCTTTTCTCTCTGACCGACAATGACCTTGACCCTATCGCTGGCGTTCTTTGAAAAGATCTCGTAAATAGCACGCTCTTCTGCAGAGAAGTCAAGCTTAACCAGTTGATCTCGTCGAGGAGGTAGGTCGATTCGGTCCTTGAGACGTCGAAGAGTAATGCTATCAACCAACAACCGAAGCTTTGGCAAGATCTCTGGGTCACACATCTTGAAAGGAGCCATAATATATTGCGCAAATCCACCTTTCTCATCGAAGGGCTTAATGCGTAGGAAGGCCATCAATGCACCCAAATCTTCCAAGCGATTCTGAACAGGGGTTCCGGTAACAGCCCATCTGCGATTCGCAGCTAGTCTGCAGATTGCTTTGGACTGCTGGGTGGACTGCTCTCGAATCATATGTGCCTCGTCAAGCACGATACGGAACCAGTTGATTTCTTCAAGAGGGTAGGTGCCATGCTTCTTCTTACTTCGATAGTTGAACTCGCTCGCAACGCTGCCGTATGTTGTGATGATCAAATCATATTCAGCCAGCTTCTTGATATCCTTGATCCGATTAGCACCGTGGTAAATATAGTATTTGATAGTCCCGGGCTTGATGTGTTGCCTAATTTGCTCCTCCCAGTTGGCAATGGTGCTTAGAGGTGACACAAGGAGTGTTGTCTTGCAATTCTGCACGAGACGCGTTGACTCGATCTTTGGCAGCGCTGTCTTGCCTTTTTTGGTCGGGCAAGGGTCTCTCTCGTCTTCAAAAATGCTCGGACTTTGCTGTGCCCACTCTAGTGCATCGTTATCCAGGGTTTGGACAACCAAAGACAGGATGCTCAGTGTCTTCCCGAGACCCATCATATCAGCGAGAATTCCTCCAAGGACTTGTGGCGGACTGATACGTTCTTCTTGGCCTGTGATCACATTGAAGTAGGTTCTTTGACCGTTGGCTAAAATCCTCGGCTGCCATAACGAGCAGTTCGTCTTGTCCTGCTTTGTAAAATCGCGCTCCTTTTCTTTATTGATCATGAAATACAAGCCTTGCTTTTGATGGCGGAGGAGTTCAGTGGTGATTCGGAGATCTGGTTCCATTTCCTGCAAATTCTCAGAGCGTTCCAAAGAGTCGAACATGCCCAATACATCGTTCCGGATCTCTTCTGTAGTCCGTACAGGGCCTTGTTGTCGATAACCATAGGATGTACCAGAGCTTCGAGGCGGTGGCTGGGGAGGTTTTTCTATGGCGTGCGGATTGTGTAGCTCAACTCCAGCCTCGACGAATAGAGGAGTCCGAAGCCAAAGTTGCTTTTGAGAGAGATGTCGTCCAATTTGAAGAGAATACTTCTTCGGACCGTATATGTTCAAATCAAGTCCGTATCGTTGAGACACGTCTGCACCTGGGGGAGGGTCCCCTTCTCGTCTTGCTCTTGTTAATATCCTAGAAGCTGTACGGATCCCGAACTTCGAGTCAAGGAGAGGTGTAAGGCCAATCGCGGTGTTGACGTCGACACATCCAATAATCTCACGTGTACTGTCGACCGCATGAATGATATTTGTCCTCTCCCCAACACGTCTTCGCAGCACAATCTTCACCTGGGGCCAGAATCCACTCGAGATGGCAACGGCTCCTGGTTTCGGTGTTGGTACCTTGAAAGCGCTGATCTCCGCACCTTCGATTCGGCCATAGCAGACCTCCTTGTCACCAGCATCACCAACAACTTCGACTTCGTCGTCATCGTCGAGGTTCGAAATAACCACAGGTGTTGTTCCGTTCGCCCGTGCTTCCCTCTGACCTTCCTCTTTCTTCTCCCTCATGTAGTTGCCCAGCACGCCGCCTTTGCCACCACCACTAAATTCAGCCTTTCTCCGGCCATCGTCTGACTGCTCCTCAATCTTTCTTCGCTTCTGAGGCAGCGAGTCCCGCTCCGCTACGTTATGCATGCGCTCAAGCATATGTCCCATGCCTCTCATCTCCCCGTTGCCGTTTGCATGTGTCGCAAACCCATTTCCGTTCATAGCATTCTGTCCGATATGCTCATGGTTGCGCTGGGGTGAGGGATGGGCATGGAAACTAGGCTCCGGTGTTCCTGCTGGGCTGTCGAACTGGAAGGCTAGTTGTGGAGTGGTATTGTTATTCGAGAAACCATTCTGGGCATTCGGTTGTGGGGACGGATGGTAGCCTCGAGGGTTGAGCAAGGCAGCCGGATTCCATTGTCGTTGAGAAGGGAAAGCTGGGGCGCCATTTGCATTTAGAGGAACGTTCGAGGATTGCCGACCTGTGCCAAAGCCATTTGTATGAGCATTGTTGTATGATGTGTTTATTCCAGTATGAAAATTGATGTTCGGCCTAGGACGAGGCTCTGGACTTCCAAGCCCCGCCATAACTGGCCAAAGCGACGGGTCGTCATTTGTAAAATGTGGTGATGTACCGTTTGCTTGATTCCAGGACGCCATGTCTGCGCGATCCACCTGCGAATGCTCGCGTTACGGTCGCATGCAGATGGTTCGGTCGAGGTTTACGCGGATGTACCAAGTCTCTGTAGCCGGCGCAGACTACGAGGGGCGAGTGTGGAAAGAATACATGGGAGGTCGAGAGCCGCGTTGGAAAACAAAGGTCGGTGTCGAAGTGTTCTACGTCGAACAGGATTTCTAATCAAATGTGAATGGAGTCGTTTCAACGTCCTGTGCTGTATGAGAAATCAGTCGCAGTCAGTGATTACTTCAACTTTCGTGCTTTCGTGATCCCGGATGTTACGCTGCCGCCGCCGTAACACTCTGGTGACTCGCGCTTAGTAAGGCCACTCAAAGTTTATCCTGTTCAGGGGCATTGGTCGGAAAAAGACAATCGGGTCTGCAGAGTTCGTGTAAGAAAATTCCAAAAAAAGCAAATATAACTTCGATATTACCCACGCATTATTGGATGATTCACGGCCCTTGAGACATGCGCGGAAAGAAATGATATCCCAGATGCTTAAAGAACAATCCATTAAATGCCCCAAGAGGTCTATATCTTGTATGCTCAACTCCGCCTTCTCTGGCGCCATCCCTTGGCTATGACTATGATACATCCAAATTTCTATTCTAACACCATGTGAACACCGGGTTTTTACTCTTAACCGTCTCGAGTCTTTCCACAATGACCTTTCTTTGGTTGCCTTCCATTCCCTCTGCTGCAGCGTACCCAAGGTCTCCTTCTAAATCATCTCCATCGTACAGCATCGGCACTCTTTTATTCCTGGTCGAAAATGAGAACCTCCGACTCTCAAGTCGAGGAGTATGGGACAACGATCGCGATGGCCCATCATAGCTCATGCGGTTTCGTGAATGGCTTATCATGGGCCTCTCGGAGAATTTGACTTGCCCATTCTTACCCTCCCTCTGGATAGCAGGGTTCATGATTGCTGGAGGCGACTCGGGAGACTGGATTCCCGAAGCGTCTTCACTCGCACGTGGACTAGCCAATTCGAATCTATTCGGGTTCGGAAGTTCTGCTGGCGGTGACGCAAGGCCGAGAAGGTCAGGTTGAGGAGCAGACGCGTTGGCTGCACTAATATCCATCTCTTCTTGGAGATCCTTTTGGAATGATAGATCATGTCGTCTCCGCATCTCGGCCGACGGGACCCGCATGGGTACTGCGACTGGAATATCCACAAGATCATCCCAGACGCATACCCTTGCTCTTCTCGTCAGCTCCAACGGCCCGTGATCTTGCAACTTCAAAGTCTCAACAACATTCCAAGCCTGCCCTTTCATAACAGCAATCTGTCCTGCAAACATCCTTTCTTGGAAATCAGCATCTTGGGAAAATATCTTTCTCAATTCCAACTGAGTTTCACTCCACCACTGCTTAGAGGTAAGAAGTGGCAAGAAATGATCCCTCGTCTTCTGCGAGAACGGTTGACCGATTAGTGATACCGGGAGGAAGAGCCATCCAAAGGGAAAGCTTCGCCAGGCATCGGGATGTTTCCAAGGCCACGAAAGGCTGTTGTCGATAGCTCCAATCGACATAGTGGGCCCGCCGATGCGTGAAGGTGTTGCTGACCTGCTAGTTGCTTCCATAGGCTGTTGAAATCTGTAAGGGTGTGACTTCAATGGTATGCCGTCAAAAGGAGAGACCAGTCGGGGAGAAAGCTCTTCTTCCCGTTCACCGTTCATTTGAGGTGGCTCAGAAACTATAGAAACGTCCTGATTCTCCCAATCCACTTTGATCATCCAGTTGTCTAGTCCTCTGTCTGTGTTGCGCATAATATAATCCAATATTACTAACTTTTCAAGCTCTTCTCGAAAGGACTGTTGTAATGCATCTGTCCAGACGAATCGTTTCTGGCCCTCTTCAGATGTTGCAGTGCTTTCCTCTTCCTCATCATCATCCGCTGCTGAGCTATCTGGCCTGCAAGTCTCCCTCCAAGGTTTACTCTTCTTTCTAGGTGTATCCGTAGGTCTGTATCCGCCACTGACATCTGGCCATGGGTGTTCTCGAAGAAAAATATTCGCATCTTTGAATCCTTTCAAAAAGACCTGGAAGCTGCCAACTTTCGGTGGAAACGGCTTCTTCTTTCTGTAGAAATTCCTGCGGGCCCAAAAATCGTAGTGGAAGGATTTCGAAGAGAGGTGAACGATATCGGTATAAGGCACAAGATTCGTCCGTAGTCGACAATCGAGGGTATACGCAGCTGCTTCCGAGACGTAGCTTAGGTTGGGAATGAGGCACGCTCTTCCAAAGAAGCATGGAAATAGATTCCGATGTATCCATTTGTTCCATTTTGGGTTGCCAGCGGCGTACGGTTCCTCGTCCTTCGGCTTGAACACACCCACTACCTTTCCATCACTATTCCTTGCAAAGTAGCTCCCAGAACTTCCTTGTGAAATCATCTTCGGATGTATGCCCTGCTCAATAGCAAGCCTCACACCTTCCACCACATCATCAAACTCCATTTTCGACATCCGGCCATGGTCAACATCCATGGCCAGCGTATCGGCTGTCATAGGGTGCACTCCATCGGGCGCCTGGAACACTGAATGATGGATTTCCAACTTCTCATCTTGTTCCGTCTTGCCCTTAACCTTATTAATCTTAAACTTCGAAGCAATCTCTTCGGCCCATCTCTCTAACCTCGCATTGATCGCCTTGATGTCCACCCCAGATGAATTACTCCGTATTCGTCTTCGGTTTCGCGATCTTCTTGTAGTTTCGGGCGAGGTTGTGCCATCGGTGTACATACCACCGTGCGGCCGTGGTTGAGTAATAGATGCATATCGTGGAGCGTTCGGTGGTTGTAGGGAGGCGAAGCTATGAGAGAGGTCATCATCCTCTGAGTCGGATTCTTCGGCTTGGGCAATTCGGGCGTAGCCCGTTGTTGGAGGTCTGTCCCTCGGCATGTTAAATCGTCTACCTTCTGTTTGACATTGCAATGAGAAAATGCGGTGTTGTGGGTCTGATCTGTCGTCTTCCCAAGTTTTGAGCGCCAAGTTGCTGCTGCGAGGTTCTTTGGTCGCGTCACGTCACCCCGTTTTTCCCCCTGCAACCTTACGAGGGTCAGAAGCCCAATCACGTGAAATTTCCATCTACGAAAATAGCCTTTAGAAAGCTTCAATAGGCATGGTTTGAGTTTATGAAAGTTTGTTTGATTGGAAAGTGACGTGTTCTGCTTTAGTACACCTTGAATGAGAACTCATTTGACATTTTCTCGCGAACGAACTCCCTTAGACAGGCGAGAGTTGATAGAAGATGGAGTAGAACTTGAATCACCAGGAATCAGTAGGGCATTAAAGATTCTTGAATCTAGTATGCGAAAATATGAAAATCATATGTGAAGCTAGACATTGCTAGGCCTAGGCGTCTAAAAGTCCAATCTAGATTGGGATCCCCGACGATTTGTTGCCGC
>Ga0302325_10020919_pt1 | contig 13710 bp, 9 predicted proteins | sample Palsa_T0_2_FD_201948 | JGI IMG/M metagenome (GOLD analysis project Ga0302325, IMG submission 201948) | Peat permafrost microbial communities from Stordalen Mire near Abisko, Sweden - Palsa_T0_2 | ecosystem: Environmental > Terrestrial > Soil > Palsa > Peat permafrost | place: Sweden: Abisko... | reverse complement strand
CGCTCGCGGGTGGCGCTCGCGCGCAGCAGCGCGGCGTCACAATGATGCAAAACTCGGGGCTCGGTAATGCCGTGAGCCCGCTGACTTCGCTCACCTGGACTTTTCGCCTGCCGCAGCTTCTGATCATTACCTGGCGCGGCGAGCCCGGCGTCGCCGACGAACCGCAGCACGCCCTCATGGGCCCGATTACGCCCGCGCTTCTGGAGAGCATGGAGATTCCCTGGGAGCTGTTTCCAAGTGAAGCGGATGAGATCGGCCCAGCACTTGAGCGCGCGACGGCGCACATGGATCAAAGCGGGCGCCCCTACGCCTTCGTGATGCGAAAGGGCAGCGTGGCGGCATACGCGCTCAAGCCCAGCGGCGATTTCATTGGCAAGCGATCTGGCGGCTCGACGGCGCTCATAAAACCTCGCGCTGTGCCTGCCGAGGCGCGGGCGACAAGGCGCGATGCGCTGCGAGCGGTTGTGGCGCAGACTCCGGCCGCTTCGACCGCGGTGTTGGCGTCAACCGGGTTTTGCGGCCGCGAGCTTTACGCGATCGAAGACCGTCCTAACCATCTATATATGGTCGGCTCGATGGGCTGCGTCGTGCCGTTGGCACTGGGGCTCGCACTCGCCCGACCGGATCTGCGCGTGATCGCACTCGACGGCGACGGCGCGGCATTAATGCGCATGGGAGCTTTTGCGACCGTCGGTGCCTACGGGCCGCCGAACCTGCAGCACCTGTTGCTCGACAATGGCGCGCACGAATCAACCGGCGCCCAGGCGACCGTCTCCGCCAGCGTTTCGTTCGCCGGTGTGGCCGCCGCCTGCGGCTATGCCGCCGCGCTCGAAACCGATGATGTGCAGCAGATCGGGGCGTGGCTTGCCGCACCGCCCATTCATGGCCCGCGCTTTGCGCGGCTATTCACCCGAAGCGCCACTGCGGCGGATCTGCCGCGTCCGTCGATGACTCCCGTCGAGGTCAAAGCACGCCTGATGCAGCACTTCGACACGGCCGCCGGAGCTCAGTAATGCTGTTGCTCAATCCCGGGCCTGTCTCGCTGACCGAGCGTGTACGCCGCAGCCTGCTGCAACCGGACTTGTGCCATCGGGAACGCGAGTTTTTTGATCTGCAGGATGAGGTCCGCGCGCGCCTGCTCGCGGTCTATGAATTGGACCCGGCGAAATGGAGCGCGGTCGTGCTGACCGCTTCGGGCACTGGCGCAGTCGAGAGCATGCTCGCAGCGTTGGTCCCGGCAGGGGGGCGCCTGCTGGTGATTGAAAACGGCGTGTATGGCGAGCGCATTACCGCGATCTGCGAGCAGTACCAGATTGCATATGAACGCGTGACGGGCGGCTGGCTTAAGGCACCCGACCTCGATGCCATCGCCGCGCACCTGGCAAGCGGGAGCGAGGGTGCGCGCTTTACGCATGTCGCCATCGTGCACCACGAGACGACCACCGGGCGCCTCAACGATCTTACTGCGATCGGTGCGCTCTGCCAGGCTCACGGCGTGAGTTTGTTGGTCGACGGCGTCAGTAGTTTCGGCGCCGAGGAGCTCAACTTCGCTGACAGCAGTCTCGCAGCAGTCGCCGCGACGGCCAATAAGTGCCTGCACGGCGTGCCCGGCGCGTCGTTCGTGATTGTGCGCCGCAGTGCCCTCGCGCAGGCGGCTCGCCGCACCTACTACCTCGACCTTGGCCGGCTCGCGCGCGCGCAGGATAAGCGCGATACGCCCTTTACACCGGCCATACACGCGTATTATGCGTTGCTCGAAGCATTGCGTGAATTCGCCGAACAGGGCGGGCGTCCGGCTCGCTACCAACACTATGCGATGCTCGCCGAACGAGTACGCGCTGGATTGGAAAGGCTCGGGATTGAAATGGTCGTGACGCCGGAACAGTCGTCCGTCGTACTGCATGCCTATCGTCTGCCCGCCGGGATCGGCTATGCAGCGCTGCACGATGGCCTGAAGGCCGAAGGGTTTGTGATCTACGCAGGACAGGGGGAATTGGCGAGCACGCTATTTCGGATCGCGGTCATGGGTAATCTCGTCGCGGCGGATATCGACCGGCTCCTCAAGTGCATTGCGCGGTTGCTCGCGTGAGCGTCGTTGTCACCAGGCGTTCTGCCTTTTTCCGCGCGCCACGCTTGTCACGGCGGGCGAGGATCGCATTGAATTTTCTCCCCTGCACAGTGGCGGCTGTGCTCGCGACGGCGCCCTGTCCAGCGTCAGCCCAGGACGACCCTGCAAACACTCCGCCGCCGGCCCCCAACGTCACGCCCGACGCGCCCGCACGAGCCGGATGGTCGAGTTGGCTCAATCCGGCAACGGCGCCCTTCATCCCGGTACCTGAGATCGCCGTCGATCCGGACAGCGGTACGACGCTCGGGGTGCTTGCGACCTGGGTGCAAACCGATGACCAGCATGAAATCCGCCGCATCTTTGCTCCGGATGTGCTGCACAGCCAATATTTTGGCTACGGCATGCATGCCCGCGTGTATGCCTATCCTTCCGAGGACGAGCAGTGGTCAGTCGTCGGTGGCATCAAGGAGCGCGTGGAGCGCGAATTCAATGCCGAGTACCAGAAGGGCCGCACCCGCGAGGATCGCTGGTCGTTTAACGGCAGTTTGATCTACGATCGGGACGGGACTCCGCGCTTCTTCGGCATCGGCAATGAATCACCGGCGACCGATGAGACCAACTACGTCGACCAGCAGCAACTCGCCCAGGGACAGTTGGGCTTCAACCTGACGCATGCCTGGCAGCTGCTCTACACCGCGCGCGAGCAGGTCGTTGATGTTTTGCCGGGAACCTTGGCGCGCATCGCATCGATCGAGACCCGCTTCGGCCGCATTCTCGGAGTCGGCACCAACGATTTGAATCTGAATCGCCTGTCAATCGTCTACGACACGCGGGATGACCTGACGATACCCACGCGCGGCATGGAATGGGTGACGTACGCTGGTCTTGCGAGCCGCAGCGGCATCTTCAACGATTCGATGTACAGCGAAGCGGGCGTTGACGGGCGCGCTTTCTGGCCGATTACCCCGAGCACAATAATCGCGGCACACGTCGCACTGCGCTATCTATTGAGTTCGCACGATGTGCCGTTCTGGGCGCTCAGCAGCATCGGCGGGGATCGCAGCGACGTCGGCGGCGAGCAACCGTTGCGCGGCTATGGTGAAGGGCGGTTCTACGACCGGGATTCATTCTCTACCACGCTCGAACTGCGGCGCAGGGTTGCCTCGTTCGATGCCATTGCGACCCATGTCGACCTGGAAGTGACCCCGTTTGTCGATCTGGGTCGCGTATTTGCGCGCACGGGCACATTTCCCGTGCAACAGCTGCACCAGGTCTATGGCGTGGGGTTTCGCGGAATTGCCCGGCCGTTTGTGGTCGGCTATGTCGACCTGGGCTTTGGGCGCGAAGGCCTTGCGGCGTTCACGGGTCTCAACTATCCCTTTTAAGCGCAAAAGTTCCCGGCGCGCGCAATCCAGGCCCCCACGTCAGCACCGATGATAAGCGAGACTTTCAATTCTGGCGCGCGGCAGGCTCTCGCAGCAGTGCAGCGGCGCTTGCCGCCCCTGGAAATTTACCGGATGCCGGCGCACGCTCCTGCTGACGCCAAATGCGGTGGCAGCGCTCGGCGATCCTGCTCGCCGAATTCTCGTTGACGTTGATCATGAGATCGTGCGGTTTCATCGGTCGGTATCGCGCCGTGTCGGAGCCGCGGAAGAGGCCGATCGTCGGTACCGACGTGGAACTGGCAAGGTGCATGGGTCCGGTATCGGGCGCGATGAACATGCGGGTCGCCGCGATTGCAGCCGCAAAGCTGCGCGGTGATTTGATACTCAACGCTGGAAAACGCGGGTCGACGCATTCGCCGCGCGCGAGAGACAGGAATTCCAACGGAATCGCGTCCGGTTCGAGCGCACGGAACGCTCGCCAGAACTCGCGCCACCACGCGCGGTCAATCGTCTTGTGTCCTGCGGCGTTGGCGAAGAAACCGAACACGCGAGTTGCTGAACCCGCAGCACCGGCGCTGTGCAGCACTTCTGCAACCGCTGTGCGGCCGGCAATGATTTCGTGTTTGAGCAGCGGCAACCACAGCCTTACGGCGGTGCAATCGAGCGGCACGCGCAAGGCTTCGCAGAACAGAAAGGCCGGACGAACCGCATCGTGCATGGATTCAGCCGGCAGCGCGACCGCATGGGTCAAAGGTACCCATTGCGAAAACGTGTCGAAGCCCAGCCGGTAGCGCGTCCGTGCAAGGGTGATGGCTACGCGTGCGCTGGTCGAGTCAGGTGTCGGATCGATCGCCAGATCGTACCGTTGCGCACGCATGCGGCGCAGAGCCACGAGGTAGCGCCAAACGGCATTGGCGGATTTGTACGGGTATACGATGACCTGGCGAATCCCCGGAACGTCTTGCAGAAGATTGGCTGCACTCGGATAGGCGGTCGCAACGTCAATGGCGGCATCCGGTAGAAACTCGTGGATGTGCTTGATGAGCGGGGTGAGCAACAGCGTGTTACCCAGGCGAGCGTTGAGCCTGCAAATGAGCACGCTACGGATTTCTGCAGGATCAAGCGGCGCGCAACTTCCGTCCCGCTTCACAAGCAGGCGCAACGCGTGCCCGAATACCTGACGCAGCTCGCGCCGCAGCGATTTGAGCGCGTCGCGCAACGCCAAGCGCCTCAAATGGCGCGCGTTGGCATCACTCAGCGAGGTCGACAGGCGAAGAAATTGAACAAACGCAACATAGGAGAGACGAATTAGTTGCGGGCGCACGCTGCGCGCATCTTTAATGTCGGCGCGGTCAGTGTTCATTATTTTACGTGCCCAAACCAATCGCCGCGTAAGCGGCAGTTCCCCAATGCCGAAGTCTAACGCATCCGATTGCGCGGGCTCTCGTTCCAAACAGTGGCATTGGCCGCTCGGAGTATTGAGCCGGCGTGCAGTCGCACGAAAAGCGCAGCGCATCGCAGCCTACACCTGCGAGTCAAATGTCATAAGACGTTGAATTTTCTGGAATCATCCCGCCCCGCCCAAGATCCTCCGGCTGCCGCCGGGACGGCCTCGTGGCATATAATCAGTTGAAATCGGGACCTCCGGTGGCCCTCATTGTGCGTCAGGGCTTTGCCTGCGAAAGTCGCGACTGCAAGCGCACGGTGCCCTTGACCGCGGGTGGCGTGGACGCGCTAATGTGGCGCTCTGCACCGAGATTTGGAGCGTGCAATGGCGGAAGACAGTTCAAACCTCGTCACGATGCGTAGCGCGAGCTCGCCCAACGCGTTCGATCTGCGCCGCGTCGGCGCGCATCCGGATTTCTGGTACCCGGTCGCCTGGTGTGATGAGTTGAAACCGGGCAAGACCCTTGGCCGGCGTTTTGCCGCTGAGCCCATCGTGCTGTACCGCGGCAAGAGCGGACAGGTGTTCGCGTTGGAGGACCGCTGTGCGCACCGCCAGGTGCCGCTGCACTTGGGCGTCGTGAGTGGCGATGACCTCAAATGCCACTATCACGGCTGGACTTACAATCACAGCGGCAAGTGCGTGAATGTGCCCTATCTTGGCGCGGAGCGTCTGCCCAATGGCGTGAAGAGCTATCCGGTGCGGGAACTCGATGGCCTGATTTTCGTCTTTCCCGGCAACCCTGCACTCGCGGAGAGCCGTGTGCCGGGGACGCTTGGGTCCTCGCAGCGCAAAGACTACAAGACCCGGCGCTTAAACCGTCAAGTCGCCTGTCACTACACCTTTATGCACGAGAATCTGTTCGACATGAACCATCAGTTCATGCACCGCAAACAGATGGGTTCCATCAGGGCGAATTGCCTCGGACGACAACACGGCGACGACTGGGCACAGGTGGAATACAGCTTCAGCCGCACCGCTGGAAAATCCTCGGTCGGCGAGAAGGTGATCGTCGACCTGATGCGCAAGCGCGGCGAGGTGAAGAAGGACTTCTCCGATCACATGCGCATTCGCACGGACTACCCGACCCAGAGTCTGAAGGTCTGGGTGGGGCGTAACATCCAGCAGACCAACGATCCGGTGCTCGATGTGTGGCTGTCCTATACACCGATGGATGCGCAGCAGCGCACCAACCGCACCTACGGCTACTTATCCGTCAAAAAGCCGCGCATGCCGGGCGTCATCCACGCCGTCTGGCCGTTCGTCGTCTGGTTTACGGAGAACATTTTCCGCGAGGATAAAGAGATCGTGGAATACGAGCAGCGGGCGCACGATGCACAGGGCGCGGACTGGAACAATGAGGTCTTTCCGGCGCTGCGCGATCTGCGCGCCGTGCTCGCACGCTGCGGCGGCCCCATCGTGTAAGAGGCGGTTAACCCCTACGGCTGTGACGAATCCGCCACAACTGCGCGTAGCCTGCGAGTTTTGCCAGACACGCCGCGCGGCCGTGTAGACTGACGCCGATGCTCCTCCCGCCCGAGACGTATCCGCTGCTGCAATCCATCAATAATCCGGCGGATCTGCGCCGCATGCCGGCGGCCCAGCTGGTGGTGCTCGCGCAGGAATTGCGCCAGTTTCTCATCCACAGCGTCAGCACCCGCGGCGGCCACTTTGCGGCGGGGCTCGGCACCGTCGAGCTCACCATCGCGTTGCATTATGTGTTCAACACGCCGCATGACCGGCTGGTCTGGGACGTTGGCCACCAGGCCTACCCGCATAAGGTGCTCACCGGGCGGCGCGATCAACTGCACACGATCAAGCAGCATGGCGGCCTTGCGCCGTTTCCATCGCGCGCCGAAAGCGAGTACGACACCTTCGGAGTGGGCCACTCGAGCACCTCGATCAGCGCGGCGCTCGGGATGGCCGTCGCTGCAGCGCAGCGCGAGGAGTCGCGCCGGGTGGTCGCGATCATCGGCGATGGCGCGCTGACCGCGGGCATGGCCTTCGAGGCGCTCAACCACGCTGGCTCGCTGCCGGCGGATCTGCTCGTCATCCTGAACGACAACGACATGTCGATTTCAGAAAACGTCGGTGCGCTCTCGAAGTATTTCGCGCGTGCTCTGTCGGGTCGCATGTACAACCATCTGCGCGAGGGCGGCAAGAAGGTCTTGCGGCAGATGCCGGTCGTGTGGGAACTCGCGCGCCGCTCCGAAGAGCATCTGAAGGGCATGGTGCTGCCCGGCACACTTTTCGAGGAGATGGGCTTCAACTATATCGGTCCGATGGACGGCCATGACGTCAATGCGCTCGTTCCCACGCTGCAAAACTTGAGCAAGCTGCGCGGGCCGCAATTCCTGCATGTGGTCACGCGCAAGGGCAAAGGCTATGCGCCAGCGGAGGCCGACCCGATCAAGTGGCACGGCCCCGGACCGTTCGATCCGGCGAGCGGTACGATTTTCAAGGAAAAGAGCACCGGCCCGTCCTATTCGCAGATATTTGGACGCTGGCTGTGCGACATGGCGGAGCTTGATCCGCGCATCATCGGCATCACGCCGGCGATGCGCGAGGGATCGGGCCTCGTCGAGTTCTCCAAGAAATTCCCCGACCGCTATTTCGACGTTGCCATCGCTGAACAGCACGCCGTCACCTTTGCCGCCGGGCTTGCGGTGGAAGGGTTCAAGCCGGTGGTCGCGATTTATTCGAGCTTCCTGCAGCGCGCCTACGATCAGCTCATCCACGACGTCGCGCTGCAGAACCTGCCGGTGGTGTTCGCGCTGGATCGCGCCGGGCTCGTCGGCAGCGACGGCGCAACCCATCAGGGCAGCTACGATCTCACTTTCGTGCGCTGCATCCCCAACATGGTGATCATGGCGCCGGCCGACGAGAACGAATGCCGCCAGATGCTCTACACCGGCAGCACGCTCACCGGGCCGTCAGTGGTACGCTATCCGCGCGGCACGGGCCCGGGCGTAGCGGTCGAAACGCAGATGACGGCTTTGCCCGTGGGGCGTGCACAGCTGCGGCGTGAAGGCCGCAGTGGACTTGCGATCCTCGCTTTCGGCGCGCTCGTGGATTCCGCGCAGAAGATCGCCGAGCGCCTGGATGCGACGATCGTCAACATGCGTTTCGTGAAGCCGCTCGATGCCGACCTCATCATCTCACTCGCGGCGCGGCACCGTGCCATCGTGACGATAGAAGAAAACGCGCGCCTGGGCGGCGCGGGTTCGGGCGTCGCCGAACTGCTCGCCGAGGAGGGACTTGAGCTGCCGCTGCTGCAGCTTGGCATACCCGATCGCTTCATCGAGCACGGCTCGCGCGACAGCTGTCTTGCGGCGGCCGGGCTTGACCTTGCGGGTTTAACGGCCAGCGTTGAGCGCTGGTGGGGGCTGCAGACGAAGGAACGGGTGCGCTCGGTCGGCGGTGCCTAGTGCTCGAAATACTCTTCGAGTAGTTTATTTGAAAGGCTGCTACCTTCCTGATTTTCCAACTGATTAAGCCAGCAATCATGAGCGGCGGCCGAACCGCGATTCACGTCGCCAGCGATTCGCCACGTTTGAGATAGCGGTAAAATCCTTCGCTGTCGATATTCGCGCCGCAGATGACGATGCCGGTGCGCTTGCCCCGCAGGCGAGCGGCCAATGGTCCGCGTACGGCCGCAACGGCCGCCGCGCCCGCCGGTTCGACCGCGAGCTTCGCCTCGCGATACAGAAGCGCAAGAGCTGCGCAGATCGCATCGTCCGACACCGTTACGATGTCATCGACGAAGCGCCGGCAGACATCGTAGGCGCCCTGAGTAGTCATGGGAGGCGCGAGGCTGTCGGCGATGGTGTCGATGCGCTGCATGTGCTGCGGCGCGCCGGCGCGAAAGCTGCGGCTCATGACATCCGCTCCCACCGGCTCCACGCCGTACACGAGGCAGGCGGGTTTCATCTGCTTCACCGCCGCCGCCACCCCGGACATAAGTCCACCGCCGCCAATCGCAACGACGATCGCCTCGAGATCCGAGGATTGGTCGAGGAACTCAACTCCCAAGGTGCCCGTTGCCATCACCACGTTGCGTCCTTCAAACGGATGGATGAACGTGCGACCCTCGGTTTTACCGATCTCCTCCGCCATTGCAAAGCCGGCGCGCCCGTCCGCGGCGATGACGATTTCGGCGCCGTAGGCCTTGGCTTGGGCAACGCGAAACGGATTGGCCGTCGCAAGCATGACGACTTTTGCGGAAACCCCGAGGCGCTGCGCCGCGCACGCGACCGCGATCGCGTGATTGCCGGCGCTTACCGCAGTCACGCCACGTTCGCGCTCGGCAGCGCTGAGCGCGAGCACATTCAATAATGCCGCGCGCAGTTTGAAAGTCCCGGTGCGCTGGAATAGCTCAAGCTTCAACACAAGGCTTGCCTGTTCCCCGAGCAGCAGCTCAAGTTCGCGCACCGCCCAGGGCTGGACCGCGGTCGTGAGGATATGCGGCGCAAGCCTCGCCGCGGTGGCGCGCATCTGCTCTACGGAGGGCACATCGACGCCAGTCATATTCTGTGAAAACGGTGCAGGATCCAAAGTGCCCCGAGAAGCGCGGTGAAATCGGCGATGAGCGCCAGTACAAACGCCGATGCGGAGACGACGCCGAACTGCCGCAGTGGCGGCAGATCGGAAAAGGTGAGCGCAAGAAAGCCGCCCGCGTTGATGAGCGTCGCGAATGCGATCGGGCGGCCCGCTACCAGCAGTGCGTGGCGCAATGCGCCTGCTGTCGAGCCGCTCGAGCGGCCTTCCTGGAAATGGTAGAAAAAATGGATCTGGTCATTCTCGGTTGCGCCCAGAACGGTGGATCCAATGAGAATGGTCGCAATGTTCAAAATGATGCCGGTGCTGCGCATCAGGAGGAAAGCCACGAGAATCGCGAACAATGAGGGGATCATTGCCATCAAGCGAGCCGCGGGGCTGCGAAATACCAGCAGGAACGCAAAAAATATGACCGTCGCGGTCAGCGCAAAACTTTGCACGAGGCTCGGAACCAGGCGCAGTGTGATCTGATCGGCGAGCACGCCCTGGCCTGCCACCTGCCCACGTACCTCGCGCAGTGCGGGTTGTTGCAACTGCTCGGCATGCCAGGCGCTCTCGACAAACGCGCGCATCGCTCCGGGGCCGCCGAACGATGCGCCGCGCCCGCGAACACTGATGCGCGCATTGGCGAGACTTGCCACGTCGACAAACCCGCGTGCGGCCGGTTGCGTGAGCAAAATCTGTTCAAGATCCGCAGCAAGCTTGGGCCACGCGGCAGCATCGAGCGGCAGCCGATCCGATCCTGATTCGATGTAATGCGCCCAGCGCAGCGCCGAGGTTGGTCCATCAACCGCCGTCACGCGCGGATCGGCCTCGAGACGGCGCGTCAGCAGTTCAACTGCGCGCAGGAATTCGGGCTGTAGCGCCTCCCCGGGGCGGGTGCGCAACCACAGCTCCGCGACGGTGAGGCCGTTCGTGCGCTCAAATTCGCGCGTGTCTCGAGCGACCGCGACGTTTGGATTGACGTAGGCAAGCGAGTCGGTCTGCAGAGCGAGCGGTGCGAGTTCGCCCGGTACGCCGAAGAGCGCAGCGGCGCCGCACAACATCAGAAAGACTGCGCAGCCGACGAGCAGCCAGCGGTAACGGTCGGTGAAGGGCACCCAGATGTCGATGAACTTCGCGAACCATGGGGCGACGGGCGCGCGCTCGGCGCGGGTCGGCGTGCGCAGCAGTGATTGCAGGGCCGGAAAGAGCGTGAAGCTTGCGACCCAGGCGACGCTGAGCCCGCTCGCCGTCCACAGGCCCATCTCGCGGATCGGTCGGATATCGGAGACCGACAACGCCGCAAACCCGACCGCGGTCGCAAACATCGAGGCGGTGCTCGGCAGGAATTTATTGGCGAGCGCGTAGGCATGATGTTCGAGAAGAGGTCGCGAGTCCTGCCGGTCAATGTAGCGCGTATGGATGTAAACGAGCGTTGCGGTCGTCGTCACGAGGACGGTCAGCGGCACGAGCGCGGAGACGATCGTGTTGGGCCAGTTGAACAGGTCAGCAATTCCGACCGCGATGGCGACGACCGCGGCGAGCGTGAGGATGATGGCGCCCAAGGTGCGCCACGAGCGGTATACCGCCAGGATGAGTGCCATCAGGAATACGCCGAACAGCGGCATGACCTGCTTCGAGGCCGAGGAGGCTTTCGTCTCGAGCCAGGCGGTAAGCCACGGTGATCCCACACGGCGAATCGCCGTGATGGCGCCGCCTGGAACTTCGAACGGCTTTACGACCGCCTCGATGGCTGATAAAGCCTGGTCGCGCTCGGCCGGGGAATGCTCACGCAACTCAAGCGCGATGCCCAGATAATGATCACCGAGAAGTCCGGCACGGCGAAACAGCACCGTTCCGGATGCAAATCTGCGCAGGCGCGCTGCCTCCTCGGGTGTGATCGCGGCAGAGGAGTTCGTGCGACGGTAGAACGTCAAGACACTGTGCGCCTTCACCTGCGGCAGCTGCGAGAGCTTGCGCTCGAGCTCATCCGCCGCCTGCAGTACGGCTGGGGCAAGCGGATCGGGCGCCTCGAGCATGAGCAAGGCCTGGTCGCCTTCCGGGAACAGGCGGTCAAACTCGCGCGCCGCGCGTGAGTCCGGGTCATCGGCAACGATGAGACGGTCGATGGCCGGATCGTTGCGCACCTGGGTCGCGCCATAAAGCCCCGCGGCGGCGAACAGGATAAAAGCGCCCACAATCCAGCCCCGCGCGTGCAATACGCGGCGGAAGAATTCAACGACTGCGGGCGAGGCGGGCACATTCATGCGTGATGCTCGACTCTGATGAGACGCGCGGGCAGCGCGCGCCGGACAATGATAGCCTAAGATTTATGAGCACATTATTGGCAGGCGCCGTCGTATCGCTGGTGTTCTGCGCGCCCGGTTATCCCGGCGGCGCCGGCGATGCTCAAGCGTACCTTGATGCTTTTGCCACCGCCGCGGCCGCCGCCGCCCAGTGGCCCGCCGGCAGCCTCAGCGCGACCTACGATCCGACCGAGGCGGGTGGTCTGGAGAAGCTTGCAAAACCCGAGGCGGCGCTCGCCTTCGTGCCGTTTCCATTCTTTGTCGAGCACGCCGCGCAGCTGCATCTCGTGCCGCTCTTGCAGGCGAATGTGACCGACGTCGGCGCGCAGCAGCGCTGGACGCTCGTCGCGAAGAAGGACCGTATTCGCAGTCCCGCCTCCCTGTCCGGCGCAACGGTTCTCAGCATTGCGGGCTATGCGCCGCACTTCGTGCGCCAATTTGCGCTCGCAGGCTGGGGCTTGCCTAAAGATGTGAAGATCGAGCAGTCGGCACAGGTGCTTTCGGCGTTGCGCCGAGTTGCGGCGGGCGAGCCGGTCGCCGTGCTTCTTGATCAGACACAGATGAGCGCACTTGCGAGCCTGCCGTTTGCCGCGGACCTGCAAAATGTCACGCAGTCCGCGCCCCTGCCGACGGCGATTTTAGCGATCGTCGATGCGCGCCTGCCCAAGGCACGCGCCGATTCACTGCGCGCGGCACTTCTGGCGATTTCGCCGCGCGGGCCGCAGGCGGATGCGCTCGCAAATCTTCGTTTACAGGGCTTCGTCGCGCCGCAATTGCCCGCCGGCGCAGCGACGCCGTGATCCCGCGCGCGGCCTGGGCGCTCGCGCTCTTGCCGCTTGCGGCGTGCACGACGCCGTTGCAACACGCCACCGTGTCACGGCCACAGGTGGTGCCGACCTCGAGCGCCGCGCACGCCGCAGCGATCGCTGCCGATGCGAAAAAAAGCGATCACGAGGCGGACTCACGCGTGCGCACGGAGCTTGCGGAGGCTGCGCGCCTCGAGGCTGATGCATGCATGGCCCAGGAACCGCAGGCGGCCGCTTGTCTCTATGGACGCGCCGTGGCACTCGGCCTTGAGGCGAAGGCGCATCCGACGCGCGCCCCCGGGATCTTGGGCAACATGCTCGAGACACTCTCGCAGGCCGAGGCGGCCGACCCGAGCTACGATGAGGCGGGCCCCGCGCGCGTGCAGGCGCTGGTGTTGATTCGCGCGCCCGGGTGGCCGATCGGGCCGGGAGATCCGGAACGCGGGCTCGCGGCTGCGCAGCGCGCGCTGACCCTGCGCCCTGAGTACCCACCGAACCTGCTCGCGCTCGCCGAGGCGCAGGCCAAACTGGGAACGGCGGAGGCGGCGCGCGCAAGCTACCTGCGGGCCCGGGATACGATCCTCAAACTGCCCGATACGGCCGAGCGGGCAGACTGGCTGCATGACGTGGAGCAGGGATTGAGCCGCAACCCATGAGCGCTGACCGCAACCCGCACGCCCAACAGATGGCGGATGAGTCGATGGTTCGCACGCTTGCCGCGCAGGCAAGTGCCATCTGGCCACAGGAAGAGCGGCTGTTGGCGCGCTACGAGCTTGCGCCGAGCAGCCGCATCGCCGACATCGGCTGTGGCAGCGGGGAGATCACATCGCGCCTTGCGATGCTCTACCCGCGCGCGAGCGTTATTGGCATCGATATTCTGCCGGGGCCCATCGCCTACGCGAGCCGCCGCTACGCCTCGCTTGCCCCGCGCCTGCAGTTTGCTCAGGGTGATGCTTTCGAGCTGCGCCTCGCCGCGCGCGAATTTGATCTCGTCGTATGCCGACACGTCACGCAGTCAATTCCGGAGCCGCAGAAGATGCTGGCGGAGCTGCTGCGGATCTGTAAACCCGGTGGCTGGCTGCATGTGCTGAGCGAAGACTACGGGATGCTGCACATGATGGCAGGCGCGCTTGATCCGGATCGGCTCTGGCATGAGGGCGCG
>Ga0302325_10020916_pt1 | contig 13710 bp, 5 predicted proteins | sample Palsa_T0_2_FD_201948 | JGI IMG/M metagenome (GOLD analysis project Ga0302325, IMG submission 201948) | Peat permafrost microbial communities from Stordalen Mire near Abisko, Sweden - Palsa_T0_2 | ecosystem: Environmental > Terrestrial > Soil > Palsa > Peat permafrost | place: Sweden: Abisko... | reverse complement strand
CAAGGAGGGAACGCCACCGTAGGCACGATCACGGCGGCGGGTCTCTACACCGCTCCGTCCGCCGTGCCCAGCCCCGCTACCGTCACCGTGACCGCCGTTTCGGACGCGGATTCGAGTGCGTCGGCATCGGCGGTGGTCACCATTACCCTCCCGCAGGTGACCGTCGCCATTTCGCCGGCGTCCGTAACGGTGCAACCGGGAGGAACCCAGCAGTTGACGGCCACCGTGTCGAACGCCGCAAACACCGGCGTCGTCTGGGAAGTCAACGGCGCGATCGGGGGAACATCCGCCACGGGGACCATCACCACCGCGGGGCTTTACACTGCCCCCAGCGTGAGCCCCAGCCCGGCCATCGTTGTCGTGACCGCGGTTTCCGCACAGACGCCCGCCGCGGCGGCGGTGGCCACCATCGCCATCGGCACGGGCACGGCTTTCTACGTGGCAACTACGGGGAACGATAACAACAGCGGAAGCTTCGGCTCGCCCTGGCGCACCATCCTGTACGCCGCCAACACCGCGGTGGCGGGCGATACCGTTTACGTCATGGGAGGCGTCTACAACGAGATCGTTACGTTCGCCAACTCCGGCTCCGCAACCGCGGGCTATATCACGTTTGAGAGCTATCCGGGGCAGACGGCGACCGTGGACGGCACGGGGCTGGCGGTTCCGGGGGGGCAATACGGCCTGTTCACCATCCAGAACCGGAATTACCTGACTATCGCCGGCTTCGAAATCCGGAACTATACCTCGAATGCCATCGCGGACGTGCCTATCGGCATCTACGTCACGGGGGCCGATAGCTATATCCAGCTTCTTGGCAACCAGGTGCATGACATTGTCACCACCGCCAGAGGCTGCAACGCAAACGCCCTCGGCGTCGCGGTTTACGGCAGCAGTGCGCCCGCTTCCATCAACAACCTCACCATCTCCGGTAACGAGATCTTCGATTTGACCACCGGTTGCAGCGAATCGTTCACCCTGAACGGCAACGTGGAGAACTGGAGCGTCACCAACAATATCATTCACGACAACAACAATATCGGCTTCGACGCCATCGGATTCGAGCACGTCTCACCCGATCCCAAATACGATCAGGCGCGCGACGGCGAAGTGAGCGGTAACATCGTCTACAACATCACGTCGTACGATAACCCCGCCTACGGCGCGCAGTACGCGGCCGACGGAATCTACGTGGATGGCGGCACCGAAATTGTCATCGAGCGGAATCTCGTGCATAACACCGACTTGAATCTGGAGATGGCGAGTGAGAATCAGGGCAAGGTTACCAGCTACATTACCGCGCGCAGTAACTTGATCTATTACGCCAACTCTGTGGGCGTGAGCATCGGGGGCTATGGCGCCGCGCGCGGCGGTACGGAATATTGCGATATCGTCAATAACACGCTCTTCATGAACGACACCAAGAACACCGGCAGCGGAGAGTTCCAAATCCAGTACTATGCGACCAACAACATCTTCGAAAACAACATCGTGAATGCCACGTCGCAGGGGCTGTTTTTGCATAGCATCACGGATTCGGAGCCCGAACCCGCGGTGTTGAATTACAACCTCTATTTCTCCTCGGTCGGCTCCGCGGCCGGAATCTGGCAATGGAACAAAACTAAGTACCGGGGCTTTTCGCAGTACGTACAGGCCACGGGGCAGGATGCCCAGTCCAGCTTCGCGAACCCGCTCTTCCTCAGCACGGCCATACCGGATCTGCAGGTTCAGCCCTCCTCGCCGGCGGTGAATGCGGGCGATAACCTGGGTCCCACGGTAGTGGGTACCCTCGATTTCGCAGGTAATCCGCGCGTGCAGGGATCCAATATCGACATCGGGGCCTACGAGCAGCCCTGACTCACACCCGTTAATATAAGGACATGCAGGTCCCGCTTTCCGGTCTCCTCATCGCCATGGCCGCGGTTTTACCGGCGCCCGCGCAAAACGTGCAGGTCGTTGAAACCTATGCGGACCAGTCCCGATTGCTGACCCAGCGGTCTCCGGGCCTGGCCTTCACACCCGGCCCCCCGGGCTCGCCCGCCTTCACCATTGCGGTGGATGGCAGTACCACCTACCAGCAGATGGACGGCGTGGGCGCATCGCTCACCGACTCGGCGGGTTGGGTATTGTGGAATACGCTGACCGAATCGCAGTTGGATGAGCTGATGCTGAGTCTCTTCGACCCCAACGCGGGCATCGGCATCGGCCTGCTCCGCCAGCCCATGGGCGCCAGCGACTTCTCCGCGAGCGGCGACTATAGCTATGACGACGTACCGGCGGGCCAGAGCGATCCGAACTTACTCAGTTTCTCCATCGCGCACGACCAGACTTATCTGGTGCCGCTGCTGCGCCAGGCGCTTTCCATTAATCCATCGTTGAAAGTGCACGCGCTGCCCTGGAGTCCGCCGGCATGGATGAAAACCACCGGCTCGATGAACGGCGGCAGTGTCATCGACGCCGATTTTCCGGACTTGGCGCAGTATTTCGTGAACTTCGTCCAGGCCTACCGGCAGCAAGGCATTCCCATCTACGCAATTTCCATGCAGAACGAGCCGTTGTACTCTACCGGTGGGTATCCGACCGCTTCTGTCGCCAGTTCCGACGAAGCCAACTTCATCGGCCAGTATCTGGGACCGGCGCTGGCGGGCGCGGGGCTAGGCGGCGTCAAGATCTTCGGCTACGAACATAACTGGGACAACACTCAGTATCCCGAAGCGCTGCTCGCCGATAGCGCGGCCTATGGCTACCTGGCGGGCAGCTCGTTCCATTGCTATGCGGGCGATGTGAGCGCGCAATCGCAGGTGAAGCAGGCTTACCCGGCCAAAGACATCTGGTTCACCGAGTGCACCGGATCGGTGGGATCCAGCTTCGCGGGCGACCTGGCCTGGAACGCCGAGAATCTATTGATCGGAGCCACCCGCAATTGGGCGCGCGGAGTGACACTCTGGAATCTGGCGCTCAATCAGAACTCCGGCCCGCAGAACGGCGGCTGCACCAACTGTCGCGGCGTGGTGACGGTGGATTCCAGCGTCTCGCCGCCGCAGATTACGCGCAACGTGGAGTATTACGTTCTGGGACACTTGGGTAAGTTCGTGCAGTCTGGCGCCTATCGCATCGATTCGAATACCTATGGCTCGGGCTCGCTCGAAGACGTCGCCTTCAGCAACCCGGATGGATCGGTCGAGCTGCTGGTGCTGAATGCGGCGTCCGGCAGTTCCACCTTCGCGGTGACCTGGAATGGCAGCAACTTTACCGATACTCTGCCCGCGGGCGCAGTGGCCACTTATGAATGGGGCGTGCCGGCGCCGGCGTTCCCGGCCAATGGAGCGATCAATGCGGCGGCGCCGCTGTCGGCTCTGAGTCCCGGTGAGTTGTTTTCCATCTACGGCGTGAACCTGGCGGCAACCGCGCAGCAGCCCTTGCTGTTGCCGCTACCGGCCACCATGGCGGCCGCCAGTGTCCAGATCGGCGGCCTGACTGCGCCGCTCACTTATGTGTCGCCGCTGCAGATCAACGCGCAGGTTCCCTGGGAAGCGACTCCCGGCAGCGCCACCCTCACCGTTACACACGCCGGCGTCGCCGCGTCGCAAACCGTCACCATCGCGGCGGCCGGACCCGCGATCTTCACTATCGATGGCACGTACGCGGCGGCGTTGAACCAGGATTATACGGTCAACTCGCAGAGTCAGCCAGCCACGGCGGGACAAGCTATCTTTCTGTTTGGGACGGGCCTGGGCGCCGTCTCACCGGCAGTGACTACGGGTGTTGCGGCGCCGTCCGATCCGCTTTCGTGGGTCACGGCCGATGTCACTGCGACTGCCGGCGGAGCGGCGGCGAATGTGCCGTTTGCGGGCATGGCGCCCGGTTTTGCGGGCCTGTGGCAAATCAACGTGGTGTTGCCCACGGGTCTCTCGGGCGCGGTACCGGTGATTGTGTCGGTGACCGGCCAGGCCGGCAACACGGTGATGATCTGGGTGACTCCGTAAGCGGCGCTCACTCGACCGTCAGCATCAAAGCCGCGCTTTGCGTCAGCCCGCCGCTCACCGCATGGATCGTAATGGGATAGCCGCCGGCTACAGTTGTCGAGGCGGCCGTCAGCGTCAGTGTGCTGCTCCCGGCAGCCGGTGCTCCGATGGTCGCGGGCGAGAACGACGCTGTGACGCCCTTCGGCAAGCCCGCCGCGGATAGCGCCACGGAGCCGCTGTAAGTTCCGGTCACTTTCGTGGTAATGCCTACGCTCCCGCTGCTGCCTCGCTTGACGGTCAGCGCCGTGGGCGTGAGTGTCACCGCGAGCGCGGCGACGTTGAGCGCGATGGTTGCCGTGGCAGTTGCGTTTCCGCCCTGACCGCTGACGGTGAGTGTGTAGCTGCCGGGCGTGGCCCCACTGGCTGCCTGCACGTTGATGGTGCTGACGCCGCCATTGCCGGAGACGCTCGCAGGCGCAAATGTGACAACGACTCCGGCGGGCAGCGTACCTGCCGAAAGCGCTACGGTGGACGTGAAACCGTTGAGCGCCGCCGATGTGATCTGGGTACCGGCCGCGCCCCCCACCAGCACGTTCAAACTACTTGCGGCGGCATGCAGGGTAAAGCCCTTCGCCGCCGTCACAGTGAGCGCCAGCGGTGCGGTTTGGGTCACGCCCCCGCCCTGTGCGGTAATAGTCAGCGAATAGTTGCCGGGTGTGGAAGTGCTATCCGGCGCGAACGCCAGGATACTGGTTCCGGATCCCGGCGCCGCGATGGTCGCCGGTGTGAAGCCGGCATTCAAGCCCCTTGGCAAACTGCCACCGCCCGCCGCAGCCAGGCTCAGCGCCACCGGCGAATTGAATCCGCCCGTCAGTGAGGAAGTCGTCACGTTGACGGCTGCGGTTACGCCTTGGCCCACCGTAAGAGTCTTCGACGCTGCCGCCAACTGGAAGCCGGGTGGCGCCTGGATGGTCAGCGGTAGTGTAAGAGTATCGGTTACGTTGGCGCCTACGCCTTTGACTGTAAGATTGTGAGTTCCCGCCGGCGCGCTGGCGATAGCCTGCAGGGTTAAGGTGCTCGACCCGTCGCCCGGCGCGGCGATCGAAGCCGGGGCAAACGACGCGGTGACTCCCGTGGGCAGGCCAGTTACCGACAGCGCGACAGACGAGTTGAATGACCCCACGTGCACCGTGGTAATGGTCACATGTCCCGAGCTGCCCTGCGAAATTCCGACGCTGGTGGGCGCCACGCTCATGGTAAACGTAGGGACTGGGCTAATTGTCAGCGACATGGGCAGCGATAGCGATAATCCGCCCCCGGTGGCCGTCAAACTAAGCTTATAACTCCCTGCCGAAACGTTGCCGGCCGTCGCGATGGTGACCTTCGATTGGGCTGAACCCGGAGCGACCGAGGTGGGTGACGCCGTGAAAGTTACTCCCGGCGGCGCTCCAGTAACACCCAGATTCAACGCTGTCCTGAAACCGCCGGTGACCGATCCGCAACTGACTTCGGTGGTTGCCGAGCTGCTGGGCAGCATGCTGAACGACGTGACGGAGGCGGCCAGGGTGCAGCCCGCCGTCACGGACACCGTCAGCGCCAGGCTGGCGGTCTTAACCACCGATCCTCCCGCAGCCGTTACGGTGACGGAGTAGGCGCCCGCGGCTGCGCTGGATGGCACGGTGATCGTCAGGGTGCTGCTGCCGTATGTGGGCGCTGTCAGGCCGGATGGCGAGAAGACCGCGGTGGCGCCCGCAGGCAAGCCCGTCGCCGAGAGTGCCACGCCGGCACTGAAACCGCCGCTCACAGTGACCTGGGCGCTCACTGCTCCACTGGCGCCGGCGGCCACGGTGAGGGACCCGGGCGTAACTCCCAGGCTGAAGCCGGGCGTTCCGGGCGAGCTTGCATCGCTCCAATGATTGACCAGAATCGCGGCATCCACCGATCCCAAGCCGCTGGCCTGGTCGTATCCCGCGCCGGCACTGAACCCGGTGAGTCCGGGAACGCTGTTGTTCCCGTTGACGATGTCGTGAAAGTAAGCCCGGCCGCCGGATGCCTGCAGGGACGCCAGCGCATACAGGATGGTGTTGGCGTTTCCCTGGCCCGATCCCGCGTGCTGATTGACCAGCGCCATCAGGCCCGCGAATGAGGGCGATGCCGCCGAGGTTCCGGCGATGCCCACCAGGCTGCCCTCCAGGAACATCATGTAACAGTCGTGGCCGGCGGCGGTCAACGACACGTCGGGAACGTCCCGCAAGCCATCCGCCGGCACGCCCGGACCGGTTTGCCAGGTGGGCTTCGCATAGTAAGCGCTGGCGCCGCCGCCGCCCGCCCACAACTGGTATCCTGCATTGCTGCCGCTTTCGTTCCAAACCATTTCCGGAATGTATCCGAGCGCCGACGCGTAATTCGCGCCGTTGCCCGCCGACCAATATTGACCGGGGTTGGGTCCTTCATTGAACTCGCTGCCGCCTACGCACACGCTATACGGCGTAGAGCACAGGCCGTTCACCGCCTGGCCGCCCGCGGCGACTGTCTCCGAACCGCTGTCGCATCCCGCCGCGCCGCTATCCCCCGCCGCCACCAGAGCCGTTATCCCTTGCGCCGCCGCCTGCTGCCAAAGGCTGTTGTAGAAGGCCAGCTCCGATGTTCCCATGTACTGTTCGCACGATCCGAAGCTGGTGCTCATCACCGGCGCCGTGTTATGGCTGACGATGTACTGCGCGGAGAGATCCACCCCGTCGGTCGTGTTCGTGGAGGCCGAGACCACAAAGTCGACGGTGGCCTGCGGCGCCACCGCCCCCGACCACTGCACATCCAGGTCCGCTTCCGACAGTTCATCTTCCGACGTGATGCCCGGATCGGTCCCGTTCACGATGATGGTGGGGTTGTTGCCGGACAACCCGAAAGTCTGGCGGAAGGTCTCGACATCGGACATAGGAATATTGCAACGCGCCACGATCGCCAGGCTCTGCCCGGCGCCATTGAGGCCGCTGCCATAGAGCGAAGCGACGTCATAGATGGTGGCGAAGTCTCCGGGCGCCAGATAATAGTAACCGCCGTCCGAATATTGCGGCGCCGCCTGCAAGCGGGTGTGCATCGCCCGGCGGCGGAAATCGTGCAGCGACACAATGCCGCGGGCAACGCCTGCCAGAGCTTCGGGCATCCGCGGATCGCTGGCGTTCGCCAGATGCATCTGGCCACCCACCCGGTATCGATGCATCGCGGTTTGAAAGGCTGTCTGCACCTGCGCGGCCGTTCCGCTGAAGACGATGGTGCGTCCGCCTGCCGGTAGTTCATCTACGGAGAATCCCTGCGCGCCCAGCCAGGAAACGATCCGCCCGATGTCCTGGGGCGAGGCGCCGAAACGCTCGCCGAAACTCTCCGGCGTCAGCCACTGATGATAAAGCGGCGATTCCGGATCCTGCTGGGCCGCCAGCAGGGCATCCAACTCCCGCTCCTGGGTGGCGTTCGATTGGAGCACCAGAATCATATGTTCCAGGCGGGTTTCGGGCGCGGCCAAGCCTGCATCGAATTCCGCCCGCGCCAGCGGATGCCGGTTGCCCGGCTGTGCGTCAATTTTGGAAGAGGTGGAAAGAAAAGTGGCAACAAAAATCGCGGAAAGAACAGCGGGACGTCGGCGCATGAATGGCTCCTATGAGCCACTTATCGGCCGGATTCGCGATCGTTTGCGTGGAAAGCGGGCGATGCCGCATGCCAACCGGCATCGCCCAAAGGCCTACTGGATGGTGATCGGGGCGAGTACAGACTGCGCTACAACACCCGACTGCTGCAGTCCAACTACCAGGCCGGCTACCCCGGGGTTGCTGGGGGTGATTACCGGATCCGTGGAATAGACGATGTATACGCTGTCGGCATTAAAGTCGAGAGTGCCCTCCAGCGGCGTGCCAATTAACACTCCGTCCTGCACGAACCGCATCAGTATGCGGATGTTGCCGCTGGTGGTGGCATTGGTTTGAACCGTGAAAAACCAGGTATAGCCGGTGCCCTGCGTGGCCACTGCGACCGCCGGGCCGATGGCCATGGCGCCCGTGGGCAAGCTGAAGCAATCAAAGCAAGGCGTCCCCGATATGGGCGTATACATACCGATGGTGCCGACTCCAAAACCGGCCGTACCACTGGTAGCGGGTTTGGAATGAGCCGGACCTACATATAGGGCCGAGAGGTGACCCTCAGCCATGAGCTGTCCGCTCAGGCTGAACGCCAGGACCAGCGCCACTGCCGTCATCAACAACGTGCGAAGCTTCATTCGTTTAAATCCTCCATTGAGATCCCGTCGGCCGATCCCGGTATTCGAACCGGTCCAGCAATCCGGTGATAGGCCAGTATTAACTATATTGAGTACCAGTGTCAACGGGAGGCGCCGGCGGGACGTGTGCAAATAGCCCAAAAGAGCTCTCGCCGGGGTTACGGGCCGCGCCGCCGCCCTCAGGGAGGCTCCCCATGCCCCTGCGCGACGAAGAGGGAGGGGAGCAGCCGGGAGGCTTCTCCCCATCCCGATTGAAGACAACACTCAGAATCAGGTAGTGGGTCAGTTTGGAATTGGAGGGCGGCCAATCTTGGCAGAATTGCCCGCCCTCCAAACCCAAACTGACCCACTACCCAGAATCAGAAGCTGAATCTGAGGGCCAGTTGCAGAGTACGCGCATCGCGCCAGGCATTGGCCTGGCCGAAGGTGGCGTCACTGGCGGAGATCAGGCTGCCCGGATTGTCGCCACTGAATCCGGTATTGATACCCCAGACTTGGGGATGATTGAACAGGTTGAAGACCTCACAACGGAACGTCAGCTTCGCGCTTTCCGTGAAATTGAAGCTCTTCATGAGGCTGGTATCGACATTCCAAATGGCGGGCAGATGCAGGGCGTTGCGGCCGAGACTGCCATACTGGCCATCCAGCGGACGGGCGAAAGCTGCCGGATTGAGCCACTGGAAGGCGTTATTTCCAGAATAGGGATTACCGATCAGATTGGGATACTGGCTGCCATCGTTTACTCCCATCAGGTTTCCGTTTGCGGTGATGTTGGCAGGCATACCGGATTGGGCCCGGATCATGCTGCTGACTTCCCATCCATTAAACACTTGCCGCAGGATGGGTTGGTCCAGCGCCCCCTTCACTTTCGGGAGCATGTAGATGAAGTCGAGGGTGGCTACATCCGGCTGGTTGTAGCCGGCGTTGGCCCAATTGCAGCGGATGCAAAACGGATTGTTGATCTCGTCGGAGTCGTTGTCGACAATGTCCATGATCTTGGACCAGGTGTAGTTGAAGTTGACCGACAGATTGTTGGCGAAACGGCGGCTGAGCCGGAACATCAAGGCGTCGTAGCGCGAGTAACCAAGTGTCTCGACCGCGTTCAAATTGCCCCAGCCAAGATAGGGCAGAAGGGCGCTCGAGAAGTAATTGACGGACTGCAACATGTTCGGGTTAGTGACAAATGTGCCCGCGGGAACCGCGTTGAGCTGCCGCTGGTCCATCAGGTGGATGGCGTGATTGCCGGAATACGACACGTCCAAGGTGAAGTGGTTAGGCAACTGCCGCTGAATACCCATGTACCAGGAGTAGATGGTGGGCATGGTATTGTCAGTGGGCCAAACGGTCATACCCGGGGGTGCGATGGCCGCCCCCGACCCGGTGATGGAGCTGGTATTGATGCTGGCCACATTGCCGTTGACCAGCGACGCGGATGAGAGGTCCGGCCACTGTCCGCCGGCGCCGAAGTTGAAGTTGTTCTGGCGGAGGCGTTCGTTAAACATGCCAAACCCGACGCGGAAAGCGGTTGTGCCATCGCCAAACAGGTCGTACGCAAAGCCCACGCGGGGCTCCACGAAGGTCTTGGCCGGAGAGAATCCGGGGTCCGTGCCATTGCACGGGTCGCAGATCAAGCCAAGTTGCGACAGCACGCTCATGGGATTGCCGTTGAGGAAGCCGTTGGTCAGATTGATGGTGGGTTTGTTAGCGAAGTTATACTTGCTCAGATCCACGCTGTAGAGCGTCCAGGTGCCTTCGCCGCCTGCCGTGCCGCCACGAACCACGGTGTAAGTGGGGGTCATGTGCGGCACGCGCACGCCAAATTCCAAGGTCAGGCGTTTGGAGACTTTCCAGCTATCCTGGGCGTAGAAGTCCGCTTCCCAAAAGCGAAACCACGGATAAACGGCCGCGCTAGGTTGAGAATAGTTGGAGTAATTGCCCAACATCATGTTGGCGATACCGTTGCCAGTGTCGTTAGGATTGGACGCGTAAGAGCTGAAATCGACGCCGCCTTCCATGCCCCAGGTACCGGTCTGCGCCTTGTCGTCGCGGTTGTAAAACATCCCGAACTTGAAGGTGTGCGCGCCGTGCACCCACGAGAGATTCTCGGTGGCCGCGTAGTCCTTGCCCCAGTTGTGCCAACCGGGATCGCCCAGGGACCAGCCGAACCCGGAGTTAGTAGTGACATCCGGGACCGAATTAGTGATGTTGGTGGCCGGATAGAGCTGGGTCCAGGCGGCTCCCAAAGTGTCGCGTCCGAGCGGATTGGTTCCAACCACCGATAGGGACTGCGATTGGTGATTGTAAGACAGGATGGTCTCGGAGGCCAGCGTAGGCGTAAACGTACTCACCAGATTCCAGGCCCATGAGCTGCCCGGTTTCGGGCGCGCCTGCGGCTGGATGGGGAAAGGCTCGTTGCCCCAGATGCCGTTGTCGATGGTCTCTTTCTGGTAATCGTTCACCCAACGGAAGAAACTGTTCATCTTGCTGTTGACCGCGTAGTCTATGCGCAGCAGATCCTGATTTTTTTCCAGGTTATCGGGATTGTTGTAATAGTATCTGACGTAACCTGGGTTCGGCGCCGCCCCGAGGCTGGTATAGCCGGCGATGCCCGTATAGACCTTAAGCAGGTTGGCGCTCAGCGGCTGCCACATCGATTGGGGAACGGTGTTGTTCGGGAATGGCACGCCGCCGGTGATGTAGCCGGAGCCGTTGCGGGTAACGGTCCCAGGCTCGAAAACTGTGCCGGTCTTGAACTGCGGCGCATACGCCATGTTGGTGGAAAGCAGCCATGGGCTGAAATTCCCGCTCAGGACGGTGGAGTTGGGGATGTCCGCATAGGCGCTGCCGGGAAGGTCGCGCCGGGTCATCTCGCGGTTGTAAAAGAAGAACAATTTCTTGTCATGCGGGGTGGAGAGTTTCGGTACCGGCACCCAGCCGCCAAAATTGCCGCCGAACTGGTTGTAGCGCAGTTGCGGCTGCAGCGTATTGCACACCACGCACTTGGCATCCAGCCAGTTATTGCGGAAATACTCGTAGGCCGTGCCGTGAAACTGGGCGGAGCCGGACTTGGTTTGGACCGCGATCACCATGCCGGAATTGCGGCCGTATTCGGCGTTGAAGCCGCTCTGCAGCACACGAAACTCGGCAATCGAGTCGATACTGGCCTGGGTGTATTGCGACTGGTTGTCGCCGACGTCGATATTGGGAGAGCCGTCCAGGTACATGTTGTTTTCGGAGCCGCGCCCGCCGAGCGAATGGAACTGCGACACATCGTTGAAGTTCACATTAAAGTCGCTTTGGGCGGCGCTGGTCATGCCCGGGACCGTATTCATCAACGACGTGAAGTTGCGGCCGTTCATGGGCAATTCGGACATCTGCATCTTCTCTACCACGTACGCCTTGTCCATGGTGTTGGTGGTGACCAGAGGGGTGGATTCCGCGGAAACGGACAAGGATTCCGTCACCCGGCCGACCTCGAGCTTGATCTGGCCGACGTCCACCTTGGAATTGACATCCAGGGTAAACGTGAGTTCAGCCCTCTTGAACCCTTCCTTCTCGACGCCGACTACATACCTGCCCGGCTCAATGTCGATGGCCTGGAAGCGGCCCGATTCATCCGTGGTGGTTTCGCGGACGATGGCGGCCTTGGCCACGTCGGTAATATGTACAGTGGCCGCCGGAACAATCGCGCCGGATGCGTCTACAACGGTACCACTGATGTTCTGCGATTGCGCCATAATAGGCTGCGCAATCAAGGCTAGTAGAAACGCTGAGAGCGCCGCGATCCTGGCGATGCTCCAGATGCTTCTGACGTTCATAAAATAACCTCTCTGATAGTTGAGCACTTGCATGGGAGACTACCCCGTTTTTTCCGATGCGAAGAGCGGACGCTCTCGCTGGTCCCGACGCGGTGAAGCGGCCGCGCCTGCACCAAAAGCTACACACAATCCTGCTTGGTTTCCACGATAGTGCAAATCAGCTAGGAAAGCAATAACTATTTTCAGGTCCTAAACTATTCTACGCGGACGCGGAAAAGCTATGAAAAAGCGGAGGCTTTCAGGTATCCCGATTTCCAAAAACGGTACGGAAATGACACGGGCGGTTAGTGGCTGGCCTTAGTTGTGGCTGGCGTTAGTGGACCATGATTTATAGGTACTTGTTGCAGATTTCAGCGGGGTCATCCGCCGGGAACTCCTCGACGTTCTGGCCCTTGTAGAGCCTCGACAGCAATAGGGGGTTGCCGCCGGGGCCGTTACGCCGCCAGATTTCCAGCTTGGCGGCCCGCATGGGGCTTTTGGCATTGGAGCTAAAGTCCTGACTGTAATATTCTTCCGCCGTGTTGAGAAACTCTTCTTGCTGCTTGGGCGCCTTGGGTTTGGAGGGCCGGCTCGCCTTGGCATTGGCCGGGGCTTTGGGTTGGCGGGCGATGCGGATGGCCTCCAACAGGTGCAAGACTTTGTGCCAGGCGCGGCGCAGACGGCATCGGACCTGGGTGATTCGGTCGTAGGGCTGCACGCAGGCGCTGGGGAAGGCATCGCCGAATTCCGTCAGGATACTGGCCTCGATGAGTTCGACGCGCCAGGTTTTCCACTCCAAAGCGGCCACTTCGTCGACCAGTTTTTGTTGGAAGGGGTTTTCGGGTTCGTAAAAAGACTGGAGGCCGTCGTGGAGACGGTCGAATTCGGCCGGATCTTCGCCGGGGAGGATGGTGGTGGACGCGTAGATGCCGGAGCGCAGGGCATTCATGCTGCTGGCGGCCTTGTCTTGGGGCGTTTTCGGCCCGGTGGAACCGTTGGGATTGTGCTTTGTTGCCATATGGTTAAGTGGTTTTGCAGAAACGAAGTGGTGGGGGGGGATTTCGGCGCCTGGTGCGCGCCAATTGCCGGGTTCATCCTCCGCCCGGTTTTACATTAGCATTGGGGTGGGCGCGTGCTGGGAAGAAGGGCGGGGCGGGGGCTGTAAGTGATTGAGTGGGTTGGGGTGGAGAGCGGTGGGAGCCAGTTTGGGGGCTGTGACTGTTATAGGTTTCATCGGCTTGCGCGCTGGCAAAGGCGCTCTTGCGAGGGACGGTCGGGCCGCAAGCCGATGAAACCGTTCAGCGAACAAAGCGCGGACCCAGTGCTGGTTCTTATTGGGTTTTGTTGGCGGACGTGGGAGGCTCGGAAGAGCGGAAGGCTGGCAGTTGGCCAGCCAGGCAAAGTGGCGGATGCGCTGCAAGCCGGGCGGCAGCGCATGTTGCAGGAAGCGGCGGACGAACTCTTCGGCGGAGAGCGTCAACAGCTTCTGGTGTTCCGGGTGCCGATAGTCTTTCCAGCGAAACGAAACTCGGCCGTCTTCCAGCGCGACGAGGCGCTGGTTGGAGATGGCTATGCGATGGGTGTAACGGCACAGATATCCGATCACTTGGTTCGATCCGCCGAAAGCGGACAAATCGTGTGGTGTTAATTTCGTGGCTGTAGCGGTCCAGGTTAGCGCCTG
>Ga0302325_10020914_pt1 | contig 13711 bp, 7 predicted proteins | sample Palsa_T0_2_FD_201948 | JGI IMG/M metagenome (GOLD analysis project Ga0302325, IMG submission 201948) | Peat permafrost microbial communities from Stordalen Mire near Abisko, Sweden - Palsa_T0_2 | ecosystem: Environmental > Terrestrial > Soil > Palsa > Peat permafrost | place: Sweden: Abisko... | reverse complement strand
AGAGGGAGGGAGTGGCAGGGGAGGGTAGGGGAGGAAGAGGGCTATATATAGATGAGTTAGATGATTTGATGAGAGAATAGGGGAGGATGGGAGGATTACATTGTATATTTGATAAACGGTATTGCATGAATCTAGACTTTTAAACATTATTATTCTGAAGGGCCTTGTACTCCATTCAACTCCATCATTAAGAGGGAATTATACTGCCTCGACTCAAATCCGGGTGCTTTTACATTTGCTTCTTTTAGACTTACTCTTCCGATTTTCAACTTCTAGGACTGAATTTCGAAAATAATTGTATTTCATAGCTGTTACTTTGGTATACGACATTACTCAAAGGCCCGCTCTATTTCTAGTTGCAGCCAAAACAGAGACACTCAAGAAAAAGATCTAAACCCGAATATCGAGCCTAGAAAAGCAAAGAACCCATCATCAGCCCACCACCCAACCCACCCAACCCCATAAGGGGCATCCCGAGTGGCATCCCATAACCCCCTCCAAACCCGCCCCCATAAGGTCGTCCATACGGCATACTCGGCGTCAGATACCTCTTACCACCCCTATCACTGACCCCGAAGCTCTCACCTCCCATACCCATACCCATTCCCCCCATTCCGCCGCCATAGCCGCCGCCATAAGGGTTATACCCATAACCTCCTCCCATCCCACCACCACCACCATACGGATCATAAGGCGGTTCAATGTACACCTCCTTCCCCTCGCTATCCCTGCCAAGTAGCTGCGGTTGCCCCGTCTCCGCCGCCTTCCTCATCTGATTCCGGATATGCATATGCCGTCTATACGCCTCCTGCTCCTCCACCTCCCTCTCTCTCCTCTTCTGTTCCCGTTCCTGGTGCGTACTCCCCGTAATCCGATCCTTCATCTTCCTCCCAAACCTATGCAACCCCTGCACTTCCCCCTCCCCTCCACCTGGCCCTCCCATCACAGGACCCTCATGATCATGATCATGATCCTCATCCGAGCTCTCAGCCTCCAGATCAGCAGTTGTCGGCACGCGATGCATCTTCCTAATCTCCTCGCGCTCATGTTCTGTCAAGCTGGCGAGATACACGTCGTCGTCGTACGGATGGTGCCATATACTCCTTGGGGGCTCGACCCGCGTGTCGACGAAGAACTGGTGGTGGGTTTGCGGATCGTATTGCCGGAGCCAGCCGGATGGGAGGGGCCGGGATTCGTCTTCCATGCTGCGGCGGACGTGGGGTGGGATTCCGTTTCGGGTTTTGTGGGGTTGGGGGACTTGGAGGTGGTCCGTTGTGGGCTTGGGAGCGGAGGTGGATGTGGAGGATTGCTGCTGGGCTTCCGTGTAGGAAGGTGGTGGGTCGGAGGGCTCCATTTTTGGAAGTTTCTGTTGTTGTTTTTGTTTTGTGTTTCTGTGGTTTTTCGGTTTCGAGTATGAGAGGAGAGTGTTTTAGGGTGGTGAATGGTATGAGGTGGGTTTATGTACAGTACGTCGCGAAGATGAGGCAATGCGGTAATCATTCAAATGTTGCCTCGCCACAGCCTCATGTCAATCCGACGTCATGACGTCAGGAGTTCCACGCTCCTCGATTGACGAATCAGCGTCTGGTTTCATGAACTGAGCCACGTCGACCACGGAACAACGGGAACTCCCGTGGCTTATCCTCTGAGTTCGGCGGGGGTGCATTTGTCTTTCAGCCTTGTTGCTTTTTTCAAGAAGTAGATAACCTTATCGACATTTGCCCCGCCCTCACTTGGAAATAAAACTTAGTGTGGAATTGAAAACGTGCGGGTTTAGCACCACAAGAGCAGCGGAAACGGAAACTAAAATATTAACGAGGGATTAAAATTACACCGTGGCTGTGTAGATTGCTGTGTTTGTGGAGGATTTGTAAGAAGTGCAGATATGTGGTGTTCCAAATCGTGGCTGAGGGGGAAAATTCGATTTTGAATTATCTATTTCCAAAAGGATCCGGTAAGGACATAGGTCACGTGATTCGCTCAAATGATGCCGATTCCAGATGCCAAAGAGTGCTGGGTACAAGTTCGCAAGACCCAAGAATTTTAAAGATGGCAACACTCGACTCATATAGACGTTGCTCAAGATTTGAGAAACGACTTGGAAATCCAGAACTACTCACGTAATGTAGTCACTCTCTTCTGGAGCAGATTTGAAAGGTGCTAGAAAGCACGTGGAAAGGCATGCAGCCGGCCAACTTCAGGAACAGGGCACATCAGCTCGCTCATCCCTTGCATATGCAACGCAGTCGGAACACCAATCGAATGGTGGAGGCATCACACCTTCAACCATCAGTCAGCAACCAGAGAGAAGGTCCCTTTGTGCTTCGGGGGAATGTCTCCGTAGCCACCGCTCGGCTATCAAGCCGACTACAAAAATTCTGAATCAGCTATTGAGATTCGCACAGCAGTAACTAGAAGATCTTATGGTCGGTCCATCTTGAACACTGTGACGAGTAACTTGGAGTTCGGACGGGAAATATGGAAAGGGTGCCCATAGTTGTGGGGCTGACTCTGGGAGGTTGTTTCTAGGGGATTCAGTTCGTATGTCAATGTCAAGCAGGGATAAAGGGAGGAGGGTGTGTAACGATGAGTAATTGTCGGAATCCTGCAGGGATCAATTGAGAAGGCTGACAGCAAGGCTTTGCTTTTGAGATCCGGGGACTTTCGTGCAATATAAAAACCTCACCTTAAGATAAGCCGATGTACGGAAGCCAACTGTTCTCTATCTCCGCTGCCAACCGTCAGAGACCGGCCCCGCTTTACGTAGTCTTCATCGCCTTATTGCCCCAGACATCCGTGACCGAGCAGCATCAAAGATATCAAAAGTGAGAAGAATAGATTTGCGGTCATGCAAATATCAGCCCAGATAGACTCCGCATTCTGATATCTGATACGCCTTTCTCCTATATCATCCACACGTGGGTTAAAAAGCTCGTTCACTCGCTATCTTCAGGTCCTGGCTTTCCTCACCGCCTACGCGTTCCTCCAGGGTCTCTCGATTGCCGCCGAGAAGCGATCTCTCCACGAGCTCCAGCAACCAGCCATCAGCACCACCACTATCGATCGGCATCTCCAATGCAGCATCCATGCATCACGGCCGGTCTCCCACAGGAGGCTACCACCTTACGTGCATACTAGACAGTAGTGCACGAGCGGTACCCGGACATCAGTTGCACCGTTGGACTCAGCTTTCAAATCAACCTGCCTCCATCATGGATTCATGACTCTATGACTACCAGAACAGCTCTAGCCCGCCTAGTCTGACTCTCCACTGCCCTCCCTTGACGGCAGTTGTGTCCAATCGCCACATGTCCTGCGCCTTGCGAGTGCAGCCACTGCACCTTCTATCTTTGTTCCAGCTACTTCTGAACCACAGGGTCGTTGTGCGCGTCTGCAGGCGTTGCCTGTCTACCAGGGCGGGATTGCGTGCTGGGCACGCAAAGGTCTAGAATACACCAGCCTCAACAGGGGCAAGCTTAAAGATCTACAGGGATGGCCCACCCGCAGAACCTACCTAGGTTCTAGGTCAAAGTCCGATGGCCGAGCGGACCCTGTTGCCGGTGTCATCGACAGGTCCCGCTCCTCGAACTTTTAATCTTCGACGCATCGTAGATAACCCCCTCCATCTCCCCAGTCCAGTTTACAATATCTACCATCCTCTGGCCACCCTCATGGCGCCTGCAAGCAATGCCTTCAGAATGATCCGTAAACGCAGATTCACCTTCCGTTCTATCTGAGCCCACCATCCCTTCGAACCGTCGAAGATTGCCTTAAGAGCCACGATCTCCGCCTCCCAAGAACATACAGCAACATTTTGGCGCAAGGAGTTTAGAGATACAAATTTCTGTGGTTGGTATGTCGCTCCCTTTTACTACTTGAGCTCGTTGCTAACCAACTTCAAGGTGTCTGCTTCAGTTCCTTTCTACATACCGAGTGCTAGCTCACCGGTGCTATCGCATATATTGGACGAGAGTACATAAATATCGTCCATATCTTTTCAGTACATACACATATTCCACGTCACCACAATGGCTTTGGACCACCACCCAGTACAGAACAGCGAGGTCTACCTCCTGGGCGCCTCCCACGCACCCCACATCCCTCCTCCCTCCCCTCCTTCGCCCGCAACACCATGCGAAGAGCTTTCACTCTCCTTGGAGGGCTTGACGTCCATCACTCCCCCGGAACAGGACAACTCCAGTCCAACCTTCGGGCAACGCCTCTCCAACGCCGTCCACGTCCTAGGCACAGAAGCCACCGCTCTCTCCTGCCTCACACGCCTTTATGAGACGGATCCCATCGCCCGGAGCGGCTTCAACTCCGCCGTCTCAGCAATAACCCGCTTCAAAGGCGACAAAGGCAAGCTCGTCATCTGCGGCGTCGGGAAATCCGGCCATATCGCTAAGAAACTCGTGGCAACGATGAACAGCCTCAAGATCCATGCCACATTTCTCCATCCCACGGAAGCTTTGCATGGTGATCTGGGCAAAGTGGGAAAGCATGATACGATTTTACTCATCACGTTCTCGGGCAAGACGCCGGAGTTGCTTTCCCTTTTACCGCATTTCGACCCCTCACTGCCTCTGATTGTTATGACATCCCATATCCATCCCTCAACCTGCGAAATCGTTAAGCACCGCCCAGACACGATTCTTCTCCCCGCACCAATCCACAAATCCGAGACTGACTCATTTGGTTTCAATGCTCCGACCACAAGCACGACAATGGCCCTTGCACTCGGCGACGCACTCGCAGTCGTCATCTCCAACGAGCTACACATCAACGTTCAAGCAGTATTCTCCCAAAACCACCCGGGAGGTGCCATCGGCCAAGCAATCCCCAAGAAACTTTCCGATCTCGTGATTCCGATTTCCGAGATCGCGGATATCGGAGGTGGAGGGGCGGTAACTGGCGCCCATGTCTTGATGAGCGCGTATAGGAGTAAAACTCACTGGGTGAGAGCTGGGATGGATGTCATGGTGCCGCCGAGGAGGATCAAAAGGTTGGGCACTGAGGATATGGATGAGCCGGCTTTGTGTATCCCGGGCCTTATGGTGTCGTCCAAGGAGTGGATTGAGATGCGTGCTGAGATGGAAATCAAGCAGGCGAAAGACTTCATCTTGGTTGAGCGGAAAGAGGGCGCCGGAAAATTTGGCGATGATGCGATTTTGGTTACGGTGGTGGATGGGAAGAGAGTAGGGGTTATGGAAGTCGGGGATCTGATGGCATGATCTTATGCCTCTCTCCCCCTTCCTCACTTCCTCTTCTCCTATCTTACATACTATTCATGTCTTCAAATTGGAGACGAAGATATTCTTGGGTTTGGATCTCACGGGGCGTTCAGAGCATCAGACGGCGAGGTGGCTAGAGCAGCCACTTCACATCATGTATCTCCTTTTAGGGTTGTATTTCATCTCATCTCACCATGGCGGCAAGACTCGGGCATTTTGTTTCGGTGGAAAGAGTCATTTTTGTTTTGTTTTGGATAGCGGCATAGAGGGGTAGAAGAGATCTACTCCGAGAAATCGTAACGAGAATGAATTATGATTGCATTGCTTGCGACAGAGTAGCAACTTCTTCATTATTTGCATGCGATCTTTTGCTATCCTCAAACTTTTCTCGTTCTGTTCAGTTCACCTTTCAACCCTTTCCATCGATAACGTGCTTTTCTTGCTTATGATCAGTGGAAGGAGTTTACCAAGTGGGGTGGTCTTTTGATGCAAGAAAGAAAAGACCTTTCGTCCACTCGGCTTATACAGTTTATCAATAAAGCTAATGCTAAAAGTATCGTCGACCTGAATCTTGAGGAGAACAATAAGGTGCCCAGATCGTTCTGATCATGAAGACTGAAATATTGACAAGAAGATGAAGCTCTCACTCCCAAACACTCGACTCCACATCGCGAATCTGACAGGCTCCACCCCCAGACAGACTGCCCAATAAAACCCGCTGATCCCGCGGGGTGGAAAATATGACCGGTTCCCGAAGCAGACAAGCGCATCCGCTAGCGCGATTTCCGCCATTGGAGCTCGAGCTCTCCACGAGGTTGAATAACTCGACAACGCCGGTAAACCCTAGGATACTACCTCTCTCTCGACGCCGTATCAACGTACGATCGTTCCTTTAAGTACCTGGAAGCTTCTCTGTAAGTACCAATTGATTTCTTAGCTGGATCTTGGGAGGAGGGGCAGAGAGGGGAAGAGTGTGGGGTGTTGTCAACGCGCGGGGCGGCAGGTCAGGTCACTTTATCACGCAGCTGGTGGCAGCAAACGGCCTTTTGACGGCATCAACTGGCAGAAGCTCTGAATCCTTGGCTGGAGTTACAGTCGTCATCCAACACCTTCTGAGAGAGGTTGGACTTTCTCCTCCGACCTAGCTTGCACTTTCACAACCCCTTTTAGAGGTGGTGGTTGGGGACCGCGATATACAAGAGAATGCGAAGCTAACTTAAGACAACACAGTCACTCGAGATCCTCCCATACGACCAACCTTCTGTCTTTCCCACCGTCAAGCAATTCGAAAAACGAAGTCAGAAAAGCACAGAGTAAGCTCCCTTCCCACCAGGAACCCCTCACTTAAACAACTCCCACGTCCAAATACGCACCGCATACAACCAACAATTCCCAATTCCCAAGCACATTCTACACGAAAGTTCTCCAACATCGCTGTCTGCGAGGAACCTCCATTCCCCATCAATTCCCTCCTCCGCAACCACACAAATAGCTACATCCCAGCTAACCTCTCCACTCCACAGTCCAAAATGGCAGCCCTCATACCCCTCTCAGCCCGCCCCGCCGTCCACGCCCTCCTCTCCAAGCGAGAAAAGAGCTGGCCCGCCCGCGAAGCCGGCGTCATGGTCGTCTTCTGCGTCGTATTCGTCGTCGCTTCCGGTCTCCTCGCGCTCTGCATTTCGCGCTCGATCGCTAAGCGGAGAGCTGCTCGTCCACAAACGTACTAAGAATGCTGGAAATAGATGGGTCGTTGGTGGTGGTGGTGGTGATACCGGATAGAGTATGAGTGGGGTTCTGCATTGGAAGTTGTGGAGGTGGAGGGAATTGTGTTGGCTGTGGTGGAGGGAATGGCTTGGACGCATTGTTGAAGGGCGTTTTGGGAGTTGGCTGGCTGGCTGGGGTATTCCTGGGCTTTGATTCTTCATTTGCTGGTTGTAACCTAATTCCCCACAATGGCGAAATGATATTGGCATGAAACGCTTCTTTTGGGTCTTGATTTGAAGGCTTATGGCTCGGACTGGACATATTTGGCAAGTGCCAACGCGGGGCGTTTGAAGTGTGTATGATGGGCAGCTTAGCTCTTGATCACTGAGTTGCTCCACATGTGAAAGCCAAATGGGTGGGTTTGGTTATTGGCAAGTGTCAAGGCCCTTTACTTCTTGGCATTTCAGGCAATCTTCTTCTCTTGTTAACTCATCAAGTGAATTCCCACTCTGTCTAGTCTAAGGTTATTGATACCGTCTTGTCTTTATATATGTCTTGTCTCTCTATACGTCCTTCTTACTACATGTCCAGGCTCTATAAAAATAGACAATTTAAATTAATAACAAGTGTCAAGGGACTTTTACTCCTTCCCCTTTCAAGCAATCCACAATCCTCTTTTATTATAAAGCTATAAAGTGAAGTCCGCACTGTCTAGTCATAGGTCACTAGTATCGCCCTGTCTTTTTATAAAGAAAGGACGGCAATTAAAAGACAGGACGGATTATCGATCAAGTGAATCTCCTATCTGTCTAGTCCAAGGCCACTAGCACCGTCTAGTCTTTCATCACCGTCCAGTGTCTATAAAAAGAGCGGACGGATTAACGTCTCACACCAGTGCTAGAACAAAGACCGACTTCCCACCTTCATGGCAGGTACCACAACACAAGACTCCAAAGCTGAGTTGCAGGAATGGGATCTTTTTGTACCTGCAATTAATGTATTGTTGACTTTCGAACACAGAAAATATCACAGAGAACTCGGGACCGCGTAAAATACGTCATCAGGACGAGTTTTTGCTGTCAGGATTATTAAATCCGATTAGTGTACAAGAAGAAAAAAGAGGTATTTGCGAGTACTTGTAACACAGGCAGTGGTTGGAAAGGGGCAGCTCCTTGACGTCTTTGATGGGATTCGAATACTATAGCAGAATCTGGGGAATATTGTGATTGATTGGAGTGGGTATTCAAGAGCTTCTGGGTGATTGAACGTGGGAGAGAGGGAGGGAGTTGATGATTCGCATTTTCTATGATTGAGTTTTATTGGAGGAGTGGGAGTAGCTCTTCCTGCTCGAGTCAAGATAGGTTAGGTAAGGCAGTTGTCTTCCACGGGCAGCCACGCCCTGCTAGGACCTAAATAGGTTATCAATTGGGGTCAGGCAATATTTCTCAATTGTAATGAATACCGCAACCATGACAGCAAAGAGGCACTATTAGTGAAATTCATCCAGAGGTTAGATTGATGTGGGACGGGATGAAAGTAGACTCCAGAGGACAGATGGCAAAGCACTCATCCATCGTAGTTTCTTTTTACATCCAATTGCCCAATAACACCGAAGGCAGTCAAGCTTCGCAACTCCCCACACCCCCATCGTTTCCAATTGCCCAATCCCAGGTAAGGCGTCCAAGCTAAAGGTTACCACCGAATTTCGAGTCATACTCTGAAGCACGTCTTCATCAGCAGCCCACCCTCAATATACAATAAATAAAGGCAACAATAAGGCAATTGTCACTGTGACCTCTTCGTCACCTCAAGGCTTCGAGCACCTCGTCGCCTCCACTGCCTGGTCCAATTCCCCCGCTCTCCACCTATTGAAACCCGAGGCAGCGGAAGGGCGATCCGTGCCAGGGCACGCCCACAGACCGCCTCGTGTTCTAGGCACACCTGCGTCCAGCCCAATTTATATCCCCGAGCAAACGAGTCAAACAGCAGAACTCTAAAACGAATCGGATGCGATTCCCCTGCTAGCGGGGCGCCGACGGGGCAGCGATTGCAAGGATCGAAAGGAGTCATCTCGAACTTCACGGTTCCTCGAATCGCAGCTCAGTCTTCTTTTGTTACTTTTGTTCCCACCTCCTCCCCACGCGACCCAGGAGCTAGATGTGCGGTGCTTCGTCCTCGCCGCATGCCTATCCTTCCTCCTCCAACCCATTTCCTACAAATCCGCCATCCTTTCATCAAGTTAACGACTTACGAATTTCCTTGCCTTGTGAGGAGTTTCGTCTGGTGTGAATGTTGAGGTTAGTGCTTCGCTGCCTGAAAACATATAAAGTGGAGGTCAAAACCCCAACTGACGGGCCTCAGGTCTGCAATGCAAGCACTATAACACGACTGCGACGCGTCGTCTGCTCCGTCGTCAACGAATGCGCGTCTGAAATCCAATTACGAGTCTTTGTTTGATAGGGCAAGCGCGAATACTTCAATGCTCGAGGTCGCGTTGCGGCCACCTGGATGCTGTAGCCGCCGGCCTGCCAGCGCACCGCCGTAGATAGCTCGGCCTCGATCGCGACCGCGACAAAGACGGCGACCGCACTCAATGCAATACGGTCCTGAGAGAGGCTTACCCTCGTCCTCTCCTCCGACCTCATCGTCTGCAAGCCATTGATTTGATTGTCCATGGCTGAACCACCTACTGTCCCCAACACTCCACTCCTGAATCGATATGCGAATACGAATGTACATTATGATGAGGAAGAGAGGCTTCCAAGTGGGAGATGCAATTTCACGCTTTTGAGCGTTGGGGGGAATGCCCCGCGCTGTGGTTGTAGAAGGTTTTGGGACAAGGCGGGGTCGCAGAGGGATGGAAGGGGGAGGTCGGGGTTTTGTATGTGTGAGCATCATGCTTGTTATCATGATGATACTCCTGAAGGACAAACTGGTCGGGTATCGGGCGATGTTATTATGACGGATAGGACACCGAGATTGTCGAGTACACCGCGGACTCCGCAACCCATGGTTCAGGGCCAAATGCAAAACTCAGAGAGAACCCTTCCCCAGGAGACCAGTATACCGGACACACTTCACTGGAGTCGGTACATAAATTCTGGATCCCCCTTGGGAGGCCTGCCGGCTATTCCTTCGCAGTGCTTATTACCATCTGAAAATGGATCGATGACTTCTAGCAGTCAGGCTGCACTTCACCTTCCTTTTGGCGGCGTAGGACTTAGGACCTTGAGTCGCATACCAGAACAGACAGCTGTCCACGCTACAGCCGCAGAAAAGATTGCAGAGGTCCAGGGCAAGAAAATGCATATTTACGAAGACGCTCATGGAAATGGATTTCTCCAAAGCCTTACCGAGGTGGCAACTCCAAGTGCACGAGCCTCTCAGGATCTATACACTGATCTCGATTTTGGCAAGAACGTTGAAAGCGTCAAGGAAGCTCTTGACAAAGTTATGGACGATAGGCCTCAGACTTCTGTTGCTTTGAGACCAATCACTAAGGAAGATTCGCCATCCCAGGTCTCTCAAGTCCATATCAAACAATCAAATTCACTTCCTACACTGGACTTCCTCGCTGTACCGAATGAAAATCAGGATGGATGTCTTGTTCCTCGACTCAAAAATATCGTCAGCCATCTGGCAGATTTTCCGACAAAAATTCAAAATCACGAGCAACGCCTTGACCTACTTGAGAATGCTTCTTTCTCTAATAGCGCCATCGATGAACTCCATGAAGCGAATGAACGTGTCGACAACAGAGTGTGTGATCTTGAGGAAAGAATTGTCGAGCTTGAGAAAGCACAAACTGCAATCAACGACGCCAGCAGCATTGGTAGTCGACAGGTCGTCAATACCTCTTTCAATTCTCGCGCTTCAGTCACCTCGTCTGCAATGATAGCTGCCGCTATCGATGGATTCGACTTCTCCAGAGTTGAAGCTCTTGAGGCTCAAGTCGCTGAACTACAAGCCGCGGCTCTTCCTTCACATTCTCGACCCTGGGAAGTGGAAGTCGTCTTCCTACCCTTTGGAACTCAACTTATGGGCATCTGGTCATCCCAGCACAGCATGACTCAACGCTCCGGGTTAAACAGCACGGCTACTGATGAGTGGACTCAGACACAACATTCGATGGCTGCAGCACAGGCATGTCTTACGGCTCATGACCAGGCTTCTTCATGGGAGAGCTCGGCCATGACTCTCGGTGACCAAGAGGATACTACTTGGTTGATGGCTAAGGCTTGTGCTGCTCGTTCAAGGGTTGATGAACGACTTCGGAGTAGAGGACTGGTGAAGCTGATTCAAGTCTTCGGACCTGATGCCAGGGATGTTCAGTCTGCTATGTTGACTGCTTTCGGCGATCTTCCCGATATCCTTGCTGAGGATCCTTATACCCAACGTGAGGACCAGAACGCTGGGTCGGTACCCAAATCCCTGAAGAAACATCTCGGACTTCACTATTCATGGATCCCACTTCGAAAATTGCACAAGGACTCATGTCTTCGGTTCCTGAATCCGTTTGAGATGGTCACGCCGGCTCTTTGGACAACGCCCTTCTTGACTTCAAGTGTCGTGATGAGACATAAGACCAAACCTCGTCTCTATGTCACCCACCGTGACAGCTACATCCAGCACCTCGGTCACAACAATGCAGACTGGACCTGGGCAAAGCTCCGCCAACTACCGAGAGTCTACCCGGACCGCCCCTCCTTCTCCCACACACCCGAAGCAGACGCTCACGAACCTTGCTGGGAATACGACGAGCGTCTCGACCCACCACAAGAAAGCATCCACTCCTCCTTTTCCTCACTTGGTATCCGCTCTCCACCGCAAGAGCAAGAAGACTTCGAGCCCGCTTCCCCATCTGATCATTTCTCCTCCGCACCTCCTACCCCTCCTTTCCAACGAGCGTCCACAACACCGACATCCATCGCGCCCCCTACCAACCCGTCATACTCTCCGTTGAAAGAACGGAATCCGTTTCGTGCAATGCATACAAGAAGGATCTCAATGCCAATCACTACAACCGTCGCTCTGAAATCCTCCCAAAACCAAACGCAGTCAAGTAAACGCCGCGTCGCCTCCTTCGAACACTCTACTTCTGTCTCACCTACACGCCCCTCGACCTCCATTTCAAACTTAAATCTCAGCATAGCTCCCAAGCGCCGCCGTACTCGCTCCCCGTCTCGTGCCGTCAATACCCCTCGCTGGTCCGCCGGTCCACTGTCTCCTTATACCTTCCACGACGAACTCAACCAAGCGCAAGGTGAAGGTCAACGAGGAGAAAGTAGGCGGGATAGGGAGAGGGCAATGACTCCTTTCGCGTATGCTACGCCGCATTCTAACGCGCCATATATTGAGCGTCCACGTAGCGGTAGCGACGGCATCGAGGTCTCTATATATGAAGATGAGGATGTTGATGATGTGCCTGAGCATCAAGGTGGGGGGAGCACTACCGATGAAGTAAGGTCAGAAGATGATGAGACGGGGTATGAAGAGCGCGCACTCTCTGATTTCGATTCTTATGAAAAGGATGGGACTGAGGAGAGTGTCGAGCTTGGAATGGGACAGCATGAGGAGTGGGAGGGTGTGCAAGACCTCGGCGTTGAAGATGATGTTGAGGAAGAGGAAGATGTGAGTGAGAGTACGCCGTCTGAATACCCTTCTACCCAACCGATGCGGCAAATCGAGCCGCCGCTTTTCAGCGGTACGAAGGCGGGCTTCAGGATTCATGTTGATGAGGATGAGGGCGATGAACTTTAAGGATGGCTTAGTGGCCTAGCATTCATTATATCAAAGGACCCCTCAAGGAAGAGTGGAGTGTATGATGATAGATTGGCTTCTTGTCTTGGTTTTTTTCTTAACATATACATGTCGTCATCATTTGCTTTGGGTTTGCGGAATATATACCAGCAGCGTGGCGTTTTGGATAGGTGTTTGCTTTCCGCGTGTATTTTGCTTTCTATTTCTCTGCTACATGCATTGTTGATCTTCCGTCATAGCTCATCTTGGGGTATTATAAGATTTAAACGTGCGGGGCAAGTAAGAAGATGGAAGAGGAATCAAAATAGACTGAACAGCAAAGTGTGTCTGTATTGAGAAAAGGGTGGAGACTCCACTTCTTGTATTGTTAGATAGCTGGGTGCGATAAGCTCCGGGCCCGAGTTAGGGCCCGAGTCAGGGGGTGAGACTTGAGCGAGATTGTATGGCTATCGAGATCTCAAATATAAATATATTTATTTAAACTAAATCACAAAGCTGGGTCCGTTGCGTGACTTGGTTGTGAGTTGTGATGTTGAGATAATGGTGTAAGTGAATCTGGAGTTACGGAGTTTTGCAGGAGCGGTAGGGAGGTATATAAAGATCTATCGAGCCTTTATGGAGGGACATCCATCCATCCAGAGACACAGCCTTCATCGATTAGAGAGTCAGGACGCCTATGCTGTATCTCGCAGGATGTACGGCGCCACATGCTGATTTAAATAGAGGTGATGCCTGCTGTGACGGCATGTGTAGGATTCAGGGTATGGAGTAGTTTGATATTTTTTATGAAGACTGGAGGGCGGGGAGGGAAGTGACAACAAAGCAGGACCTGACAACAACAAATCGCATAACAATAATCCATTATTTTCTCTACACGTCACAAGATCTCAAATCCCACTCCAAGAATCTGCCAGAATGGCGTGCACAGGGCTGACAAACTATTCCGTAGGTTAGCCTCGATAACTCGGGTGTCAAGTTTGGGTTTCAAGGATAGACCCCACATCTTGAGGATAGGC
>Ga0302325_10020913_pt1 | contig 13711 bp, 11 predicted proteins | sample Palsa_T0_2_FD_201948 | JGI IMG/M metagenome (GOLD analysis project Ga0302325, IMG submission 201948) | Peat permafrost microbial communities from Stordalen Mire near Abisko, Sweden - Palsa_T0_2 | ecosystem: Environmental > Terrestrial > Soil > Palsa > Peat permafrost | place: Sweden: Abisko... | reverse complement strand
AGGGCACGTGCGAAGCCCCAGCTGCGCTGCATCCACGTCTTGCCGCCGTCTTCCGAGTCTGCGAGCGCCACCACCGCGCTGCTCGAATCGGCGACGACCCAGCGCTTGCCGGAATGCCAGACCTCGTCGAAGGCAATGGCCGGAGACGTGAGCGTCTCGTCCTTGCCGTCATCGTGGATGAAGTGGATGACATCGCTGTCGTCCCCTCGAAAGACGAGCCCGCCATCGACGATGCGCGCCATCCCGCTCAACTGGAACCGCGACACGCGGAACGGCTTCACCTGGGGAAGCACGCCATGGTGAACTTGCCCGGTGAGCGCCGACCACCATGCGATCTCGACGTTGACCGGGCTGTACCCAATGGCGGTGCGCGCCGCGAAGCGGTAGCGCGCGGCGATCATTCCGTTGTCGCGCTCGGCTTGCGCCGTACGCACCTGGGTGGCGTCACCGCGGCTCGGCTTTGGCGCCGCTGGCATGAGCGGCACGCGGTGAAACGCATCCTTCGAGCCCCACACGAGGGTGACCGCACCCTGCGTGAAGTTCGTGTCGAGCTGCGCCCAGCGCGCGACGCCGGTCGAGCCGTCCATCCAATCGATCGCCGCGAGCGCCGTTCCCGCGCCGGAGACCTTGCATGAAACCTTGATCGGCGTCACCGCCGGAGGCGTTGGAGTCTCCACGTGCGTCTTGTCGTCGGGCACGGTCGTTTGCGCTCGCATGACGTCGGTCGACGCGAACGCCGGCAGCTCCCAGCCCACCCGCGCAGCGTCGTCGAGCAGGCAGCCAGCCTCGGCGCACAGGAGCGTGGACGTCAAGCCGTTCGATGGCACGCGCGTCCATGTGTCGCCGCCGTCGTTCGTCTCCCACGCGTCGTGGTCGTCGAGGCTCAGCCCACGAGGACCGACGAGCGCGAGCGTTGCGTTGCCGAAGGGCACGAATACGGGCTGCTGCATCTCCCCCTTCGCGTTTCGACGCGTCACGGTCCAGTAACGCCGGTCGGTGCGCTCGAACGCTCGAAGCGTTCCAATGGCATCGACCGTGACGGCGACATTGGTGAACGGAGGGGCGTTCAGCACGTCGGTGCGCGAGAGCTTGCTCCCGTCGAGTGGCAGCTCGTAGACGACTTGCCTCCGGTCGTGCGCGGCGAGGATGTAAACCTTGTTGCGAGGCTCGTCGAAGAAGAAGCGGACGGGTACGAACGGGTCCCCGACGATGGCCTCGAACGCGTGCTTGCCCGCCGGCCGCACGGTCGCCGGTTTGCAGTCGTGGCTGTATTGACTCGGGCAGAGCGGCCCGACGTACATCCAGCCGCGCGGCCCGATGGCGACGTCGACGCCTTCGTGGGCTTCCTCGCTGAGCGTCCCTTGCAGGACTTCTGCCTTCTGCCACGTCACGCCGTAGTCCTTGCTGTGAAGGACGGTCGTCGTGAGCGGTTTGACCTCCTCGGTCGCCGCGTCGTCGTTCGGGTCCGTGGTGCGGAGGTAGACGAGCTCGCCGTTCGATTCGGCGATGCGCTGCAACATCGTTTGATTCCACCGGCCCGTCGGAACGAGCTCGGGGTGGGATGCCCAGTCTTGCGGGAGCGGCTCACCGATGCGCGCGGAGCGCAGCTCTACCGATGATTTCTCCGTGCCATGATCGTGCAGCGAGACTTCGACGACATGGTCCCCCGTGAGGAGCAGGCGCGACTCGGGCGGCTCGCCCTCGGGTTTGATCGAAGACGCTGCGGCGTAGACGGGGGACGGGCGGTCCTTCGTGGCGACGAGCGTGTCGCCTTCGAGCACCGCGGCTCGCTGCTGGTAGCCCGTGACGAAGATGCGGTCGGCGCCGTCGCGCGTAGCCGACACCGCGCCGTTCTGAGGCGAGACGAGCGGAGTCCACGACGCCCCGTCGTCGTGCGTGACGAAGAGACGCTGCGGGAGGTGCACGAGCACGCCGTTGCCCTTCGAATCGAGCGCGACCTCCGCCGCTCCGCCGATGAGCTTGGTGCGGCTGTAGTCGACCGCGTGCCACGTCGCACCAAAGTCCGACGAGCGCATCAACGTGCCATTGTGCGCGATGCCGAGAAAGGCCGCGTGCCCCGTCGTCACCGACGTCAGTGCGTCCGCCTCGCTACGCGGGTGGGATGCGCGCTCGAGCGTGCCGAGCGGCTCGGTCGAAGTGTAGACATCACCGTCGGCCGCCACGAAGACGAAGCGCTTGCCGTCACGCACCACCCCGGCGAGGCTCTCGAGCGCGAGCGTCGTCGCGTGCGTCAGCTCGCCGGCCTTGCCGAGCTCGCGACGACCATGCTCTCCGACATAGAGCGTACGCCCATCTCCGAGATCGAGCTTCGCCCTGAGCTCCTCCGCGGGGCCCGCGAACACCCAACGAGCGCGCTCGGCCGCGGGCGGCTTCCCCGTCACGTGGAGCGGCGGCATCACGAGAGGAGGCGGCTCACCCCCACACGCGAGCGAGAAGACGACGAGCGAGAGGATGTGACGGGGGTACATGGGCCGCAGGGTGTCAGAACCTTGGCGGCGCGTCACCAGCGGTCTCTCCGGACGTGCTAACGCCAATGTCAGTTGAAGCGATCGAGTCTTGAGATCGCCTTGCTGTCGACGTGCGGCAGCGAGACATCGCGGCGGGGCCGCCGCAGTTGGTAGGTGCACGCGAAAGACGCAGAAGGGTAGGTCGTCTCGCTGCCGCCGATCGATCGAAAGTGCTGCGCAAGACCATCAGGCCAAGTGGTCTTCGAAGTAGTGTGGCGAACCATGTCTGGCCAACCTTCAACGGGCACCTTTCGTTCGCTCCGAGGGTTCAACTTTCGAACGTGGGCCATGGGAGCCATCGTGTCCAACGTCGGCACGTGGATGCAGCGCACCGCGCAGGACTGGATCGTCCTCACGCAGCTGACCCACAACAACGCGACCGCGGTGGGCGTGGTCATGGCGCTCCAGTTCGGACCGCAGGTTCTCTTGCTGCCGTTGACGGGTTTCGCGGCCGATCATCTCGATAGGCGAAAGCTTCTCTTCGCGACCCAGGCCGCGATGGGCGTGCTCGCGCTCGGCCTCGGTCTCCTCACGATCGCCGGGATCGTGCAGCTCTGGCACGTCTACGTGTTTGCTTTTCTGCTCGGATGCGTCACGGCGTTCGACGCGCCCGCCCGCCAAACGTTCGTGTCGGACTTGGTCGTCGAGGCCGAGGTATCGAACGCGGTGGCGCTGAACTCCACGTCGTTCAACGCTGCCCGCATGATTGGCCCGGCCATCGCCGGTGTCCTCATCGCCAAGGTCGGCTCCGGGTGGGTATTCTTGATCAACGCCGCCTCGTTCGTGGCCGTGCTCTGCTCGCTAAGTCTCCTCCGCACGGGTGAGCTTCACGTGAAGGAGCGACCCCTCCGAACGCGTGGGAGCCTCGTGGAGGGCTTTCGATACGTGTGGAACCGGCCCGATCTGAAGACCGTTCTCTTCATGCTCTTTTTGATCGGCACGTTCGGGCTCAACTTTCCCATCTTCATCTCGACGATGTCCGTCCGTGTCTTTCATGGCGGTGCCGGGCAATACGGGCTCTTGACGTCGACGATGGCGATCGGGTCGGTCGCCGGCGCGCTCCTCTCGGCGAGACGAGCGAAACCGCGCGTTGCGTTCTTGATCTTGGGTGCCGCAACCTTCGGAGTGGGATTGACCCTTGCGGCGTTCATGCCCACCTACGTTCTCTTTGGCATCGCGCTCGTCCTCATCGGCGTGGCTGCCCAGACCTTCACGACCACGACCAACGGCACGGTACAACTGTCGACCGACCCGGCCATGCGCGGGCGCGTGATGGCGATCCTCCTCGCCATCGCGCTCGGGGGCACGCCCATCGGCGCGCCGATCGTCGGGTGGGTCGCTGATGCGTTCGGCCCGCGCTGGGCGCTCGGCGTAGGCGCGGCCGCGGGCTATGCCGCAGCCCTCGTCGGGATTCGTTACCTCGCTCTCAGCGCTCCCGGTACCGGCGATAGCCGCATTCGCTGACTGCCTGAAGCGGAAGGCAAGCGCGCTGGTGTTCGTTCTATTGTACGACCCATGCGCCTTCGACTTCCCATTGTCGTGACTCTCTCGCTCGCGTGTGGGGGCTCGACGCACCACGAAACGACACCCACGGCGGCAACCGTCGTCGTGAGCCCATCGTGCATGGCAGCCCGCGCGCTCCGTGGGGCAGCGGCGGACCTTGCGCGTGATGGTCATCTGGAACGCGCGCTCGCAGCGCTGGCCGACGCCAACGCGCAGTGTGTGTCGGAGCGAGCGAGCAGCGCGGACCTCGAGCTCAGCGCGCTTGCAGACATCGGAAAGTGTTCGGCGGCTCGGGCGTTTGCAGCCCAAATCCCCGCGGGTCGCGATGCCACGAGCGCGTCGCGAGCGATGGCCACGTGCGACGGCATCGAAGCGCCCGAGAAGGGCACCGACAAGACCATGCGCGCCAAGATGCGCGAGGCGCGCGTCGCCGAGCTCGCCAAAGACTTTCCGCGGGCGCAAGGCCTCTACCTCGATGCGTGGGCCGAGCAGCACACACCCCGCGCGCTCGAAGCCGCGGCCCGTGTCGCCGCGCTCGCGGGCGATCTTCCCACCTCCCGACGCCTCCTCGGACGAACGCTGGCGCTCGCGGAAGCGGGTGCGAGCCAAGTCGCCCATCTCACGTCGATTCCCCAAGTGACGCGCGGCAGCCCGTACCTCGCGGGTGACGAGCTCACGCTCGCGGCGGGCGGCACGGTCATCAGGCACGATCTGAAGTCTGGCAACGCTCGCGTGCTCGTCGACGCGGTCGATGACTACAACGCCAGGCTCTCGACTGCTGGCACGTTCGCAGTGGCGCGCCACAAGAACACCGCCTCGGCCGACGTCTTCGACTTGCTGACGGGCACGCTCGCGTTCAAAGTCGACGACGTGGGGGCGTCCGCGTTTTCGCCCGACGACACGCTCTTCGCCGTGAGCTTCCTGGGCCCGAGCCCGGCGACCGAAGGTCGCATTCGCGTGTTCGACACGATCACGGGTGAAGTGGTCGCGAGCCTGAAGTTCGAGCCCATCGTGGACTTGCCGTTCGTCGGCTTCGCACCCGACCGCAATCACGTCATTGCCGTCGGCGGCCGCGACGTGGCCGCTGCGACCCCAGCGACCATCATGCGGGAGTGGGACTTGTCGACGAAGGCTCCCGTCGGCCCCGACCTCGTCATGGGCGAGGGGATTGCGGGAGCCGCGGCGACGTCACGCGACGGGCACTGGCTGGTGTATCGCCGACTCACCAGCTCCGGCACGACCTTCGTGCGGGTACGCGACATGGTGACCGGCAAGCCCGCCGCCGAATTGCCTGGGCGATTCTTTTCCGTCGACGGTTACGCCATCTCCGAAGACGGCAAGACCATCGCGACGGGCTCGTCCTCCTCGATTCGGTTGTGGGACGTCGCGAAGAACAAGCAGCTTTACGTCGTGAAGGACGAGCGGAGCTACGACGACCAGCACCTCTATACGTTCTCCGACGACGGCACTGCGCTGATCAAAGAAGCGCAGACGATGGAGTCGTGGGACGTGGCGACAGGCAAGATGACGGCGATCCCCTTGAGCACGAGGCCGACGATTGTCGACGCTTCGTGGTCGCCAGACGGCAGCGTGGCTGCGATCGCCACGCCGTACAGCGTTGACGTCGTCGGCACCGGCACCAAGGAGCCGCTCGTCGTCTGCGACACCGAGAAGGACAAGATGCAGCGACCGATGGCGATCGCGTTCTCGCATGACGGCAAGTCCTTCGCGTGCGCCACGGACAACGGACCGGTGCGTATCTACGACGCGACGACGTGGACCGAGCGCGCCAAGGCAAAAGGGGCTGCGTTCACCACCGACATCCCCGTGGACCTCGGCTTCGCGCAAGACGACAAGGCCATCAGCGTCATCGTCGGCAAAGAGCTGAGGCGCTTCGACGCGCAGACTGGCGCCGACATCGCGAAGGTCACGCTGAAGCACCCGACCAAGACGCTCGCGTCGCGCCACACGCTCTTTGGTGACGGAACGCTTGCCGTGTGGCTCGCGGGCGGCGCAGCGCTCTTCGACGCGGCTGGTGTGTACCAGCGGGACGTCGCGCTCCCCACTCCCACGCTCGCGTCGGTGTTCTCGCGAGACGGCAAGACCTACGTGTCGATGACCGCGACCGGCATCGACATCCTCGACGTCACGACGGGTACGACGCGCAACGTGCCCTACGTAGCGAAGGTGAAGTCGAGCCGCCTCGTGGTTTCGAGCGACGGCAAGGCCATCGCCGTCGTTTCCAGCGACGGGGGTGTCACGACCATCACGGGCGAGGAGGTTCGGACGCTCGACCACGTGACCGCGTCGCGCGTTTGGTTCGCGGGCCGCGGCCTCGCGATGCTCGTTGGCTCGAACGCCATCGCGCTGCGGCGCGGCGCCGAGCCGCTGGCAACGCTCGAGCTCCAGTCGAGCGGCCTTCTTGCGAGCCTGTCGACGGGGATGTTCGAGACTCGCGGGAAGCCGGAGATCATCTGCGTCGTCGGTACGACCACGCTCGAGCGCGGGACGTGCGCGGAGCGCGAGCGTGAGGACGTCGTGGGTGCATGGCTTGATCGTGCGAAGCCGTAGTCGGCTATTTAGCTTGAAGCGCGTGGCGTCTACGAAGGACGTTTGGTTCGTCTACATCGCGCGCTGCGCCGATGGCACGCTCTACACGGGCATCGCGCGGAGCGTGGCCGCGCGCATCGCAGCGCACGACGCGGGGAAAGGCGCGCGTTACACCCGAGGTCGCGGGCCGTTGACACTCTGCGCGAAGCGACGTTGCGACTCGAAGGGTGCGGCGCTTCGTCTGGAGCTCGCCATCAAGCGCGCGAGCCGAACGCAGAAAGAACGGCTGACGAAAGGCCGCGCCCTCGGTACGTTCGCGCGTGCTCTCCAAGCGGGACATGAAGCGATTGGTCGACGAGATCATCGCCATGGGCAACGAGCTTCGACAGAAGCAAGGCATCGGTGAGGTCGCGCGAGCGCACCTCGCACCGAGCAAGAAGGCGTACGGCGCCTTTACGAAGCGCCATGCGGCGACGCTCCCGCGATCGTATCTCGAGCTTCTGTCGATCTACGATGGCGTCGACAACTTCGAGTGGGTCGACGTCTCGCTCCTCTCCACCAGCTACATCCTCGCGCACCCGCACCGCGACGAGACCTGGATCGAGTCCGAGCATTATCGCGAGGGTGAGCTCTTCATCTTCGCGAGCTCCCCTACGGACTCGCATGACGTGGCGTTCCTCCTCCACACGGCACGTGCTGACGGCGAGATGGACGTGATCCACTTCGACGCCAAGGGTCCTCTCTGGCAACACGAGAGCCTCGAGGCCTATCTGCACCATCGTCGGCTTTGGTTCATGAGACATCTGGCGTAGCGTCTCGGCCATGGGATGGATCAAGCTCTGGTTTGGTCTCGACGCACGCGTCACGCGCCGTGCATACATCGCGACGGGGGTGTCGTTCATGGCGCTCAAGGTGCTCATCGACGAGCTCTTGATGCACACGGCGACCGGCAAGACGTGGCCCGTTCTAGCGTATCTGCTCCCGAGCCTCATCCTGAAGAACGAAGCCCTCGGGCCGCAGCCTGGTTGGGTGCTCGGGGCCATGGCAGTCACCGCGCTCCCGTTCATGTGGGTCGGCGTGACGATGAGCGTGAGGCGCGCGGCCGACGCCGGGCTGTCACCTTGGCTCGGAACGGCGTTCTTCGTGCCGCTGCTCAACTACGTGACGATGTTCACGTTGGCGATTCTGCCGAGCGCGAGCGCCGAGCGCACGCAATGGCAGCCCGTGGGACCCTATCGCGGAGGCGCTGAAGCGCCCGAACGTCCGGCAGGCGACGTGGGTGAGGCCCTGCGTGGCGCGCTCGTTGGCGTCCTCGCGTCGACGGGCTTTGGCCTCGGGATGATCGCGCTCTCCATCTACGTGTTCCGCCTTTATGGGGCTGCGCTCTTCTTCGCGACGCCGTTCCTGATGGGGACGACGAGCGCGCTCCTCTACAACCGGCAGCATCGCCGCGATCTCGGCTACACGTTGCTCGTCGCGCTCGCCTCGGTGACGATGACCGGCTCCGCGATTCTGCTCTTCGGCGTCGAAGGCCTGCTCTGTCTCGCGATGGCGTTTCCGATCGCAGCCACGCTCGCTTGCCTCGGCGCCCTCCTCGGTTGGGCAGCGATGACGCGCGCAGGACCACCGCGCCCTGCCGCGCTCGCGCTCATGCTCCTCTTGCCGCCGAGCACGGTGGGCGTGGAGCGAACGCTCGCGCGACCCGAGCTTCGCGAGGTGACGACGTCGGTCGACATCGACGCTCCGCCCGACGTGGTCTGGGAGCACACGATCGGATTCTCGGAGCTACCTCCGCCGCCAGAGTGGTTCTTTCGTCTCGGCGTCGCGTATCCGATGCGCGCGAAGATCGAAGGCCAAGGTGTAGGCGCCGTTCGACGCTGCGAGTTCTCGACGGGCGCGTTCGTCGAGCCGATCACCGTGTGGGAGCCCGGCAAGAAGCTCGCGTTCGACGTCACCGCGCAACCGCCATCGATGACGGAGCTAAGCCCGTACAGGCACGTCAACGCGCCGCACCTCGAGGGCTACATGGTGTCGCGACGCGGGGAGTTTCGGCTCGTCGGGCTCGCGAACGGACACACGCGGCTCGAGGGCTCGACGTTCTACACGCTCGCGCTCTTTCCTGAGTCCTACTGGGCGATCTGGGGAGAGCAGCTCCTCCACGCCATTCACGGCCGCGTGCTCGACCACATCAAGCAGCTCTCCGAGAACGACCGCCGCTAGTGCGGCTTGTTCGTCGGATGGGCCGTCGGCGTCGTGTGAGGCGGTGCCGTGGCCACGGGATGGGCGACGGGCGGGGGCGTTGCGTGGGCTTCCACAGTCACGCGGGGCGCGACCACGGCCACGTGAGCGGTCTCGACGGGGTGCGCGAGCGTGGCGGCGCCATGCTCTTGCACGACAACCCCGGGGTGCTCCTGCACGACAACCCCGGGGTGCTCTTGCACGACAACACCAGGGTGCTCGTCGACGACCACGCGATGCTCGTCGACCACACCGCCGTGCGTCGTCACGACCGCGTTGGGGTGAGGCATCACGATGACGCCATTCGGCGCGCGCGTTGCCCCGAGGGCTACGGCGTGCGCCGATGAAGCAACGAAGTTCGCGTGGACCGCGACGATGGCTGGAGCGACCGGCGCGAGGACGACGCGCGCTCCCGGGCGCACGTTGATGTCGGGTTGATAGACGACGCCTCGATGCTCCGGTGCGTAGTCCCAACGCCCGGGTTGGAGATAGTAGCGGCCGCCGCTCGACACGTAGCGCGGCTCGATCCAGCCGCAGCCTGCCGACGGCGGCCGAGCCCACGAGCCACCGATCCAGTTGTAGCTACCGCCGCGATAGGCGTAATACCCGGGTGTCCACGCGTAGTCCCCGCCAGGCGCGATGGGGCGAGTCTCGAAACGGAGAGCCGGCGGCCCTACGTCGATCATCTCTCGCGCCATCCCGCGCGGACCCCAATACCCGGGCGCCCACACGTAGTGCCCGCCGTATGGATTCCACGAGCCCGCGTACCACATCTGATCCGGCGGGGAATGGCGCCACGCACCGCTCACCCACACGTAACGGGCGAGTGGCCGGCTCCACCACCAGTACCCCGAGACCCAGGTGTCATCGGCCTCCGGGCTCGGTGGTTGTTGCTCGACGACGGTGGCGGGCGGCGCGGTATCCGCGGAGTAATCCGCAGGCAGCTGCGCCGTCCCGACGACCGCTTCGTTCAGTGGGATGTTCGGATCAGCGGCGACGAGGGCCGCGGGAGGCGTGAGGTCCGGGGCGACGCCACCGTCGCCGTCATCGGCGGGAGCCGTGGCGGCGACCATGTCGCCGGTCGTCGCAGGAGCGCCGTCGCCCGCGCTGTTGTCCGAGGCCGCCACCGACTTGTGGCATGCTGGAAGAGCGGCTAGCGAGAACGTGACGATGGCGGCTTGCCTCATGTGTCGGGGGTTCATAGGCAGAGGATCGCCCCAGGCACGAAGGTTTGCAATCAGCTCTTCCGTTGCACGTTCACCCGAGCTCAGCGGCGTCCGACGGGCGGGCTCGGTACGCCTCCTGTCGCGGTGATCCCTGCAAAGTCGAGAAGCGACGCAACGGTCTCGCAGTCACCGGGCAGCGCGGGCGTGATGGTCACGTCAGCCACGTGGTTTTTTCCAACGCGGACGACGCACTCGCTCTTGATCGTCTTCGGCCGCTCCTCGGCGACGCGCGTGCGATGACCCGCGACCGATGTGGTGCGCCAATACGTCGGCGAATCGCTACCGAAGGCGTGCTCGTCATCCGATTCGAGCGTCGCGACATCTCCGTGAACATCGCCAGTCGAGAGGCGCAGCTCGGCCGACCGCCCATCGGTGCTCTTGTACGAGCGGCGCGCGGAGATGATGGGTCCGGGCAGGCTACCCATCGTGGTTGGAGCCCCCGTCGCGGTAAAAGCGCCGAGCGTGGCGGGTAGAAACGGTACGAGCTTGGCAGCCTCGACGGTGGGGTCGACGACGCCCGCATCGGGCCCCGTCCCCGAAAACGCACGGCATCCGAACGTGACGAGCGCGAGGAGCGCGGTCGCGAGCACCGCGTGTGTCCGGAGTCGATTCGGGCTGGGAGGTACCACGCTCACTCCTCTCGAAGGCGCGTGCGAAGCGTCGTGAGGAGCTCATCGGTTGCGCCGTGGCGTCGCAGGTATTGTTCGACGCCTCCGAATCGCTCGCGAACGAGGTCGAGGACGTGCTGCATCGTCTCCGGGAGCGCGGGCTCGACGCCCAAGTGGGAGCAATCGCTCATCGCGTAATCGGCGGCGATGCTCTCGTCCGGCACTCCAGCGAGCTCGAGGATGAACGCGGCGACGAGGCCTGTGCGGTCACGGCCGGCGTGGCAATGGAACGCGACGCCTCCATTTCGCAGCGCAACCCTGACCGCCTCGAAGACCGCGACGAAGCGCGGTCCGCAGGCGTCGATGATCATCTCGTAGCTTTCCTCCGGCTCGATCGACTCGAGGATGCGTTTCGTGGCGTCGCTGTTCGGCTCGAGCAACGACAAGCGCTGGTAACGGATTCGTTCGTCTTCGAGCCCCGCCGGCTCGGCCGGCAGTCGCAGGTTGATCACGGTACGAATCCCGTGCCGCGCGACCTGATCACGGCCGCGCTTCGTGAGACGACCGAGATCGTCGGCGCGCACGAGCACCGCGTAACGCGTTCGCTGCCCGTCAGCCGTCGCGAGATGCCCGAGATCGCGAACGTTCGCGCAGCCGTCCCAAGCGAGGACGCGCGTGCTCGTGACCCAATGCGTTCCCTTCACGGCCGCAGAGTCTAGTCAGTTGGGAACGGGCGGCTAGGCCGCCCTTCCCAGCAAGCGTCATTGATCGAGGTAACCGACGTACTTCGCGCTCGGAAGCTCACACACGTAGATACCGCCGGGCTTGTTCGGCGACAGGCCGAACACGGGCTCTCCTAACGAGTCCTTCTCCCGGAAGACGTATGCGGTCGTCCCCGCCCCCGTGCCGGACACGACCTCCGCGCGGAGGCCATCCTTCAAGTCGGAGCGCGCGACCGCGATCTTGGAGCAGCCGACGTTGCAACCGCACACGTACCACATGAGGCAGCTCTCGCCGCGCGACGCCGCAGGCCGCTTCTCGAAATGCGGCGCGGGAGGTTCGGATTGTTGCGCTGTCTGCGTCGCAGCAGGCGGCGGAAGCTCGACGTGCTGCGGGCCGTCGGCGGAGCAGGCGATCGATGCCATCAACGCGAAGGCGACCCCGAGGAGCGTGTGAGCTCGAAGCACGGGGCCGAGCATAGCGCCTCGCACTGCGATCAGATCACGAGCGTCGATACCGGCTGGCCCCAATCACCGAGGCCCATCTTGGTGATGACGCGCTGGCGAAACGACACGATCGTCCCCGGTGTCAGGTCGTGGAGCGAAGTGTTCGCCCCGGTCGTCGGCAAGAGGTCAATCCACGTCTTGCCTCCGTCGAGGCTGTACTGCCAAAAGTTCGTCTTGGCGCCTTTCGTTGCCTTGGCGAATACGCGAACGGTCCCCGAGGTCGCGCCTGCCTTGGTCGCGAGATCGGGCTTGTTGCGCGAGGTAACCTTGCGCAGCATCATCCCTGCGTCCTCCGCGATGGTCACGGCGTTCGCCGTGTCCGCGTTGACGAGCTGCTCGACGTAACCGCGCTCGCTATTGAGATCGTCGGCGACGATCTTCATTGCCGCGTCACGATCCGCAGCGGCACCCGTCGTCCGCGCCTTGGTAGCGGCCTCTTTCGTGACGAGGTCGCTGATGTGTGACTGAAGGATCGTGAGCGCCGGCGTCGGGCTGGGAAGTGTGGTCGTGTTCGCACCCATCGTGTCGTGGATGGACTGCGCGCGGACGATGAAGTCCGCCACCTTGCCGGGGAGCTTGAGAGCGACCCGGACTGTTCTTCTGTTTCTTGTGTTTTTCATGGGGCACCTGTCTTTCTTTCTCTGTTCTCTGTTCGAAGGGGCGAATCATTCGCCTCTCCTATGGAGTACTAGGCTGGGATGATTTGCTCGTGTCGATTCCCGACGATTTGTAGGACATCCGCCCACGTCCGAGCTCCCACTCGAGTCGCACGTCGTCCCACTCGAGTCGCACGTCGTCCCACTCGAGTCGCACGTCGTCCCACTCGAGTTGCACGTCGTCCCACTCGAGTGACACGCGCTCCCACTCGAGTTGCACGCTCTCCCACTCGAGTTGCACGCTCTCCCACTCGAGTTGCACGCTCTCCCACTCGAGTTACACGCTCTCCCACTCGAGTTGCACGCCCTCCCACTCGAGTTGCACGCCCTCCCACTCTAGTTGCACGCCCTCCCACTCGAGTTGGACGCCTTCCGTGCGCTATTCTCGCGCCATGGCTGTTCGTTGTCGGCGCATTCGTCTGAAACCCGGGTCGATGCCGCGCGTTCGCGCGTGGGCTGCCGAAGTCACGCGGCGGCGTGAAGAGGTGATGGCCACGCTGCGCGACGAGACGGTGCGCATAGAGAGTGCGTTCCTCGATTCGTCCGAGGCGGGGGACTTCCTCGTTTACTACTTACGTGCTGACGATCTCGAGCGTTGCAACGAGGCTGCGCGAACGTCGACGCACCCCATCGATGCGTATCACCGGGAGGCGATGGCCGCGGTTACCGAGTCGGCGCGGGAGCTCGAGATGCTGGTGGACTTCGATCGGTCTAGGGAGTGATGCGGCACTTCGTCTATTGGGCACCCCCACGCCGTGCTCGCGTCGCTGCGCGACGCTCCGCGCGGCTTGCCCCCTCTGGCCATCGGCCGTGAGTTGACGCACGGGACGCACCGGCCGCTGGCGAGGGGGCGGGGTTGGCGAGTGCTTGCGAGAAGAGGAGTCGCGAGCCCACGAGTCCCCTCGCCAAGTGGACTGCCGTGAGGTCACCATTCATTGCCGTAGGCACAAGCCGCACGCGCTCGGAGCGCTTCGCGAATCAGCTCGACCGCCCGCAGCACGTCCCGCTCCACGAGCTCCGCGCTCACACGAAGGAACCGCACGCGATACGCTTCCTCGATCTCGCGCTGCCGAACCGCATCGCGCTCCGCATGCCCCTCACGGCGATGAACCCCTCCATCGACCTCGACGACCAGCCGCGCACTAGCCGCGAAGAAGTCCACGACATAGCCAAGCG
>Ga0302325_10020912_pt1 | contig 13711 bp, 13 predicted proteins | sample Palsa_T0_2_FD_201948 | JGI IMG/M metagenome (GOLD analysis project Ga0302325, IMG submission 201948) | Peat permafrost microbial communities from Stordalen Mire near Abisko, Sweden - Palsa_T0_2 | ecosystem: Environmental > Terrestrial > Soil > Palsa > Peat permafrost | place: Sweden: Abisko... | reverse complement strand
TCAAGCCGGGCGTCGGCGTCGGGATCGGCTCAGACGACACGATCTACGCCCGTTCGGCGGGCGTCATCGAGTTCAAGTCCGGGCGTCGCGGCCGCGTGATCTCGGTCGCGCCGGCCGGCGACGAGTAACCGCCGCCGTCGTCAGGCGCCTGGCCGCTCGGCGGCGTCGTCGGTGCAGCGGGCGCGACCGCTGGGGTTGCTGTCCTGGGCCGCTTGTGCGCTTGGCCGGCCGGGACGATCGCCATCGGCGCGGAGCGCTCGGCTCTCGATAGGCGAAGGGAGTGCGTTGGCCGCGTGACCGCGCCGCGAACGGCCACCCCGTCCGTCGGTCGGTGGGGCAGCTCAGGCCGGTTCGCGCCGCCCGCGCCCTTGGGCTGAGCTGGGGGCGATCGCTTGCGGTAGGTGGAAGTGATCGCCCATGCCTGCGTGCGGCTGGCGCGTGCGCGCCGCCGGCGCCCTTGGGTTGAGCTGGATGCGGGGGCCGGGTCGCTCGGTCGAACCGCGGCAATGTACTGCGGGCCCTCCGCAGTGATTTGCCAAACCTCGCAGATCGTCGGTCAGTCGTGCGCGGCCCGGGCATCGTCGACCGGGCGGTAGCCGATCAGTTGCTCTGCCTCACCCAGCGTCGCCGTCCGATAACGGTTGGCGGAGATGCCGTCGAGGACGGTCAGGCCGATCACGTCGGCCTCGACTGCGGCGCGGATCAGCTCACGCCGTCGCAAGGCCGATCCGCGCAGTGCACAGCGGGCAGCGCTTGGCCTTCACCGGGATGTCTGACGTGCACTCCGGGCACTCCTTGGTGTCGGGATCCTCCTGCGCGCGGCGCGACATCAGCGCCTCGTACGGCTTGACCACGAAGAAGAACACGACGAACGCGATCGACACGAACGTGATCGCGACGTTGATGAAGTCGCCGTAGAAGAAGTGGCTCTTGTTGATCGTGAACGTCAGGGTCCCGAAATCGGGCTTGCCGAAGATCAGGGCGATGATCGGCGTGATCAGATCGGCGATGAACGCCTTCACCAACGCCGCGAACGCGGTCCCGATGATGAACGCCACTGCCAGCTCGACCAGGTTTCCCTTCATGATGAACTGCTTGAACTCCTGCAGCAACGTCATTGGCTGACAGTCCTCCTGAGGTCGATGATGTGCCAGACGGCGGACACCTCATCTGACATTCGGGGCCTGGCTCAGCCGTCCTGCGCGGTGGGGCGGATCAGGATCTCGTTGATGTCGACGTGGGCCGGCTGCGACACCGCCCACATCACCGCGCGGGCGACGTCGTCGGCGTGCAGCGGATCCTTCGGGCGATTGTCGAAGAACGCCGTATCGGTCATTCCGGGCTCGATCAGCGTCACCCGCACGCCGGAGCCGTTGAGCTCCTGGCGGGCGCCCTCGCCCATCGCCGTCACCGCCCACTTGGTCGCCGAGTACAGCGACCCGGGCTGCTGACGGCGTCCGGCCACCGAGCCGGTGATCAGCAGATGGCCCTTGGACTCCCGCAGCGCGTCGATCGTGGCGCGAATCGTCAGCGCCGCTCCGTAGACGTTGGTCAGCACCATCGCGCGCCAGTGCTCGACGGTCTCGTTCGTGAAGCCGCGCTTGGCGCCGAAACCGGCGTTGGCGAACACGACGTCGAGTGCTCCGAAGCGGTCGAGCGTGAGCTTGACCATCGCCTGCTGGTCATCCCACTCGGTCACGTCGCAGGTGACCGCGATGGCTCGCTCGGGTCCACCGAGCTCCTCGGCGAGATCGTTGAGCTTGTCGGTGGAACGGGCGGCGAGCACCAGCCGGTGGCCGGCTTGCGCGGCGGCCCGGGCGGTGGCGGCGCCGATCCCTGAGGAGGCGCCGGTGATCAGGAAGACTGGATCGGCCATAGCATCACAGGGTATGCAGGATCAAGCGCGCATCCATGTGCTGGCCGGCGCCGGCGGCGACGGCTCGCTGAGCTTCCGCCGGGAGGCCCATGTCCCCCGGGGCGGTCCGGACGGCGGCGACGGTGGCCGCGGCGGCGACGTCGTGCTGGTCTGCGACGACTCGCTGCGCGATCTCGAAACCTATCGTCGCCCTGCCCAGTACAAGGCCGTGCGCGGCGGGCATGGGGGCGGGTCCCAGCGTCACGGCGCCGACGGCGGCACGCTCGAGCTGCGAGTGCCGCCGGGCACCGAGGTGCTGCTGGAGTCCGACGACACCCGTCACGACCTGGTCGTCCCGGGTCAGCGCGCGCTCGTCGCCCGCGGCGGCCCTGGGGGGCGAGGCAACAAGCGGTTCGCCGGCCCGACCCATCAAACTCCGCGGTTCGCCGAACGCGGGCTGCCCGGCGACGAGACATGGCTGACGCTGCGGCTCAAGCTGCTGGCGGACGTGGGGCTGATCGGGGTGCCCAACGCCGGCAAGTCGTCGTTGCTGGCACGCATGACCCGCGCACAGCCGAAGGTGGCGGGCTACCCGTTCACGACGCTGTCGCCGGTGCTGGGGACCTTGGAGGCCGACAACCGGCAGTTGGTGATCGCCGACATCCCAGGGCTGATCGAGGGCGCGTCCGACGGTGCCGGGCTCGGCCACGAGTTCCTGGCGCACGTCGAGCGCACGCGGCTGCTCGTACACGTGCTCGATCTGGCGCCGCTGGACGGCACCGACCCGGCCGCCAACTACGAGACGATCGAGTACGAGCTGGGCGCCTACGACCCGCGGCTCGCGTCGGAACGGATAGGACGAATCCTGGCGCTGTCCAAGGCCGACCTCGTCGACGCCGCCACCGCGGAGGCCGCTAGGCAGTCGTGGCAGCAGCGGTTGGGTGCCGACGTCCCGGTCATCGTCACCTCGTCGGTCACCCGCACGGGCCTGCGGGAATTGTCCAACGAGCTGCTCCGACGCGTCCCGGAGGCGCCGGCGGTCGATCCCGCCATCACGGCCGTCGGCGAGGTCGCCCGGGCCGAGCTCGCCGACGGCGGCGAGCTCGCCGAGCACCGGGTGTTCCGGCCCGCCGCGCCGCGCGCCTACACGGTCACGCGCGTCGGCGATGCCAGCTTCGCAGTCGACGGGGCAGGGATCGAGCGGCTGCTGGCGCGCTACGACCTCGACAACGAGGAGGCGCTCGCGCACCTGGAGCGGCGGCTGCGCGGGATCGGCGTGCTGAGCGCGCTCGAGGCGGAGGGCTTCAGCGCCGGTGACGACGTGCGGATCGCCGGGATCGAGTTCGATCTCGACCCGGACGTGTGACGGCGATCGGCTGGCGATTTCCACCGGCGATCGGGACGGTTGTTCACTCGCAGCACCTCTGGGTGTGTTTCTGCACAACCGTCGCCCTAAGCTGACGTCCGAATGAGCAGCCTGGTCGTCAAGCTCGGCTCTTCGATCGTCGCCGACGACCGCGGCGAGGCGCGGGTCGACGTACTCGGCCGGATCTGTGACGAGCTGGCCGTGCTGCACCGCGCCGGGTGGGAGGTCGTGGTCGTCACCAGCGGCGCGATCGCCCACGGGATGGGGATCCTGGAGATCGACCCGACCCGTCCCGCTCCGGTCAGACCGCGGCCGCGCCCGATCGACGAGTTGCAGGCGGCGTCGGCGGTCGGGCAGGGCAAGCTCTACCGGGTCTACGACGAGCTGTTGCGCGCCCGCGGGATCACCAGCGCTCAGATCCTGCTCACGTTCTTCGACATGAGCGCCCGCACACACTACCTCAATGCCCGCCAGACGCTGCGCAAGCTGCTGGACTGGCGCGTGGTCCCGATCATCAACGAGAACGACACGACCACGACCGACGAGATCTCGTTCGGCAACAACGACTTCCTCGCCGCCCAGGTCGCGATCCTGCTGTCGGCGGGGCTGCTGGTGCTGCTGACCGACGCCGAGGGCGTGTTCACGGCTGACCCGCGGGCGAACTCGACGGCCGTTCTGGTTCCGCGCGTCGACGACTTCGGAGCGCTTGACCTGCTCGACATCGGCCACGCCGCCTCGCCGCTGGGCACCGGCGGCATGCGCTCGAAGGTCGTCGCCGCCGAGATGGCCACCGCCGCCGGCGTGCCGGTGGTGATCGCGGGCGGGCTGACGCCCGGGACGATCACCCGCGCCGCCGCGGGCGAGTCGGTCGGCACCAGCTTCCCGGCGAGCGAGGGACGCTACTCGAGCTTCAAGCTGTGGCTGAAGTACGCCAAGCCGGTGCGCGGCCAGGTGACCGTCGACGCGGGTGCCGCACGGGCGCTGCGCGACGGCGGCACCAGCCTTTTGCCGGTGGGGATCGTCGATGTCAGCGGCAGCTTCGACGCCGGCGACGCGGTCGAGATCATCCATCAGGCCGGAGCGGTCGGCAAGGGGATCTGCAACTACTCGGCCGCCGAGCTGCGCCAGATCCGAGGGCTCAAGTCCCAGGCGGTCCGCGAGCTCTTGCCGCGGGCTTCGGAGGAGGCGATCCATCGGGACTACTTCGTGCTCGCGTAGCCGCGTGTGGGCTGCGTAACCTGTAGCAGCGATGGCCACCACCGCCGTATCGGTCGACGAGACCTGCCGGAGCGCCAAGCGCGCCGCCCGTGTGCTGCAGACGCTGAGCTCCGTCGTGAAGGACGCGGCGCTGCGGGAGATCGCCGACGCCCTGATCGACGGGACCGACGAGATCCTCTCGGCCAACGCTCGTGATCTCGAGGCCGGCGAGTCCAGCGGCCTGTCTCCAGCGCTGATGGACCGACTCGCGCTGAGCGAGCAGCGGATCGCTGCGATCGCGTCGCAGGCGCGTGATATCGCTGCGCTGCCCGATCCCGTCGGCGAGGTGATCGATGGCCGGACGCTGCCCAATGGCCTACAGCTACGCCGGGTGCGGGTGCCGCTGGGGGTCGTCGCGGTCGTCTACGAGGCACGGCCGAACGTCACCATCGACGCCGCCGCCCTGTGCCTGAAATCCGGCAACGCGATCGTCCTGCGCGGCTCGAGCTCGGCGATGCACTCAAACGCCGTCCTGGCGAACATCGCCTCCCGCGCGGCGCGCGCCGCGGGCCTGCCCGAGTCCGCGATCTCGCTGATCGGCGGTGGGGACCGCGACGAGCTCAGGCAGCTCGCCACGCAGTCCGGCGTCGTCGACCTGATCATCCCGCGCGGCGGCGAGGGCCTCAAGGCCGCCCTCAAGGGGGTCGCGACCGTACCGGTGATCTACGCCGCGTCGGGCAACAACCACGTGTTCGTCGATGCCGGCGCCGACCTGGAGATGGCGTTGGAGATCCTGCTCAACGCCAAGCTGCAGCGGCCCGGCGTCTGCAACGCGGCCGAGAAGCTGCTCGTGCACGCCGACGTGGCCGGGAAGTTCGTGCCCGATGCGCTCGCCGCCCTGCACGCGGCCGGGGTGCGCCTGCATGGCGATGCGCGGGTCCGCGCGCTCGCCGGCGACGTGCCGGTCGACGCCGCGACCGACGTCGACTGGGACACCGAGTATCTGTCGCTCGAGCTGGCGGCGGCGGTCGTCGATTCCGCCGCTGAGGCGATCGAGCACATCAACCGGCACGGCTCCGGGCACTCGGAGGCGATCGTGACCCGTTCGTCGGACTCGGTCCGGGCCTTCGGACTCGGGGTGGACGCCGCCTGCGTCTACGTCAACGCCTCGACGCGGTTCACCGACGGCGGCGAGTTCGGAATGGGGGCCGAGATCGGCAACTCGACCCAGAAGCTGCACGCCCGCGGGCCGATCGGCCTGCGCGAGCTGTGCACGTTCAAGTACCTCATCGACGGCGACGGGCAGGTCCGCGGCTGAGGCTCGGAATCCTCGGCGGGACGTTCAACCCGCCGCATCTGGCTCATCTGGTCTGCGCCCAGGAGGCCCACCGTGAGCTGTCGCTTGACCGGGTGCTGCTGATCCCCGCCGCGATCCCGCCCCACAAGCCCGTCGAGCAGGAGCCCGGCGCCGAGCATCGGCTGCAGATGTGCCGGCTGGCGGTCGGCGGCGACGAGCGCTTCGCGGTGTCCGACATCGAGCTGCGCCGCGATGGGCCGTCCTACACGGTCGATACGCTTGCGTCGCTGAGCTCGCAAGCACCCCACGATGAGCTGGTGCTGATCCTGGGCGGCGATATCGCCGCCGGGCTGCCCGAATGGCATCGGCCGGAGTCGGTGCTGGAGTTGGCGACGGTTGCGATCGCCGAGCGCCGCGGTACCCCCCGCGGGAAGGTCGAGCGGGCGCTGGCGACGCTGCGCGGCTCAGAGCGCGCCCGTTTCTTTCAGATGCCGAGTATCGGGATCTCGTCGACGATGGTCCGCCACCGCGTCGGCGCCGGACTCCCGATCCGCTACTTCGTTCCCGATCAGGTGCTTGAGTACATCGAGCACGAAGGCCTGTACCGGTCGGATGTGCCGGTCGCGGCCGCATCACCACCGGCGCCGTGACCGACGGCGCCGACACCCACCCCAAGGAGAGCATGATCAACGCAACGCAGACACCGCCGTCCTTCAAGCAGGATGGTTCGCGGATGACGCCGGAGACGATCCTGACGGCCGTCGTGGAGCGTGCCGCAGACCGCAAGGCCGAGGAGATCGTCTCGCTGGACCTGCGCGCGATCGGCGGCTTCGCCGACTACTTCCTGATCTGCACCGGCCGCTCGGACCGCCAATGCCGGGCGATTCACGACGCGATCCACCTCGGCATGAAGAACGAGCACGGGATGTTGCCGGCCCGGGTCGAGGGTGCCTCGGAGGGCCGCTGGATCCTGATGGACTACCTGGACGTGGTCGTTCACGTGTTCACGCCCGAGATGCGTGAGCGCTACCGGCTCGAGCAACTGTGGGGCGAGGCCCCGGCGACGCGATTGCAGGAGGCCGCCGCCGACTGACTCCGCCGTCTGAGCGCGGCACCCGTCCACTCAGAGCGCCGTCATCAGCTTCGGCGCGACCTCCTTCTTGCGGCTCATCACCCCGGGCAGGTCGATCGTCGAGTCCGACGCCTCGACCCCGAAGCTGCGCGCGACGGCCCCGGCGTCCCCGGCGACCAGCATCGTCGTGCCTTTCTCGATCACGTCGGTGATCATCAGCGCGTACAGCGCTAGCTCCTTGTCCTCACGCTGCTCGACGAGCTCCTTCAGCAGTTCCTCGCGCCGGTCGTCGAGCGCCTCACCGACGACCTCGATCTGCGCGATGCAGATCTCCTGGTCACCGCGGACCTGGTAACGCTTGGCATCGCGGGTGATGATCTCCTCGGCATCGAGGTCCGAGACGTCCGCGGTCGCCTCGAACATCTCCCGCCCGAGCGCCTCCGCGCCGACGTTCAGCACCCGCTCGAGGTACTCGACGACCGCGTGGTCGCGATCGGTGGTCGTGGGGGAGTTGAGGATCACCGTGTCCGACAGGACCGCGCCGAGCAGCATCGTCGCGGTCGGCGCACTGGGCTCCATGCCGGCCTGGCGGAAGCGCTCGACGACGAGCGTCGCGGTCGAGCCGACCGGATCGAACACCGCCGTCACCGGGATCCGCGTCTCGATCGAGCCGATGTGGTGGTGGTCGAGGATCTCGACGATCTCCGCCTCACCGATCCCGATCACCGACTGTCCGTTCTCGGCGTGGTCGACGAGGATCGCGCGGCGGCGCGCGGGCCCGACCAGCGCCGCGCGCGTGACCAGCCCGACGGGCCGCTCCTCGGCGTCGACCGCGACCGCGGCCCCGTAATGCAGCTCCTTGATCTGCTCGGCGATGTCGTCGAGCAGGTCGTCGGGCGTGACGGTCAGGGGGTCGGGCTCCATCAGCGCGCTGCACGGAGCGGCGAGCGTCACCATCCGGCCGGAGACGTAGCTGTCCAGCGGGGAGACGACGAGCGCCGTGCCGCGCTCCTCGGCAGCCTTCAGCGCGTCGTCGTCGATCGGTGCCGAATTGGACAGGATCACCAGCGCCGCGCCGAGCTCGATCACCCGCAACAGCGCGGTCGGCCGGTTGCCGACGACGACGATGTCACCATCCGAGATGCCGCTGTCGGAGCTCGGATCCATCGAGTAGACCCAGACGCGCCCGGACAGCATCCGGTCATCTCCGGCGACGAGCTCGCCTTCGAGCACCGACACGACCGCGCTGAGCCTGGTCGGCGCTTCCTCCAGCGTCGAGGTGCGCAGCGAGTCACGGATGTAGCGGCGGGCCAGCGCCCGCTCGGTCAGCACCCCCGCCAGGCGCTTCTCGTCGTCGACGATCGGCACCAGCTCGAGGTCGGCCTTGGCCATCGCCAGGCCGGCCTCGCGCAGCGGCTCGTCGTGGCTGGTGACCGGGAACTCATGCCGCATCACGTCGCGCGCGCGCAGCATGATGTGCGGCAGGTGGCGCGGCGCCTGCGCCCCACTGCGTTCCAGCAGCCAGCTCGTCTGGCGGTTGCAGTCGCCAAGGCGGACCGGGACATAGTCGTTGCGCGGGTCCAGTCGGCCCTTGAGCTCGGCGTAGCCGATCGCGGAGGCGATCGAGTCGGTGTCCGGGTTGCGATGTCCGGTGACGTAGATCGGTGGCACGTGGACGATTATCGCTGCTCTGAGTGATGTCGCCGTGGGTGCGAGCCGGCGCCGGCCCAAGGCTGGCGGTGGGCGCCGGTTCGCGGTACCGTGCGCGGAGCGGGGCGGGGCGGCCTTCGGCTCCTCCGCGGGCCCGCATGGAACGAAAGGGAACGAGATGACGACTGCGCCGACCCTTCTGCCCACGCAGATCACCCAGGGCCAGGCCCCCGGGCTCAGCTACCGGCTGGAAGGAGAGCTGGTGCCGGTGCTGCACATGGCCCTCAACGGCGAGGTGCCGGTGTACTTCGAGCATCACGTCCTGCTCTGGAAGTACCCGACGATGCAGGTCGGCCTGCACCCGCTCAAGAAGGGCCTCAAGCGCCGGGTGATGGGCGGCATGCCGCTGCTCCTGCTCGAGGCCCAGTCGGCGGGCGAGATCGCCTTCAGCCGCGACTCGCCGGGCCACATCGCCGCGCTGCACCTGGCTTCGGGCGAGGGAATCATGGTCCGCGAGCACCAGTTCCTCGCCGCGACCGGCAACGTCCAGTACGACTACAGCCGGATCAAGGGCTTCTCGAACATGATGTTCGGCGGCGGCTTCTTCGTCGACCACTTCTATGCCGCCGACCACGAGGGCGTCGTCTGGGTCCATGGCTACGGCAACGTGTTCGAGAAGAACCTCGACGCGGGCGAGACGATCGACATCGAGCCGGGCGGCTGGCTGTACCGAGACCACACCGTCTCGATGGAGCAGGAGGTGATGGGGTTTAAGAGCGGCCTGCTCGGCGGCGGCGGTGGCAACCTCGTGTTCAACCGCTTCAGCGGTCCCGGCCGGGTCGGGCTGCAGAGCGCCTATTACCATCCGCCCGTGCCCGAGAACGGCGCCCAGGCCAACACCGACCAGGGCCTCGGTGGCATGATCGGCAACTTCCTGGGCAACTGATGTCCGCGGCGCCGCCGCTCGGTCACCTGGCGCGACATCCGCTGCCGACGGGGATCGCCGGCGCGCTGGGGCTGTCGGGCTACCAGCTGCTGGCCGATGTCGGCGGCGTCGGCGCGGGACGCCTGGGTCCGCAGGCCTTCCTCCTGGTGGCGCCCGACCCGGACCCCTCGCTCCCCGACGCCGGCACCCAGATAGCGCTGCATCACTCACGGCTGCGCTCCGAGCAGGAGGCGTCGACGTACGTCGCGCTGGCCGCCCAGCTCGGCTACCTGCGGATGTCGGGTTACCGGCTGGCGATGGAGCGCCACGGCCTGCGCTCGAAGATCCGCCTCGTCAACCCCGCCACCGGCGCCGTCGTGGCCGAGGTGCCCGACAAGCACCCGGGCGGCGGCCTGTTTGGGCGCGGCGGCGGTGGGGGGGCCGCGGGCCTGCTCGCGACGGTGCGCTCCCTGCCCGCCGCCGGTCCGCCCCCGGACCCGAGCAATCCCGAGTTGATGCGCGGCGTGCTGCTGGCACTGGCGCTTGGCGACGACTCGGTGGGGGGCGCCGAAGCGGCCGAGCTGGCCGACCGCGCGCTGCCGCTGACGACCGGCGACGGGGCGCTTGACCCGCGGGCGGCGCTTCAGGCGGCCAAGTCGAGCGGGTAGCTCCGGCGTTTGGGGCGCCGGCGTCGGTCGCTCCGACGGTGGTGACGCGGGCAGCAGGCGCCGGCGTTGTCGGCGCCGGACGCCGGACCCTGGGGCGGCTTGGAGAACGATGGCGATTCGGGCCGGAGGGGTCGGACCAATTCGCCATTGTTCACCCGTCAGACTGGGCCCGCGGGGCTGCGGGCCGCGCTCGATCAGACCGAGCGTGTCGCGGAACGGATCGACGCCGACGGACGTTGGTTTCCGCCGGCGTCGAGGGAGTGGAGCTGAGGGGGCTCGAACCCCTGACCTTGCGGCTGCCAGCCGCACGCTCTCCCAGCTGAGCTACAGCCCCTTCGAAGGCGTATTCGACTGCCATGTTAATACATGAGACCCGTGCTGCTTGTAAGAACATATGTTCCCATGCAGATCGGACGGATCGGGTACGGGCGGGGGCGGGAAACCCAAGTAACCTCCGGGTCGGAATGAGCGAAGCGCGCTACGACCCATCGACGATCGAGCCCAAATGGCAGGCGCTGTGGGAGCGAGAGCACACGTGGGAGGTGTCCAACAGCACCGGGGACGGTTCCGGCGCCGCGCTGCCCAAGGCCTACATCCTTGAGATGCTCCCGTACCCGAGCGGCGAGCCCCACGTCGGCCACCTGAAGAACTATGCGCTCGGCGATGCGCTGGCGCACTTCTATCGGCGCACCGGTCACCGGGTGCTGCACCCGATGGGCTACGACGCGTTCGGCCTGCCAGCCGAGAACAACGCGATCAAGACGGGCGTGCGTCCGCGGGACGCCACCGAGAAGTCGATCGCTGCCTACCGCTACTGGTTTCATCGATGGGGCATCTCGATTGACTGGTCGCGGGAGATCAGCTCGCATCGGCCCGACTACTACCGCTGGACGCAATGGATCTTCCTGCGGCTGTTCGAGCACGGGTTGGCGTACCGCAAGCAGTCCGCGGTGAACTGGTGCCCGAACGACCAGACGGTGCTCGCCAACGAGCAGGTGATCGACGGTCGCTGCGAGCGCTGCGGTCACCTGGTTGAGCTGCGCCAGCTGAAGCAGTGGTTCTTCCGGATCACCGACTACGCCGACCGCCTGCTGGAGGACCTGGACACGATCAAGTGGCCCGAGAGCGTCAAGACCCAACAGCGCAACTGGATCGGTCGCAGCGCCGGGGCTCAGGTGACGTTCCGGTGCGAGTCGGCCGACACCGACTACGAGGTGTTCACGACCAGGCCGGACACGCTGTTCGGCGCCACCTTCTTCGTGATGGCCCCCGAGCATCCGGATGTGCTCCAGCTGGTCGCCGGCACCGGTCACGAGCGGGCCGTCCGCGACTACGTCAACCGCGCGTTGACCGAGTCGGCTGAGAAGCGCGGCGACGTCGACAAGCCCAAGACCGGGGTGGCGCTGGGGACGACCGTCACCAACCCGATCAACGGCGAGGCGTTGCCGATGTACGTTGCCGACTACGTGCTGATGGAGTACGGCACCGGCGCGGTGATGGGCGTGCCCGCCCATGACCAGCGCGACTGGGACTTCGCGACCGCCTTCGGGTTGCCGATCCGGCCGGTGGTCGCGCCCGCCGGGGCCGACGATCCGGACGTCTCCGAGCTGGCGTTCACCGCGCATACGCCCGACGAGCGGCTGATCAACTCGGGCCAGTTCTCGGGCATGGACGCGGTCTCGGGCCGGGACGCGATCGTCGCCTGGCTGGCCGAGCGCGCCCTGGGGCACGCCTCGGTCAACTTCCGTCTGCGTGACTGGCTGCTGTCGCGCCAGCGCTACTGGGGTTGCCCGATTCCGGTCGTGTACTGCGAGCGCTGCGGGATGCTGCCGCTCGGCGACTCCGACCTGCCGGTGGTGCTGCCCGACGTCGAGGACTACCAGCCGCGCGGCCGGTCGCCGCTGGCCGCCGCCGAGGACTGGGTCAACACGAGCTGTCCGAAGTGCGGCGGCCCCGCCAAGCGCGAGACCGACACGATGGACACGTTCGTCGATTCCAGCTGGTATTACCTGCGCTACTGCGACGCCCGCAACGACACCGCGCCATGGGACCGCGACGTGCTCAAGTCCTGGATGCCGGTCGACGTCTACATCGGCGGGATCGAGCACGCGATCCTGCACCTGATGTACGCCCGCTTCTTCGTCAAGGCGCTGGCCGACATGGAGCTGCTCGACGTTCAGGAGCCATTTCAGACGCTGTTCACGCAGGGGATGATCCTCGGCGCCGACGGCAACAAGATGTCGAGCTCGAAGGGCAACTCGGTCGCCCCGAGCCAGATCGTCGAGCGTTTCGGGGCCGATGCCGCCCGCTGCTACGTGCTGTTCATCGGGCCGCTTGAGCAGGACGCCGCCTGGTCTGACACCGGCGTCGAGGGCGTGTACCGGTTCCTCTCGCGGCTGTGGCGGCTGGGCGACGAGCTGGCCAGCGCCGGGCCGAGCCCGGCGGCGGCGCTGGCTCCCGCCGATCCGGTGGGCGATGCGCTGACGCTGGTGCGCAAGGCCAACTGGGCAATCGACAAGGTCACGACCGATGTGCGCGACCGATGGTCGTTCAACACGGCGCTGTCGGCGCTGATGGAGCTCGTCAACGACCTGTACCGGTACCCGGGGGCCGACGACGCCGCGCGCCGGTTCGCCACCACCACCGCCGCCTCGCTCCTGTTCCTGTTCGCGCCCCACCTCGGCGCCGAGGTCTACGAGCGGTTGACCGGCGAGCGCGTCTGGGAGCAGCCGTGGCCGGCCGCCGATCCGGCGATGCTGATCGCCGACACCTTCGAGCTGGTCTGTCAGGTCAACGGCAAGGTCCGTGACCGGGTGGCCGCGCCGACCGGCGCCAGCCGCGAGGAGCTGGAGCGCTTGGCGCTTGACTCGGGCGGCGTCAAAGCGCACCTCAACGGCGACACGATCATCAAGGTGATCGTCGTCCCGGGCAAGCTGGTCAACGTCGTCGCCCGCTGACACCGAAACGATGTCGGCCGCCACCGGCGACGCCCCGTACATCGCCGTGATCGGGGCGTCGCGGGCGTCCGTGCAGGAGCAGGCGACGGCCGAGCGCGTCGGCGCCGAGCTTGCCCGCGCGGGCGCGCTCGTGATCTGCGGCGGTGGACCCGGGGTGATGGCGGGTGCCAGCCGCGGCGCCGCGCAGGCCGGCGGCACCGTGCTCGGGATCCTTCCCGGCGACGATCGCTCACGGGCCAACGAGTGGGTCTCGATCGCGCTCGCGACGGGCGTCGGCGAGCTGCGCAACGGACTGATCGTGCGGGCCTGCGACGCGGCCGTCGCCGTCGGCGGCGCTTACGGGACGCTCTCAGAGATCGCCCTGGCGCTCGCTCAGTCGGTGCCGGTCGTCGGCCTGGGGACGTGGCGGATCGACGGGGTGGAGCAGCACGACGATCCGGTGCGGGCCGTCGCGCGGGTGCTCGAGCTGGCCCGCGCCCGCCGTGGCTCTTGAGCGGCCCGCGGCCGCCGCGGCTCCTGAGCTGGCCGCGCTCTTCGACGTTGTTCCGGCCAGAGGGCGCCTGACCACGAAAAGCGCCGGCGCCGTCCAGACCCGAGCCTAGACTCGAGCTCGGGATGCCGACGTTCAAGCCTGCCTACCTGATCTGCGGCGACGACCATGGCCGGATCGCCGAGCGTCGGGCGCGGCTGCGTGAGCTGGCTGAGGCCGAGAGCGGAGCCGACG
>Ga0302325_10020911_pt1 | contig 13712 bp, 17 predicted proteins | sample Palsa_T0_2_FD_201948 | JGI IMG/M metagenome (GOLD analysis project Ga0302325, IMG submission 201948) | Peat permafrost microbial communities from Stordalen Mire near Abisko, Sweden - Palsa_T0_2 | ecosystem: Environmental > Terrestrial > Soil > Palsa > Peat permafrost | place: Sweden: Abisko... | reverse complement strand
CGGGTCTCCCAAGGTACCTTCGATCCGGCGCGCTTCGATGAGGTCGAGCGTATGGCGCACGATACGGGAACGTTTTTGATTCCCGCGATCAGCCGGCTATCAGGCCTGCTGAAGTATTTTGTCGCCGTATCGAGTGGAATATCTGAGCGTAAGCTAGCTTCCAGAACTCATCTTATCCAAGGAAAGGTCCGGAAGTGGACACACAGGCCTTAATATCTCAGATCTACGCTGCTTTCGATAGACGAGACATCGACGGCACGCTCGCGTTGATGACGGAAGACGTCGATTGGCCTAAAGCGTCCGAAGGCGGCCGCGTCGTGGGAAAACAAGCAATTCGTGATTATTGGACGCGTCAGTGGGCCGAGTTCGACCCACTCGTAAGCGTGTTGGATGTGATCGACCGAGAGAGCGGTGTGACTAACGTCAAGGTTCGCCAACTCGTCAAAGACCGCGAAGGCAATCTCCTTTCCGATACGGAGCTGTGGCACGTCTATAGCTTTACGGACGGTCTCATCAGTCGCATGGAGATCGAGGAAGGCGAAGGCACGTTGAAAGGCGCGTCCAGAGCGTTCACACGGGCCAGGGACGCGACATAACGCATGTCGACCTGGCTAGAGCGGGGAACCCGTTCGTGGTCGACTAAGGCCGTTGCGCGTGAAACGAACGGCCTTTCTAACCTCGCTCGTGGCTTTGACGTTTTCGACGTACGGGGTGGTGCCGGCGGCGACCACGCCGACGAACGCAAACACGTGGTCGGCTACGTCGACAAAGGCGCGACGTTCACGTACGTGGCCGCGAACTGGACGCAGCCCTCGGTCAGCTGCCCCGTTCCGAACGCCCGAGTTTCGTTTTGGATCGGCCTCGACTGCTTCGGAAACGGCACGGTCGAGCAGGCCGGAACGTTCGTCAAATGCGCCTTGAACGCCGCGCCCACGTACCAGGCATTTTGGGAGATGTTCGACGGCACGCACAGCCCCGGCGCCGAACCTTTCGCCGTTTCGCCGGGCGACAAGATCTTCGCTTCGGTAAAATACACGGGCGGTTCGTACGTCCTCGAAGTGCGTGACAAGACGAACCATCAGCATCTCACGGTGACGGAACAATGCGCCAAAGTCTGCCAGCGGAGCATTGCCGAGTGGATCGTCGAGCGGCCCGGCAGCGGAACCTATCCGCTCGCGAATTATTCCAAGGTCGAATTCAACGGTGCAAAAGCTGAGGGGACACCGGGCGGAAGCGGAGGCATCTCCGCGTTCCCCGACGTCTTGCGAGTCACGATGCTACACGCCGGCAAGAAGTTGTCGACGCCGAGCAACCTCGGTTCACATGGCGGCGGAAAGGCTTTCCACTGCACCTGGCTCGCATCACAATAACTCGCTAGGCGCAACATTTGCCGGGATAACCGCGTTCGAGCCGAATTCGGGACAAGCCTGACTCCCAGTCGGGAACCAATGGATTCTTAACGTTACAGCGCTCTAAATAAGGAGAACGAGTGCATAAACTCTGCAACGCAATATTAGGCGCCTTGTTCCTCGTCAGTTCGGCAGCCTCGTTCGTCGCGCCGGCTCAAGCAGCCATCCCGGGCGCGCACCCGCAATACCGTCACGCACTGGCCGACCTTCGCCGCGCACACCACGACATCGCGGTCAAGGGCCTCGACGACGACACCAAGCACCCGCACGACAAGGCCTGCTTACAGCACATCGAGGATGCCATCAACGATATCAAGCAAGCCGGCGTCGATGATGGTAAGCCGATGCAGGACGCGGTTCCGGGCGACCCGGTCGATCACGCCGGACGGCTGCACCGGGCCGAACAGGACCTCAACCATGCGTTGAAAGACGCCCTAAAGGAAGAGTCCAACAAATCTAACCTCCTCGGCAAGAACTCGGCGCTGCACTTACAGAAACGTGCATCGGACGACATCAAGCTCGCGATCTCTGAAGTCAAGCTCGCGATCCAGTTCCTGAAATCCGAGCAGTAGCCTATCGTCTCGCAACGGCCCAAGGAGGCTCCGCCGCGAGGCGGAGTTTCCTTGTTTACTTAGATTTCAGGCCGCAAACTCGGCGATCAATGGAGGTGGCACAAGATTGACCCGCAGCCAATACATCCCGACGCTTTCAAGCGCTTTCACGAGTTCGCTGAAATGAATGGGCTTGACTGCATAGCCGTTGACCCCAAGCTGATACGCTTTGGCAAGGTCACGATCTTGACTTGACGAACTCATCATGACGACCGGAATCGACCGGGTTGCCTCGGCCGATTTCATTTCGCGCAGCACGCTGAACCCGTCTAATCGCGGCATCTTCATGTCGAGCAGCACCAGTTTCGGGAGTTGATGCGGCCGGCTTTCGTACGAGCCCGTGCAGCGGATGAAATCCAACGCTTCCACGCCGTCCTGAACCCAGAATACTTTGTTGAGGAAGCTCTTCTTGAGCGCGCGTAGAGCCATCTCGGCATCGATGGGATTGTCCTCCACGAGAAGGATGTCGATGTCTGCGAAGTCGCTCATGCATCACGTTCGATCGGCAAACTAAATGAGAATGTGGCGCCGGCGCCAAGTCGGGCATCGGCCCAAACGGTGCCGCCGTGACGTTCGATAATGCGCTTGACGATCGCGAGGCCCACACCCGAGCCGGGAAACTCATCACAGCGATGGAGGCGCTGAAAGACGCCGAAGAGCTGGTCGATGTACTCCATGTCGAAGCCGACGCCTTCGTCGCGCACGTGATAGACGACGCGATCGGCCTCCGTCGTCGCCCAAACTTTCACGCGTGGATCGACCGGCGAATACTTCAGCGCATTGGCAATTAAGTTTTCCCACACCTGACGGAGAAGTAGGCTGTCGCCGCGTGCGCTCGGAAGCTCTGCGACGTCGAAGATCGACGGCAGTTGGCCGGGCAGATTTGCCAGGTCGGCCGCGACTACCCGGGCCAAACTCGTCATGTCGACGGGGACGCGTAAGAGCGGCTGTCGGCCAAGGTGCGAAAAGGAGAGCAAACCGTCGATGAGATCGCCCATCCGCGATGCCTGCCCGGCAACTACGGAGAGCATTCGACGACCCTCACCGTCGAGTCGAGAACCATGGTCCGACTCAATCGCGCGCGTGTAGCCTAAGATCGCACGAACCGGCGAGCGGAGATCGTGAGAAACCGAGTAGCTGAAGGTCTCCAATTCGGCATTAAGTTCTTTGAGCTTGGTCGCGTCTAGTTGCAATTGCGCATTCGTGCGTTCGAGCTCGGCCAGGGCTTCATTTCGCGCGACGTCGTCGCGTTCGATCGTCCGCTCGGCAAGGCGACGCTCGAGTTCAGCGTTGGTTCGTTTAAGTTCGACCATTGCCGTGTCTCGTGCAACATTATCACGTTCGATCGTGCGCTCGGCCAGACTTCGCTCGAGTTCCGCGGTGGCCCGTCTAAGTTCGATCAGGGCTTCGTGTCGAGAAACATCGTCACGTTCGATCGTGCGCTCGGCAAGACGTCGCTCGAGCTCCGCGTTGTGCCGCTTAAGTTCGACGATTGCCTCGTCTCGGGCAACGTCGTCGCGTTCGATCGTCCGCTCGGCAAGACGACGCGCGAGTTCCGCGGTGGTGCGTCCATGCTCTACCACGGCCTCTTGTGCAATGTCGTCGCGCTCGAGCGTGCGCTCGGCTAGGCGAAGCTCGAGCGCCGCGTTGGTGCGTCCAAGTGCGGCAAGGGTTTCAGCCGGCACTATCGTGCGCCTTCAGCGACAAATGTACGAAACGCGAGGCGGCCTAATAGCAGACGTCGCAATGCAACTCCAGATTGGCAGTTGGCAGGACTGTAAGGATGTAGCTGAGGGCCGAAAACGCTTTCGCGCTTCGGCAGCGCCAACGAACCTGCACAATGATTGCGGCGCCTTATCGGCGCCGGGATCAGCCAGAGCTAACGCTAGGGACTATTCTTGAGCCGAAAGTCGAGTTCCATCCACACCTAGGTTGTTCGGCATCTGCTGGGGCGACCTTAGTCTAATGGCCGCACATCATAGCGAGGCGCTTCTAACTGACATTCGCCGGTGTGGGTGCGAGTTTTCGCCTCTCCTCGCCGCCTCGAGAGAAGCGGGCGGTTGACCCGAGGAGCCCGCAGTGGTAAGGTCTCGGTGTGTCTATGACTAGCCAAGCGTCGTGCTGTTGCCGTTGTCTGCCGGAGGGCGTTGGCTAGGGTTTGCATTGGAACGAGAAGGGCGCGCTGCCCTGACCCATGTGAGGACCCTCGCCGGCGGTGAGGGTCTCTTCTTTTTCCCCACTCTTCCTTACGTGAGAGGACCGCGAACGTGTCACTTCAACTCGGAGATCTCGCCCCCGATTTTACTCAGGACTCGACCGAGGGCCCGATCCACTTTCACGAGTGGGCTGGAAACCACTGGGTCGTTCTTTTCTCGCACCCCGCCGACTTCACGCCGGTGTGCACGACCGAACTTGCCGAGGCCTCGCGTCTGCGGTCCGAGTTCGAAAAGCGCGACGTGAAGATCGTCGGCCTCTCCGTCGATGCGTTGGAACGGCACGAGCAGTGGCTGATCGACATCGCCGAAACGCAGGGCAACGACCTCAACTTCCCCCTGATCGCCGACGGCGACCGCAAGGTGTCGACCCTCTACGGGCTGATCCATCCCAATGCGGATTCGACCGCTACGGTTCGCTCGGTCTTCGTGATCGATCCGAATAAGAAAGTTCGGCTCGTCCTCACCTATCCCGCGAGCACGGGGCGGAACTTCGTAGAGCTGCTGCGCACGATCGACTCGTTACAACTCACCGACAAGCACAAAGTCGCAACGCCCGTCAATTGGAAGCAGGGCGAAGACGTGATCATCGTGCCGGCGCTGACCGACGATGAAGCGAAGTTGCGCTTCCCGGAAGGCTGGAAGACCCTCAAGCCTTACCTGCGCGTCGTGAAGCAGCCCGAACTCGTCTAGCGACGCAATGCCGGCTGCCGCGCCCCGCCTCCGTGGGAGACGGGGCGCGCGCCGTCACGGGTTCTTTGGGGCAGCGCCCTCGCTTTGACCGCGCCGCTCCGCAACGGTTCGCAGTGCGGAGAACGCCATCGTGAGCGTGGCCAGCGCAGCAGAAAGGGCGAACGCGCCGACGAACGCATCTTCGTTGTAGAGGATCTCGACGTGGAGCGGAACGGTGTCCGTCAAGCCGCGGATGCGGCCCGAGACGACCGACACCGCACCGAACTCGCCCATCGCACGAGCGTTGCAGAGCAGGACGCCGGTGAGCAGCGCCCAGCGGGAGCTCGGCAGCGTGACCTTCCGGAGCGTTTGCCATACCGAGGCTCCGAGCGAGAGCGCAGCCTCCTCGAGTTCGCGACCCTGTTCGAGCAGATACGTGGTGTAGGTTCTCGCGACGTACGGAAACGTGACGAAGATCGTCGCGAGCACGATGCCGGGAAATGCGAACACGACGTGCACGCCGTGCGCGATGAACCATGCGCCGAGCGGCGCGTGCGGGCCGAACGTGAGCAGAATCGCAAGGCCTGCAACCACCGGCGAGACCGTCAGCGGCAGATCGATCGCTGCGATCAACCAGGCTTTGCCCGGGAAGCGATACTTGGCGATCGTCCAGGCGGCAAGCACACCGAACAAGGTATTGACCGTGACGGTCGTCGCGGCTACCTCGAGTGTCAGCACGATTGCGCTTTGCGCGTAAGGTTCCGAGAAGACGCTCGCGGCCGCGGCGAGGCCGCTGCGAAAGGCTTCGTAGAAAACGGTCGCGAGCGGCAACCCGACGAGCACCGCGACGAAAGCGAATGCCGGCAGCGCGGGAAGGGCATTTGCCGGCGCGGTCCTTGCGGTCGCCGGCGCCATGCCTGCCGTTGCCGTTGCGGGACGGCTGACTTCCACGATCATGCGCGAACGCTCCGCGCCGTAAGCCGGCGCTGCAGCGCGGCGATGGCCAGGAGCAGCGAGAACGAGCTAAGGAGGAGCACCGTCGCGATCGCCGCGGCGCCCTGGTAGTCATACTCCTCGAGCTTCGCCATGATGAGCAGGGGCGCAATCTCGGTGCGCAGCGGGAGGTTGCCCGAGATGAAGAGCACCGAGCCGTACTCGCCAAGTCCTCGCGCGAGCGCGAGCGCAAAGCCCGCGAGGATCGCGGGGACGAGTTGCGGGAGCACGACGCGAGCGAAGGTGATGGCTTGGTTCGCGCCGAGGCTTTTGGCCGCTTCTTCGTATTCCTTCGGCAGCGCCGCGAGCACCGGCGCTACGGCGCGCACGGCAAACGGCAAGCCGACGAACGCGAGCGCGATTCCGATTCCGAGCGGCGTGTACGCAACGTGTAGACCGTGCGCTTCGAGGAAGGCGCCGGCCCAACCGTGCGCGCCATAGAGCGTCGCGAGTGCGATGCCGGCCACTGCAGTCGGGATCGCGAGCGGGACGTCCACGAGGGCATCGAGCAGTGCGATTCCCGTAAAACGCCGGCGTACCAAAACCCAGGCGATGTAGGTTCCGCAGACCACGTCGAGGAGCGCTGCCGCAAGCGATGCGCCGAACGTGAGCCGAAAGGCCGCCGTCATTCGCGGGGAGATGAGTTCGGGACCCAGCGTCCGCCAGTCCGCGGTCGTCGCAACGAGGACGACGACCGCAAGCGGCATCAGCACGGCGAGCGTCGCGAGTGCGATGGTCGTTCCGAGCGCGAGCGTGCGGCCAGGGACGACGTCGCGGCTTACGATCAAACCGAGTGAGCGGCGCATCTTACTTCGGCTGGTAGATCTGGTCGAAGACGGCACCGTCTGCGAAGAACTTCGCTTGCGCGGCATCCCAGCCGCCGAACTCGGCGATGGTGCTGAGGGGGAGCTGAGCGAAATGCGTTTCGCAGGTGATGTCGTGCCGGCGAGGGCGATACCCGAATTGGCATTCGAGACGCTGCGCCCAGGGCGCATAGAGTTCGTGCAGGTACGCTTCGGCCACTTTGCGCGTGCCGTGCTTGTCGGCGTTGACGTCGACGACGGAGACGGGTGGTTCGGCCAGGATGCTGCTGCTCGGCGTGACGATCTCGTAGTCTCCGGGATGCTCTTTGACCGCGAGGATCGCCTCGTTTTCCCACGCGAGCAAGACGTCGCCGATGCCCCGCTCGGTGAACGTGGTCGTCGCGCCGCGCGAGCCGCTATCGAGCACCGGCACGTTCGCGTAGAGTGCTTTCACGTAGGAGCCGGCCTTCGCTTCGCTCTTGTCGTTCGCGCGTAGCGCGTAATCGTACGCGGCTAAGAAGTTCCAGCGCGCGCCGCCGCTCGTCTTCGGGTTGGCCGTGATCACCGCGATGCCGGGTTTGACGAGGTCGGGCCAATCGTGGAGATGCTTGGGGTTGCCCTTGCGCACCAGAAAGACGATCGTGGACGTATAGGGGCTCGCGTTGTCCGGTAGCCGCGTGGCCCAATTGGGCGGAAGCAGCTTCGCTTTCTGCGAGATCGCGTCGATGTCGTAGGCGAGCGCCAGCGTGACGACGTCCGCTTCGAGGCCGTCGATCACGGCGCGCGCTTGGGCGCCCGAACCGCCGTGCGACTGATTGACGGTGATCGTCTCGCCGGTTTTCGTCTTCCAATCCTTGACGAATTGCGCATCGTAGGCGGCATAGAATTCGCGCGTCGGATCGTAGGACACGTTCAAGAGCGTCTGGTCGGCACGAGCGGCAATGGGTGCGAGCGCTGCGGCGAGCGAGACGGCGGCCAGCGCCGCGAACATGGGCTTCATGCGGATGGGGCTCCTTCGAACGCGTAGGCGCGCGTGAGGTCGAGGTAGACGCGAGTGCCCTCGCGCATCGAGGGTGCAACGGGCGACGCTTGGCGAAGGTTCGCGATCACTACCTGACCGTCGTCGAGTCGCAGACTGAGCTCGAAGTGGTCACCGAGGTCGGCGACCCGCTCGACGCGCGCCTCACGCGCGCTTGGGAACGGCGCAGTTTCTATGCGGATGTCGTTCGGACGCACGTATGCGACTGCGGATTCGGCGTGGATGGCGCTCGCATCGCCGAGAAAGTTCAACACGAACGGATTTGCCGGCGTGTTGTAAAGCGAGCGCGGCGGCCCCGCTTGCTGCACGACGCCGTCGCGCATGACGACGATGTTGTCGGCCAGCTCCATCGCTTCGCCCGCGTCGTGCGTGACCAGGAGCGTCGTGATCGCCGTCTGATCGTGCAGGGCGCGCAGCTCGCGGCGCAGTGCCTTGCGGACGTTTGCGTCGAGCGCGCCAAACGGCTCGTCGAGGAGCAGGATGCGCGGTTCTGCCGCGAGCGCGCGCGCGAGCGCGACCCGCTGACGCTGTCCGCCCGACAACTGGAAGGGGCGGCGCGCGCCGTAACCGTCGAGGTGAACGAGCGCGAGCAGCTCCTTGGTACGCGCCGCGATCGTCGATCGCGCAGCCTTACGCACTCGCAGCGGGAAGGCGATGTTGTCGGCGACGCTGAGGTGTGGGAAGAGCGCGTAGTTCTGGAAAACGAAGCCGACGTCACGGGCGCCCGGCGCGAGATGCGTGATGTCGCGGCCCTCGAACAGGATCCGCCCGGAGTCCACCGTTTCCAGCCCCGCGATTGCGCGCAGGAGCGTCGTCTTTCCGCAACCGGACGGTCCGAGCAAGGCGGTCAGGCTGCCGCGCGGGACCTCCGCGGTTACCTCGCGCAACGCCTCGAACCCGCCGAAACGCTTGGAGACGTTTTCGACTCGCAGGCTCATCGGGCGCCCTGCCTTGGCTCTTGTGTAGTGCTGATCGTCTCGCTCCGCTCAGATGGAATAAAAAAAGCCCCCCGCCGAATCGGCGGAGGGCCCGTAACTACAACCTTTGTCGCAGTTTGCGCGCGCCTCGCTACGCCGACCGATATCGATCGTCGCTGCAGAGACAACAACAGCTTGCTAGGGGATGCATCGCCGCCTTTATAGCACGAGGTCTCACCGCCGGTCAATCTGCCTGCAAGATGGGGAGCCCCGGCTCGGGGCAGGGCGAGGGGCCTTAATGCAGCGCAGGTAACGCAAAGGCGACGATGAGGCCGATGACGACTACCACGCCGGCGGCGACCATCGCCGCCGTTCCGGGGAGCGATGACACGGTATCGGCACGCAGCGCGCGGTCGCTGACCACGTACCGATATGCACCAAACGCGGCGCACGCTACGCCCGCAAGCGCCATCAGCGCGCCGAAATCATTCGATGCGCCCGGCGCAGGAACGCTGATGTGCGCAACGATCGCCGCCTCGCGGAGGAACAACGCAAAGCGCGCGATCACGAAGCCAAAGCCGATAAACGCGAGTGCCGTCCGCAAGTAGGCGAGGAACGTCCGCTCGTTGGCAAGGGCGTCGGTAGCGCGAACCGGGTTCATGCTGCTCCCTTCGGGAAAGAGAGGGGTACCGGAGGTATCTTGTGAGCGACGCTGTTGTCAAGACGAGCCGTTATTCCTATTCGGAAACGATCGACCGGCTGACGGCGACGATCGTCGCGGCGGGTAGCACGGTGTTCGCGAACATCGACCAAAGCGCCGCCGCGAGAAGCGCGGGCATGACCCTGCGCCCGACGACCCTGATCGTCTTCGGCAACCCCAAGGGCGGCACGCCCCTCATGGATGCGTTCCCGCTCGCCGCGCTCGAACTTCCGCTAAAGCTCCTAATTTGGGAAGAGAGCGGGACGGTCGACGTCGCGTACACACCGGCAAGCGTCATCGCGGTGCGCTACGCCGTCGCCGGCAAGGACGCACTGATCGCCGCATTGGATCACGCCGTCGAAACCGTCGTCGCTTCCGTGATCTGACGACGTCCTAAAGCCTGATCGATCGGCTAACGTTGAGAACGTTTCTCAAGCGCGCGAGCCGTGCGCAATGCTTTTCTAATCGGCCCTTCAGGTCTACCCGAATGCGATCGAAGGGAAAGTCATAAAAGATCGTGCAAGCTTTATTGGACGGCGCATGAACGCCGGTCGTGTTTTTGTTGTAAGGAGTCAGGGACATGTTCAAGTCATTTTGTTCAGGCATCCTACTGCTGGGTCTAGCCACGATGCCCAGCCTCACAACCGCGCAACCAGTACATAATATTAGCTCGCATAGACATCCCCATCTCGCTATGGCGCAACGCCTTTGCGATCGGGCCGACAAGGCAATCCACGCGGCACAAGAAGCAAACGAGTTTGATTTGGGCGGCCACGCACAACAAGCGATGCAGTTGCTCGATCAGGCGAACGCTCAACTAAAGATGGCGGCGACAACTTCCAATCAGCAACACGCGATGGGCCACCCGTAACCTAGCGAACGCCAAACGAGACTCTCCCCGTGGTGATGGCCGGCCGGCGTCCGCAGCGGGCGCGGGCCGCGCCTCCTAGCCGGCCATCGGGCTGGACTAAATAGAATAGTCGAACGAAACGTACGAGAGGCTGGCGAGAACTTCGTCGATCCGCTCGCCGCGCTCGGGTTCCGTCGACGGTGCCTTCATGATCTTCGCGGGGATGCCGGCGACGGTTGCGCCGGGCGGGACCGGTTGCAGCACGACGGCGCCGGCTGCGACGCGAGCGCCGGCACCAATCTCAATGTTCCCGAGAATTTTTGCACCAGCGCCGACGATCACTCCGCTGCGCACCTTCGGGTGCCGATCGTGGGCCTGTTTACCGGTGCCGCCAAGGGTCACGTTCTGGAGCAGCGACACGTCGTCGTCGACGACGGCCGTTTCCCCGACGACGAGACCCGTCGCGTGGTCGAGAAAGATGCCGGCGCCGAAGGGAGCTGCCGGATGAATGTCCGTCTGAAAAACTTCGGACGAACGGCTCTGCAGGTACAGGGCAAAGTCGCGTTCGCCGCGGCCCCAAAGCCAGTGAGCGAGCCGATGGGTCTGGATTGCGTGAAAGCCCTTGAAATACAAAACCGGCTCGATCAGCCGTTCGCACGCCGGATCCCGCTCGACCACGGCGACGACGTCGGCGCCCGCCGCAGCTGCGATTGCCGGATCGCTGCGTACCGCGCGCTCAAAGGCGTCGAGCAGCGTGGGAAGTCCCACCACGTGGTTTTCGAGGCGCACCGCGACCCGTCGGAAGAAGGCGCCTTCGAACGAATCCCAGTTCAAGATCGAGTCGACGAAGAGCGCACCGAGCTGCGGCGCTTTCGCGTACGCCTCCTCCGCTTCTCGCCGCAATCGCAACCACACGCCGGCCGCTAGTGTCCCGTCCTCGGGGTCGCGTGCGGCCTGTTCGGTTCGTAAGCGCGCGACCATCGCGCGAAGTTCGTCCTGACGTTCCGACACGCTTAACCGAGCGGAACCGCGTCCGCCTTGGTTCGGCGGAGCGCGGCAACGAGAGCGTCGGTATCGGTATGGATGTTGTAGAAGGCAAGAGACGGGCGCACTGTGTCTTTCAAACCGAACCGTAGCAGAATCGGTTGCGAGGCTTAAACCGGGCGGTCGCCGAGGATCGTGGCGCGGCGCATGCGCCGGTGATTCGGGTAGTAGTCCGAGAGCGCGTAGTGCTGGGTCCAGCGATTGTCCCAGAAGGCGACGACGTTGGGTTTCCATTGCCAGCGCACTTGGAACTCGGGCTGGTTGAGGTGCGCGAGAAAGAAGTCCAACAGCGCCCGGCTCTCGCGTTCGCTCACGAAGTGGCTGCCTGCTTCTTTTCGCGAAGGCTTATGGTAAGCCACGCTTCGAGTTGCTCCGCGGAGGCCGTGTAGATCGCCAGAGCGACGATGCTGATGCTCATGACGACGAGCCCGGCCCACGGCATCGTGTCGGAAACCGCATCGTACGTTCCGTGATACGTCGCCGGAATCAGGATCGCGAGTACGATGAAGCCCGCGCGCAGCGGCGGGACTCGCGCGGCGAACCAGATGAGGAACGCGGCAATGCCGGTCCACACGGCATGCAACAGCGGCAACGACGTGAGCCGCAGGACGTTGAGGAAGTAATAGCCCGCAAAATCCGAGACCTTCTGAGCCTCGGCGAGATTGACGCCTTCCTGATAATGAATCCCTTCGGCAATCCCGAAACCGAGTCCGGAGAGCAGCCCGTAGAGAATGAACGTGCGCAAGCCCGGCAGCGGCGCCCAACGCCAGATTGCAAACAGCACGAGCGCCTTGGTGAGTTCTTCGGGAACGCCGACGAACGAAATATAGGCGACGATCGACACGAGCGAAACGTGGTCGGTGAGGAACGGTGTCCGAAGCGCTTGGAGATTCAGCGCGAGGGCCACGTACAACAAAGGTACGGAGATGAACGCCGTGCCGAAATAGGCGGTGAGTTCGAGGCGCCAGTTCGTCGTGGAAGGGGCCAGTAGCGCTCCGAAAAGCAACGCCCAAACGAACGAAAAGTACAGCCCGACCGTCCAAAACGCAAGTTGGCCGCCCGGGAAGATGGAGAGCCCCGCTATGGGCATCACGCCGAGAATGACGATGAGGATGACGAGCCGCCACGTCGCCGGTGTGATCACGTCCAAGTGTTTGAACGGTGCGACGAGCAGCGGCAGCAGCTCTAAGACCTCGCGCGGGGTCCGCCGATAGAGTGCGGCGCCTCGACCAAGATAGAGTCCGTCTTGCCAGCTCGGCGCCCCAAAACGGACGTCGCGCCCGCACTTCGGACAGTAGCGGTCGCCGGCTTGCGTGCCGCAAGCCTCGCAAACATGTCCTTTCACGGAACCGAACACTTCTTCGCATCGCCCGTTTTTTGCACGCATTGATTGTACGCAGCGCGCTGTGCGACGACGACGTTATTGAACAGCACAGCTGCCGCGATGAAGGTGATCGCGAGCAGCAGGGGGCCGACTGCGATTCCTACCAGCGCCCACCGTTGTCCTACTTGCCTGAACTGCGCGGCCGAGGCGAAGCGCCTGCGCTGCAGCGCGATGCGATTGCCGTTGAAAAATAGGTACACCATGATCCCGAGCGGCACCGGCGGCAAGACGATCATCGCCACCCAGTACAGCACTCCGAGCGCAGCGGCTCCGTGCCAAAAGGGCCACAGCCCCGCACAAAGTGCCGCGCCGGGATTGACCCGTTTTTCCAGATCGGCCGCCTCGGGATCGATCGCGACCGGCGCGAAGTGACCTACCGCATCCAGCCCGCAATGCGAACAAAACGGCGTAGTAAACGAACGCCCGCAGAGAACGCACGAAACGGCAGTCGTCACCCCGGCACCTTCCCGGGCTAGCGCTCAAACGCATTCATAGCGGTCGAAAGCGTCTCCCTCGGTTCGGCAGGTCGATCCTCGATTTGAGGCGGAGGAGCGAAACTCCGCGGCCGGCTGGGCCGTATAAGGGGCATGATTACTCGCTCGGGGCTCATAGCCGTCCTAGTGGTGGTCGAGGTCGCGCTCGTCGGTGAGATGGTGTATGCCGTCGTTGGCGACCGGCCGGTCTCGTGGCACGCGCCGGAGCCGGCGCAATCCGTCCGCTCGGCCCTTGCCGAAGGCGGGGCGCATAGGTTCTTCGACGCCGGGTCGAATCCGGCGCTCACCGTCGACATCGGGTACGCCGACCTGACGATCCGCGCCGGAGACTCCTCGCAGTTCGACGTTTCCCTCAGCAAGAGCACGGATCTCGGCGTCTTCCGCACCACCGCGCCGATTACGGCGCGTGAGGTGGGCGACACGGTTCGCGTCGCCGTCGGCGACGATCCCGACTGGACGACGGGAGACGACCGTCGCGTGACGGTCATCGTGCCGCCCAATACGCACGTCACGGTCGTCAAGGCGGGCAACATCGAGGTGAGCGGTTTGCGCGCTGAGGCTTCGATCAAGAGCGTGGGCCACG
>Ga0302325_10020909_pt1 | contig 13712 bp, 7 predicted proteins | sample Palsa_T0_2_FD_201948 | JGI IMG/M metagenome (GOLD analysis project Ga0302325, IMG submission 201948) | Peat permafrost microbial communities from Stordalen Mire near Abisko, Sweden - Palsa_T0_2 | ecosystem: Environmental > Terrestrial > Soil > Palsa > Peat permafrost | place: Sweden: Abisko... | reverse complement strand
GAGCAATCCCCCCTCTATCCTACCAGATTTTTTGGCTTTGGCCTGGGGATCGGGTATTCAGCAACTCAAAATACGATCATAGAAAAACTAACGCAACCAAAGGATAGCAGCCAGATTATCCAGGAAACCGCTTACCTAAATGCGGGAGCAACGAGCAATCTACATGCAGACTATCATCTCAATTTGCCGGCATTATTTAATAAACGTCTCCGAATTACCGTCAACGGTCGTCTTGGGCGAAATCAAACGATATCCATGACGGACAGCCTGGAGTACTCAATCCAAACCTGGACCTGGAATCAAGGTCTACACCTGCAACTTCTAATACCCAATCTTATAGAAGCAGATCTGGGAGGCAATTACTCCCTCACTCACTCTGTCTTTCCCCTTTCCGGTAATATTCCTAATGCCATTAAATCGGCTACCATCGCACTAAATAGCAGGGCCTACTTCTGCAAACTATGGATGCTGACCTGCCAATTTTCGCAATCTTATACCAGTAACGGCGACAAGTTACAGCCGCTTCCTGCTTCGCTGACTGCCTCGTTACAACGTCAACTTTTGCCCCATAAAAAAGGCGTCCTTACTCTCACCGGTTACAACCTGCTAAATCAGTCAGCTGGAGGCGGCCAATCTTCATCTCTTACCGGCTTCACTCAAACCAAGTCCCTAATGACCGGAAGGTATTTTCTGGTCAGCATTCTCCTCAAATTGAACCACTTCCATAACTAATTCCCCATTTCACACTTTGATCGTGTTTTTATGCCGATCGGTCGGATTTTGAATGGTAACTTGCCTCTATACAACAAACCAAACCTTGATCATAATCTTTCCTACTACCAATTAAGCGTTATAAAAGATTTTTCCTATGCTAACAGATGTAGAATGTATTACGCAAATCGAAAACAACCGATCCTCAACTTCAACAGCTGAATACTCTATAATCCTACAAAACTTCAACTTAGAATATAAAATCGCCGGCTATTGTTTGCAGGTGGGGGAAATAACAAAAACACAGGGCTGGATTATACATCTTTCAGTCATATTATCTCAAATACAGAATCTACTTGAGAAGATTATCCCAATTCTCCTTCAAGAAAAAGTGGCATTTAAAATAGTCAAAGATTTTCCAACCGCTGGAGAACTCCTGACTGGTCATTTTGGACTATCGCAAATAGGGAAAATCATTAGTATCTATCCTGAAACTGACACAATTGCAATTCGTCTTGCGAAAGAATTAGTCCATTTAACCAGTTCGTATAAGGGACCTTTTATTCCTACAGATGCTTGTCTGGGAGGAGTCGTCTTTACAAGGTACGGCAGTTTTAATCCAATAATTAAAACAAATGAAAATGGCACCGAGCAAAAATATATATATAATGAACAAAATCAGCTAATTAAGGATTCCTATTCTATACCATTTCGACTACCCAACAATATTCAATGGCCCTTTAAGGATATATCGGATCCCGTCTTGCCAAACCGTCCCAAACTTCTGAATCGTGTATACAAACCGCTTCACATTTTGAAGGCGGATCCCAGGGGGAATGTCTTCAAGGGGTTATACGTGAAAAGCTTTTTTCAGGTCAAACATTGTGTAATTAAGCAAGGCATAAGCAACATGAATTCAGATTTGGCAGGCCGAGATATACAAGACAGGTTAATTTGGCAAAATGAACTTTCTAAAGAATTATCAGATATCGCTCGTATGCCTGTGATCTATGATCTTTTCCAGGAAGAAGGTTCAACAGTGTTGGTCATGGAGTTTGTTAAAGGTCGTTCACTGCTTGACCAACTGGCACAAGACAACCCCCTTTCCAAAAGCTGGCAAACTCTCCCTTTGCGTGACTCACTTCGCTTTTTACAATACGCAATAGAAATTACAAAAATTATCGATCAAATACACAAAAAAGGATACGTTCACCGCGATATAGTTCCTGTAAATTTCCTAATAGATCGGCAAGACAGGATAACACTAATCGATGTCGAGCTAGCATATTCATTGAGCCACAATAAGCCAAACCCACCATTCTCAATGGGCACCGTCGGCTTCATGTCCCCCGAGCAAATGGCACTCAAAAATCCAACAGAGAAAGAGGACACTTACGGTCTAGGCGCAACATTGTTGTACACATTAACAGGAATAGTTCCAATTAAGTTTAATACCGCAGATACTGAAGATTTATTAAAGAACTTATATTTTCTTATTGGCAATAAAGAAATCTCAAAAATCGTAGCTCTCAGCCTTCATCATGACCTAAACTTGAGACCAAACATTCGTATGATCCTGGAAGGGCTTATGAAATACCAAACGGATTTGAAAACAGTTCTTAACTCTCAAAAGCCTAATCATGGTCAAACCGTCGATAGCTATAAATTAACCGAAACAATAAAATCGGCCCTGAAAGGCTTAGTTAACCCTCCTATAATTATTTCTAATGATTTGTGGTGTTCAAAGCATTTAACAATTGAGAATTTCACTTCAAACAAAAACTGCGAATATACTGTAAGTCCCGGCATTTCGGAAGGGCTCGCCGGTGTCCTATATGTGTTAGCAAGAATTCATAAAACAGGCATTATCATTGACCCATGCAAAAAGGCATTTGACAAAGGATGGAAATATCTTGAAGACAATTATTTCAATCGACTGTCCGAAAAATCGCCGGGGCTTTATAAAGGCGCAGCAGGGCTCGCCCTGGCTTTAGCAGAAGGAATTCGGAGCGGTCTAATAGACGATGCTGCTTCAAATAGAGAGAGAATCCAAATGTGCTTACGTTTACCATGTGAAAAGCTTGATTTGGCCAATGGCATTGCTGGACAAGGGCTTTGCCACCTCCTATGTAAAGACATTTTAAAGGAAGAAGATTCAAGGCTTCAGTTAGCTGGAATTGTCCGGAACTTGATAGCGCAGCAGAACGCAAACGGTTCCTGGCTGGAAGGCTTTACTTCCAAAATAAATGAAACCAAATTTTTGGATATTGGATATGATGGTACAGGGGTTATATGGTTTTTATTGAAATATATTTCCATATATCCCGATCGTGAAGTTCAAAATGCAGTAACCTATGCCTTAGACCAAATGTCAAGTAACAAACGATTTCTCAAATGTTTTGACACCTTGGTTGCATCAAAAGAAAGTTATGAGATGGGGGATGGTGGTAAGGGCTTAATACTTTTGTTTATCAAAGCTTATGAGGTTTTTCAAGAATATAGATATAGAAAACTAGCGGAAATAGCATTGTCCAAATACCCCCCTGAAATCACTCACAGCAATTTCAGCCAGCAAAACGGTTTAGCCGGAGTGGGAGAACTATACCTGGAAGCCTGGCAAGCATTCAAAAATGAAGAGTGGAAGCAACGTGCTGATTGGATCGCAAATGTATTCATGCATACAATTTTTAGAAAAAGAGATGGCTCTGGACATTGGGTAATGGAACAAAACAATCCCCCCACTGCAGATTTTCTAACTGGAAATGGTGGAATTCTCCATTTTCTAGTTCGATGCCTCGACTCCCATAGTATTGGGCATAGGCTACTCAATTGACATCGTTGCGCAATAGTACTACTAACGTTAACTAAAGTAGTAATCCGGAAATCCAGATCCGTTTAATTTTAATCTGGAAAAGGAGAAGCCGAATACCTTAAAATATAGTAGGCAGTAATTTTTGAATTTTAAAACACTTTTTATGAAAAAGTCAAGAATCTTTATGGCAACTGGCGCACTAGCGCTTGTAATTTCAGCCATTTTTGCAACAAAAGCAAACAAGAGATTTACTCCTGGTATTACGACGGGTTTTCTTCAAGATGGCGATGGATACGTTAAGGGTTTTTCGGGCGCCCTCCTAATGACAACCGTTCCCTTAGCTGGCTATTTGCCTGCCGCAGTGGCGATCGTGACTTCTGCTCATAATTTTGTAGTTGTCGGCGCAGAAAACTTAGTTAAAGGATCGTCCGCGGGTCATCAATTGTACATTAAACCATAAGGAATCTAGTCTCAACGACTATTGATTATCCGAAAGTCAGGGATATTGCCCAATTAACTTGGGCGATATCCCTTAGTACTTAGAAATACCCACAACATCAGTAATCGTCTATCAGCATCGTACTTTGCGGCACGACAGCATTTATACCAGGCTGCCCAATGAAGGCTATAGTAACATTTTTGAATACAAGAGGATTGCCATTGTTTTGATCAGAAAGGCCCACTCCATTGTTATTGTTAAAACCCGCCAAGTCAAACGATGCCAATGAATCCCCCGTGGCCACATCTCGGAAAACGAATAGATAGCCGCTATTTGTGATGGAGGAATTAGAAATATAATCCCTAAAACCGGTTATACTTTTATAAGAAAGGCTTGTAACTTCTGAGCCATTGGGGCTGCCCTCTAAGTTTATACTAATAGGGCTTGAGCTCGTCGATAAGTTTACAAAGCGTACACCCACAGTGCTGTCAGTAGGACTATGAAAAGGTAGAGAATCGCTTGTGAAAAGATAATCAGGTGAAGTCGTGTCAGCACCGCAAAGAAACAGTGAATATATCCCTCCCTTTTTCAAATTGAGTATACTATAAAACATCTCACCGGCGCTTTTTGGGTCGACGTCTAAGGTATCGCTTAACTGAACTACATAGACCGTATCATTACCGGCAACTGGGGAATATTCATAAAAACTTCCATAGAAAAGCCAATATGCACTCTGGAACCAAGTTATCGCCGAACCAGTATTAATGACTGGTATAACCAATCCATTATTCGTATTGGGAATCGCGTTGACCACTGTAAATGCAGCCACTCCCGTAAGGGTCGGCGCCGTAGTAGTCTTTTGACAACCCAGGTCGGCCAGAGCTGTCGCCGCAACCAAAATAAAGATCAGCTTCTTATATCCAAACATTTTTTTCTGCATTATTCCTTAAAAAAATATGAATCCGACCGATACCGCATGCCCCATTTTAATGATACCCCGGATTCTGCGTCAGATTTGGGTCGGTCTGTATCTCACTTGGCGGAATTGGGTACAACAACTGCGTTGAATCAATATTGCCCGCTTTATATGAAATGGCACCCAAAGTCTGAATAGCCAAGCCCCATCTTCGCAGATCAAGCCATCTGTGACCCAATTCTGCAAAAAATTCAATTCGGTTTTCATGCATGATTGCATTGAGGATAGATTGTTGGTCGTTTGCTCCTGAATAAGCCGGCAATCCTGCCCTCATCCGGATTACATTCAAGTCTGCAATTGACTGAGGAATCCCCCCCCCACCACCATGGGCATCTGCCTCGGCTCGTATCAGGTATTGCTCTGCAAACCGAAGTAGGGTATAATTTTCGAGGGGAGCGGCATTCGCATTTCCCACTTGAACTTTATATTTAAATGCGTAATCATAATATTGTCCGTTATAATCTGTACTATCTACCCAATTGACCCGGCGCTGGTCAGAGTCTTCAAATGCACTAAGCAACTGAGATGTGAGCCAAACGGTTACCGAACTCGTGCTGTCGTATGGAATAAAATTATAGCCCTCCCAAGTTGCATAAGGATAGTTAATAGTTTGACTTTGTAATTGGAGTATGGCTTCCGCGCTATTTGCTAGGAAAACACTGTCAAGGCTTACCAGGCGAAACTGGTTAGAATTGATAACTGCACTAGCTGCACTATCGGCGCCGGTCCAATTCTGTCGGTACAAATATACACGGGCCAGAAGTGAGGTGGCAGCCCATTTATTAGCCCTAATGGGTTGTCCGCCTGACAATGAAAAGTCACTGGGCAAAGTGCGTTGCGCATCTTGAAGGTCACTGATGATTTGCTGGTAAATTCCGGCTTGTGAGGTCCTTGGTAGCAAGACCGTTTGGTTAAAATCAACACTCAGGACCAAGGGGAGATCCCCATATATATTAGTAAGATAGAAATAACAAAACGCTCTAATGAATTTTGCCTCGCCGGTAAGTTCCGTCTTTCCCCCGGTTGACATCCCGGTGGAAGCCTGAGCACCCGATATAACAGCATTAGCGTTATAAATATCGTAATAGGCTGGTACCCAAAAATAAGAACCAAGGGTGTTACCAAAGCTTGCTGTTAATTCATTTATCAAATAGAGATTATACACATAGTCACCATCGGTCAACTCGTCCGCTGATTCGCCGAGATAAAATGTTGTTAGATAATCTGAAAATGATTGTTGCCCTTCACTCCCGCTCATATTACTATAAATCCCTAGGATCGCCGCGATAGCAGTTGCGTCTGTACTGAACACTTGCCCGGTTGTAACACTGTTGATTGGTTCTGGAACCTTAACAAACTTATTGCAACCGAAAAAGGCCAATATGCATAAAGCTAAAATTTCAACACCAATTTGTTTAAAGTCAAGCCTGACCATGTTTTGTAGGCACATACTACTATTTTTTAGAAATTGAGGTTTATACCCCCTACTATTGTCTTTGTTGGTGGAAGGGTGCCAAACGTCTGGATTTCCGGATCAAGTCCCTTATACTTCGTAATAATAAATAGATTATTGGTATGGAAAAACAGGTTGCACCCCTGCACTCCTGCTTTTTTTAAATAACCTGCCGGCAAACTGTAAGAAACGGATAAATTTGAGAGTCGGATAAAGCTGGCATCCGTATATACTCCGTCTGATTGTTGGAAAATATAATATTCTTGCGCATTCGGAAAGAACTTTTCAATATCCGCCTTATCCCCCGGATATTGCCACTGTTTACCAAAAATGGAAGCCGGCTGGTTAAAATTCGCCGTTCCTGGCGGCGCACTTATATTTAGAAATGCATTTTCCCCGATCTGATCCTTAATGTTAAAGAACGCACTGATAACCAAATTCCCAAATTTAAAGTCCATACCCAATCCCCCAAAAAATTTGGGCGCAAGGCTCACGATATATCTGTCATCAGTTGGTCCGTCGGCCGGATTGTAGGTCAGACTAATAATTCCATCATGATTCTTATCCAAAAAAGTGTATTGGCCCGTCTGTGGATCGACACCTGTGTAATGATATGCATATTTGATGTTTAACGGCTTGCCAATCTTCAACATATTGGTATATGGTGACTGGGAAAAATCAGGATAGGCAATAAGCTTGTTTTGATTAATGGCAGTATTAAAATTGATAGACCACGTGAATTTCTTGGTCTTGACAAGATTAGCCGAAACGGTGAACTCCCAGCCGGTATTTTGCACTAATGCTGGACTGTTTTCTATAACATTTGGAAACCCTGTAAAATTTGGGGTGGGGAAGGCCACCAATTGGTTGCCGCAGCGGTCACGGTACCACGCAACCTGTATATTGATCCTATCTTTGAAAAACCCAAGGTTTGCCGCTCCTTCCAGTTTCTTGTCCGACTGCCATCGAAAATCAGGATTGGGATCTATAAGGGGGGTAAGAGTAGATTGCCCATTATATGGTAAAGTGTTATATGATACATATTGGCTAAGGTAGCTATAGTTAGGCACGGCGTCACTCCCTGTGGTACCATAACTTCCCCTAAGTTTGACAAAACTAAAAGCAGGTGGTAAGATTTTCTTCATCCAATTTTCTTCTGAAAGTATCCAAGCCGCCCCGACCGATCCAAAATCGCCAAATTGTTTCCCAGATCCAAATCGGCTGCTGCCATCTCTCCGCGCGTTCAAATTTAGGATATATTTATTCTCCCAGTTATAAGAAACTCTTCCAAATACACCAAAATACTTGTCTTCAGCGGTTAGATCGTTTGCAGACCATGTCGCCGCACTTGAGATACTTTGAATTAGGAGATCACTAGTATAACCGTTACCAGACGCAGTTAGAGCTTCGGTATTATTTTGGCTTGAAGAACTGCCGATCAAAATGGACAATTTCCCGCGACTTATCTCCAAGTTATACTTAATCTGCGGTTCAAAAATCCAGTTGACATTATGGTTATATCCTAAAGATAGGCCACCAGTCGGATTACTCAGTGGATCTTGGGCGGCAATCGGGTTAATACTAACTTGATTAGATGCTCCGATATTATAACCTAGGCTCGCTGAAGCCTGCAATCCTTTAATCAATTCGTAGCCAATAACTAGATTACTGTTCAGAAAGTTTGTCTTACCTGTATAAGGGTGCTTTAGTCCGGCAAACGGGTATGCGCTCTCAGACTGCGTATTCCCATTTTTCCCTCCCCATCCGGCGTAGTTGAGGTTACCAAGCGAATCATAAATTGCCGGCGCATCGGGGGCCATCAGCACATTTCCAGCTAGGCTGATCATATTTGATTCAGTATACGAAAAGCCACTGCTGGAGCTAATGGTCAATCGCTGGTCTAAGGAATGATGAGATAGATTTAAATCGATACTCACCCGCTGGTCGGAACCGCTAACTGTCGTAATGCCGGTAGCTCGGCTATACCCCCCTCCAATTCGAAAAGTCGTTCTGGCATCACCGCCTGAAAGGCTGCTTTGAATATTAACATTTCTGCCGACTCCACCATATAGTGCCTTCTGCCAATTCGTGTTTCGGGTGGTGTCCCAAGTGCCATTAATATCATAATCACTGACAGGGTTTGGTGCCATGCCTGAGTTGTAAAACGCCTCCCGACGCATGGCCAAATATTCGGTTGTATTCATCATATCCCAGAATCGGTCGACCCGATTTACGCCTTCCTGGATTCCAATATCAAATTTTGTCCTTCCGGCTTTGCCCTTCTTTGTTGTAATAAGGATCACGCCATTTGCGCCGCGAGAGCCATAAATGGCAGTTGCGTCAGCATCTTTCAGGACTTCAATAGATTCAATATCACTAGGGTTGATGCTAAAAAGAGGGCTCTGCCCACCCGCCGGGGAAAGCCCCGTTTGGTCAAAGCCCGTAGAACCACGAGTGTAAGAACTGCCGGAGTATGGTGTCTGTGAAAGCTCATTTACTGTCAATGGCACTCCATCGATTATATATAAAGGATCAGAAGTAAAAATGCCATTTATATCCGCCCTTCCCCTGAGTTCGACTTTAATCGGCGCACTTGCATAACCATTTGTTTGAACCACATCCAACCCAGCGACCTTTCCTTGCAACGCCAGTAAAGGATTCATTACGGGTTGACGTTCGATCTCTTCTGCCGTGACCGTTCCGATATCCGACGTCGTCAACCGCTGTGTGGTATTTCCATATGCCTGCACCACCGCCTTATCCAGTTCATCTTGGGCAACCTTCATATAAATCCGGATCACACTCCCATCCTTAACCGTAAAATTCTGCGCCGCATACCCTACAAAGCTAAACACCAGCACACCTCCTGTCGGCACCGCCGACAGTTCAAACTCCCCCTTCGCATTGGTGATCGCCCCCTTCTCCGTCTGTTCGATTGTTACATTCGCCCCTTGTACCGGCACCCCCGCCTCTGTCAGCACTACCCCTTTCACCTTCATCACCCCCCCGCGCGTGGTGTCGACCTGCGCCGCCGCCGCCTTCTTCTCTTTCTTCACAAATATGGTTTTATCCGTGATCGAAAACGCCAGCTGATTTTGGTTCGCAAGCGCGATCTTTAGGATATCCTCCACCGATGCATCTTTCATATCGATCGTCACCGGCTTCGCGTCCTTCAGGATTGTCACGTCATAAAAGAACGTATACGTAGTCTTTTTCTCGATCTCCGCGAACAATTTCTGCAATGGCGCGTTCTTAACGGAGATTGCAATCCGCTGCTGTGCATTGCCGTTAGCATACACGCCTAGACAAGTCGCCAACAGCATCAAACTCGTGAGCTTCATGACTTTGAACAATAGGGTTTTACAGTTTGGTTCATTCGCTTGAATAAAAGCGCTGGGGGCAAAAGGCAAACCTTTTCCGATCGCCTTCCGACCGGAAGACGCTTCGTGAGCGAAAAATTCCATAAATTGTGCTGTTGGGTGAATCGAATACGTTTCAAGAAGACGAGCTTGAGTAACCCGACATCTACGGGTAGCGACTGCAATCGTTACCCGTTATCATTTCAACGTAAAATTGACTGAACTATACCCGCATAGAGTAAAATTTTATTCGTAACCGCATAGTATTGGCTTTGGTCAAAAGATGAATAAAAAGATACAAAATGGCTGAGAAGCAAGTCGTTTGATAGGAAGCAAGGCAATGGTGTAATATACTTTGTGTTACGAGACGCAGCATTCATTAACCATCCGGGAAAGGCAAATTTTTTTTTGAACAATTTTCTACTGCACCTTGGTTGCAGTAAAAAAGATTATGTTACTTTGTTTAAATAGCTGATTATCAACCTATAAACAGAATATTTTACATTTTAGAGACCCTTCTCTACACTGAACACCCCCTACTCCTGCCACTCGCTTGGAGGGGTATTATCGATATCCCTTCTCCTTTGTCTGAATTTGTTCCTCTTAATGGCATCAATGCAACCCAACAGAAACAGTAATATATTAAAAACATTTGTTCTTGATTCCTCGATAAGAATATACCCCAGGAAGGCATCCATTATTAAAACAGCCAGCAATAAGACTACTAGATAATTATTTAGAGATGTTGAAATCCTTTTGTTACCTGGTTGAACCACGTACCTGGCAAATATTTCGAACAAATACACGACTATTAAACTTAAGATGAGATATTTCGTTCTGACAATTAGTCTCAACTCAAGAATGCAAAGGTTCAGCAGAAGGGCTAATAGGTCCTGGAGGACGGCTTTTTTTTCATCGTGATTTTAAGTTTAGTGTTAAGCAATACAGTTGAAGTCTTGGGAGGGTCATTTCTCGCAGAAATCACCATCGACGAATTAGCGATAAAAGGTCTAGTGATTAACGGATGCTGAATGCAAGACGCCTTCAGGTGCCCTCCGACAGGAGGCATTCCGTTAGGAAAAATCCATAAATTGTGCAGTTGGGTGAATAGAATAATTCTTATAGGCGAGTTTGAACAACCCGACATCCACGGGTAACGTTGGCATCGTTATCCGTTAAGTAAGCAACATAGGTGGTTCGTTTTGGCAATGAACAATAGCCGAACAAGTCGTTGATAGGAAGGAAGGCAACGGCTTAATATACTTTAGTGTCACAACGACACAGCATCCATTAACCATCCGGGAAAGGCAAATTTTTTTCAACAATTTTCACAATGCACCTTGGTTGCGGTAAAAAAGGCTACGTAGCCCCGCTGAAATAGCGGATTATCAACCTATAATGATCCGTTCTCAAAATAGAACGGTGACCGCCTGATTGGCGATCACCGTCGATACAATACTAATAGGAGGTCAAATGGTAATGGTTATTTGCTTCGCTCTGCATCCCCGAAATGGACCTAGTCAGTATTCAGCGAATCCGACGCCGGAAGATCCCGGCTACTCTTTCAAATCTTTAAACGGCTGGAAATCAATTTTAGCCATCCGACCGGTCCATCGGAAAAAAGATTTTTTAGGATTAAAAAAGAGAATGATTATCTTTAAACTGACTTAAAAATAACCTTTGCATTCCTCTGACTCAAACCTCCTTCCTGTTACCTGTCACAAATAGTCAGAGCTGTTTACCAACAAACAATGTCTAATGATTGATCAACGTCGTTCACGCTGATACAACCATTGCTTTTCATAAACTTATTTGCCAGAGCTGTCGTCCTTGTTCGATAAGACCGTCGTTTTAAAATGAAGATTTTCAAGGATCCGCAATTTTGCTATGCGGATTCACGAAAAACCCTTTATTTGCGATGAACTGTGCCTTGTTGTTTCAATTTTTGTCATCCAAACGCCATAAACCTTATCTGCATCAGGTCCGTATTCATATATATACTATTTTAATCTGTAATGCAGGTAGAAACGAAAATAGAGCAACCGGTCTACAATGAGGATGTCGTCATACTTTCCTTCCGGGAAGGCGATCAGGATGCCTTTCGTTGGGTCTATGATAAGCTGGTCCGTCCCCTGACCTATTTTGTGGAGAACATCATCTTTTCGACCACCGATGCCGAAGACATCGTCGCCAACGCCTTCTCCAAACTCTATAACGCCCGGTCGGGGATGAGGTCCTTTGAGCATATCAAGCGCTGGCTTTACGTTATCGTCCGTAACGAATCCATTGATTATCTGCGCAGTAAGCGCCGCCTACGCGAGAGCCACACAGAAGTGGCCTATCTGGAATCCGCTGCCGAAGGTCAGCTGGAGACCGAAAGGGTCAAAACCGAAGTTTTCCAAAAAATCCTCGCCGAAATAGAAAACCTGCCCCGCCAGCGCAAGGCCATCTTACGTGCCTATTTCTTCGAACAGAAGTCCACCGCCGAAATCGCCGAAAATATGGGCCTCAACTCCCAGACGGTACTAAACCATAAAGCCAAAGCCCTGGACTCCCTCCGGAAAAAAGGCATGAAATTCAAAGTACTCCTCGAAGGGGTCCCGGGTTTCCTGCTGGCGATCGCCTTTTACCTATTGAAATAAAACTTTAATCAAAATTTAACCTTCATTGGAATGGTTAACCCGACAACTATGCAGTAGTATAGATTGCGGAAGAAATATTTTAATGAGCCAGACATGGAGCCATTTTTAGCCGACATAGCCCTGATCGCCCACAGATATATCCGGGACGAAGCCCTCTCCCAAAAAGAGCTGGACCTGCTCCACCAGTGGGCGGCAGCTGGGGAAGGCAGGCAGGAATGGTTGGAGGAAATGAAGCGGGACCCTGACTCCGAATATGTCCAGACCCAGCTGGCCCGGATGCAACAGGTCGACAGCAACCGCATCTGGTCAAAGATTGAATCTCAGGTTTTCACCCCTCTTATCCCTATAACCCGCCACACCGGGCGCCGTCGGCGGACCTATATCGCTTCGATTATCCTGGTGATCTGTGCCGGCGGCGCCTGGCTGTGGCTGCTTCCTCATCATCGTGAAACGCTGACCCCTACTGCTTCCCGGGCGGCTGCGGCATCCGATATCCAGCCCGGTAGCAATAAAGCCGTCCTCACCCTGGCCGACGGGCGGCGGATCGACCTCGATACCAGCGCCAATGGCGTTCTTACCCATCAGGGCAATATGAAAATATCCAAGCTGTCCGATGGGAAGCTGGCCTATAATAAGGTAACGACATCGGAAGAAAAACCACAGGCCCAGGCCTATAACAGCCTCAGCACCCCCCGGGCCGGGCAATTTACCCTTCGCTTACCCGATGGCACCAATGTCTGGCTCAATAACGCCTCCATCATCCGCTACCCCGTCGCCTTCACCGGCCCCGACCGCACCGTCGAGATCGCGGGCGAAGCCTATTTCGAGGTAGCCAAAGATGCCGCCCACCCCTTCCGGGTGATCGTCCATAGAGGCGCCGGCGCAACCGGTCTTGCTAACCTGGCCCCCACTGCGGCTCCGATGTCCGACGAGGGCGGCGCCATCGAAGTCCTGGGTACTTCCTTTAACGTCATGGCCTACAACGACGAGCCCGCCGAACGCACCACCCTGGCCACCGGCAGCATTCGCTTCACCCGCGAAGGTACCGGCGCCCTCCTCCATCCAGAAGAGCAGTCCGTTCTGGATGCCAATGGCGTGCTCCATGTCCTCCCCAAGGTCGATGTCGCCGAAGTCATCGCCTGGAAAAACGGCTATTTCAACTTCGACCATGCCGACTTCCAAACTACCATGCGCCAGCTCGCCCGCTGGTATGATATCAACGTCACCTACCAGACCCAGCCCACCGGCCAGGAATTCCAGGGCGGGATCCAGCGAAACCTGCCGCTTTCGGTCATCCTCCGGGCGCTTGAAAATGAGCAT
>Ga0302325_10020908_pt1 | contig 13712 bp, 17 predicted proteins | sample Palsa_T0_2_FD_201948 | JGI IMG/M metagenome (GOLD analysis project Ga0302325, IMG submission 201948) | Peat permafrost microbial communities from Stordalen Mire near Abisko, Sweden - Palsa_T0_2 | ecosystem: Environmental > Terrestrial > Soil > Palsa > Peat permafrost | place: Sweden: Abisko... | reverse complement strand
TGGCCAGCCCGAAGCTGCTGCTGCTGGACGAGCCATCGCTCGGTATCGCTCCCATCCTGGTCGATCGGATTTACCAGACCATCTCCGAGATCCACGTCCTCGGCGTGGCGATCCTGCTCGTGGAGCAGAACGCAAACCGCGCGCTCGACGCGGCCAGCCGAGGCTATGTGCTTGAGACCGGCCGAGTCGTCCTCGCGGACCACACAACGTCACTGCAGCGGGACCCGAGGGTGCAGGAGGCGTACCTAGGCACATGAACCAGAACAACGGAACCATCGGCGTGATCGCGCTTTACCTGCTCTTCATCTGGCTGATCTCCGCCGCGGGCGGCGCGTGGCTCACCGAGCGGAAGGGCTACGGCGAGCGCCTGGGCCTGCTGTTCGGCCTGGTCCTCTCGGCGGTCGGCCTCATCCTCGCGCTGCTGCTTCCCGGCAGGCCCGGCTCGAAGTGGAAGCGAGAAGGCCCCTTCCCTCGTCGGCGGCGGGTCACAGGACGCTAACCGGGTCGACGACCCGGTGCAGGGGAACCGCGCGTCCGTTCGGGCTGATGTTCTTGAATTTTCCCGAACGGACGGTGGCCGGCTCTCTAGCCGTCCGCGGACGTTCCGTCTTCGGGCGCGGCCGTGCCGAGGTGGGCGTCGAAGAAGGCGAGGATGCGGCGCTTGGCGTCGGCCGCGGCGGCGTGGTCGTAGCCGACGCCCGCGACTTTCAGCACCGGCGTCAGTGGTGACGCGGCGGTGAGGCGGTTGATGAACCCGTGTCGGGCCTGCGGGTATTCCTTGATGTCGGCGGTCGCTCCCGCGGCGTCCGCGGCCGCCCGCAGCTTGCCCGCGGCGCCGGCGAGGCCCTTGTCCTTGCCGCCGAAGCTGGCTACGACCGGGCAGGCGCCGCCGAGGACCTCGGCGATATTGTCGGGGACCATGCCGTAGTTGACGCTGGCGGCCGACCATCCTGGCCGGCCGGCCAGCAGGAGGGCGAACGAGCCGCCCATGCAGTAGCCGATGACGCCGACTGCACCGGTGCAGTCGGCCGTGCCGGCCAGGGCGGAACGCACCGCCTCGATCTGATCGAAGACCGGTCCGCGCTGCGCGCTCAATTGCGAGAAGGCGCCCTTGACGCAGCGGATGGCGCCCTTGCCGCCGTAGAGATCGGGGACGGCGACCAGGTACCCGGCGGCCGCCAGCCAGTCGGCCTGCTCGCGCATGTCGTCGCTGAGCCCGAGCGCGTCGTGCACGAGGACCACGCCAGGCCATGGCCCGGGACGGCCGCCCGTCGCGACGGGCACGGCAAGGTAAGCGGCATGGCCTGACAGCTGGCCAGTGTCTGATTCGGTCATGTTGAGTCCAGCCTTTTGGCCGGCCGGGGAGCCGGACCGGCAGGTCGAGCGCGCCAAGTGATTTCCGGTCAGGGTACCTGCGCGGTGCCAAGCTGGCTTGATAAGAGCAATTAGCTGCGCATCAGCATCATCGGGTGCTGTTCGGGGCTCTATACGACCTGAACAGCACCCAATCGCGCGTTCCGCCCGATATGCCTGAAGCTCAAGTTCAGACATTAGAGGTACACAGCCACAGGGGTGTCGACGATGCCTCGAATGTGTCCGTCCGTAGCCGGGCCGACCATTTTGTCAACAATTTTGTTGACAATGGAACTAGACGGCGCTTAACGTGCTCGCGAGCGTCATTTCGCTCGCTGCGGCCCTGCCACCGGGAGGCTACGTGCGTAGAGTCAGCGACGACAAGCAAGCACAGCGACAGGCGAGGCGCACAGGTCTGCGCGTCCCTCTCGTGGTCCTGCTGGTCTCGCAGTCCGCGCAGCGCCTGGTGACCTACATCGACGCGCTTGCGCCGGTCTACAACGTGTTCGACGGGTACCTCATCCACAGCCGGATGCCGCAGGTCGCCGGGCTGCAGCAGGCGCCTGCCGACGTGGGCGTCTGGGGGCAGACGGTCCCGGACGGCAACAAGGGCCTGATCGACGAGGACCCGCCGGTCAACACGCTGAGCCGTACCGGCTTGCTGGCGCCGCAGTTGACGTTCGAGACGCAGAGCGACGTGTTCAACCCGCCCTTCGGCTTGTTCGGGTACGGGTCGACGACGCAGGCCGACTCGGCCGGATTCCGGCTGTGGGAAGTCGCCGGGACCGCGCACCTGGACAACTGCGCCGCTAACATCTGCGCCACCGATACCGGCTCCGCCGCCGACGCCGCACGCCAGTTCAACGCCATGCTCGACCCGCCTTCGACGTTCATGGGGCTCACGTGCAGCGGCCCCGTCAACACCGGCGACGAGGACTACGTCTACGGGGCAGCCCTTGACCAGCTGGAGCGCTGGGTGCGCACCGGCGGCGTGCACGGGGGACGGGCGGCGACGGCGCCGCCGCTGTTCGCCGGCCAGGCCGTCGGGCAGAAGACCGTGCCCCGGCCGGTGCTGGACCACCAGGGCAACGTCACCGGCGGGGTCCGCTCCCCGGCCGTCGACGTCGCGGTTGCGACCCTCACCGGCGAGCCGCTCAACACCCCGTTCCCGTGCCCGCTGTCGGGCACCACGACGCCGCTGACCAAGACCCGGCTGACGGCGCTCTACCCAACGCACGCCGCCTTCGTTAAGAAGTGGACTGCCGACACCCAGCGCCTGGCACGCGAGGGCTACCTGACCGCCGCCGCCGCAGCCAACCTGATCAAGGCCGCAGCCGCCGCACCAGTCCCCTAACGATGCTGTTTCCGCCGGAGGCGGCCCGGTGGCGGGACACGCCGCGGTGCCGTAACGCGGCGCCGCCTTGATTAGGAGTACTACTAAGGCTAATTCGGCACGACGCGGAATGTGCTTTTGCTTAGGTTCGGTAAGCATCGCGGCGGTGAGCTACGTCTACTACGGTCACCACGCAGGCCTTATCGTCGATGCGGTAAATCACACGGTAGGTGCCGCGGCGGGCGCTGAATCTATCGTCCATCGGCGGGAGAAGCCTTTTGCCGATCCGGTGAGGGTCGGTGAGCAGCGGGCCGGTGATGAACTCATAGGCGGCCGCCGCAACGGCTTCCGGCAAAGTCTCACTCAGCGCGCGGCGGACGGTGGACGTCGTCCGCAGTTCGTAGGGATCCGCTGCGGGGCCGTCGCTCACTGCGCCTGTCGCCGCCTCATCGCCTCGGCGAGTTCCGCAGCGGAAACGTACTCGCCGCGGGCCAGTTCCGCGTCAGACTCGGCCAGGCGGTTCATCGTCGCGGCATCGCGCATGATCTCTAGAGTCTCCTCCAGCGCCTCCAGGTCTTCCGGCGCGATGAGGATGGCCGACGGCTTGCCATGCACTGTGACGGTCACCCGTTCGTGATGGTCGTGGACGCGACCGACGAGCTCGGAGAGATGGGACTTGACGTCGCCCAACGGAAGCATGGTCATGGTCAAAAGTATGACCAAAAATCTACGCCGCGTCAAAACGCTCCGCCAGGCGTCGTCGACGCCGGTATCGACTATACCTGCGGTACCGCAGCCGCAGGACGGCTGCGATGAGCGAGCAGGCTGCCGTGGGAGCGGCAACGGCGATGGTCTTGACCTGGACCCACTGTGAACCGCCGCCAGGCGGGTACACCTGACTTGGGTCACCCGTATCGATGGCCGGGATGTAGTGGCGGTTGAGCCCTTGCCCGGGACCGTCCGTCAGCGTAACCCAGTCGCGCTTGATGACCCAGTCGCGGTGCGGGCCCTGGCGGACCCAGAAAATACCGGACCAGAGGCACGTCTGCTGGCAGATCACACTGTCAACCTCGACGATACCGTGCGTGCCGTCGGCGAAGTGGGCGGCGACGGCGTAGTGATCTGCGAATGCCGCAGTGCCGATGACCAGGAGTGCGGCAGCTACCGCCGCCGCGATGCGGGCTCCGTCGTCAGCTGTACCCATTGATGCGCGGTTAGCCCGCAGCGCCAGCGGAAGCATAACGGCCAACAGGCCGGTGAGCGTCATCGCCCCGATGCCAGACCGGCTGTAAGGGTTCCGGTCGCCCCATGCGACGCTCATCCACAATGCCGTTGCACTTACAGCAACGGCGATCGCGACGATCCGGGTCACGCTGCGATTCGCCCACCGTAGGCGGATGCCGCCACCTGCGGCCGGATCAGTCCCGAGTTCGACCATGAGAGGACAATAGGGGAAAGCCACCCGCCGACCTCGACCAGGAGCGGCCTCCATCCTGGAGCCCAAGGCTCCGCCGAGGCGCAGCTGTCGGAGCGGTACTGGATCAATATGCAGACGGACTACGACATCGAGACCGAGCACGAGCTTCATGAAGAAGAACTGCGCCAGGTGGAGGGTGCTGGTTTCTCCTGAGGCCGCATAACCAGCTTGGCAGACTTCGGGTACGCAGGGGCTGAGCTGGTCTTAAGCCGACGGAGGGCCGATCCGGCATCGACCAGCTCTCAGGCCGCTCCGGTTACCGGTTCAAGAACCTGCAGCTCTACCCGGCCCGTTCCGCGGCGAGAGCGGTGGCGAGGCGGCTGGGTGGGTCGCCCTCGACGTGGTGCTGCGATCTACTCGTGGGCCAGGTGGAGAAGTTATCGCCGCCCCACCGTGGGATGACGTGGAAGTGCAGGTGGGGCACTGACTGCTCGGAACTTGGCCCGCTGGCGTTGAGGATGTTGACTCCCTCGGCCCCGAGGGCCGAGCGCATCGCGTCGGCCACGCGCCTGACGAGCGCCATCGATTGGGCAAGGACGTGTGGCGCTGCGTCGAAGACATCGGTGACGTGCGCGGTCGGAACGACCAGGGTATGGCCGGGGGCGATCGGTGTGAGTGGGGCGAACGCGCACGTGGACAGCCCGCGGGCTATCCACGTGGCGGTGTCGTCGCGTATGAGGCGGCAGAAGACGCAGTCCATGGTCCTCGACGTTCTCTGATCGCGACCTGGCGAAACCGGACTCAGTGTCGCGACAGAAGTAGAGTCGATACCGGTCGACTCGTAGTAGACCGCGATGTCAATGCCGGCCGCTAGTGCGCACCATACGCCGTCCGCCACTGGGGACGCTATACGCGACGATCAGCAAGGAATAGCCTGTGAACACGTCCGTGGTACGGCGTGGTACGCCTGTGTATGCTCGAGTTATGGCAACTCCTGATGGCCGTTCGACCGACGTCAGCGTCCGCCAGTTCGTCGCGGACTCGGGTTCGGTGACGCGCGGCCTCAGGCAGGGGCGGTCGTACACGCTGACGCTCAACGGCGAGCCGCTGGCGCGGATGATCCCGATCAGGCGCCGCCGGGCGGTGCCTAAGGACGAGGTTCTCGCGATCTTCGCGACGGCTCCGGCCATCGACGCGGACGAACTGCGCGCCGATCTGGACGATTCGATGGATCAGGAAGTCCGTGACCCGTTCGAGGGGACAGGGCTGTGACACCACATGACGCTGCCGTCGTGGACACCAACGTAATCGCCGCGCTCAAGCTCTACGACCCGGCCGGACTGCCCGGCACGATGCTGATCACGGCGGTCACTCTGGGTGAGCTTTCCTTCGCCCCGCACGCGACTGACGATCCGCTGAAACGCGCCGGGCGCGTAGCCGTCCTGCAGCACGTCGAGGCGACCTTCGACCCGCTCCCGTATGACCAGGGTGCCGCCCGGCTCTTCGGCCAGATCTGCGCGGCGGTCCGGGCGTCCGGGCGCGAGCCCCGTAAGCGCGCTTCGGACCTGATGATCGCCGCCACGGCTGCCAGCAACGAGCTCCCGCTCTACACCGCCAACCCGGACGACTTCAAGGGCACGGAATCCTTCGTCGAAGTCGTCGGCCTCAGAGCACGTCCAAACAACTTGTGAGCTGGTTGATCTACCGGAAAGTGTTCGAAATATGCAGCTGATCTGCTTAAGCGGATGACGGGAATCGAACCCGCACGACCAGCTTGGAAGGCTCCAGGTACGGGCGCGCTGATCAGCGTGGATGCAGGTCAGGCGGCGTGCCCGCATGTCCGTGAGAGACCCCGATTAACCGCCCGGTCGAGCCGGTGTCTCAGTGGTGTGCTACAGACCAGCGTTCGATGCTGGAGGCGTAGTTCGGCGTTTCCAGATGGTTGTGCGCCTCGGCCGCGGTCCGCGAGGCGGCGATGATGTCGTCGAGGTTCGCGCCGCCCCGCTCGGCCATCGCGACGAAGTCCGCGGTGGGGTGCCCGGTCACGCTATTGGCATACGTGCACGTCCCGTCCCCGTTGTCGGTGACGCTGAGGTCCCAGATGACCTGGATAGTCGTCCAGCCTCCCGGTGTGAGGACATCCGATAGCGACACCATCCGGCAGTGCTGCGGTTCCGTGATCTCGTAGACGTAGTGCTGAACGATCAGGCTGGCGCCGATCATTTCCACGTTGATCGACATGGGCCGGCCGTCGTCGGTCGTCGTGTAACCGGCTGCCTTGTGGTCCGGCGGGGCGCACCGCTGGTATTCCTTGTCGGGCAGATTCCTGAGCCAGCCCGCGATGTCGAGGAGCTCGGCAGGCGCGTTCACGATCGCGGTGACGACGGTGCTCGCCGTGGATATGTCCGCGAGCACCGTCGTGTCCGGCTGATCAGTCACTAGCCGGCCGCCTCGGCCTGCTGCCACCAGTCGATGGTCAGTCGGGCGTAGTCGTCCGGGGCGTCCTCCCAGGTGAAGTGGCCCGCGTTGAGGATGTCGAGCTTGCTGTTCGGCAGCCTGTCGGCGAGGAAGTATCCGTTGACCGGCGGCACGGCCCAGTCCCGCCCGCCGGCGATGATCTCCACGGGCGTCTGCGTGCCGGGCAGAAGATCGCCCAGGATGGGCAGCTCTTCCGGGTAGCGGCGCACATAGCGCATCGACTCGACCATGCGGTCGCCATCATAGGACGACAGGTAGTCCTCGCGGACCGCGTCGGGGAGCTCATAGAAGACGAGACCGGCTACGGCCCCGGCGACGATCTGGCGCGGGTCAATGGTGCGGTACTTGTCCAGGTCGGGAGCCGTCACCCATTCGTTCAGCACGCCCCCGAGCGCGAGCGGGATCGCCGCGCCGCCGCTGCCGACGACCAGGCTGCGCAGGCGTCCCGGATGGCGGGCAGCCGCGAACAGACTGGCCCCGGTGCCGACGTCGGGACCGACCACGTGCGGGTTCTCCAGGCCGAAGGCATCGGCCAGCCTGATGACGAACTCGCCCATCGCCGCGGGCGACAGCAGATCGTCCCGGCGCTCGGAATGCCCGTATCCCGGCAGGTCGACCGCCACCAGATGCGCGTGCTCCGCGAGCTGATCCCAGACCCGGTCGAAGGCGAACAAGCTCTCCGGCCACGGGCTCAGCAGCAGCGCGTCCGCCTGACGGGGCTCGCTCTCCGCGTACCGGACCTGCAGACCGTCGATTTCCCGAAACTGCGTGCGGATGGAGCTTTTCGAAGTACTGGAAGAGATGGTCATGTGGACCATGCTCGCCCGGCTGACCTGCGAGCGGTATCGGAATTCTGACTGCACTTGCACGCCACGCGATGCGACGCCGGTAACTTCGCACGGGACGTCCCGGCGTCGGGCTGCTGCTCTGCCCTGTCGATGAGGTCCCGCAGCTGGTTGCGGCCAGCGACGCCGAGCTTCGGGTAGGACCGGTACAAATGCGAGCTGACCGTGCGCGGCGACAGGAACAGCCGGTCCGCGATGTCGCGGTTGCTGTGCCCCTTGGCGGCGAGGTGGACGATCTGGCGCTGCTGGGCGGTCAGCTTCCACAGGCCATCCGGGGCGGCTGATGCCTGTACCGCGACGCCGCAGGCGCGCAACTCCGCCTCGGACCGCTGTGCCCACGGCCGGGCGCGCAGCCCACTGAAAGTGTCGAGCGCGGCGGACAGGATCGGCTTGGCCTCGTTGATGCGGCGGCGACGGCGCAGCCATTCCGCATAGTCGAGCTGGAGCTGGGCGCGTTCGAAGGGCCATCGCTCCCCGTCGCGGTCCGCCAGCGCCTTGTCGAACTCGGCCTCCTGGCTCGCCGGATCCGCGAGGATCGCCCGGGCGCGGCTGAGCAGTTGTGCTACCCGCGAGGAGGGACAACCCTGCAGCCTGGCGTGTATCCGCTCGAGGATTTCGCGTCCGTCCGCCTGGCGCTCGGCGCGGACGCTCGCGGCCGCCAGGTCAGCGACACCGAGATAGGACACATGGTGGTGCAGGGGAGTGCCGTCATCGGCGAACAGATGCCGGAGCTGGCTATAGGCCATAAGGTATTCGCCGGCGATCAAGGCGGCAATGCCTTGCGCATGCCAGGCCCGGGCGGCCAGCAACCGGCTGTGTTCGGGGCTGACCGCCGGAGCGGCATCGCCCTCGGCTGGCATGCCGCTGCCGCTAGTACCGCTTTCGCCGCGCAGGGCCCGGACGGTAGCCGTGATCAGGCCAGCCGTCGCGCTGACGACGTCCGCCTGGAAGGCGTCCGCCTCGGCCGCGAACGACAGCGCGTCGTCCCAGCGCCCGGCGTCGATGTACACCCATCCGAGCGCGCCGAGCGATCCGCCGCCTGCGCTTGGCGCTCCGTTGCGCGGAGCCCGGCTCGCGGCCGCACCGGTTCCCTGGCCCGGGTTGCCGCGGACCTCTGCTCGTGACCGGTGCAGCAGGTCCATCGCCAGTTCCGGCTCGTCGAGCAGCCACGCGGCCGAGCCTGCCCGGTACAGCAGGTGCGCGGCCGAAGTCTCCTCGGCGACTGCGGCCAGGCGCCGGAGGGCGCTTGGCCGGTCGTGGCACCGGCCGATGGAGACCTCAATCCACAGGCGCAGCGCGTCCGCGTCCCGCTGCTGGGCAGGCTTTGCCGGCCGGGCGACCTGCTCGAGCAGGCGCAGTTTCTCGGCGACTACCCGCAGCGCATCAGCGTCTCCGGACTGGTAGGCCACGGCGGCCGCGGCCGCAAGCGACTCCCACGCGACCATCGGGAAGTTCGCCGAGGCCTCCGCGGCGACTGCGGTGAGCGCCGCGAGGGCAGCTTGCTGCTGATTGGACCACACCAGTGACCAGCCAGCTGCCCGCCGGGCGCGGACGCCCAACCCCAGGTCACGCGTCACGGCAGCAGCCCTCGTGGCCAGGTCGCCGATCCAGCTGGCGTCGCCGGTCGCGATGGCCGCGGTGGCGGCAGCACCCAGCCGCCGGGCACGCTCGTCGCTGCCCGGGGTGAGTTCGGCGGCTCGCTCGAGGGCGAGCACGCCCGCCGCCGCGTCGCCGCGCCGCTGCGCGTGGGCAGCGGCGGCTTCGAGCAAGGACGCGACCTGGTCGTCGACGCCAGCAGTGGCGGTCGCCAGATGCCACGCCCGGCGTTCCGGCTGCTCGTGCAGGGCCGTGGCGACCTGGCGGTGTACGGCCGCGCGGTCGGCGAACGGCACGCTGTGGTACACGGCCGAACGAACAAGCGGATGCGAGAAGCGCACTCCCGTCGCGTCCACGGTGACCAGGCCGAGTTGCTCCGCGCATGCGAGCGCATCGGGTCCAAGTCCGGGAAGGTCCATCGCGGCGACGTCGCCGTTCGCGCCATCGGCGATCGCGGCGATCAGCAAAGCGCGCCGGACGGCAGCCGGAAGCGTAGTGAACCTGCTGGCGATGACGCTGGTCAGTCGGCTGGTCAGCGGCAACGGCTCCAGTTCCCAATGTCGTCCCGCGGCCGGATCGGCGGCGATCACTGTGGACAGCTCAATCAGCGCCATCGGATTCCCGGCGGCCTGATCGAGTACCTGACGGCGGGCCCGGCCACGGGGCGGACTGGGCTGGGCGTCGAGCAGCCGGCCGGCCGCCGCATCCGGCAGTGGCCGCAGTTGCAGCTCCGGGAAGCCGCGGTCGAATCCGCGGGGCGGCGCCGCCCCGCGAGTACCGAGCAGAAGCACGACCTGCTCCGAATCGAGGCGGGAGGCAGTGAAGGCGAGCGCGTCAAGGGAGCTGCGATCAAGCCAGTGCGCATCCTCGACGACTAGGAGCAGCGGGGTTTCCTCCGCCACGTCCGACAGCAGGGCAAGAACGGCGATCCCGATCAGCAGCCTGCTGGGGCCGGAAGGCGCCTCGACGAGGCCAAGCGCGCCAAGGAGCGCGCCGGCCTGGCGGTCGGGGAGCCGGTCGACGCGGTCGAGTAGCGGCCGCAGGAGCTGGTGCAACCCCGCGAAGCCAAGGGCGGTTTCGGTCTCCCGTCCGGTGACCGACAACACCCGCATGCCAGCGGATCGGGCTCGTCGTGCGGTGCCCGCAATCAGCGCGCTCTTGCCTATGCCGGCTTCTCCGACGACGATGAGGACCTGGCTGTACTGCGGAACTGGCTCTACTAGTCCGCGTAGCCGGGCGATTTCCGCGTCCCTCCCGACCAGCAGGCTGGGGCGGTCTGCGTCCTCGCTCCCTGCCGCGCCAGGCGGGAAATGCGACGTCACATCAGCCATAACAAGTCCCGGGAAGACTCGATGCCCGCGATCGTCAGGCACGTGCACGTGCACGTGCACGTCGCACGACCGGCACGGCCGGCTCCTCCTCGAGGACGACCCTGAGGGTGTAGTCGCGAGCGGGTGAGGAGACCACCTGGCGCAGGGCGGCACCCTGGCCGCGGTACTTGGCCCGGTAGGCGTCGTCGACCCGCTTCCTGGTGTCATCGGCGGTGACTGGCTCCACCCGGACGCGATACCGCGGGCGAACGTGGATCATCTGAGTCTCCAATCTTATTTGACGCACATGACGTGCGTAATCGGGATGCCCGGGTGGCACGGCTTGGGCCGCCGTCCCGGCGACCTCGCCGTGGCCTGGGCGGGCCGGCTGGCCGGTTTCGCGCGGGACCGGCCCGGTTGTCCCGCGCAAGACCTTCTTGCCTGCGTCAGGCGCCGAGGTCGAGGTATGCCTCGCTGGCGCTGTAGACGTTGCGGCCGTCGAGGTCGCCGGACATTTTGGGGGCGACGAAGTCGGTGGCCCACTTGGCGGTCTGGAAGCGCAGCGGAGGGTTGTCCTGGGCGAGCAAGCTCAGGATCTGCGGGCCGACTTCTTCCACGGGCTGGACGCCGCCGGTGTTGGCGATGATGCGGGAGAGGAGTTCCCAGGGCTCCGGGTAGGGGCTGTTCTCGATTCGCTCGTTGGGCAGGAGTCGCTCGAAGCGGCGTGGTGCCATGACGTCGGTGGCCACGGGGCCCGGCTCGACGATCGTGGTCTTCACGCCGTAGCGGGCGACGGCGGGGGCGAGGGACTCGACGGCGCCTTCGAGGGCGAACTTGGAGGCGGCGTAGGCGTCGTTGAATGGGGCGCCGACGAGCCCGTGGGCGTCGGTGGCCAGCCGGAACAGGGCGGCGATGCTCGCGTGGTCGGTGATGTCGAGGTAGTGGATGTCCAGCGAGACGCCCGTGGCCGCAGCGTCCTTGGCGAGCGCGGCCATGCGCTCTGGGTCGCGGCCGGTGGCGACGACCGTGTAGCCGGCCGCTGCCGCGTCCAGGGCGATGACCCGCCCCATCCCCGAGGTAGTCCCGGTGACGACCAGGACCTTGCCCGTGTTCTCGCTCATGGTGACCCCTTCCTTTCTACCGCACAGTCTGTGCGTTAAATAGCGTACCCGTCTCCGTCTGAATGTCAACGCACAGCGTGTGCGCTAAGATGCGCGCATGTCCGAGACCGGTTTCCAGCGCGCCCGCTCGCCCGAGAGCAAGCAGGAGCGCGCCGCGTCGCTGCTTGAGGCCGCGCGTTCCCTGGCGACCGAGCAGGGAGTCGCGTCGGTCACGCTGACGGCGATCGCGGAGCGGGCCGGGGTGCACCACTCGGCGATGCGCCGCTACTACGCCTCCTACAAGGAGGTGCTGCTGCACCTGGCCGCCGAGGGCTGGTTCCGCTGGTCCGCCCGCGTGAGCGAGGACCTGGCCGGGCGGGGCCCGGTCACCCCGGCGGCCCTGGCCGGCATCATGGCCGGTGCCCTGGCTGGCGATCCGCTGTTCTGCGACCTGCTGGCGAACGTGCCGCTGCACCTGGAGCACGAGGTGCCCGTGGAGCGCGTCCTGGAGTTCAAGCGGGTCAGCTCCGCGGCGATCACCGCCATGACGGGCGCCATGACCGATCACGTGCCCGGGCTGACCCTCCAGCAGGCGCTGGACGTGGTGACCGCCGCGAACGCCCTGGCCGCCACGCTGTGGCAGGCGTCCCATCCCTCGGCCGCGCTGGCGCAGGCGTACGAGGCGGACCCGGGGATCGCCGCCGTCCGGGTGGACGATTTCCGGCAGACGCTCACCCGGCTGCTCGCGGCCACCTGCTCCGGGCTGACGTGCCCGGAATAGGCCGGCCCGGGCGCTGGAGTGCGACCGGTCGAAGATCAGCAGGATCGAGACCGGCCAGCGTGGTAGGCAACCGAGGCGCCGGAATGCGGAGAGCCGGGCGCATGATCCGCGCGACCGTGTGGCACGCCGCGCGGGAAATGCCGCGCATACCACGCGATCGAACGGCGAAAAATGTCTCTGAACAGTCAGAACAACTGGGAGCGGATGAGGGGAATCGAACCCGCATGACCAGCTTGGAAGGGCTTCGTGCGGATCCGCTGAGCAGTGTAGATGCAGGTCAGGTGATGTGTCTGGTTGTCCGTGAGTAACAGTGAATCGCCGGGGTTTGCCGTCCGGTCGGGCACGCAGCGGGCACGCCTGCGCTGCTACCCACGGTCGGGCCTCTTCTCGTGGGGCAACGGCGGGCGGGTGACGGGAACGACGCGAACGAGCTTCTCCAGCCCTGCGTAGTCGCCTGGGTTCGTGGTGTAGAGGGGGAGGTCTTCTGAGATCGCGGTGGCTGCGATCATCAGATCGGCGATCCGCCTGCGTGGCTTGCGGCCCGCGGCGACGACGGCGGCGGTCACCCGCCCGTATATCCGGGGCGCCTCGGCATCGAACGGGACGGGGTCGAACTCGCTCTCGGCGCGCTGCAGGGCCTCGGTGCGGCGGGCGCGTTCCTCGTGCTCGTCGTACAGGTCCTGCTCGCTGTTGGGGCGGACCTGATGCGGCCCGGCGGATAGTTCGGCCAGGGTGATCGCGCTGATCGCCATTTCGTCCGGGAGTTCCGTCGGGTCAACCCGGCGCCGCAGGACCAGAACATTGGTGTCGAGCAGGCCTTGCCGGGGAGGTTCGCCCGTCTGGTGCAGCGACTCACCTGTCATACGGATCGCCGTCTTCGTGGTCGGCGGTCGCGTCCTGGTCGGCGCGGAAGGCGCCCAGGTTGCCGGCCGGCGCGTTGCGGGACATTGCCGCGAATTCCTGCCTGGAGACCACAACCCGTGAAGCCGTCGTAGCCATCTACGACCCCGCCGAACACGCAGCCGCCGCAGCGCTCGCCGAACCCTCGGCTAAAGCAAGTCCAGATCCCGCCGCTCCGCCATGGTCAAGCGCCAGATGTTCGGCCGCGCGGCTCCCATTCCTCCGCAAGCGCGTCCTGCTCACCGCCGAGAACTAGCGCCGCGCCTGGCAGCCTTCGTCCCGGCTGGGTGACACTTGACGGATGATGGACCATCACGTCGTGGCCGTAATCTTGCTGCGGCCGGAGGAGATGCTGCTTTGTCACCGGACGTCGGCGCGGCAGGCGAATCCGGACGTGTGGGACTTCCCCGGCGGGCATGTCGAGCCCGGTGAAAATCCTTTGGATGCGCTCCGGCGGGAAGTGGCCGAAGAGCTGGGAGCGGAGCTTACGGGCGTTGACGGCGGCCCTGTTCTGCGCCGCGTCGACCCGCAGCGCAGCCTGGATCTCACCGTGTGGGTCTCGCGCCGCTGGCGGGGCGAGGTATCGAACATGCAGCCGC
>Ga0302325_10020905_pt1 | contig 13713 bp, 12 predicted proteins | sample Palsa_T0_2_FD_201948 | JGI IMG/M metagenome (GOLD analysis project Ga0302325, IMG submission 201948) | Peat permafrost microbial communities from Stordalen Mire near Abisko, Sweden - Palsa_T0_2 | ecosystem: Environmental > Terrestrial > Soil > Palsa > Peat permafrost | place: Sweden: Abisko... | reverse complement strand
TGAATTGAGGTGCCGGGCCGCTGCGCTGCAGTTCACGCTCCGAGAGGTCCTGGCCGACGGTCAGGCCCGCAACGTGGTCCCAGGCCCGCTTGGCCGAGATTCCCCTCGCCATCTTGCCGATCACGACGACGAGCTCCACCTCCCAATCGACCGATCCGGGTGGGAGGTGCACGGTAGTGACAGGACCCGCTATGGAACTTGGAAACTTGGTGAAGACTACTGGGGCGTCGGGTTTGGTCAACCCGGACTCAGCGGCGTGGTCTGCATAGTTGAGCCCGATAGCGAAAACCTGGCGCGGGGCAGGAACGGGCGACCCTGCGGTGGTCGAATCAAAGGGCTCATCGGCCGCTTCGACACCGACCGCCCAAGTCCGAAGCTCGTCGAACCGCGCATAGGCACTTTGGGGATCCGACGAAAATTTGCCATCGCTCGCCCGCTCAACGTCGACAGACCCTTCGGACACGATCAGCTTCAGCCGACCGTCGACGTTGGCGACTCGCATCAGACATCCCCCATATCTCCCTGCCACCCCATGGCGGCGGCCGTCCACTCTCATTTCGCACTCCGAACGAGTGGTCGGGGTCACCCCACTTCCGCGTCCGCCTCCGCACTGTATAGGGAGAATCTTGTAGAATCAACTGATTCTCATAATTAAGGTCTATAAGTCAAGAGTGGGCCAGATTATGAGATATTGGGCAAATACCTGACATAGAGTGGCGACAGAACTATGGCCAGCACCCCGACGAAGGCAGAGCGCGTGTTCGAGCAGATGCGAGCGGACATCCTGGCTGGACGTCTACGGCCCGGCTCACGCCTTCGCTACGCCGAATTGTGCAGCCACTACGAGACAAGCACCGGCGTCTTGCGAGAAGCCATGCTGCGCCTCTCTGAGCAAGGCCTGGTTAAGGGCGAACCGCAGCAGGGATTCCAAGTCGTCGATCTCTCCGTGGAGGATCTGCGCGATCTCACTGACGCCCGAATCGTCCTTGAGACCTTGGTCTTTCGCTCTGCCGTCGCTGAGGGGGATCTCGATTGGGAAACGCGAATCTTGGCGTCTCACCATCGTCTTAGCCGGAAATCGCAATTCGACGCGGACGATCCCGATCGCCTCTCCGACGAGTGGGTCGCCGAACATGCCGAATTCCATCGCGCCCTGTTGGACGGGTGTACCAACCGACGGCTCAAGGAGATCGCAAGTTCGTTGCGCGATACGGCTGAACTCTACCGCCGCTGGTCGCTTCCACTGGGCAGTGGCATCGAACGAGACGTGGCCGCTGAGCATGAGGCCCTCCTTTCGGCCGTCCTTGCCCGAGACGCTGACCGCGCCGCCGAAGGGCTCACGAACCATATCTCCCTCACTTCGAGCATTCTGCTGGACACCTTCGCCGCTGAATCAGCGAACATGTAGTGGGCCACCAACCTCGGACAGTGGCATCACGGAATGGGGCGAGGCGAGAATGAGTGCAGGTGCTGGCAACCAACGCAGCAAGTTGACCGGGCCGGATCTCGATTGAGGTGAGGAAGGACGCAGGAGTCCGTTGGACGCTCCTATGTTTGTCAAGCTGCTGCTGGCAGTTCTTGGAGTTGGGTTGCGGCTTGGATCTGCCGGTAGAGACTGCGGGCGAGGGTGCGCTTGATGGCGCGTCGTATGTCACGATGCGTCTTTCCTTCGGCGGTTCGTCGCGTCTCATAGCGGATGGACTCTGGGTGGCACCGGAGGCGGGTGATGGCCACGGTGTGCAGAGCCCGATTGAGATCGCGGTCTCCGCCTCGGTTGAGTCGGTGACGACTCCGCTGCCCACTGCTGGCTTCGAGTGGCGCTGTTCCGGCGAGGGCAGCAAACGCCGCTTCGTTTCGAACCCGGCCCCGGTGCGACCAGCTGACAAGCAGCTGCGCTGCGACAACCGGGCCGACGCCGGGCTCGGCGAGCAGAGCAGGGCCGGCCGGATGCGCCTTGACCAAGGACATCAGCTCGGGATCCAGCTCGCTGATCTGGGATGAGAGGAACCGAATGCGGGCGGCGATGCCTCGCAAGGTGAGCACCGTTATTCGATGCTCGACACCCGCCGAGTCGGTACTCACCAGCGTCTCCACCCGGTTGAGCTGCTTGGCCAACGACACGCCGCGCAGACCGGCCCGAAGGTGCTCGGGGGCGGTCACGATGACGCTCTTGAGCTCGTTAATCGCCTTGGTGCGGCTGACCAGAAGCGCGTGGCGTGTGCGGATAACCAGGCGGAGTGCCTCCCGCAGTCCGCGTGCCCGGGGGGTGGCTTGATGCTCTGACGACAGCGCCTGGCGGGCGGCCCGCACCGCATCGATCCGATCGCTTTTGGCGCCTCGAGCTCGCTTGATGCCCCCGACCTCAACGACGTCCTCGCCAGCCTTGGACAGACAGGCAACGAACCCGGAGGCGAAACTGCCGGTGCCTTCGAGGGCCCAGACCCGTCGTCCCGGAGCGTGCCGGCATCCCCAGTCGAGCAGGTCCTGGTAGCCAGGCCCGTCGGCGGGCCCCGCGATCTGCCCTCTGAGAGCGCCTGTTCGGGTATCGATGATGGCCAAGTCCACGCTGTCGCGGTCCGGGTCCCCGCCGATGACGAAGTCGTAGTGATCTGCCAACATGACCATTGCGGTTGTCCTCCAGTTCGATCGACAATCGTGGGCGGCACCGGCCTGGATGACGATCACCTGTCGTGGCAGCACTGTGACGGGTCACGCCCTCGGGCGGACAAGCTCCTGATCAAGCCAACGACAAGTGGGCCAGGTCGGTGCCGGCAGCACAAGGGACAAGTCCAACGAAGAGCACACCCGCAGGTGGCCAGTGTTCTCGAGAGTCACCCTGCACTGCCGGCTCCCAGCATGGCCGAAGCGAGCTGGCCAACCCGGTTACACACTCACAGTGTTCTCATTCGAACCGCGCTGCCACCTCCTCCTCACTCGGCTCGCCACCTGGCCGAAATGGATAGCCGGCCGCCTCGGTCATCGCCCTCAGGCCTGGCGGCCCCCACCACCAAGACCTCCTCTCCGCGCCGCCGTGCGGCGGCGAGGAATGGCAGCAAGGGATTCAGGTGGCCCGCACCGCCTAGGGAACACGGAGCGAGCACCCGCATCCATCCGAGGCTAAGGCCCACACGTCTCGTGCGGTAGTGCAGTTCGTGCGAACTCGCACGTCAGGAGGTCCTTCAGTCGACAACCAATTCGAAGGAGTGCCCGCTCGAGCGCACAACGCGCCGCTCGTAGCCCAGCGGGGTCGCCCAGTGCGAATGGTGCAAACTACGTAACAGCCACACGACCCCATCCGAAGCAGGTTCGGAGGGTGAATGCCCGACTGACCGCCCCGCAGCTCGATCTGAGTGCCAACGGCCGTATGGTACGAATCTGGGAAGAGGAGGCGCTCATGTCCGAACAACCAAAGACCTGCGGTTTCAATCATGTGGCCACCATGACAGCCGACCTAGATCGTTACCTTGAGTTTTATGGCGATATCTTCGGAGCACAGGTGCTCACGATCATGGAGGCCCAGGGCGATCACCCTCGGATGGCCGTTGTAGACATGGGTGGTAACGGCGCCCTCAACGTGTTCGAGGTCTCGGCGGAGTCAGTTATCGGAGACCGAACGAAGATGGGTGGCCGGGGTCCGATCGACCATTACGCCTTGGCAGTGGAGTCGGAGGAAAAGCTCAAGGAGATCCGGGATCGTCTGGTCGCTGTAGGAGCGTCACCTGGAGAGATCACTCAGTTCGGGCCCGCTCTGCTCTCGGTTTTCTTTCGTGACCCCGATGGTGCGGAGCTCGAGGTCGCATATCTCAAGACCGCTCCATAGATGGCGGCTGAAGGCTCCCCGAATTCATCCACCCGCCCCCTTGCGGCAGGATCTGGTGCGTGCAGATCGACTTGCTGTTCGACCCGTTCGGCGCCTCATGGCCAGAGGTGCGAGAGGGAGCCGTCGTAGCCGAGGGCGAGGGCTTCGACGGTGTGTGGTTGTACGACCACCTAGCGGGCTCGGTACACGGGGAGGATCGGGTTCTCGAGTGCTGGACGACGCTGACGGCGATCGCCGCCATGGTGCCTCGCATCGCTGTCGGCCCGATGGTTCTCAATGTAGCCAACCGTGATCCGGGGACCCTCGCGGTGATGGCCGGCACCCTTCAAGAGGTGAGCGAAGGCCGTCTGCTCCTCGGTCTCGGTGCCGGTGGTGGACGAGAGACGCCCTACGCGGCCGAGCAGCAAGCACTGGGACGGCCGGTACGCGACGACGCCGGCAGGCGGGCTGCAGTCGAGGCGGCCGTGGTGACCTTGCGGTCGGTGTGGTCCGGGTCCGTCGGCGGTGTCGGTGGCTTTCCGCGGCCCGACCCGCCTCCGCCGATCATCGTCGGAGGTTTTGGACCGAAGATGGCGGACTTGGCTGGCCGCGTAGCCGACGGCGTCAACCTGCCGGACGGACCGCGCCTGAGGCACCTACTCGAGGTCGCCAGGGGGGCGAGGGCAGCCTCGGGGCGCGATCTGTCGGCGTTCGTAGTGACGGTGACCTCGGGCCTCCACGCATCAGCCCTCAAGCGACTGGGGGAGCTCGAAGTCAACCGGGTCGTTGTCTTTGTTGAAGCACCCTTCGCCGATCATGTGCACCGACTGGCCGCGAGCCGAAACTGACGGGACCAAAGACTCCGGCCTGAGTTAAGGGCCCGGCTCGCGTCGATGATCCATGTTCGCGATCGATCACCTCGATCACCCACATGATCGTGGGTGTTCGTCTGGTCTCGGATCGCTTCGTGACAGGTCGGAGGCGAGGTAGCGGACCAGGTCGACCGGCCAAGCTCGCCGCGCCCGGCGCCTCGCCTGACCGGTGCTCGACCCCAGGAGCGAGATGACCACGACGATCACCCTCATCGGCAACCTCACCCGGGAGCCCGAGATCCGTTACACCCGCGAGGGTCAGGCGACGACCACCCTCGGTGTCGCGGTAAACCGCCGGTGGCATGACCGCAGCACCAAGCAGTGGGAGGAGTCGGTCTCGTTCTTTGACGTTGTGTGCTGGCGCGAGCTGGCCGAGAACGCCGCGCTCAGCCTGGTCAAGGGCATGCGCGTGGTGGTCACCGGCCGGCTCGAGCACCGCAGCTGGGAGAACGAAGAGGGGGATCATCGCTCGAAGGTCGAGGTGGTGGCCGACGACCTCGGCCCGAGCCTGCGCTTCGCCACCGCGGAGGTGAAGCGCACCGAGCGCCGCGGCGCCGAGGCCGAGGAGTCGGCAGCGGAACAGACGCTCGACGGGTCCGCCGAAGGAAGTGCCGGCGGTCCGGGTGCACCGATCCGGCGGCTGCGGAAGTGAGACGGGCGTGCACGCGCGCACGGCCGGCACCGGGGTCACGTCGGGTGCCCGCGCCGGCCCGGTCGTGCTTCCGAGCGGTGATCGAGCTCTCCAAGGAGGAGGCCTTTGAGGTCTGCGGACGTCTCGCGCTCGTCCATCAGGTGCTCGTTCGCAACGGTGAGCCGCCGGCCGCGATCGAACTGGCGTGGGTCTTCGACCTGATCGAGCGCCGAGTGGCCGGTTGAGGCTCCGACACCGTTGGGTTTTATTCTTCATCCCCCTCGGGGGTGAAGGCCAGGGAGAGTGAGTTGACGCAGTAGCGCTGCCCGGTGTCGGTCGGACCGTCTTCGAAGATGTGACCGAGGTGCCCGCCGCAGCGGGCACAGCGGATCTCAGTGCGGACCATCCCGAACGAGCGGTCCTGGTGCTCCTCGATGGTGCCGTCCTTGATGGCCCGGTCAAAGCTCGGCCATCCCGACCCCGACTCGAACTTGTTGTCGGTCGAGAAGAGCTCGGCCCCGCAACCGGCACAGTGGAAGACGCCGTCGGAGTCGACGTGGAGGAGCTCACCCGACCAGGCGGGCTCGGTGGCGCTCTTTCTTAGGACCTCGAACTGCTCGGGGCTGAGCCGCTGCCGCCACTCTTCGTCGTTGAGTTCGACCTCTCGGGCCATGGGCGTCGTCCTTTCTGTAGGCCTATGTCGAGGACCGTAGCGACCGGACCCGATCCGTCGGACGCGGGCAGTCAGGGCCTGGCGGATCGGGGCCATGACCAGGGACGTTACCTGCCACTAGGGTGGTCGACGTGAAGGGAGTGGTTCTCGCCGGTGGCGTCGCGTCTCGCCTGCATCCGCTGACCCGGATCACCAACAAGCACCTGCTGCCCATCTACGACCGCCCGATGATCCAGTGGGCTATCGAGGCGGTGGTGAAGTCCGGGATCACCGAGGTGATGCTGGTGACCGGTGGTGCCCATGCCGGGGAGTTCCTCCGCCTGCTCGGCAACGGCCATGAGGTCGGTCTCGACCGGCTCTCCTACGCCTACCAGGAGGGCCCGGGCGGGATCGCGCAGGCGCTCGGACTGGCCGAGCGGTTCGCCGACGAGGAGCCGGTGCTGGTCATGCTGGCCGACAACGTCATCGAGCGCTCCATCGCCCCGATGGTGCACGCGTTCGAGGCCGACCCCCACGGTGCCCGCATCCTGCTCAGTCGGGTCGACGAGCCCGACCACCTGGCGCACCTGGGCGTGCCCGAGTTCGGCGCTGACGACCGGGTGGTGCGGATCGTCGAGAAGCCCGACACCCCGCCGAGCACCTACGCGGTGACCGGCGTCTACTGCTACGACGCCCAGGTGTTCAAGGTGATCCCGACCCTGACCCCCTCGGCCCGAGGGGAGCTCGAGATCACCGACGTGAACAACCACTACGCGGCGGTGGGGGAGCTCCGATACGACGTGCTCGAGGGCTTTTGGGGTGACGCCGGCGAGTCCATCGACGCGTACTACGCGGTGAACGACTTCGTCCGGGCCCACGGGGCCAACAAGGGCTGACGCCGCTAGGACTGCTCGGTCGCCTCGCGGTGGGAGACCGACCCCTCGACCAGGTCGGTCGGTGACCCGGCCGATGGTCGCGCTATCGAGGACCGGTCGACCAGCTGGCGGACCGACGCGGCGACCCCGGGTCCGTCCAGCCCGAGCTCGGCCAGGAGGTCGTCGGGGCGTCCTTGGGGGATGTACGCGCGGGGGATGCCGAGGTTGGTGACCGGAGGGCATGGCCGTCCCTCGCCCCGGGCCCATGACGCCAGGGCGTCGGTGATGAACATCCCGCCGCCGCCGAAGCGGATCCCGTCCTCGACGGTGACGACCAGGCGGTGCCGGGCTGCGTCGGCCAGCATCTCGGGGTCCGGCGGGCTGACCACCCGGGGGTCCCACACCGTCACCTCGAGGCCCTCGGCGGCCAGCTGTTCGGCCGCCGTCTGGGCCGCGGCCAGCATCTTGCCGACTCCGAGGATGCACACCGAACCGTCGCCCGACCGGACCCGGCGCGCGCTCAGGCCGTGTCCGACCTGGTCCGGGCCCACATGCGGTGGTGCGGTGGTGGCGAACCGGATGGTGGACGGGCCATCGATCTTGAGCGCCTCGGACAGCATCACCCCGACCTCCTCGGCCGAGGAGGGCGCGAAGACGGTCATGTTGGGCACCGACAACGCCAGGGCGAGGTCCAACACGCCGTGGTGGCTGGGCCCGTTGTCGCCGGTGATGCCGGCCCGGTCCAGGACGAACACGACCGGGAGCCGATGCAGGCCGACGTCGAGGTTCGCCTGGTCGAAGGCGCGCGAGAAGAAGGTGGAATACACCGCCACGACCGGATGACGCCCACCCATGGCCAGCCCGGCCGCCGCCGTCACCTCGTGCTGCTCGGCGATGCCGACGTCGATGAAGCGCTCGGGGAACCGGCTCTGGAACGGCAAGAGCCCGGTCGGCCCGGGCATGGCGGCGGTCAGTGCGACGATGTCGGGGTCGGCCTCGGCCTCGGCGATCAGGGCCCGGGTGAACGCGTCGGTGTAGGTGGCGGCCGGGATATCGGCGCTGTCGACCAACTCCACCGAGGGCGCCGGCGAACCCTCGAGGGCGGTGTCGGGACCCGGGACCCGGATCGCCTTCACGTCGTGGAGCCGCTGCACCTCGTCGTCTTCGGCCGGTGCGTAGCCGCGGCCCTTCTGGGTGAGCACGTGGACGACGATCGGGCCGTCCCATTCGGCGGCGTTGGCGAAGGCCTGCTCCATCTGGGGGATGTCGTGCCCATCGATCGGGCCGGCGTAGCGGACGCCGAGGGCCTCGAAGAACACGTGGGGGGCCACGATCTCGCGCAGGGCGCTGGTCAGACCGAGGACGCCGGTGGCGGCCAGCTCGCCGACGGCGGGGATGTTGCGGAGCCGGCGGCCGACCCGCTGCCGGGTCTGCACGTAGGTCCGGTTGAGGCGCAGGGTGGTCAGGCTCTGGGAGAGATGCGAGATGGTCGGCGCGTAGGAGCGGCCGTTGTCGTTGAGGACGATCACCACCCGTTGGTCCGAGTGGCCCAGGTTGTTGAGGGCCTCGTAGGCCATGCCACCGGTCAGGGCGCCGTCGCCGACGACCGCCACCACCTTGCGGGTGCCCCCGCTGCCGATCAGCTCACCGCTGAGCTCGTAGGCGGTGGCCAGGCCGTGCGCATAGGAGAGGGCGGTGGAAGCGTGGCTGTTCTCGATCCAGTCGTGGTCGGACTCGGCCCGGTTCGGGTAACCCGACAGCCCGCCCTCTTTGCGGAGGTCGACAAAGCGGTGGCGGCGCCCGGTGAGCAGTTTGTGGATGTACGCCTGGTGGCCGGTGTCCCACAGGATGGCGTCGTGCGGCGAGTCGAAGACCCTGTGCAGGGCGAGGGTCAGCTCGACGGCGCCGAGGTTGGATCCGAGGTGCCCCCCGGTGGTGGTGACGGTCTCGACGATGAAGGCCCGGATCTCGGTGGCCAGCTCGGAGAGCTGCTCATAGCCGAGCGCTCGGAGGTCGGCTGGGGTCTCGATGCTAGGAAGGATCATCCGGGCAGGTCATTTCGGAGGGGGCCGGGCGGGTGGCCGTCCACCAGGCTACCTGGGCCATGCCGCCGCGAAGGGGGCGGACGGCCGGGAGGATGCCGGTTTCCGCACCCTCCCGACAGGGATGGCCCGCGTCAACGGGGGGCAGCTCGTAGGCCCGGCAGCGGGACCGCCACCCCGCCGTGCCGCCCCAGGGCCTCGTGTTCGTGCAGGTCGACGCCGTCCCGAACACCCCGACGGCCGCCGGTGATGCCCTGGGCGGGCCGGGCCGATGCGGTCACTACGATGCACCCGTGACCACGCCTCCCCTGATCGATTCGGACGTCCTCGAGCGGGTCTTGTCCGCCTCCCTGGCCAAGGGTGGTGACATGGCCGAGGTGTTTGCCGAGGACCGCCAGATCAGTTCGGCCATCCTCGACGACCGGCGGATAGAGGAGCTCTCGTCCGGGCGCGAGCGTGGGGCCGGCATCCGGGTGGTCATCGGCGAGACGACGGGTTTTGCCCACACGGCCGACCTGACCGAGCCCGGGCTGCTGGCGGCGGCCGAAGCCGCGGCCGCGGTGGCTCGGCGCGGGGGCGGCGGGACTGAGGTCGTTGCCCTGCCGCCGCGCCGACCGGTGCGCGAGCACAACGGCGTCGTCCCCTCGCAGGTGGAGAAGTCGGCCAAGCTCGAGCTCTTGTCGCGAGCCGACGACGCGGCCCGATCGGCTGGCCAGGCGATCACCCAGGTCCAGGTCGGCTACGGCGACAGCCGTCGACGGGTGCTCATCGCGAGCACCGAGGGCCTGCTCTCCGAGGACGACCAGATCCGGACGCGTTTCAACGTTGGCTGCGTGGCCACCGGCGACGCCGGAATGCAGACCGGGTTCGAGAGCGTGGCCCGGACCGAAGGTTTCGAGTTGTTCGGTCGTGTCGCCGTCGAGGAGATCGCCCGGATCGCGGCGGCGCGTGCCATCGGCAAACTGGACGCCCGCCCGGCTCCCTCCGGGGAGCTGCCGGTGGTGCTCGCCGGAGGCAGCGGCGGCATCCTCTTCCACGAGGCATGCGGGCACGGGCTCGAGGCCGACCACATCGTGAAGGACGCCTCGGTCTACGTGGGCCAGGTCGGCCAGCAGGTCGCGAGTCCGCTGGTGACCCTCGTCGACGACGGCACCGTTAGCGGGGAGTGGGGCAACTATCTCGTCGACGACGAGGGAAAGCCGGCCGGACGCAACGTGCTGATCGAGAACGGCGTGCTCACCGACTACATGTGGGACTGGCTCCGGGGCCGCAAGGAGGGCCGGCCGTCGTCGGGCAACGGTCGGCGCCAGAGCTACCAGCACCTCCCCATGGTGCGGATGACCAACACCTTCCTATTGGCCGGTGCCGAGGATCCCGACGAGCTGATCGCGCAGACGCCCCGCGGCGTGTATGTGGCCAAGCTGGGCGGCGGCCAGGTGAACACGGCCACCGGTGACTTCGTCTTTGGGACTTCGGAGGCCTACCTCATCGAGGACGGCAAGATCACGGCCCCGCTTCGGGACGCCAACCTCATCGGCAACGGCCCCGAGGTGCTCCGACGGATCGATGCGGTGGCCAACGACTTTGCCATGATGCCGGGAACGTGCGGCAAGGACGGCCAGAGTGTCCCGGTCGGCTGTGGGCAGGCCACCTTGCGCATCGGTGGGATCACCATCGGGGGGACCGCCGCGTGAGCGATCTCGTCGCGCTGGCCGAGAGCGTCGTCGCTCGAGCCAAGGCGGGGGAGGAGATCGAGGCCTACGTGGCTCGTGGCCACGACGTTGAGGTCCGTGCCTACGAGGGCGAGATCGAATCCCTCTCGTCTGCGACCACCGGTGGGATCGGCGTCCGAGTGCTGGTGGCCAACGGCTCTGAAGGGGCGCGCCTGGGCTTCGCGTGGGCGGGGTCTCTCGACGAGGAGGTCGTCGAATCGGCGGTCGCCGAGGCTCGGGACAACGCCGTGTTCGCGACGCCCGACCCCGACGTGGTCCTGGCCACCCCGGACGGGGTCGCGGTGACCGAGCTCGACCTGTGGGACCCGAGCGTCGCCGATGTGGCCACCGACGACAAGGTTGCTTTGGCTCTCGAGCTCGAACGCCAGGTCCGGTCCGACCCACGCATCCGACAGGTGTCCTCGGCCGACTACGGCGATGAGCGAGTCGAGGTCGCCCTGGCGTCGACCACCGGCATCCGGGCATTCACCCGGCGCACGTCGGCCTTCTTGTCCGCCTCGGCCATCGCCGGGGAGGGCACCAACAGCCATACCGGGACCGGCTTCAGCGTCTCACGGGGCTTCGCCGGGCTGGACGCCGATCGAGCGGCCCAGGACGCAGTCCTCCGGTCGACCCGCATGCTCGGGGCAACCAAGCCACCGTCGGATCGCGTCACGGTCGTGTTCGACCCGCGGGTGGTCTCAACGCTGTTGTCGGTCATCTCCTCGGCGCTCTCGGGGGAAGCCGTCGTGAAGGGCCGTTCGTTCTTCGCCGGCCGGGTCGGGGAGAAGGTGGCCACCGGATCGTTCACCCTGGTCGACGACCCGACCGACCCCCGGGCGTTCTCGGCGGCGGCCCAGGACGCCGAGGGGCTGGCCTGCCGCCGCAACGTGCTCATCGACTCGGGCGTGCTGCAGGGATTCCTTTACGACACGGTGTCGGCACGGCGGGCCGGAGCGGCGTCCACCGGATCGGCCGTGCGGGGTGGGTACGCCGGCACCCCGGGAGCAGGGTGTCGGGCCCTGGTCCTCCAACCCGGTCACCACGACCAGCAGGCCGTCCTGGCCGCGGTCGGCGAGGGCGTCTACGTCCAGTCGGTCACCGGTGTGCACTCCGGGGTCAACCCGGTGAGCGGGGACTTCTCGGTTGGGATCGAGGGTCTCATGGTTCGTGACGGTGAGTTGGCCGAACCGATCCGGGAGGTCACCGTCGCTTCGACCCTGCAGCGGATGCTCCAGTCGGTGCTCCACGTCGGTTCCGACATCGAATGGCTTCCCGGCATTGCGGCCGGTCAGACGCTCGCGATCGGGGACATGCAGCTCAGCGGCAGCTGACCGTCAGTGCCTGAGTCCCCCGGCCGGCCGGCCTGAACGCCCTGGGTGCCACGGGCGCCGGCCGGCAATAGATAGAGGTAGAGCTTCGGCGGAGAGGCGGACCGGCCGGGCCCGCGATGACCGGCTAGTTGGAGGTCGCGGCAGCCTTTTCTGAGGAACCCGAGGACGGCGGGCTCGAGGTGGATCCAGAGTCCTTGGATCCAGTTTCTTTGGATCCAGTTTCTTTGGATCCAGTTTCTTTGGATCCAGTTTCGCTCGAGACGGTCGACTCCTTCTCCTTGGGCTCCTTGGGGCCGGTGGCAGAGCCGTTCGATCGGCCAGCGCTCCGACTGTCGTTCTTGTAGAAGCCGCTGCCCTTGAGCACGATGCCGACGTTGCCGAAGACCTTGCGGAGCGCCCCTTGGCAGACCGGGCACGTTGTGAGGGCCGGGTCGGAGAACGACTGCACGGATTCGAGACGGTGCCCGCATGCGGTGCAGACGTACTCGTAGGTCGGCATCAGGGCCCTCCAGGTCGATTTGACCACCGTTGGCACTCTATGAAGGTGAGTGCCAAGAATAGTGTAACGGCCGGTGTGGGAAGTCCCCTCCCCTAGAGGTCGTAGAATCCTGCCGTGGCCGACCGGAGTCTCGCCCATCTCGACCCTCTCGGCGGCGCCCGGATGGTCGACGTCAGCCCCAGGGAGCCGACCCACCGGCGGGCCTTGGCCCGGTGTCGGGTCCTGATGGCACCTGAGACCACCGCCAAGGTGGCCAACAACGCCATCACCAAGGGCGATGTGCTGGCGACGGCCCGGATCGCGGGGATCCAGGCGGCCAAGAAGACGGCCGATCTGGTACCCATGTGCCACCCGTTGCTGGTGGGTACGGTGGCGGTCAACTTCTCGATCGGCGACGACTACGTCGAGGTCGAGGCCAGCGTCGAGACTGTCGACCGCACCGGGGTTGAGATGGAGGCCCTGACGGCCTGCACGATCGCGGCGTTGACCATCTACGACATGTGCAAGTCAGCTGATCGCACGATGACGATCGACGCCGTGGCCCTATGGGAGAAGTCAGGCGGCCGATCTGGCCACTGGCAGCGGACTCAAGCCGATCTCGGGAGCTGAGTCCGCGCTCGCGGCGACTTAGCGACGACCCCTGCCGGCCGACCGGGCGAAGAAGTCCGGGGTAATCGGTGGGACAGACGAGTAACTCGTTCGATCGGTTCCCGTTCCTACCAAGAACTGGGACTCCTCCGGCCCGGGACTGTGTTCGGGCGCCATCTGGGGTGAAACGAGTGAGGTCACGTCCTGGACATAGCCGAATACCTCGGCAGAACTCGCGTGCACCGGGGTCGCGGTGCCGTATCCGGGCGGGGGCGGGACCATGCCTTGGTCGGGAGGTGTCCCGAAGCCGGCCGGCGGAGGCGGTGGTGCGTCGACGGCGAAGTCCCCACCAAACCCGGGTGGTGGGGGTGGGGGCACCGCGCCGGCCTCCTCGTAGGTTGCCGCCCCGAAACCAGGGGGCGGTGGCGGAGCCGGCTCATCGAACACGAAATCGCTGGGCGAGGAAAGGTCGGCCGAGTTTCCCCACGACATCGGGGCGGGTTCCGCCGGCTCCACGAAGCTCGCGTCGGCAAAGTCAGTGGCGAAACCAGCCGGCGGCGGGGGCGCCGACGAGAGGTTGTCCGCCGCCGATCCGAACCAACCTGGAGGCGCGGCAAAGGAGGCCACCGGGGAGTCGGGGGCGAAACCAGGCGGTGGTGGGGGTGGGGCAGCACCGACGGCAAAGTCATTGGCGATACCAGCCGGCGGC